>Ga0209579_10002281_pt1 | contig 14868 bp, 11 predicted proteins | sample Coa_R1_2_FD_187152 | JGI IMG/M metagenome (GOLD analysis project Ga0209579, IMG submission 187152) | Surface soil microbial communities from Centralia Pennsylvania, which are recovering from an underground coalmine fire - Coalmine... | ecosystem: Environmental > Terrestrial > Soil >... | reverse complement strand
GCAGCCAGAGGATGTGATTCCTGGCCGGCCGATGTTTTATGCGACTGCGGTGACCCTGGGCGGGTATGCGAGCCCGGTGCTGGTCGAGAGCCATCTCGGTCGTCCGACGAAAATTGAAGGTAACGACCGGCATCCGGCATCGCTCGGCGGTACTGATATTTTCGCGCAGGCCTCGATTCTTACGATGTACGATCCGGACCGCTCGCAGAGCGTCACCGAACTCGGCGACCAGCGGTCCTGGCAGAGTTTTGTGGCCGCGCTCCGCGGACCGCTTGCCGCGCAAAAAGCCCTGCAGGGCGCGGGCATTCGCATTCTTACTCCGACGATTTCTTCGCCCACGCTGGCCGACCAGTTGCGCAACTTCCTGAAGATTTATCCGCAAGCCAAGTGGCACGTTTATGAGCCGGTGAATCGCGACAATGTGCTCGAAGGCGCGAAGATGGCTTTCGGCCAGCCGGTTGAGACGCGCTACGATTTCTCGAAGGCCGATGTAATCGTTTCGCTCGATGCCGACTTCCTGTATGCGGGATTTCCTGGAAATGTCCGCTATATCCGCGACTTCGCCGCCCGGCGCAATCCCGATGGCAACATGAACCGGCTGTACGTGATCGAGAGTACGCCGACTTCGACCGGGGCGAAGGCCGATCATCGGTTGCCGAGCAAGGCAGGCGATATCGCAAATTTGGCCAAGCTTCTTTCCCAGTCAGTAGACGGGGCGTCAGATAGGTTTTTCTCATCTGCAGCTGCAGATCTCGGAGCGCACATCGGCTCGAGCATTGTGATCGCTGGCGATCACCAACCGCCAACCGTTCACGCTTTGGTTCATTCGATTAACGCAAAGCTCGGAAATACCGGCAAAACCGTTTTTTACACCGATCCAGTTGATGCGAATCCGATCAATCAAACCGAATCCATCAAAGAACTCGTCGGCGATATCAATGCAGGTAAAGTCGATCTGCTGGTTATTCTCGGCGGCAATCCTGCCTACGAAGCGCCCGCCGACCTCGATTTCGCGAATGTCCTCAAGAGCGACAAAGTTCCACTCCGCGTTCATCTCGGCCTTTATAACAATGAAACCGCCGAGTTGTGCCACTGGCACGTAAACCAGACCCACGAACTCGAAACTTGGGGAGACGCTCGCGCCTACGATGGGACCGCCAGCATCATTCAGCCGCTGATTGCACCGCTTTACAACGGCAAGAGTGCTATCGAAGTTGTTGCGCTATTAAGCGGCCAAAGCAATGCGTCAAGTCACGATCTCGTCCGAGATTTTTGGCAGAGGCAGAACTCTGGTTCGGACTTCGAGCAGTTCTGGCGCAAGTCGTTACACGAGGGATGGATTGAAGGCACGGCCTTTACTCCTAAAGCCGTAACCGTCAAGTCTGACAACTTTCCCGCTGCAACTCCCGCGAATGCAACCGCAAACGCCATCGAACTCAACATTCGCCGCGATCCCACCATTTACGACGGACAATTCTCCAACAACGGCTGGTTGCAGGAACTGCCCAAGCCGATGACCAAGCTCACCTGGGATAATGCCATCCTCATCGGCCCGAAGATGGCGGAGCGGCTGCAGATCGCCTCTAAGGACGTCGTCGAACTCGAACTGAACGGCAAGAAAGTGAAAGGCGCTGCATGGATTCAGGCGGGCCATCCCGATAACTCGATCACCGTGTTCCTCGGTTATGGCCGAGAGCGCGCGGGCCGTGTCGGCACCGGTTATGGCTTCAATGCTTACGCCTTGCGCACCTCCGCGGCGCCATGGTTTACCACCGGCGTGCAGCTGCGCAAGACCGGAGAGACCTACAAGCTGGCATCCGTACAGGGCATGCAAAGCATGGACACGCCCAACGGCGATGTTCGCCCACTGGTACGCGAGGCGACCCTGGAGGTTTACAAGTCGAATCCTAAGTTTGCCGCTGAAATGGCGGAGAATCCGGACGCCGCGCTGACCTTGTACAAACCTTACCCCTATAACAAAGAAGATTATGCCTGGGGCATGGCGATCGACCTGAACAAGTGCGTGGGCTGCAACAACTGCGTCGTGGCCTGCCAGTCGGAAAACAATATCCCCGTCGTTGGCAAAGAGCAAACTGAACTTGGCCGGCACATGCACTGGATTCGTGTCGATGCGTACTACCAGGGCGACCGCGAGAATCCGAAGGCGTACTTTCAGCCTGTCCCTTGCATGCAGTGCGAAGATGCGCCGTGCGAACTCGTCTGCCCCGTGGGCGCAACGAATCACTCAAGCGAAGGCCTGAACGATATGATCTACAACCGCTGCGTGGGGACGCGTTATTGTTCGAACAACTGCCCCTATAAAGTGCGGCGGTTCAACTTCCTGCTTTTCCAGGACTGGACTACGCCGCAGTACAAAATGATGCGCAATCCTGACGTGAGCGTGCGCAGCCGCGGCGTAATGGAGAAGTGTACTTACTGCGTCCAGCGCATTAGCGAGCACCGCATTGACGCTGAAACCGCTTCCGTGCGTGAAGGCAAGGACATCAAGATCAAAGAAGGCGAGCTGCAGACGGCCTGCCAGCAATCGTGCCCGGCCAACGCAATCATTTTCGGCAATATTAACGACCCGAACAGCCAGGTATCGAAATTGAAATCGCATTCGCTTAACTACAGCCTGCTCGGCGAGTTGGGGACGCGGCCGCGCACCACGTACTTAGCGGAAGTGCACAATCCGAATCCGGAGTTGAAGTCTTAAGAATTCAAGTGCAAAGGGCACAGGGGCATACAGGGTAAAGCTGACTTATTCATGAACGAACCATCCAGAACCACGGTCGAAGTGCAGCAAGCTCCGGTTATCGAGCCCGGGCATACCTTCGCCAGCGTCACGGACAAGATCAGTTCGATCGTTCTTACCCGTCCCGCCTCGAATGGGTGGTTCATCGGTTTCGGCATCGCGTTCCTCGCAACCATGATGTTGCTGTATGCAATCGGCTATCTTTTTATCCGAGGCATCGGCATCTGGGGCGTTACCATTCCCATCGGCTGGGGCTTCGCCATCGTCAACTTCGTCTGGTGGATCGGAATCGGCCACGCTGGCACGCTGATTTCCGCCATTCTACTTTTACTCCGGCAATCCTGGCGCAATTCCATCAACCGCTTCGCCGAAGCCATGACGCTTTTCGCCGTAGCCTGCGCCGGACTTTTCCCGTTGCTGCACGTCGGCCGTCCCTGGCTCGCATACTGGTTGTTTCCCTATCCCAGCACCATGGGCGTGTGGCCGCAATTCCGCAGCCCGCTCATGTGGGATGTTTTTGCCGTATCGACCTACGGGACAATTTCTCTACTGTTCTGGTTCATGGGATTGATTCCGGACTTCGGCACGCTACGGGACCGCTCCACCAAACGCTGGGTCCAGGTGATTTACGGCATGCTCGCGATGGGATGGCGGGGATCAGCTCGCCACTGGCACCGGTATGAGACTGCGTATCTGCTGCTCGCCGGATTAGCGACCCCTCTGGTGCTTTCGGTTCACACGGTAGTGAGTTTCGATTTTGCTATCGGAATTGTGCCGGGCTGGCACACGACGATCTTCCCGCCCTATTTCGTGGCCGGGGCTATCTATTCCGGCTTCGCCATGGTGCTGATGCTGGCGATTCCGATCCGCAAGATCTACGGCCTCGAAGATTTCATTACCGAGCGGCACCTGCAGAACTCGGCCAAGGTTATGCTGGCGACGGGGCTGATCGTCGCCTACGGCTACGGCATAGAAGCATTCATGGGTTGGTACAGCGGCGACCGTTACGATGCCTTCACGCTGTGGAATCGTCTGCACGGACCCTACGCGTTCTGGTATCTCTCGCTGCTGAGTTGCAACATTTTTATTCCTCAGCTGCTTTGGATTCGTAAGCTGCGTACCAGTCCGCTGGCGCTCTTCCTGATCTCGTTCGTGATCCTGACCGGTATGTGGCTGGAGCGGTTCATCATCGTTGTGGTCAGCCTCAGCCGCGACTTCCTGAATTCTTCGTGGGGCATGTACTATCCGACGCGATGGGATTACATGACTTTCTTCGGCACTATTGGAATGTTCCTGGCCGCTATGTTCCTGTTCGTGCGCTTCCTGCCCATGATCTCAATCTTCGAATTGCGGACTCTGCTGCCGCAGGCGCAAGGCAAAGCCACGGAGGCGGGGGAGTAAATGAAACGCGATCCGATCTACGGCATAATGGCGGAGTTCGAAACCCCGACCGCTTTGCTTGAAGCGGCGCGCCGCACGTACCAGGCGGGATACCGCAAGTTGGACGCTTACAGTCCATTTCCGATTGAAGGCCTGGCGGAGGAGATTGGTTTCCACCACGATGAAGTACCGCTGGTCGTTTTGATTTGCGCGATTATCGGCGGAGCGTCCGGCTATCTGCTGCAATGGTGGTGCTCAGTCATCGCCTATCCGATCAATGTGGGAGGCAGGCCAGTACACTCGTGGCCCTCTTTCATCGTCATTACCTTTGAAATGACCATATTGTTTGGCGGGATCTCGGCGCTGCTCGGCATGCTGGCGCTCAATGGGCTGCCCATGCCTTATCACCCGGTATTCAACGTGCCGCGTTTTGCGATGGCGTCCAAGGACCGTTTCTTCCTGATCGTGTTCTCCACGGACAAGAAGTACGATCGGGCGGCAACGCGTGGATTTCTCGAAGGCCTGCAACCACGCTCGATTGCTGAGGTGCCCAGCTAATGTCAAGCGCTCGCCAAATTTTATTTGTCACGGCGCTGGGCTCGATGGCGTTGCTTGTCGGCTGCAGACTCGACATGCAAGAGCAACCGAAGCAGAATCCGTACTCGCGCAGCGACTTCTTTCCCGACCAGCGATCAGAGCGTCCGCTGGTAGAAGGCACGGTTGCGCGTGGGCAGTTGCACGAGGACTCCTATCTGTACACGGGAAAGCTCGGCAATGCTCCCGGCGATTACATGCCGTTTCCGGTGACCAAACAGGTTCTCGAACGCGGCCGCGAGCGGTACGATATTTACTGTGCCCCTTGCCACTCGCTGGTCGGCGACGGTAACGGGTTTGTTCCGTCGCGTGGATTCTCGCGCAAACCACCCTCCTATCACACCCCGCGATTGGAGAAGGCGCCGCTCGGCTACCTGTTTGACGTGATCACGAATGGTTTCGGCATCATGCCGGACTATAGATCGCAAATCGCGCCTGAAGACAGATGGAAAATCGTTGCCTATGTTCGCGCCCTGCAACTCAGCCAGAATGCGACCAGGGCGGACGTTCCTTTGGGACAACCAATTCCTTCGGAGCCGCCGAAATTCAGTAGTCCGTTGGGCTCGGGCGCTACGCTGCCAGTAATTGAATCCAAATCAGTTTCGAGTTCGGAGGAGAGCAAATGAGCGCCACGGCGACTCCTCACCTCGATTTGACCCCGCCCCCGATCGTAAAGAAGATGTCGCAGCGATCGCTGCTGATTGGCGGGATTTTTGCGGTCGCTGCCATTGCTCTGGCGTTCACTCGCCCGGATGAGTTCTATCGCGCGTATCTACTCGGGTTCATGTGTTGGCTCGGAGTGGCGCTTGGATCAATGGCGATCGTGATGATCCGTCATTTGACCGGAGGAGGCTGGGGCACGGTGATCCGGCGCATCCTGGGCGCTGCGATGCGCACTCTGCCGCTGCTGGCCGTGCTGTTCATTCCAGTGTTGCTCGCCCCATTGCAACATCGCATCTATCCATGGGCAATGCCGCTCGATTCCATCGCCGATCTGCACATTCGCGAGCATCTGGAAAAGCACGCGTTCATCAAGGACGCCTATCTCAACTTCCACGGATTCCTTATCCGCGCGATCATTTACTTCGCCATCTGGAACGTGCTCTCGTTCCTGCTTTCAAAATTCTCGAAGCAGACGGATCGTGCAGAGGCGCCGGACAATACGCAGCGGTTTAAAACCGTTGCCGGCCCCGGCTTGATTCTTTACGCGTTCACCATCTCGTTCGCGGCCATCGATTGGGTGATGTCGCTCGATCCCAGCTGGATTTCGACGATTTTCGGATTGATCATTCTCATCGGCGAAATTCTCTCGGCAATGTGCTTCGCGGTAGTAATCGAGCGCATTCTTTTCAATTACAAACCGATGTCGGAATTGCTAAAGCCCGAGTTCGTGCACGATCACGGCAAATGGATGATGACTTTTATCATGGTCTGGGCGTATTTCTCGTATTCCCAGTGGCTCATTATCTGGGCGGGCAATCTGCCGAATGAGATCACCTTCTATGTGCGGCGTTTGCATGGCGGGTGGGGATGGGTTGGATTGTTCCTCGTTCTGTTTCACTTCGCGATTCCCTTCGCCATACTGCTTTCGCGTCCATTCAAGCGCAACATTCGAAAATTAGTCTGGGTCGCGGTGTGGCTGATCCTAATGCGCTATGTGGATCTGTTCTGGATCATTGAACCGAATTTTTCGAAAACTTTCGTTCTGACAATCGCGGACATCGTCGTGCCGATCGCGATCGGAGGGATCTGGCTTTGGTACTTTTTCCGCAACCTGGCTTCGCTGCCGCTATTGCCGGCTTATGACCGCGACGCCCATGAGGTACTACAAGCGGAGTAACGACAAGATAGAAAAGAACGATGAGCGCAGAGAAAGTAAAACACGAGAGCTCAGAGGGACACGGCGGCTTCGAGCATCAGGATCTGCAGGCTTCTGGCATTGTTTATTTCATGCTCGGACTGCTGGTGGTGACCGTGATCTCGATGTTTGGGCTGAAGGGACTTTACGCCTATCTTGACCATCGTGAAAGGGCGACGCAAACACCGCCAAATCCGCTGGTGAAGCAGGTTCCGGAGGACACGAGGCACGTGACTGGGGGATATCCGGAGACCGCTTTCCCCAGCCCGAGACTGGAAGAAGACGAGCGCGGTCAGTTGAACGGCATCTTGATGGACGAAGAAAACAAACTCTACAGCTATGGCTGGGTCGACCAGAACGCCGGCACGGTGCGGATTCCCATCGACCGAGCGATGGATTTGCTCGCGCAGCGCGGATTGCCGGTTCTGCCGCAGGGAACAAGCAGCCAGAGTTCCACGGGAAAAGCGCAGAACAATAAAAGAGCGAACCAGGCGCGTGGCGCCCATGGGGCCGTCAGTGAACAATAGAAAACACAATTCGATTTTGGTGGTAGCGAGTGCTCTGCTGGCTATGGCTTTGACGATTTCCGCTTCGGCGCAGATCAATAGCGGCGTCATGTCTCCGCCAGCGAATACCCGGCCTCCGCGGTTGGAAAATGTGGGCATTGAGCAGCATCTCAACGCGCAGGTTCCTGCTGATCTCACTTTCGTGGATGACAGCGGTAAGCCAATCAGGCTCGGAGATTACTTTGGGAGAAAGCCGCTCATTCTCAACCTCGTGTATTACAACTGCACGATGCTGTGCGGCGAAGCTCTGGCTGGGCTTGCCAGTGCGATGCGGTTGATCAAGTTCGACGTGGGCAACGAATTCGACGTGATCACGGTCAGCTTCGATCCCCGCGAAACGCCCGAGATGGCTGCGACGAAGAAAAAAGACTTCGTCGATCGCTACGGACGCACCGGTGCCGCCGAGGGCTGGCATTTCCTAACCGGGCAACAGGATTCGATCAACGCTCTCACCAAGGCCGTAGGATTTCAATACCAGTACGATCCCAAAACCAACCAATACGCGCACGCCACGGCCATTATGGTGCTCACGCCGCAAGGGCGGATCTCACGTTACTTTTACGGTGTGGATTTTCCGCCAAAGGATTTGCGCATGGGTTTAGTGGAAGCTTCTCAGAGCAAGATCGGCAACGCCGTCGATGCAGTATTGCTCTATTGCTATCACTACGATCCCGAGACCGGGAAGTACGGCGCGATGATCGGCAATATTCTACGGCTTGCCGCGGCTGCAACCATTCTGCTTCTGGGCGGCTTGATTTTGATCTTGTGGCGACTTGACCGCGCAGCCACGAAGAAGGCGGCAACGAAGAAACAGTATGCTTAATAATTTTCCACTTTGGCCGGAGCAGGCGTCCACGTTGGCTCATCACGTCGATGCTTTGTACATTTTTCTGCTCGTGGTCACGGGAATGATGGCGGTGCTGGTCTGCACCTTGGTGATTTATTTTGCCGCCCGCTATCGGTTCCGGCCCGGGGTTCGGGCCGAACAGATCGAAGGCTCCAATGCGCTCGAACTTACCTGGAGCGTCATCCCCTTCATCGTTTTCATGGCAATCTTCCTCTGGGGCGCCGCAGTTTATTTCAAGGAGCGGACTCCTCCTGCCGACGCCACCGAAGTGTATGTGGTCGCAAAACAATGGATGTGGAAGGTAGAGCACGCGGAAGGACAGCGCGAGATCAATGAGCTTCACGTTCCCGTCGGGCGCGACGTCAAGTTGATCATGACTTCGCAGGATGTGATTCACAGCTTCTTTATTCCGGCGTTCCGCATCAAGCAGGATGTGCTGCCGGGCCGCTATACGGTCGAATGGTTTCGCGCCACCAAGCCGGGCGTCTATCACCTCTTCTGCGCTGAGTATTGCGGCACGCAACACTCTGGCATGGTCGGGTCGATTGTAGTCATGGAACCTGCCGAGTACGAAGCCTGGGTTAACGGCGGTCCGAATGGCCCTCTCTCGGCCAGCGGAGAGAAGCTTTTTGCCGAACTCGGTTGCGGAACCTGCCATCGGACTGACGTACCGGGCCGTGGCCCCAATCTGCAAGGAGTTTACGGGAAGCCGGTGCAACTGGAAGATGGACGAACCGTTACGGCCGACGAGAACTATGTGCGCGAGTGCATTCTTGATCCGGGATCGAAGCGCGTGAAGGGATTCCAACCCATCATGCCGACTTTCCAGGGACTGGTCAGCGAAGAGCAGGTCAATGCCCTCGTGGCGTACATCAAAGCGATATCAACCACCCAGCCGGCTGACGGCTCCAAAACCACGGCCAGCGCGGCTCCGCAGGGTTCGGGCAAAGCTCAAACCAATGGAAGTCAGGTGCAATAAGTATGCAGATCGCGATCCCTCAAACCGCTGAACGCGAAAATTATCTGAATAAGGAATACGGCATCTGGTCGTGGCTGCTTACCACCGACCACAAGCGCATCGCGCTGCTCTATCTTGTTTCCATCACGTTCTTCTTCTTCATTGGTGGATTTTTCGCCCTCCTGATCCGGCTCGAATTGCTCACACCCGCGGGCGATCTCGTACAGGCTGACACCTACAATAAGCTATTCACCATGCACGGCATGGTGATGGTGTTTTTCTTTTTAATTCCATCCATTCCAGCTACGCTCGGAAATTTTCTGGTGCCGATGATGATCGGCGCGAAGGATCTGGCTTTCCCGCGAATTAATTTGTTGAGCTGGTATCTCTACATCATCGGCGGGGCGCTGATGCTGCATTGCATCTTGACCGGCGGGGTCGACACCGGTTGGACGTTCTACGCGCCCTTCAGCACGAACTTCACCAACACGAAAATCGTGGAAGCCGGCATCGCCATCTTCATCGCGGGATTCTCTTCGATCCTCACCGGCCTGAACTTCGTCGTCACCATACACCGGATGCGCGCGCCCGGAATGACCTGGTCACGCCTGCCGCTCTTCATCTGGGCCCATTACGCCACCAGCATTATTCAGCTTCTGGGCACTCCGGTCATTGCTATCACTATCGTGCTGGTCGCGGCCGAACGCGCGCTGCATCTGGGCATCTTCGATCCGAAACTCGGCGGCGATCCGCTGCTGTTTCAGCACCTCTTCTGGTTCTACTCCCATCCCGCCGTTTACATCATGATTTTGCCCTCGATGGGGGTGATCACTGAGATTATTGCTTGCTTTTCGCGCAAGCGCATTTTCGGCTACCACTTTGTTGCCTTCTCCTCGATCGCGATCGCCGTGTTTGGATTTCTGGTCTGGGCGCACCACATGTTCGTCGCAGGGATTTCGGTTTACTCGGCGCTGGTGTTTTCATTCCTTAGCTATGCCGTTGCCTTGCCGTCGGCGATCAAAGTATTCAACTGGACTGCCACTCTCTACAAAGGTTCCATCCACTACGATGCCCCGATGCTTTACGCTTTTGGGTTTCTCGGGCTATTCACCATCGGCGGTCTCACTGGACTTTTCCTCGCCGCCCTCGGCATCAACGTTCACGTCACGGATACGTACTTTGTCGTCGCTCACTTCCACTACATCATGGTCGGAGGCGCGGTGATGGGATATCTCGGCGGCATGCATTTCTGGTGGCCGAAGATATCAGGCAAGCTTTATCCCGAGGGCTGGGCGCGTCTAGCCGCCCTGATCGTGTTCATCGGCTTCAACCTTACGTTCTTTCCGCAGTTTGTTCTGGGCTATATGGGTATGCCACGGCGCTACTACGATTACAGTCATATGCCCGAATTTCAGGTTTTGAATGTGCTCTCGACGGCAGGCTCTACGGTACTCGGCATTGGGTATCTGCTGCCAATGGCCTATTTCCTGTGGTCGATGCGATATGGAAAGCCGGCATCGGATAATCCGTGGAACGCGGCTGGACTCGAATGGAAGACGGCTTCTCCGCCGCCAACGTTCAACTTCGACCAGGAGCCAGTCGTAACCTGGGAGGCTTATAACTACGAAGAACTGGATACGCCGCCGAAGCCGCAGGAGGTTCCCGTTGGCCGATAGCAGCACAATTATGGGTCTTCATCAGGAAGAAGAGCACCATCCGGAACTCCTGCATCATTTCGCCGAAGCGGAACAGCAGCGCGACGCCGCCAGCCTGGGCATGTGGGTTTTTTTGGCCACCGAGGTGATGTTTTTTGGCGGCATGTTCTGCGCGTATCTGATTTACCGCCACTGGTACTTTGGAGATTTCGCTGCGGCCAGCAAGTCGATCGACGCCAAACTCGGCGGCACCAACACTGCCGTCCTCATCTGTAGCAGTTTGACCGTAGTCCTCGCCGTTTGGGCGGCACAAACCGCGCGCAAGACCTTACTGATCGCCATGCTCGCCATCACTATGCTGCTGGGCCTCGCTTTTCTCGGCATCAAGGGAAAAGAATACAAGGATAAGTTCGAAGAACATCACGTCCCCGGCGCTTCCTTTAGCTTTGAACATGTGCCGATTCCCGGACACGCCGGGGAGTACGCTAATCCCCGCCACGCTCAGATTTTTTTCTCCCTTTACTTCGTGATGACCGGCATTCACGCGCTGCACATGATTGTTGGTCTCGGAATTTTTTCCTGGTTGTTTGCCATGGCGTGGAAGGGCCGATTTACGCCCGAGTACAATACGCCGGTCGAGATCAGCGGCCTGTATTGGCATTTTGTCGACATTATCTGGATCTACCTCTTCCCATTGCTCTACCTGATCGACCGACACCCTTGAGGATTGCATGACTGAACATTCGAAATCGTCGCCTTTGAAACTCTATTTCGGCATCTGGGCCACGCTGCTTCTTTTTACTTTCATTACCTACGAGGCTGCCACGATCGATCTAGGCCCTTTTAATGCTCCCGTTGCGTTGGGCATCGCAACTCTGAAAGCTACCCTGGTGGCGTTGTTTTTCATGCACGTGTGGCATGCCAGCGAAAAGCTGACCAAACTCGTCGTGGTCTCGGCGCTTTTTTTCCTGCTGCTCCTGCTGGGGTTGACCATGGCTGACTACGCCACTCGTCCCTGGAGCTAGCCTACAAGTCTCAATTCATTTTCGTACCCAGGTGTAAGCTGAGACTGAAATGTCTTCGCCTGAACCGCCGTCGCCCCTCTTCATGATTCAGCCTCAACCTCAGGATGTAACCGCGCACTTTGCCAAATCCGCTTCCGTTGATGCAGAAGCTCTAGCGGAGGCTCTTCGAGCCACGATCGGCGGAGAAGTCCGCTTCGATCGTGGGAGCCGCGCGCTTTACGCGACTGATGCCTCTAATTACCGCCAGGTTCCCATCGGAGTGGTGCTGCCGCGGAATGTCGATGACGTTCTCGCGACAGTTTCCCTGTGCCGGGAATTTGGAGCGCCACTACTCTGCCGCGGCGGAGGCACCTCGCTCGCAGGACAGTGCTGTAACGTCGCGGTCATTCTCGATTTCTCGAAGTACATGGCAAAGATTCTCGAGATCGATCAGGGCCGCCGCGTGGCGCGGGTTCAACCCGGGGTCGTGCTCGATAGCCTTCGCACCGCCGCTGAAAAACACCACCTCACTTTCGCGCCTGATCCCGCCACACATGATCGCTGCACGCTTGGCGGCATGATAGGCAACAATTCTTGCGGCGTGCATTCCGTCATGGCGGGCAAGACCGATGACAACATTGAGGAGCTTGAAGTCCTCACTTACGATGGCACACGAACAAAAGTCGGCGCGACCTCGGGCGCACAACTCGAAGAGATCTGCAAATCCGGAGGGCGGCGCGGCGCTATCTACGCCAAGCTTAAAGGAATTGCCGACATTTACGGCAATCTTGTTCGGCAGCGTTTTCCCGGGATTCCACGTCGCGTCTCCGGCTACAACCTGAACCACCTTCTGCCCGAAAATGGCTTTCACGTCGCGCGTGCTCTCGTCGGTTCCGAAGGCACTTGCGTCACGATACTGGAAGCCACATGCCGCCTAGTCGAGAGTCCGCCGGAGCGCGTGTTGCTCGTCATTGGATACCCGGACGTATACCAGTGCGCCGATCATGTTCCCGAAATTATGGAGCACAAGCCGATCGGCCTGGAAGGCTTCGACGATCTTCTGGTTAACTACACGCGAAAGAAAGGCATCAACTCTGAAGGACTCGCGCTCCTGCCCGAAGGCGGCGGTTGGCTGATGGTGGAGTTCGGAGCTGATACCGCGTCGGCAGCCGAATCACAAGCACGCGGTTTAATGCACTGCCTGAGCCGCGTCCCCCATCCCCCCGCGATGAACCTTTTCCCCGACAAGACGAAACAAAAGCGTGTGTGGGAGGTTCGCGAATCCGCCCTCGGCGCAACCTCGCATGTTGCTGGAGAGCCTCTTAACTGGGAAGGGTGGGAAGACGCCGCGGTGGCTCCCGAAAAACTTGGCGGCTATCTTCGAGACCTGCGCAAAATGTTTGCCGATTACGGTTACAGAGGCTCCCTTTACGGACACTTCGGCCATGGATGCGTTCACACCCGTATCAACTTCGATCTGCAATCGAAGGAGGGCATCGCGAAATTCCGCAGATTCATAGAAGAGGCGGCCGACCTTGTCGTCGGCTATGGCGGTTCCATCTCTGGCGAGCATGGGGATGGGCAGTCCCGCGGCGAATTGCTTCCCAAAATGTTTGGACCGGAGCTGATGCAGGCCTTCCGCGATTTCAAATCGGCATGGGATCCGGATTGGAAGATGAATCCCGGCAAGCTGATCGAACCGTACAAGCTCGATGAGAATCTCCGCCTCGGTTCGAACTACACTCCATGGCAACCAAAAACGAATTTTCAGTTCACCGGTGATCACGGCAGCCTTGCCGAAGCTACACTGCGCTGTGTAGGCGTTGGAAAGTGCCGCCGCGAGCAAGGCGGTGTAATGTGCCCCAGCTATCGCGCCACGCTGGCGGAAGAACATTCCACGCGGGGCCGTGCTCACTTGCTGTGGGAGATGACTCAGGGCCCAGGCCGGGGCGATGGGGTTATCAGCGACGGCTGGCGTAGTGAAGAGGTAAAAAAGTCGCTGGATCTTTGCCTCGCCTGCAAAGGCTGCAAGAGCGACTGCCCGGTCGGCGTCGACCTGGCCACCTACAAGTCCGAATTTCTATCGCACTATTACGAAGGGCGCCTGCGCCCGCGGGGTGCATACGCTTTCGGCAACATCGATCTCTGGGCCCGCGCAGCCTCCCATGTGCCTGGGATTGCGAACCTCGCCACACAGCTTCCCATTTTTCGCGATATTGCCAAACTTGTTGCGGGAATCTCTCCGCGGCGGTCGATTCCACCCTTTGCACCAATCAATTTCAAAAACTGGTTCTTTGGACGAGGCAAACAGATGAATGGGCAACAATCGGATGCGGACGCTCCGCCCGTGCTTCTTTGGCCCGACACTTTCAACAACTATTTCCTCCCTGACACCGCAAAAGCGGCGGTTGAGGTGCTTGAGAGTGCCGGCTTCCGGGTGATCGTGCCAAGAGCGGCTCTATGTTGTGGGCGCCCGCTCTACGATCACGGCATGCTCGACCGCGCGAAAGCCCTCTTGCTGCGAATCATTGACGAACTTTCGCCGGAAATCGAAGGCGGAGTTCCAATGGTCGGATTGGAGCCCAGTTGCGTAGCCGTTTTTCGAGATGAACTAGTCAATCTGTTTCCAAATGACGAACGCGCCCAAGCCTTATCGCGGCAGACGTTCTTGCTGAGCGAGTTTCTGGAAACCCACGCCAACCGGCTGCCGCCGCTACGCATGAGTCGGAAGGCAATTCTTCATGGACATTGCCATGAAAAATCTCTCATGAGAATGACTGCCGCAGAATCTGTTCTGCGGCGCATCGGCGTCGATTTTCAGAGTCCGGCTCCGGGCTGCTGCGGCATGGCAGGATCATTTGGCTTTGAAGCTGACAAATATGACATCTCGCTGGCCGTCGGCGAACTTGAGCTGCTGCCGGCGGTTCGCGATGCTCCGCCCGACTGGCTGATCATCGCCGATGGTTTTAGTTGCCGCGAGCAAATCAATCAATGCACATCACGTCAGGCTCTTCACTTGGCCGAAGTGCTGCAGATGGCAATGCAGAACGTGAATGAAGGCGAATCGCCTTATCCAGAATCCGGGCGAGCCCGCCGACGCAAGGCCGAAACTTCCCGATCGATGAAAACCGCCGGTATGGAAGTTCTGGCAATGGCGGCAGGCGCGGCGCTTCTCTGGGCTGCCTCCAAAAGATACTGATTTTAAAAGCTTTATCAGATCTAAGACTTTTGATGTAGCTTTAGCCCTCGTC
>Ga0209579_10002279_pt1 | contig 14878 bp, 8 predicted proteins | sample Coa_R1_2_FD_187152 | JGI IMG/M metagenome (GOLD analysis project Ga0209579, IMG submission 187152) | Surface soil microbial communities from Centralia Pennsylvania, which are recovering from an underground coalmine fire - Coalmine... | ecosystem: Environmental > Terrestrial > Soil > Unclassified... | reverse complement strand
AAGGTCCGCAAGCACGCTTCCCGAACGACTATCGCAGGCAGGGTCGATGGCGTCAATCGATGCGATGCCATTTCACTCAGCGAAACTCCATGGGCCATTCGAGTGCGCGAGAGTTTCGGGAACCGCGCCGCAGGAATTGCACGCCGAACGTTTGCGGCCTCGATTGGCTTTAAACTGCGTTTTTGGCGCGCGGCGACGTGCGCCCGAGTCGATCTTTCCATCGATGAGTCCGGACCCACCGCACGCGCTTCGCCTGACGTTCGCCTATCGCGGCACCCAGATCAGCCTGGTCGGCGTCGAGCGAATCGCGATGATCGTGCCCGCGTCGATCGACGAGCCCGCCGACACGACGACGAGCGGCTATTCGTTCGCCCTGCTCGACGCGAATGGACGGGCCATTTACCGCCGCCCGCTGCACGATCCGATCAGAATCGATGCGGAAGCATTTTCGCCGGGGAAGGGGCGTCCGATCGAGCGCGTGCCGCTATCGACCACCGAAGGCCGATTCACCGTGCTCGTGCCCGATCTTCCCCACGCGCGCGAATTCAGATTGTCCGGACCGACCGATCCTCTGCGAGCGCACGAACCTGCGGGCGAGCTTCTGCATCTCGATGTCGATTCGTTGCGAAGGTCGGTCGGGCCGACGCCGTCGCCGGGAACGCCACCCGGACGAAGGCCCGGGGGATGAGCACGGCTGATGGATCGGTCGGCGCGACCACGAAGATCGTCGACCACGGACCCGACGCTTCGCGCTACAACATCGTGATTCTCGGCGACGGCTACCGCGCAGCCGAGATGGCAAAGTACCACGCCGACGTGCAGGCGTTCGTCACGGCGTTCGGACAGACGGCGCCATTCGACGCGCTGTGGTGCGGCATCAATATGTACCGCATCGACGTCACGTCGACGGACAGCGGCGCCGACGACCCGTTGACATGCGGGGACGGCAGCGCGGGATCGGGTGCGATCGCGCGCACGTATTTCGATTCGACGTTTTGCAGCGGCAACGCGATCCGGCGCCTTCTCACGTGCGACAGCGCAAGCGCGCTGAGCGTCGCGCAAGCGCGCGTCCCGGCCGCGCATGTCGTGATGGTGATCGTCAATTCGCTGCTTTACGGCGGATCGGGCGGGGACGTCGCGACGTTCTCCACGGCAGCCGGCGCCTACGAGATCGCGCTGCATGAAATGGGGCACAGCGCGTTCGGCTTCGCTGACGAGTACGAGTACTACGCGGGATGCGCAAGCGGCGAGACCGGGCACGATCATTACGCCGGCGCCGAGCCGATTGAGCCCAACGTCACGCGCAACACGAACCGCGCGACGATCAAGTGGAAGTCCGTGCTGACGTCGGCAACCGATCCGCTGCCGACCACGGCCAATGCGAACTGCGCGCAATGCGACCCGCAGCCGAATCCGCAGGCGTCGGATTACGTCGGCGCGTACGAAGGCGCGCGCTACATGCACTGCGGCTGTTATCGGCCTTCGTACGACTGCCGCATGCGCGAGTTGGGGCAGCCCTTCTGCGCCGCATGTCAGAAAGCGATTCGCGACGCGCTCGCGCCGTATCTTCCGGTCGCCTATCAGGGCTTGTGGTGGAAGGCGCCGGCCGCGTCCGAGAGCGGCTGGGGGATGAACATCGCGCATCAGGCCGACGTCATCTTCGCGACCTGGTTCACCTACGATGCGACGGGCAAGGCATGGTGGCTGTCGATGACGGCGCCGATGGTGAGCGGCGGCAACGCTTACGCGGGAGCACTCTTCGCGACGAAGGGACCGCCATTCAACGCGGTGCCGTTCAATCCCGCGCTCGTCGTGCCGACCGCCGTCGGCAACGGCAAGCTAACGTTTACCGATGCGGACAACGGGACGTTCGCGTACACGGTGAACGGCGTCAGCCAGACGAAGCCGATCACGCGGGAAGTGTTCGGTCCGATGCCGACGTGCCGCTTCGGCGTGCAGCCGGATCTTTCGAAGGCGACGAACTACCAGGACCTGTGGTGGAACGATCCGCCTGGCTCGGAGTCGGGGTGGGGGCTCAACATCACCCATCAGGGAAACACGCTGTTCCTCACGTGGTTCACCTACGATCTCGACGGCTCGCCGCTCTGGTTGTCCGCGACGGCGCAGAAGGTTGGCGCAGGCGCGACCTATTCGGGAACGCTTTGCCGCACCACCGGGCCGCCGTTCAACGCAACGCCGTGGAATCCGGCGAGCGTCGCGCTGATCCAGGTCGGAACGGCGACGCTCGCGTTCGCCGACGGCAATCACGCGGCGTTTTCGTATACGGTGAACGGCGTGAGCCAGGCGAAGCAGATCACGCGCGAGGTTTTTCGCGCACCGGGAACCGTATGCCAGTAGTCGTTCTCTGGTCGCGGCGCTTGGTCGCAGCGTCGACGATCGCATATGCTTGCGCGAGCGTGCATGCCGCGACGATTCACGCGTCTTTCCAATGCAATGGCGGCAAGTCGATCGTCGCGGTCTTCGAAAACGGTGCGTCGTCGCGCGTCGACCTCACGCTCTCCGACGGCCGGCATCTGGCACTGCCGCAAGCGCTCTCGGCGTCCGGTGCCCGCTACGCCAACGCCGACGAAAGCGTCGTGTTCTGGAACAAGGGGAACACCGCATTCATCGAGGAGCGCGGAAGAACGACGTACACCGGTTGCGTGGCAAGCAGTTAACGCCCGCGAACCGTCGATCATGAAGGCGGTCGCGCGTTCTTGAAGTACGCGTTCGCGCCCGCGGCGAGAATCGCCGGCAGGTGCGTGTAGACATAGCGAACGCCCTTCGCGAGCACGGCCTGCACCGCATCGGTCGCCGCCGGCATGCCGGGCGTCTTCCCGGCCGCCACGATCTTCGCCAGGCTTTCCTCGATGGCGCGTGCGACTTCCGGCGCTTTCGGGTTGCCCGGATGGCCCATCGATTGCGAAAGATCCGACGGACCGATGAAAAAGACGTCGATGCCTTCGACCTTCAGAATTTCGTCGAGATTCGGCAACGCTTCGCGATCCTCGATCTGCACACAGACGAGTGTCTGTCGATTCGCCTCCGCGACGAAGTCGCGCATCGTTTTCGCGAAGCCGTAGCCCGACGCGCGCGTGCCGACCGCGAGGCCCCGCTTGCCTTGCGGATGAAACTTGATCGCTTCGACCGCGGCGCGCGCCTGCATCGGCGTGTCGACGTGCGGTACCTGCACGCCCTGCGCGCCACGGTCCATCGCCTGCGCGATGTCCGCCGCGCCGTTCGTGCGCGGACGCACGATCGGCGTCACGCCGGATGCCTCGGCTGCCATCACCATCGCCTCCATCGTCTCGAGGTCGATCGTCCCGTGCTCGCAATCGATCAGCACCCAGTCGAAGCCCATGCCGGCAGCCGATTCCACGATCTGCGGCGACGGGATCATCACCGAAAGGCCGAACGCCGGCTGGTCCGCGGCCAGCTTTTGCTTCATCCGATTCGTATGCATTGGTGTTCAGCGCTTGTCGTTGATCGAAGATCCGATGCGCGCGTCGAGCGCCGCGATGACGTCGGCAAATGTAGCGGGCGGCGTCGTAAACGCGTCCTTCAAAGCGACCTCGTCGGATCGCCCGAAGAGCCTGATCGTCGCGTCGGTCATCGGCACATCGAGAGAAAGCTCGCGCAGCACATCGCGCACCTGCAGCATCTCATGATAGCGACGCGTGTGCGCGGTCGCGTGCGTGCGGATCCAGTTGCCGCCGATCTCGTCGAACGACGCGGCATCCATCGTCGCGACGATCTCTCGCCACAAGTCGTGCTCGATGCCTGCACGTCGGGCGGAGAGCAGGCACTCGATCAGGAGCGCCTCCAATCCTTTCGAGAAGATGCTGCGCAGCATCTTGAAGCTCGATGCCTTGCCGATCTCGGCCCCATACGCGTGAAAATTCAAGCCGAGGTTCGAGATCGCGGCGGCGAGCTCGCCAGCGCGCGCGCCGCAAAGCAGGACTTTCGACTTCGCACCCATCACGCCGACCGCGGGCAGGATCGCGCCTTCGACGAAGTCGGCGCCGGAGGCGTCGATGATCGCGCAGATCTCGCGCTTGGTCGCGGGCGACGTCGCATTGAGGTCGATGAACGACTGGCCTCTTTGCAACAGCGGCGCGCAGGCTTTCGCGGCGTCGAGCGCGACGCTCGTGGTCACTGTCGACAGCACGACGTCCGCGCGAGCGATCAGCTCGGCGAGCGGGACGAACTGCGGCGGATCGCCGCGCACGCGTCGAAGCAGCGTCTCGCGTCCGCCGGGGCGCTCGAGCAGCACGTCGAACGCGAGCACGCGCGCGCCGTGCATTTGCAACGCTTCCGCGAATCGCGACGCGACCTCGCCGAAGCCGATGAAGCTCGCGACCGTCAATGCGTTCTCCTTTGCCATCACGCGTGCGCGGCGAAGCCGGTGAACAGGCGATCGTCGAGGCCGACGTCGACGTTGCCCGACGAGTCCACCGCGATCGCGGTCAGCGGTCCGAAATAGTTTTCGCCCGTCTCATCGTCGACGACTGGAAAGCGTCTGCGCAACGCGGCGAAGCGCTCGGGTCCCAGTCGATTCGTTTCACAGCTCACTCGCCCCTCATGTTCACAGTGCACGCGACCGGCGCTCACCGCCTGCTGCAACGTCAATCCGGCGAGGTAATGCCAGGCGATCACCATCGCGATGTTCGACGGAATCCTGCGCGCACCCGGACAGCCGAGCGCAAGGCGATTTCCCGATTCGTCCGTTGCGATCGTTGGCGTCATGTTGCTGATGCCGAGCCATCTTCCGTTGCGATTGACCATGGCGCCGCGCGAAAAGTTGTGCATGCCGCCGTTCATGATGATGCCAGTGCCGGGAATTGCCCAGCGACCACCGAACTCGACCGGGCCGTGCGTGAACGTGAGCGCGACCATCATGCCGTCGCTGTCGACCGCGTTCAAATGCGCTGTGTGCGAAAGTCCGAGAGACGTCTCTTGCGCGGCCTCGAAAGCGAGTGCGCGAGCCACCCAATCGCCGACCGTCGCTTGCGAAATGTCGTTTCCGCCCGAAGTCGTGAAGCGATACTGCCAGATCGACGCCATCGCGCGTGCGAGCTCGGCGATCGCGTTCGGCGCATCGAAACCGAAGCGTTCTCCAATTCGCGCGGCGGCGGCGCACATCGCGAACAGACAGGCGGAGCCGCTCAGGCCGAGTGCCGCGGCCTGCACCCGCACAGGGCCGCAATCGAAGACCGGCGCATCGACCACTTCGACGACTTCATCCTGGCGACGCCAATCATCGAGCGGAATCGCGACTTCACGCGAAGCGCGCACGGCGGCGTCGGCAATCGGCCCTTCGTAGAACCATGCGGGTCCCCGCTCGGCCAGCATTTCGAGCGTGCGCGTGAGGAGCGGCTGGCGGAACCCGAGGCGTGTGATGTCTTCGTTGAAAACGAAGCATTCGCGAACGAACGGATAGTCGCGGCACAGTTCGAGCGCACGTCGCGTTTGCGCACTCGCCTGGACGCCGTCCCGCGCGAGATCGATCGCTCGCTGAACGAGCGCCGACCACGGAAGATGGCCGAACTCGCGCCATGCGCGCCCAAGTCCGCCTACCACGTTCGGCAGCGACGAGCAGTCAGGACCTGACTCGGGATAGTCGACTGCGAGCGTTTGCGGCGAGCAGTTCGATGGCGCGCACAACGGAAACTGGATGCAGCGCGCGCGTTCGTTGCGCTGCTGGACGAGCATATAGCCGCCATAACCACCGAGACCGACGTTGCTCGGATCGGCGACACAAGTCGCGAGGGCGGATGCGATTGCGGCGTCGGCGGCATTGCCGCCGTCGTAAAGGATTTTAGCGCCGGCGTCGGCGGCTTGCTGACTGCTCGCCGTGATCGCGCCTCGCAGGTCGGACTTGCCCGGATAGTGTCGCATCACGAAAGACGTTCGCATGTTACTCGCGTCGGCCAACATGGCGGCATCTCGGGCACCTGCATACTCAAACGGAACCACGCGTTGGCTTGGATCGCACGTCGCCAACGCGGCCTTCATGGTGTCGGAGTCGGTCGCGCGATAAGCAACGCGCTCGCCGAGGCGCGAGGCTTCGGCTTTCGCGCGACCAATTCAACTTCGTCGTTTCGACGAACGCCGGGGACGCGGCTTTGGCAGGCGCTGGGCTTTCGAATCGTCGGTACTCTGCCGGGCGCCTTTCGCCACATCGACACGGGCTTCGTCGATGTTTGACGTGTATCGGCCAAGCCCTTCCCCTTCTCGACGTGTCCGCGCCGACTCGGAGAGAGCGAGGATGGGGGACTACACGGGGGCGAGCGCCTCGCTCCTCTGCTCGCGCACGATCCGTGCGGCGGCGACCGCATCAACCGGCCGGCCGAGCAGATAGCCCTGGCCGATCGGCGTGCCGAGCTCGACCAGCCGCATCAGCTGATCGTGCGTCTCGATGCCCTCCGCGATGACATGCTTGTTGAGGGCGCGACCGAGCGAGAGCACGGTACGGACGATCTCCACGTTCTGCGCGCTTCGCTGCATTCCGACGACGAAGGAGCGATCGATCTTCATGCAGTCGAATGGCAAGGTGCTGAGGTACGCGAGCGAAGAATACCCCGTGCCGAAGTCGTCAATGCCTAAACCGACCCCGAGGTCCCGCAATTCGCCGAGCGCGTAAAGCGCCTTCTCGCGCTGCTCCATCAACGTGCTCTCGGTGATCTCGAGTACCAACAGATGGGGTGGCACGCAATGATGTCGCAGGACATCGCGCACATGCGGCACCAGTGTGCCGCGCGACAGATCCTTGCCCGAAACGTTCACATGCATCACGACGTCGCCGGCCTCGGGCATCGCGTGACGCCACGAGGCGAGCACGCGCACCGCCTCGTCGATCGCCCACGCCGTCAGCGCTTCGATGCTGCCCGTCTCCTCGGCGAGCGGAATGAATACGCCCGGACTGACGGCACCGCGACGCGAATGGGGCCAGCGCGCGAGCGCCTCGAATCCGACGAGACGCCGAGGCTCGAGCTCGTAGAGTGGCTGAAACGCAAGCGCGAGCTCCCCGCCCGTGATGGCGCGCGGCAGGTCCGCTTCAAGCTCGAGGCGGTTCGCGAGCTCGGCGTGAAGCGCCGCATCGAAGAGCGTGATCCGACCCTTGCCGTCCGCCTTCGCCTTGTACATCGCGATGTCTGCGTCGCGCAAAATCGTCTCGGGCTCCGCGTAACCCAGCTCGCTGAACGTGACGCCGATGCTCGCCAGCGGCCGGATTTCCGTCCCTGCGATGCGCGTCGGCGCGCGCAGCACGTCGAGGAGCCGATCGCCGAACACTGCCACCGATTCGCGCGACGGCGAATTCTCGACAAGGATCGCGAACTCGTCGCCGCCGAGTCGCGCGACGAGGTCCGCCGGGCCGACGCATTCCCGAAGCCGCGCGGCCACCTCCTTCAGGAGCTCGTCGCCGGCGGGATGGCCGAGGCTGTCGTTCACCATCTTGAAACGATCGAGATCGAGGTACATCACCGCGAACGTCGATCCGGGCTGCTTGCGGCTTCGTTCGAGCGCGACGCGAAGCCGCTCCTGGAAGCAGTTGCGATTGGCGAGGTCGGTCAGGCTGTCGTGGTAGGCAATATGATGCAGGGCGCCTTCGGCACGCCGTCGCGACGTGATGTCGTGTAGCTGGAAGATCAGACCGCTGCCGGTGGCATCGTCGTCGAAAGGCGCGCAGTGGAGGGATACCCAGATTTCGCGCTGTCCTTCGGCAATGCAGCGGAGCTCGATCGAGAACGTCTCTGATGCGGGCCACCTGACGCTCGCGATCCGTGGCTCGAGCAGCGACGCATCGCTCGGATGCAGCAGCTCGCAAAACGGCCGGTTTCGTACGCGCGAATCATCGTAACCGAGCAGCGCCTTCAATGCGCTGTTGAACTGAATGATCGTGCCGGCTGGCGAAACGATCGCCATCCCGATCGACGCCTGCGTAAACGCCGCATGGAAGCGCTTCTGAGTTTGCGCCGCCTCGAGCTCGGCAGCGGTCACGCGTGCCTCCTGCGCTTCGTGCTCGGCGATCTGGCGGCGGAAATGGACGCGCAGCAAAGCAAGCGACAGGCCCATCACGAGGATGCCGACGGTGGGCGCGGCGCGCCCGAACTCCTCACCCGTCAGCGAAAGCAGGCCCGCGAACACCGCGGACACGAGGTAGAGCGTCGCCACCCAACTCGTACTGCCGAACCAGTCGCCGACCGTCAACGGCACGCCCCGCTTGAGATAGACGATGTGCATCAGCATCATCGTGCTGATTGCATAATGGAGCATCGCCGCCGTGGACAGCGCTGCCACATGCGCCGCGGCATGGGAGAGCACCGGCTCGAGCCACGATTGCGCGATGCCGAAGGTGACTCCGCTCAATGTCATGCCGAGCGCGGCCGTCGACGCGCTGGCGATGCGGCTCGATAGCCTCTTGGAGCTGCGAACCGCGCCGACCAGACCTTCGATCGACGCCGCGAGCACTGCGGGCCCGGTTCCGTACTGCGCTAGCAGAAGGAAGATGACGACGTCACCGGTCGCGATCGAGTGCTTGCTGCGCGGAATTTGGATCGGGAACCAGGCGGCGACCGCGACGATCGCGATCCAGCCTGCGATTTGCCACAGCACGCCCGCGTCCCGCGCGAGGGTCGTCGCGCACGAAGCCATGAGCGTCGCACCGCCGAGCAGCGCGAGTCCCAGCCACATCGCGGCTGCGCCGCGATTGTAGTCATGCAGGTGCAGCGCGTGGAAGCGCCACCACCAGGTCGGGCGCCCTTGGAACGCATGAGCGTGCATGCCGTGTACCGCGCTGGAAAGCTTGCTTCGCGCGTTACGGCGCGCCGGTCGCGCTCGGATCCATCGCCGATGCGGGGTCGTTCACCGATTCGCTCAGCAGGAAGCCTTCGCTCAAAATGAAGCCTTCGCTGAGGATGAAGCCCTCGCTGAGAATGAAACCCTCGCTCAAGATGAACCCTTCGCTGAGGATGAAGCCTTCGCTCAGGATGAAGCCGTTGCTCAGCACGAAGCCGTCCGGCATCGTGTAACCCCCGTTCGCGGCGTACGCGGAGAGGACGGCCGTGGATGTCAGCGGCCCGTTGGCGAAGCTCGAGAACGAGCCGTCGAGCCACACCACGCCCGGCGTCGTGAGGTTCTGGCTCGCGACCCGGCTTTCGGTGATCGACTTGGGGACCGACGTGAACGGCCAGTAGCCGATGGTGGTCTTGAGCACGACGTTGCGCGTCCAGTTGATCCGCGGGTCGTAGATCGGCTGGAAGCGCGTGAAGAGCGCATTGCCCGAAAGCAGGTAGTTACCGCCCGCGACGATCAGTCCGCTCCAGTTGAAGGTTTGGCCCGCAATCGTCGAGCGCGGCGACGGAAGAGTGTGCCCGGCAGCGAGGATCGTGTCGCCGGAGTGCAGCGTTCCCGCTGCAAGCGCGGGTCCGATGTCCGTGCGAAGGGCCGCCGCAAGGCGAAGGGCGCCATCGACGTTGAGAAGACCCGCGCCCTGCTCGAGCAGGTTCGCGTTCGAAAGCGGTTGCGCGGTGTATTGCAGGATGGCCTTGACGAGCGGCGGTGTCAGGCCGGGATTCACCTGGAGCATCAGCGCGACGGCGCCGGCAACGACGGGCGCCGCGACGGACGTGCCGCTCAGCTGCATCAGCGTGCGGTTAGGCAACTGCGTCGCACCCGGCACCTGGGCGAGTTGCGGATAGGTCGTCACGAGTTCGTTCCAGCTCGCGCGCGTGCCGAAGATATCCGCGGAGAGCGCCCCGACCAGCCGGTTTCCCGGTGCGACGAGATCGGGCTTCAGCAGGTTGTCGACCCATGCGGTTCCGTCCGCCAGAACCGTCCGGCCGCGCGTGGGTCCACGCGAGCTGAATCCCGTCACCGTGTCGTCGCTTCGGATCGTGGTCGAATGCAGGTTCGCGGCGCCGACGGTGATGACCGAAGGATCGTGACCGGGCGATCCGACGGCGCCGTACACCTCATGACCATCCGAAGTAAGCCCGGCGTTGCCCGCCGCCACGACGACGACGATGTTGTTGGCAACCGCGGCACGCGCCGCGCGCGCGAGCGGGTCGGTGATGTACGACTCCGTCGAACCGGCAGCGAGGCTCAGGTTCATCACCCGGATATGCAGCGCGCTCGCGTGCTGGATCACCCAGTCGATGCCCGCGATGACATCGGCCACGTTCCCGACGCCGTCGTCATCGAGGACACGTACGTCGAAGAGGCTCGCGTTTGGCGCAATGCCTGTCGTGTCCGGCGATTGGTACGACGCGTTGCCTGAAGCGATCGAGGCGACGAACGTTCCATGTCCGTAAGGATCAGGACGTGTCTCGCTCGGCTGCTGCAGTTGCTGCAGCGTGCTGGTGAACTTGGTTCCATCGAGCACAGCCGATACCGTGCCGGAAACGTCGAGGCCTCCGTTCCACGCGTCGTCGAAGAGGCTGTCCCCTGTCTGCACGAAATCCACTTCCTGCCGTACGCGGGTCGGTCCCTTGATGCCGAACGGGCTCGTTCCGATGCTTTGATGATTCCAATCGATGCCCGAATCCACGATCGCGATGCCGATGCCGCTACCGTTGATCGTGCCCTTGTACGGGACCGGAGTCCCCGATGCTCCGGTCGTGAGCTGCAGCGTGCTCGCCGTGCGAGTGACGAGGCGGTTCGGCGAAATGGACGTCACGTCGCTGCGCGACGCAAGTTCCGACAACTTCGATGCCGGCACCATGGCGGCGACCGCGCCGATCGATGGGTAGTTGTAGTAGACCGAGCCGCCGATCGAGAGCAGGTACTGCCGCAAAAGCGTGAGTGACGTATCGGTGCTGTTCGAGGACACGATCACGCGCACGAGCAGCTTGCCGTTGAGAATTTTTGCCCAGCTCACCGTCGGCGCGATGGACTGTGACACTACCGTTTGAAGATCGGCCGCGATCTTTCCGCCCACGGTGGTCGCCGATGCTGCGCCGGGAACCAGCGCAAACAATGCGAGCGCGATCATGCGCAATGCCGCGAATGTTCGACGTTGGACGCTCATTTCTTCATCCATGATGGTTTTTCGCTAGGTGCAGAGCACTTACCCAGCAAGTACCTTGCCACGCTGTTCGTTCGGACGATGTTGGTCGGGTCCGTTGTCCGGTGTAGTCGACATCGACCGATGACAACGCGCACACGGACCTGATCAACGCGCTCTGGCCCCGAGCCGGAGACGCGAAACCAGGCGCCCTTTGCTAACGCGAGAAATCCGCTTTGCATCACCCGGGAAACGCTGTCGCGTGCGATCTGAAGTCAACAGCCCGCACGCGAACAGACGTCTTAAGCCGCGCGGCTCTGACCGCGTACGCCGTGCCGTGCGTGTGCACGAGATGTGCCGAACTGCGGCACGGCCCATACCTGCCGGCAATGATTCGGTTGATAGAGCGGTTCTCCCTTGTCGCCCCACGCTAGCAGTGGTTGAATGGAGCGCATCGAAGCACTGGCGGGTGCTGCTCCTCGCGCCCGGTTCGAACGGCCGAGGCACGTACGTGCGGAGAAGGCTCGCGCGACATGGATGCTTTGTCGATTCTTTGCAATCGGCTCATGCGCGCGTGACGGGCGGCGGGGAGCGAAACAACGGCGATCGATGACTGAGGGCGAGTGGCGGGTCTCGGGAGAGTCCCACGTACTCCGTGTGCCGATGGCGTCGGCGCTCCGCTGCTTCGCACGAGCGACGGCGCTCGCGGTTCTTTATTTTCTCGTCGCGAAAGTTTCGCTGCTGGCCGCGATTCCGCCAGGCTACGCAACGTCCGCCTGGCCGCCTTCGGGCATCGCGCTCGCCGCTGTCCTGCTTTACGGCCGCCGCATCTCGCCGGGAATATGGATCGGGGCGGCGCTCGCCAACCTCACCGTCCAGTCATCCCTTGTAGCCGCGGTCATGATCGGCAGTGGCAATGTCCTGGAGGCACTTGCCGCTGCCGCACTCATCCAGCGTTACATCGGCGTGCCTCGCCACTTTCGGCGCGGCGAAGACGTATTCAAATTCGTCGTGGTGGCCGCTGCGGGGTCGACCATCGCCGCGACGATCGGTACGTTTGCGATCGCGATCGTCGCGGGACTTCCCCCCACCGCAATTGCCACGGCCTGGTGGACCTGGTGGCAAGGCGATACGACGGGAATGATCGTAATTGCGCCGCTCATTCTCACGCGAACTGTCGCTTCTCCGACGGCCTGGACCGCGCGGCGCAAGCGAGAGCTCATCGCGTTCGCGGTCATCCTCCTGCTGATCGGGTACATCGCATTTGGGAGCGACCTCACGAACCACGTTTTCGCGCCGCTGCTTCTGTTGCTGACGTTGCCGCTCGTCAACTGGGCAGCGCTACGGTTCGACCAGCGCGAAGTCACCCTGACGATCGCCGTTTTGTCCACGATGGCCGTCGGCTTTACGGTCTCCGGTCATGGGCCGCTCGCGTCGCATTCGGTCGACGCTTCGCTCCTGCAGCTGCTCCTTTTCATCAGTGCAGTGGCCGCAACCGGCCTGTCCATCAGCGCGATAGTCGAGGAACGCGGTCGCGCGATGGCGGCTTTACGAGCAAGCCGCGACGAACTGGAGCAGCGGGTTCTCGAGCGAACATGGGAGCTCAAGCGAAGCGAAGAGACCTTCCGCCTGTTGGTGGAAGGCATTCAGGATTACGCGATTTACATGCTGGATCCGGACGGCCGGATCGTGAGCTGGAACAAAGGCGCGGAAAGAATCAAGGGCTACGCGGCCGACGAGATCATCGGCCAGCACGTGTCTCGCTTCTATACGCCGGAAGGGATCGAATGCAATCGTCCCCAGCAAGCACTGGCCCTTGCCAAAGCGCAGGGCCGTTTCGAGGACGAGGGCTGGCGCGTACGCAAGGACGGGACCAGCTTTTGGGCGAACATCGTCGTCACCGCACTCCACGACCACGTCGGCGAGTTTCGTGGTTTCGCCAAAGTGACACGCGATATGACGCAACCCAAGCGAATCGAATCGATGGAACAGCGCGAGCGTCGGACGAACGAGTTTCTGGCGATGCTCGGACACGAGCTGCGCAATCCGTTGGCGCCGATACGCAACGCGCTGACTTTGATCGGCATTCGATCGGCCGACGAATCGACGAAGGAGTGGTCGCGCAACGTCATCGACCGCCAGGTGACCCAATTGACGCGGCTGGTGGACGACCTTCTGGACGTCGCCCGGATAACCAGCGGCAAGATCGAGCTCAAGAAGGAGGCGGTCGAGTTAAACGCCGCCGTGCTGCGCGCAGTCGAGTCGTGCCGTCCAGCTGCGGAGTGTAAACATCAGGTTCTCGATGTAGAAACGTCACAAGAGCATCTGCTCGTCGACGGCGACCTCACCCGCTTGTCACAGATCGTATTGAACCTCGTCAACAACGCGATCAAGTACACCGCCGATGGCGGGCGCATCACGGTGGGCGTCAGACAGGACGGCGATTGGGCAGTGCTGCGCGTCGAGGACACGGGGATCGGCATACCTGCCGATCTGCTACCCAACGTATTCGACCTCTTCGTTCAAGGAGAGCGTTCGCTCGCTCGTACGGAGGGTGGTCTGGGCATCGGTCTTACGATCGTTCGGAAACTGGTAGCTTTGCATGGAGGCAGCGTCGCGGCGCGAAGCGACGGCCCGGGAACCGGCAGCGAATTCATCGTTCTCCTGCCCGCGCTGGATGCAAAACAGGCAGTCAACGAATCACCCACGACCTGGCAACCAAGCGTGGCGTCAGTCAGGCGACGTGTGCTCATTGTCGATGACAACCGCGATATGGCAGATACGATCGCAGCACTCTTGAGTGCCGCGGGCCACGACGTTCGCACGGTTTACGACGGTTTGTCCGCCGTTGCCACCGCACTCGAATATCGCCCCGACGTCGTCCTGCTCGACATCGGACTTCCCGGAATCAGCGGCTACGAAGTGGCCAGGCGAATACGCTCGTCAGAGCACGGACGACCCGTTGTGCTGGTCGCGCTGACAGGCTACGGACAAGATGAAGATCGGCGTCGCGCCCGCGAAGCGGGGTTCGATCGTCACTTGGTCAAGCCCGTCGTCGCGGCCGCGCTCGAATCGATCGTCCGGTCGAACCTGGACGTCCGGAGCAGCGAGTAGGACGTCTCGCGTGGCTGCCGGAGTACGCCGCAATCGCCGACCATGGGATTCGCGCGCAGCGTTCGGTCGCGAGCGACCGAACGTGGACTTCTGCGGCCTGGAAACAAATCCCAGCCGATCTTTCGCGATGACGGGTCATGCCGATCACGACCGGTCGCCGCGCTGGAGCGTTCGGAAAACCTCGTCATCGCGACTTCGCCGGGAATCGCCAGCGCAAAAACGGTGGGGCGAACGCGACCATACATGTCAGAAGTGGCTCTTGGCCACGCTGAGTCGCGCAATTGCTGGCTCAGGTCAACCCGGGACCTGGCTACTCCGTGCTCCGCCTCGGTGCTTCGCACGTCGGCGTGCAACGGAAGCGTTGTACTTCGTAACCCCGTGCGTCGAGGGCGAAGCGTTGCCGAAAGCAGTCGTTCGGTGGCGCTATCGACCCGAAGCGCCCAATCGCCGCGAGCAAGAGCGGACGTTTAACGTTCATTGCCTGCGTACCCAGGACGATCGCCCGCCGCCGCGTCAGGGAGTCGGAACGACAGTGTATGAGACTCCGTTTGCGCCATACGCCGGCCTGAACCACGTGTTGCCGTTCACGTAGAAGGTGGCGCCGCCGTCCTTGTTGATCATGATTTCGGTCACGAGCTACACCTCGCCGTCGTGCTCCAGCCAGGCAATCGTCTCGCTCATTGCCTGCTCTGTCGTGACATTGCGACCATCTGCGTAGGCAGCTTCGTACCAATCCTTGCCGAGCATCTCGCGCGGCTT
>Ga0209579_10002278_pt1 | contig 14879 bp, 18 predicted proteins | sample Coa_R1_2_FD_187152 | JGI IMG/M metagenome (GOLD analysis project Ga0209579, IMG submission 187152) | Surface soil microbial communities from Centralia Pennsylvania, which are recovering from an underground coalmine fire - Coalmine... | ecosystem: Environmental > Terrestrial > Soil >... | reverse complement strand
CGTAATTTCCGCTCGTCGAGAAAAAGTCGACGGCTTGGTAGTAGCCGTAAATATTGATCGTTTCATGGTTCACGCCGAGCGCGAGCGTCTCCGTCGTTTCGACCGAGAACCGTCCGTACGTGCCGTGTGCACGCAGACCGAGCAGGCCGCCGTAGAACTGGTTGCGCGTGTTGAAATCGTCGTCGGTATATCCGGACTGCCCGGCAAACTGCGACCCACTGACGCCAGCGAGGCTGGTCCACAGATTGAAGTTCTCGCTCAGGTTCAGATAGCGAGCGCCGGCCAGCGCGCTGACGTCCCAGTTGGGCGTGCGCATGAAGTTCACCACCCCGTTGGCGTTCAGGCCCCACAGGTTCAGCGAGTTGGTAATGGCGATCGATCCGTACAGCGAGCCGGGAATCGCAACCGGGGTACGATCTTCACCAATCGGGGTCGGGCAAACCTCACCCGGAACGCAATGGCCTTCCGGGTAGTACGGCAGAGCGTTGAATTCCGGGATGGACAATCCGGGCGTACCGGAGGAGTCCGACGATACATAGTAGTTGCCGTTGCCCTGTTGCAGCACAAAGCCGCCGGCCTCGACCGCGACATAGTTGTTGAGCCAATAGCCGAAACGCAATCTGGTGCCTGACAGCGCGGGAAAATTCTGCGTGTCGTTGCCGCCGGTCGCAGGGGAGTACGACGCGCCATACAAGATCGTCGTGCCGCTATTTCTGACAATGCCTTCTTCATTGGCATCATCTCCGGTCGTGACGAGTGGCACCGAAAGCGGTGCGCCCTTGACCCACCACAGCAGGTAATCGGCGCCGGCATAGAAGCGCGGCGTATTGCTGGCCTGCCCGATCTGATCGAAGATCGGATGCGACGCAGCCCAGGTCGCCTGCCCGGTCGGATCAAGCCTGTAATTGAAGCCGACCTCGGCGACCTGGATGGTCTGCTTGATATCCTCATCGAACGGCGAGACGACCGTGGTCGCCGTAGAGAGCGTGGTGCGCTGCGTGCCGAAGTTCAGATACTGGTATTCGGCTTTGATCGACCACTGTGGCGTCAGCGCGTATTCGATGCCTGCCCCGAGCATGTAGCCGAAGCGGTTCACGGTCGCGCCGTCCTCCAGCATGCCCGGGTACACAGTCACCGGCGAAGGGAAACCAAAGCCGACTGTGAAGGGTGAATTGGCAGTGACGGAGTATTTGTTGTTGGCCCAGGCGCCGCCGCCCTTGCCGTAAACCAGGAGCCGATCCCAAGCATAGCCGACGCGGCCGGCGAGCGTGCCGATGAAATCGGTCTGGGTCTGATTGATGTTGGCGTAGCTCGGATCCTTGTTGGATCCTTTGAGGCTCGACCAGCTGGCATCGCCTTCGATGCCTAGCACCCAGTTGTTCTTCAGTTGATAGTTGTAGCCGATCTGACCGCCGAGCAACCAACCGGCCGCCGTATTCGATCCGGACGAGACGTTCGTCGGGCCGCCAGTTGTGCCGCTCTGATAGGCGACGGAATTGAGCGAGTCGTTCGGATAGAACCAGCTGTTATTGGCCCAGGCGCCACCGACATGCCCGCCGATATACAGCCCGGTCCAGCGCCCGACGGCCGGCGGCGCTTTGTACACCGGCGGTGTCTTAGTCAACACGTCGGCAGCGAACGCCGGCCCCGCGGTCGCAACCACTCCCAACACCGCAGTCAGAATGCATTTCATTGTTTGACCTAGCCCCCAAAGTGCATTTCTTACGTGGCGCTCCTGGTCTCCTGCGCCGCGCCGCCGAACCGCAGGCCCGGCGTCGCGACAGTGGTCAGAAGCGCGCCGACAGACCGACGCTCACGCCCTGAGCGTAAAAGTCCGTGGTTTTGTCGAGCCGCTGCGGATAGGAAGTGCTCGTACTGCCCGGATCTTCCTGGAAGAACTGGCCCTTTATCAGGTTGCGATCGATCTGGTCGGTGGGTCGCACCACGTTGCTCATGTAGAGGAAGTCATAGCCCACTGTGAGCGTGAGCGACGGCGTGATGTCGTAGCCCAGCTTGATCTGCGCCTCCGGGACAATCGCAAATTTGTTCGACGAGGTGATGCCCGAATTCTGTGGCGTTGCGAATATGCCGTAATTTCCGCTCGTCGTGGAGAAGTTGACGGCTCGGTAGTAGCCGTAGATGTTGATTTCCTCGTGGTTCACGCCCAGCGCGACCGTCTCCGTCGTTTCGACCGAGAACCGTCCGTACGTGCCGTGTGCACGCAGACCGAGCAGGCCGCCGTAGAACTGGTTGCGCGTGTTGAAATCGTCGTCGGTATATCCGGACTGCCCGGCAAACTGCGTCCCGCTGATGCCAGCGAGATCGGTCCACAGATTGAAGTTTTCACTCAGGTTCAGATAGCGAACGCCGGCCAGCGCGCTGACGTCCCAGTTGGGCGTGCGCATGAAGTTCACTACCCCGTTGGCGTTCAGGCCCCACAGGTTCAGCGAGTTGGTGATGGCGATCGATCCGTACAGATTACCCGGATCCGAAACCGGCGTGCGATCCTCGCCAGCCGGGGTGGGGCAAGCTTGACCCGGAACACAATGACCTTCCGGGTGGTACGGCAAGGCGTTGTAGAGCGGGATGTTCAATGAGGGAGTGCCGGATGAATCCGACGATATGTAGTAGTTGCCGTTGCCCTGTTGCAGCACAAAGCCGCTGGCCTCGACCGCGACATAGTTGTTGAGCCAATAGCCGAAACGCAATCTGGTGCCTGACAGCGCACTGAAATTCTGCGTGTCGTTGCCGCCGGTCGCAGGGGAGTACGACGCACCATACAAGATCGTCGTTTGACTACTGTTTAGAATGCCATCGGTGGTGGACCCCGTGGTCACAAGAGGAACCGAAAGCGGTGCGCCCTTGACCCACCACAAGAGATAATCGGCGCCGGCGTAGAAGCGCGGCGTATTGCTGGCCTGCCCGATCTGATCGAAGATCGGATGTGACGCAGCCCAGGTCGCCTGCCCGGTCGGATCAAGCCTGTAATTGAAGCCGACCTCGGCGACCTGGATGGTCTGCTTGATGTCCTCATCGAACGGCGAGACGACAGCGGTGGCCGTTTGCAGCGTGGTGCGCTGCGTGCCGAAGTTCAGATACTGGTATTCGGCTTTGATCGACCACTGTGGCGTCAGCGCGTATTCGATGCCCGCCCCGAGCATGTAGCCGAAGCGGTTCACGGTCGCGCCGTCCTCCAGCATGCCCGGGTACACAGTCACCGGCGAAGCCAACCCGGTGCCGACTGTAAAGGTTGAATTGGCAATGACGGAGTATTTGTTGTTGGCCCAGGCGCCGCCGCCCTTGCCGTAAACCAGGAGCCTATCCCAAGCATAGCCGACGCGTCCGGCCAAGGTGCCGATGAAATCGGTCTGGGTCTGATTGATGGTGGAGAAGCTCGGATCCTTGTTGGATCCCTTGAGGCTCGACCAGCTGGTGTCGCCTTCGATGCCCAGCACCCAGTTGTTCTTCAGTTGATAGTTGTAGCCGATCTGACCGCCGAGCAGCCAACCGGCCGCAGTATTCGATCCGGAGGACATACTGGACGTCACACAACCCGGGCTCGCCGACGAGCAGATCGGCTCCTGCACGACGGAATTCAGGGAATCGGAGGGAAAGGACCAGTCGTTTCCGGCCCAGGCGCCACCGACATGCCCGCCGATATACAGCCCGGTCCAGCGCGCGACGGCCGGCGGCGCCTTGTACACCGGCGGTGCCTTAGTCAAAACGTCGGCAGCGAACGCCGACCCCGCAGTCGCAACGAGCCCCAGAGCGACAGCCAAAATGCGTTTCATGTTCGGCCCCGTTGAGTCATCCTAGCATCAGAGCCGCTCCGGGGTGTGACTTCCGCACCACAGCGCCGGACAAAATGGCGGCCCGCTGCCACCTCCGGACAGAACTGCGGGGCCGCAACAATCAAGCAGAAAAATCAATCTGTTCCGGCAAGCACGTGTCGTCGGCAAACAGCGCTCGGAGACAACTGACGCGGATCGTCCTCACATCTTTCTACCAAGATAATCGGGAGCAAGACCAAAAAAGCATCGCGCACGCCGACGCGACATTCGGCGGACGTTTGCCTTTCATCCGGGGGTCGGCAGCTTCGGTGCAGTCGGGGCGTCTTTCGAGAGCGCCTCCTTTTTCATCGCAGGGGCCGCGACGACAACGAAGCCGGAGCGAACCGAAAGCTCGCGCCGCCCCGGCCGAACAAATTGCCGCGGCTTTGCCTCGCTGCCGCGCCGACGATGCAAGATGTGATATGGATCGGAAGAAACCCGGCCCTAACCGGAGACGTCATGAGGAAACGCGCAATCGCGGCGGCGATCTTGCTCCTGCTCGGCCTTGAGCCCGCAGCCGCCGTGACAAGAATAGGAGACGACGGCGGCGGACAGATCGGCGCCTACATCGCCAGATTCCACGCGCTGCGCGCGTCCGGCGAGCGCGTCGAGATCGACGGCTCCTGCGCGTCAGCCTGCACCATGCTGCTCGGTATCATTCCACGCGATCGCATCTGCGTTACGCCGCGGGCAAAGCTGGTATTTCACAGCGCATGGGATGCGCAGGGCGACGCGGCGGTTGTCGCCGATGGTAACCGGATATTATGGGCGAGCTACCCCGAGAGCGTGCGCCAGTGGATCAAACGGCACGGCGGCCTGCACTCCGGGCTTATTACGCTTGAGGGCGCGCCATTGGCCGCCATGTTTTCGGCCTGCCGCTGATCGTCGCCGGCACAATATGTGTTCAATGATTGCGAACAGTCCATTGTTCGACGATTACGAATAGTTCACTGTTCAATGATTGCGAATAGTCTGTTTGCAATCCGAAGCGTTAAAGTTCTTTCGCACCGCAATATCTCCGGGTCGCGATGGCAGAGGCCCTCGCAATTCGAAACTCGGAGAAGCATCATGACCAACACATCAAAGCTGATCGCGGCCGCTGCCGTTGCGACTTTCCTCGCATCGCCGGCGTTCGCCCAATCGTTCGATCCCAGCGCCGGCACCGGCAACGTGGTGTCGAGCTTTTACGACCACACCGGCGGCTTGCATACCGGCGCGGGTCTGGGCCAGAACGAACAGATCGCCGTCGGTCGCAGCGGGCTCAACGCTTTCGCCAGCGTTCCGCGCACCGCGTCCGGCATCGACAGCCCGGCGCTCACCGGCGGCGGCAGCTTCGGTTACAACGAATCCCTCCGTACCAACGAGTGGTAATCGCAAACGGATGGTTACAAAAAAGGGAGCGGGCCTTGGCGCGCTCCCTTTTTTACTGGCGGGTTGCGCTCAAGTGACTTGTTTTGGTTTGGCAGAGACGTTGCCTCTAATCTGCGCGTTCCATTTCCCAAAGACGAACTGTCGTCATGCTGTCGCCGCCTTGCGAACAACCGTCTGCCGCACCTCAAAGCCCTCAAATTTGGGATGTTCGAGATAGAGCGGCCCGGTCGACTCATTCCCGGCGCGGGCGTGCGCAGCCCGGAATTCCTCCGACCTGGTCCATGAGTCAAAAGCGGATTTGTCTTGCCAGACCGTATGCGAGGCGTAGAGCGTGTGGTCGTCCGCCTTGGGACCTTTGAGCAGGTGGAACTCGACAAAGCCCGGAACACGGTCGAGATAGGTCTCGCGCGTCAGCCAAACCTTTTCGAAGGCGTCTTCGGAACCCTTCTTCACGTGAAAGCGATTCATGGCGATGAACATCATTTTATTTTTCTCCTTGCTGCCGGATCATAATTAGCTGCCGTCGATCTGCGTCATCAGGGCGGCGTGCTGGAGGTGATACGGCGCAGCGCCCGAGATAGCGCACTGGTCATCGCCACGCCGACCGATCTGCCAAGAACGGATATAAACAAACTGTCGCAGAAGCATAGGCGATCATCCTTCGGCCGATTAAAAATTCGATTTGGTCTTTACGGACGTGCAGCTCGCCAATCAACAAGAGGGTGGGATCACCATCGGCACTACGGTAAGCCAAGCCCGGCCCGGAACGCCGGTCCTATACACAAGCGGACGCCCCGCGGCTGACGGTATGCAAACGCTGTCGACCCCAGCGCGTTCTTGCCTGAGCCCTATACTGCTCGGGAATTGAGGGAGGCTGTGAGCGCCCTCCCGAATGCCAAGCCCAATAAATCTTTTTCCAGGCAATAACTTACCTACGTCGGGACGCGTGTCATTTTTTCCTGGCACTCCCCCCTTGACACTGCCAAAGCGGATACCAAATCGTTCCGCCGAAGGGCGATGACCCGTCCCATTCGGCGCGAAGTCTCGCCCGCGACCAACAGCCGCGAGGGTGCGACCATGATCACCACGTTTGCCGATCCATTCGACCCACTGTTCAACCTGCAGAGGGCGCTTGATGCGCACTTGGCGAGTGAGTGGCTCCGCGACGCGACGACCAGCCGGGGACCATTTCCGCCGATCAATGTGTTCCAGCAGGGCGACGACATTCTGGCGATCATCGAATTGCCAGGCATCGAGAAAGACAAGCTGCAAATCGAAGCCAAAGAGAACACGATCCGAATCTCCGGCACGAAAGCAACCAATTACGAGGACGGCGCGAGCGTCCATCGGCGCGAGCGTGCCTCCGGACAATTCGACCGCACGATGTCAATCCCCGTCAAGCTCGACCCCGACGCCATCAAGGCGGAATATCGAGACGGCGTGCTTGCGCTCTTTCTGCCGCGCGCCGAGAGCGACAAGCCGCGAAGCATCAAGATCAAATAAGACGCCACTTTACAGAGTTACGAATCTGAGGAGCACGGCCATGGCTTCTAAACAGGAACTACAGGTTCAACAAAAGCGAGAACTGGAAAAGAAGGGGGAAACGACCGTTCCTGCCCGCGCATTTATGCCGGCGGCGGACATATATGAAACGACGGAGGCTCTGAAAGTAGTGCTGGAAATGCCGGGCGTGGACAAGAGCAATGTCAATGTTCGGGTCGAAGATGGCGTTCTCACCGTTGAGGGGCGGCTCGACTTTTCCAAATATCGAGATTTGCAGCCGCTCTACACCGAGTACAATATCGGCCACTATTCGAGGAGTTTCCGGCTCTCAACCAAGATCGATCAAAGCAAGATCAGAGCCGAAATGAAAGACGGCGTTCTCTCGCTCGCGCTTCCGAAAGCGGAGGAGGCCAAGTCTCGCAGCATTCAAGTGAACTAACCCTGTCGTAAGGAGGATAGACATGAACGACAGATCGCGTGAGGACTTCAATCTTGAGGACCTCTTGCACCCTGCGCAAGCCTTCGACCATCCGTCGGAAGTCGTCAACGATCCCGACCTGACCCTGAACGAGAAACGCGCCATTCTTGCGTCGTGGGCGTCGGATGCATGTGCGGTGGAAGCTGCCCCCGAATTACGTTCAGCGCCACGCGGCTCCATCGTGCGCTTCGATGACATCATGGAGGCGTTGCGAACGCTCGACAAGCAAGCAAACGGCGATAAATACCGTCGTCCGCATCGACGCCGCATATTCGGGCGAAGTGACCGTTCGGGTCAGAGCAACACCGGCACACCGCTCCAGTGACTAAAGAGGATGCCATGAGGTTGTCCAAGTATACGTGCATCATCAGCCGGAAAGATAACGTGCTCGTCGTGGACTTCACTCGTAGGCCGGAGCCGCCGGTCCCAAGATTTCCGGGGGCAAATGCTCTGCGGGAGAATGCTATTGAAGAGGGCGAATTACGGGTCGCCTCAATCAGGCGGCGGTAACGGTGCAGGGAGGGAAAGAGACGACGCGCCCGGCTTAATGTACGGCGAATCTGTTAAACTCGCTGCGAGAAGTTGAATCGGACTGAAGGAAAGCGCGTCGGACGTTGCCAGCCGGTAGCCGGTACCAATCTACACTGACGCTGCCCGCAAGCGTGTCATGGGGTAAAATCCTGAGAAGAAATCAGAATCGCTGGCGCGCCCGAAGAGATTCGAACTCCTGACCCCCAGATTCGTAGTCGGGAGTTCAACATTGTTTTAACTTGATTATTTTTTATAGTGTATCACGTTGTGTATCACTTTTTCGAGCTGCGATTTATGATTCAGCGAAAGACGATTTCACGCAACGCTCTCGACGGCAAGATTCACACGCTTGCCCAAGGACTCGCAATCTATCGCGTAAAGGCGAGTCCATACTGGAGAGTGAGAATATGGATTCCCTCTCAAAAGAAGAGAGTGGTCCATTCCACCAAAACTGACAACCGCATTGAGGCAATCCAGATCGCCCAAGAATATCTTTCCAAATTGGGGACTCGTGGTGTTCTTGATGAGACTCCGAAAGATAAAACGTTTGAGCACTTCGCCGACAAACTTGTTTCGCTCGACAGGGCAAAGGGCGAAGCGGGGGAAATAAGCGCAAGACAATGGAAGGAGTCGAAAAGCATTCTTCACAACAAACAATGGGGATCGGTACATTTTTTCCGTGGTCGAGATATCTCCACCATCCAGACAAAAGACTTTCTTTCCTACATGAATTCTGTCCGCGAAAAGCACTCTTCATTCAGCGCAACAACGATTAGCCACATCTCGACGGCGTTTCGTCGTGTGATGAAAGTTGCAGAATCTGAGGGCGTGATTGCCGCAATCCCATCCACCCCAAAGATTGTGAAGCGAAAGGACAACCCCCGCCCCTATTTCAGATTCAGTGATGACAACAATGAATATCAATCAATCTTGGATGAAGCGGAAAGAATGGCGAATGAAGGAGTCATCGTTCGAGGGATAAAGGTCACGACAGAGCTGCGCGATTTCGTTCTATTCGTAATGCACACATTCATTCGCCCAACAGAAAGTGAGATTTACTCGCTTCGGCACAAAGACGTTGAGATTGCCAAAGACGAACCGAAACGGCTCATTCTGACAATTCGTCATGGAAAAACTGGATTCCGGACCTCAACTACGATGCCCGCAGCGGTGTCCGTTTATAATCGCATCGTCAAACGATATCCGAATAGCAGTAAGGATGACTATCTGTTTCTACCCACGTTTTCTAATCGAACGTATGCCAAAAGGACTATACAACGCCAATTCAACGTTCTTCTTAAACGCACAGGCTTGAAACACGATCGGGCGACAGACTCAGATCATTCAGTCTATTCATTGAGGCACACGGCGATTTGTATGCGCTTGGTCAAGTCGAGGGGTCGAGTGAATATTTTTAATCTGGCGAAGACAGCGGGAACAAGTGTCGATCAGATTGAGCGATTTTACACGAAGCATCTCGCATTGAGTCCAGAAATGGCGATCAATTTGCAGACGTTTGGAAATGAGTGATTGTTCAGTCCGCCTAAACTTTTGAAATTTGAGGTTTAGATGACCTGCATTCTTCTCACAGGTGCCGGATTCAGCCGTAATTGGGGCGGATGGCTTGCCAATGAGGTTTTTAGCCATCTGATGTCATGCAAATTAGATGATTACACTCGAGACCTTCTCATCAAATATCGAGCGACAGGCGGATTTGAAGCCGCCATGTCCGTGCTGCAAAAGCGATTGAAAGATGAGCCTAATGACGAAAACAACATTCGGGTTCAGGCGCTGACATCTGAGCTCTATGGGATGTTCAATCTATTGAGCCAGGGCTTTTTGCACGGCAAGTTCGAGTTTCAAAACTACGTTGAATTTATGGTCGCGCCGTTTCTCAATCGGTTTGATGCAATTTTCACGGTCAATCAGGATACCCTGCTCGAAATACATTATTTCGACGGCACGCTACCGCGATGGTCTGGGGTGCAGTTACCAGGAATGAGAGCCTTTGGACCGCCGCCTCATATCCAAGGGTCAATTTACGACAAAGTTAGGAAAATGACTCCTGATCTTGCCGCATATCAATGCGATCCTCGGTTCCAGCCCTATTTCAAGCTTCACGGTTCAATTAACTGGGTTATTGATGACCGTAGCGGGCTATTAATGGTGCTCGGGGGCAGCAAATCAGAATACATCGCGGCGAACCCTATTCTCAGTCACTATCAGCAGGAATTCGAGGCGTATCTTGCAAGACCGGATGCTCGATTGATGGTCATCGGGTACGGCTTTAATGATTCCCATATCAATGATGCAATCACCCGAGGCGTTGAGAGCGGGCTGAAACTTTTCTTAGTCGATCCCGTGGGTATGGATGTATTCTCCCGCACTGTCGGATATCACTTTGGGTCGGCAGTCCCACGTGCTGTGATAGGCGTATCGGAAAGACCACTGTCTGCAACATTCAATGGCGACCGTATCGAACACGCCAAATTGTTGCGTTTCTTTACGCAGTAGCTCTCAATCTGCAAGCTGATTTCACAATGTATTTCGTCATTGCGGGTTTTGGGAATGAATGATTTTCATTCAACGCCGATCCTCACTTTTTCGCTGCATAATCGACGTATAGTTTTTCGACCATCGGTTGCAGTTGTTTAATTAGGAAATTTATTTCGTCCACACTGCGTTCAACACGATTGAAGCGTTTATACATTTCATCAATTCCGAGAAACGTATCATATAGAGCTTTTGCCCCTACAGCGGCGCATATCAACCAAATTAAAAACCACCCTATTTGGTCTACCGAGTAATTGACGAATGCATAAATTATGAAACCCAACCATCCCACATAAAACAATCCGTATGCGATTGCACCTTGCATCAGTCTCCATAATCGACTGCTGTATTTTCTGATGTGTCGTTGAAGAGTCTTTTCTTCCGTCTTGTTGATCTTATACCATGCACTCTCTCCCGTTGTTGTGATATGGTCTTCATAATGTTTAATTTCCGCTTGCACATCTGCTAATTTGCTTTTCCAATTCCTCATAGAGCGAAAAATATGCCAACGATAAATCAGCATAAGAAATCCGATTAAGGCAACTTCTAATGGAGCTGCATACAGCGCAGCAATAAGCAAAACGACCTTTGACTCTATCGCCGAAACTATTTGCCAAAAATCAAGCATCGGGCACCTCCAATCTTCCCGAAAATCCGAATGCAGAATAGATGAGTTTTACTAACTTAGACGGCGCTTCGCTGTCACTCTTGAATCTGCGTGGTGGATCGTTTCTGTTTTGATCGAAATATTTCTTCCATTGTTCCATCGTCTGCGTTGAAGCGCCACCATCGCCCATGTTTGTCACGCACATGGTGGTCTCCGTCTGATCCAGGCGGGGGCATGAAGGTGCCACCACGAACCTTTCGGATGACTGCGGCGATGATGCAGGCAACTAATAGAAGCAAAAGCCCTTCAATTAATCTCATGAAGGGCTCTCCCACTCCCATAATTTCATGGCGTTCATTGTGGATGCCTCGGAGTCACTTAGTCAATTTTAGTGCAGGTTCCGCCTTCGATGTATGGCGTGTCGCTGTCTTCATCGCTCTGCCATCCGACGGCGAAACCAACTGCATAGATTGCTAGATAGCGATTGTTTTTCAGATTGATTTTGTAATCAATAAACACGTCTCTGCAAACCGCTAAACTATTGTCACCAACGAATACTTCCTTGTTTCCATCAGACTCGCACTGATTTCCATCGTTTTCGCCTGCATCCGCTATTGTCACCTCATACACGCTGATCGTTTCGTCATGATCGAATTGCGTCGCCTTTTTGCGTACGAATGTTCTCAAGAAGTTCAACTTCAAGACAAACGTATGTGTAGCGTTAAATCCTATACCAACCCACTTTTTTACGAGCTTGTCGTATTGCAACCCTCCTGACGCTTCCTCCGTGCAATAGTAAGCTGCGTCATTATTGTTTTGAGCATTCGACATGGACGGCAGAAATGCCGCCATCAATGTCAAGCAAAACATTATGGGTCTGATCTGCATCGCAGCCCTGACTCAAATGTTGACCAACTTTTCCTGAGCTTCGCTGTCACTTTCAATGTATCGACTTGTTGTCGTCAAACTTGAATGCCCCGCCATCGTCTGAACGTCTCTCAGACTTCCACCGACCAACGACGCTTTCCTTGCCCAAGTTGTGATTGCTGTTCTTCGCCCCGAATGTGAGCTGCAACCAACGAACCCCAACTTGCGATACCACTGCTGAAACATATTCACGACGCATTGTGCAGACGTTTTCTCAGATCGTTCTGTCTGGACAACAAATTGTTTTGCATCGTCGACTGTTATTTTGCTGCTTTCCATAACCTTCAGCAACTGCTTCCGAACGTCTTTATTCATCGGAATGATGCGTCCGCTTCGCCCTTTCGATGCTTGATTAGTCAATGCGATGTGATCTGCGATTTTACCGTCGGCGGTCATCACCATTGACCATTGCAACGACGCAATCTCTTTTGCCCGCAGCCCCGCTTTGAACGACAGCAAGGCGATCAGGCGATTCCGATCAGCATGGCGTCTTGTGTCGATCCACGACAACAGCGTCGAAAACTGAGGATTCGTGAGGATTTTTGCCTGTTTTCCTATGCCCATGATGGAAATCTCCTATTATATTTTGTGGCTAAACCACTGTTTTATAATGAGCTTTTGGAATGGGATGCCAACTCACGACCACTCGACCCATCATATCAATGAGTTACAGGCGTTCGGTATATTTGTGTGATTTTATAACGGGTTACGGGAATTGGTCAGGGTCGTCGTGGGGTGATGGGCGAAAATGCTTGGGATATCCATGAACCTTGAAATTGGACCAACCCAGAACCACCAGAACTCGATTGGGAGGGACCTTACCTCTTCGCCTTACCCCGCGACACAGATCGGACACCTCCGATCTTCCAACAGGCAAAACAGGGTGCTACAATTTTGTGTTGCACCATGGGAGGGCTGCTATGTTGATTGAGCTGATCACGCCATTAATGCTTGCTACTGCACCAATGGCTATCGATGTGCCCGACACCAAATACGACCACTCATCACAAGTCTCAGTTCACAAAAATCTGAAACTTTCGCTCACCATGAGTGGCACACAAACTTACAACTTCCAAGGCAAGCCGTTCGATAACGACAACGACTAAAACTTATCCGTCAGCAATTCGGTCTTTTTGATGCTTCTCGTTCTAACGGGTAGCAAGGACGGAACTGCTGACCTGCTATTCTCAAAGATCGGGAATAAAGGCTTTCGGCTCAACTACGATATTTTTTCAGATTACTCGGTTGTCCTTCAGCCTGACCATTGGTCCATCGAAAATCCTACAGGGTTGAAAATAACGAACTTGACAGCAACCTCCGCATTTTGGTGGAAGGCGTTCAATTATTTCATCGACGAAGAAAATTATGTCGCGGAAGAAGTCAAGTATGTCTTTCGTGAGATTTATGGATGGTTCCTTGCTCGGGCTCTCACGAAAGGAAACAATCCAGAATACCATCGCTTCAATGGAAAAATACAACTCCTAAATACAGCCCGCACATATTTTGACGTACCGCAGACAATTTGCGGATGGGGAAATGGGCTTAAGACAGATAGGTTATCAGGAAAACGAATTGTTGCAAAATCACTGACTTCTGGTCTGACCACCACAAACAAGGCTTTGTTCACCACCGAAGTTGATCCGACCAAACTTGATCCCTGTTATCCGTGGTATTTGCAGGAAAAGGTTGACGCCAAAGCAGACGTAACGATTTTCGTCTGCGGCAAAACGTTTTTTTCTTTCCAAAGAGACCGATCGGGATTGAAAGGTCTGGATTGGCGCAATCAAGACGATATGTTCAGTGCAGAACAGCAATGGACACCATTCTTGCTTACAAGATCACAACGCCAATCAGTGTCAGCATTCTTGCGGAAGATCGCAGTTGATTGGGGGCGAATCGATTTTCTATGGACAGGCTCGAAGTTGGTGTTTTTGGAATACAACGCAAACGGACAGTTTATTTTCCTAGATTTCCAAGACCACTTCGGGCTCTTAGATTGCGTCGTCAAGTATCTCACCGACCAGAAGTAAAATCAAAATCGTTTCATCCTTCCACAGTCTGCGCATTGCATCGACGCTATCGCGCCCAATGCAGTGCGAAAAGTGTCAAACAAGCGCCGACAAAGCAAACCGCAATGAGAGATACAAGAATGTGCCAACCTCGACCGAATGGGTGTTGGTCTTTTTCGGATATTACGAACGCCGCCCTTTCGGTTGAATCAAAACAATAATTGTTCGCGCTCTCGATACGTTTGCGTAACAGACCTAGGTCCCATTGGAACCAGAAAAGCAATCCGATTGAGATGATCCCGACAATGACTATTACATCTGAGAATATACACAACAACATCGCATCGCTTGCAATATGATCTTTCAACCAAATGATTGCGCCATAGATGAGCGCCGCATAATTGGTCGTTGCCCACTGTTGCCTTTTTATGAATGCCGTGTCATCCAGCATTTGTTTGTAAAGGATTAGACCTTGGGGTGAGACGTGGGGTGATCCTGTAAGATCGGTCATCGCCGATATCCTTTTGCGTCCTTCACACGAATCGATTATTCGTATCGCAACTTTTCCTCATCCTACCAAGGGTCGGCACAATGCATCAATCGCCGCATCCCTCATGAATGAACTGAAATCTGTATGACGTTTCTCGCATTCCGTTTTTATCAACTCATCCAGAATTTTGCTCACTCTGAACGATTTCATGCGATCACATATGCACACGTCATTCGATTTTATTGATTTATAATCGCTTTTCTCTGCATCGGCTGTCATACGCACCCCCTTTTCGCTCTCAATCACACACGATCGCTGTGGCAATGATGTTTCCGATCTTGCTCTTTTCTCGGATGTTGTCGGAAAACTGCTTGATCGCCGTTTCTCGTTCCGTTTGCGGCGCATCTTTGTCAATCGCAATCAAGAATGCGTCCAAAATATCATCGTTATTGAGCGTTTGTTCTCGTAGAGGCTTGCGGTGGAAACGTCTCGTAGCTGGACGTTGATATCTTTCCTGAATAACTTTCTTGAAACTCGATAGTCGTCTTTCGTTGCTTAATATCATTGCAATGCTCCTTCC
>Ga0209579_10002274_pt1 | contig 14900 bp, 16 predicted proteins | sample Coa_R1_2_FD_187152 | JGI IMG/M metagenome (GOLD analysis project Ga0209579, IMG submission 187152) | Surface soil microbial communities from Centralia Pennsylvania, which are recovering from an underground coalmine fire - Coalmine... | ecosystem: Environmental > Terrestrial > Soil >... | reverse complement strand
CAACCTGGAACTTGGAGGACAAATCCCCACCCCACCGGGAACCGTTGCCCGCCGCCGGTTCGGCGATTGCAAAGACCTTTCATTTTTGCTCGCCAATCTTTTGAACCAGCTCGGCGTCACCGCCCGGCCGGTTCTGGTCAACGCCTTTTGCCGAAAAAGTCTTGCGGATTTTCTGCCGGCGCCGTCCCTTTTCAATCATGTCGTGGTTGAATTTGAGGTTGACGGCAAACGACGCTGGATCGACACCACGTTCAAGGAACAGGGTGGCGGCGCGTTCAATCGGACGATTGCGGATTACGGGGTCGGTTTGCCGGTTGATGCCGCGGCCACCGGCCTTGTTCCGGCGCCGCAATTCGAGCCGCCCGACCTGTTCGATTTGCGCGAGCATGTGTTGTTGGACACCAACAACGGGCCATCCCTGATGGCCGTCACTTTGAGCACCGAAGGCGGACAGGCCGAAATGCTCCGGCGACAGTTGAAACAATTGGGCATGGAAGAATGGGCCAAACAGCGGCTGCAAGTGATGGTCAACCGCTTTCGGGATGTGAAACGCGTCGGGGAAATCAAATATCGCGATGACCGCGCGGCCAATCGTTTCACGCTCGTGGAAGTCTTCGAAATCGATGTCGAACTGGGCAACCATCCGAATCCGAAACTGTGCCGGTACAGCCTGCCCGGCAATTGGCTGGTCGGCGTACTATTGATGCCGCAAAAGGTGGAACGGCGGACCCCTTTTCTCCTGCCCCATCCCTGCCACATCCAATACACGGCCGACATAGACTCGCTGGCGATTCCGCGGATAAAAGTGGATGAGCCGCGTGAGGAGATACGCAGCCCGTTTGTGCAATTCAACCGGAATTCCAAAGGCGGCCACGGTTACCTGGTGATGAAGTTGTCACTGACCACCCACACCGATGCCGTGCCGGCCGACCAGGTGCAAAAGCACGGTGAAATGGTCGGGAAAATCTATCGCGCCGCCTGCCGTGAATTGTCCCTCTTGCGTGGCTATTCGCGTTCCCGTCCAAGGGCCGGCTTTGATGAATTGCCCTCCGACAAAAAGGAAATCAAGCCGCCGCCGCTGCCATTGCAGCCGGTTTACCGCGAAACCGCCTCGCCCAAAAGATCGGGTCACCGGCACCGCCAGCCCAATAAATATCTATGGGGAATCGGGCGACTGCCGTGGCGATGGATTTGGATTCTGTTCGTGATTTTGATTTGGATTCTGGTCGCGCTTATCCGTTAGCTTCTCAATGGGAATTAACCGCAAAGAACGCAAAGGAACGCAAAGAATTAAACCGCAGATGACGCGGATGGACACGGATTGAATTGCCGCAAAAGAACACAAAGACACCAGACATCAACCCGCCCTTTACGTCCAAAGCAAAACAGGTTACCTTAACTCCGCTATGATCGTTCCACTCTCGAAAGTGCAGCTCCGTCAGGACGAGGACGGCGTATGGATTGCCAAATCCGCCCTGCTACCCGGTTGCCACGCGCACGGGCGTGACCGTGGCGAGGCCACCCTGCGATTCCAACAGGCTGCCAAGGCGCATTTGGAAGCGTTGCTCGAAACCGGCCGCCCCATCCCGGCTGCTTTCCGCGACAAATTTGTTCTCGCCGCCTGACCTGTGGGCAAATATCCCTCTTGGAACTGTCGTCAACTTGACCGTCGTCTGCGTGAGATTGGCTGTGAACTTCTTCGTACCACTGGGAGCCACCGACATTACTCGAATCCCTTCCGTCCCGACCGCCTCATCACATTCGCGTGGCATCCCGGCGATGTGCCCCGCGGCATAATTGCCGATATTGTCGAAGACCTCGGCATCAGCCGCGACGACTTTTACTTCAAGCGATTCTGACCGCATCTGCAATTCCGCATCTTGCCGCGGCGTAGCTTCGAGCGAAGCCTGGGTCCGCAATCCGAACTCCGCACTCTGAATTCTGCATTCCGCATACTGGAGACCACAGAGGAGGTGTCTTCGCATCCGGGAGAAACAGGGCTCGCGAGCCAAAAAAAGCTTTGCCAATCTGTGGAGCAGGCAGAGAATCACAAAAAAGGCCCACGCTGGTCGTGGGCTGGAAACCATGCGCGAAATCCCAGCCAATATGAATAAGGAACGCAACTCCAACGGAATGAGCCGGCGCCACTTCTTGCAGACCAGTGCGGAATTTACCGCCGCTGCCATGTTCCTGAGCCTCGGCGGCGCGCCGTCATTTGCCGCGCCCAATCCCGGCACCCGGAAAAATTTGATCCCGCTCGTGACCCTCAATAACGGCGTGCAAATGCCACGTCTGGGATTGGGCACCATGACGCTTGGCGGCGACGTCGGAATCAGGTGCGTGGCCGATGCCATCTCCCTGGGCTATCGTCTGATTGACACCGCCATGATCTACGGCACTGAGACGGCAGTCGGCGCCGGGATCAAACAGAGTGGAATCAAACGTGAAGAACTCTTTATCACCTCGAAACTGTGGAAGGCCGACATGGGGTACGAACCGGCAAAGCAGGGATTTCAAACTTCCCTCAATAAGTTGGGGACGGATTATTTGGACCTCTACCTGATTCATCGGCCGGCTGGCGATATCAAAGGCTCCTGGAAGGCCATGGAGGAACTCTATCATCAGGGCAGAATCAAGGCCATCGGCGTGAGCAATTTCGAACGGGCGCAACTTGAGGACTTGATTGCGGGCAGCGACGTGAAACCCGCAATAAATCAAATCGAAACCCATGCGTTTTTCCAGGAAGGCAAATCGCTGGAATCCTTGAAGCAGCATGGCGTGCAAATGGAAGCCTGGGCACCTTTTGCGGAAGGCCGTCATGGGCTTTTCACCAATGCCACTCTGGCCACCATCGGAAAGAAGTACAACAAGACGGTGGCGCAGGTGAGCCTGAGATGGCATTACCAAAGAGGAATTATTGCCATCCCCAGATCCTCCCAGAAAGCGCATATCGCGGAAAACCTGGATATCTTTGATTTTAGCCTTGAAGATTCCGACATGGCCTCCATTTCCACGTTGGATCTAAATACCACTCAATTTCCTGAGTGGAGTTAACCGCCAAGGCGCAGAGGACGCCAAGGTCTGATTATTTTAATTTCTGCCGAATCTGCTGCACGACCTTGTTTGGCTCGGACTTTAGCATTTGGCCTTTAGCCTTGCTAAATCGCATTCCCAAATCCAAATCAATCCGCCGTTCCTGGATTCATTGCACGATAATCGGCGATGAAACGGTTCACACCCTGTTTGAGCGCCTCCTCAATGACATCCGTACGGTCCGGAGTGGTAATGCCTTGAATTGTTTTCGACCAGGTCCGAGCGGCTACCGGCGCTGAATGTGGCCGCCGGGTCAATTGCACGTCTTGAGTTACCGCCACTTCCACCATGAACACATACACGCCCAATTGCGGCTGCTTAATCGTGTCCACAGAGATGGATAAATTTGGATCACCGTTGGCTCTGTTAGGCTCCGCATCCACCGGCACCCCGGCACCGTTCAACATTGTTTTCACCATCTTCTCGATTCTGTTGGTAGCCAAACCTTCCGGCTGTATGTCAATGAATTGGCTAACAACGTAAACGCCGCTCAAACCCCGCAGCGATTCCTTCGTATCGCTGCGTTCGATTCCTGCATTGGCGGCCACGCCAGCCAACAGGAGAAAGACGACCATTAATCTTAGTTTTTTCATAGGTTCATCCTTTCAATTCCGAGACAACTTGCCAGCACGAATGCGGCGCATGCAAGTCTCTGGATGTTTCGCCAAATCGCATTCCCAAATTCGGAGCACCAGCCACCCTGCCCTGCGCAAGGTACGGTTCACCAGCCGGTCGCGGGTTTTGTTGCTCGCCAATTTCTGACTTCATTTGCTTTTTCGAAACCGGCATGCTGATGCCGTGGCCAATGCAGTTTTCACAACGAAAGTAAATCCGGTCTATGACGATCTGCCGGAGATTCGTTACCACTTTCCTTCTACATATCTTAATCAGGCCAAGCAAGCAGTGGGGGATTTGATTGTTTATTATGAACCACGGCGTGAAAGCTCGGATTTATCTGGGCGGGCGGGCCGCCAATGCTATTTTGCGACTGCACGGGTCGTTAAAATCGAGCCGGACCGGGGAAGGCGCGATCATTATTACGCGTATCTGACAGACTACCTCGAATTTACAAAGCCTGTCCCTTTCAAGGTCGGAAACATCTATCCTGAAGCTGGACTGCGCAAAGCGGATGGGTCGACAAACAAGGGACGCTTTGGCCGGTCGGTGCGGATAATTTCGCCCCAGGAACTTCAGGCGATTTGCCAGCTTGGATTTGCAGAGGCAACAAAACCTCTTCAAAAGGAGCAACCCGTCGAGGCATTCGCGGAAGTACCGGTGGAATATGGTGGCCCGAGACAGATGCAAATCATGGAGAGACCTTTCCGGGACAGGGCGTTTACTCGCGTGATTCAAGAAGCATATGACAGTACGTGCGCAATGACCGGTCTTAAACTCATCAACGGCGGAGGCCGATGCGAGATTGAGGCTGCCCACATCAAGCCAGTGGCTGATGAGGGTCCGGATTCACCACGTAACGGCATTGCGTTATCGCGCACCATCCATTGGATGTTTGACCGGCATTTCCTTTCAATTTCTGATACAGGCGAAATTCTGGTTGCGAAAAAATATGTTCCCGAGCCGGTGCGACGACTGTTAAATCCAGACGGCAAAGTCAGGCTCCCATCGTCGTTGGCGTGGCAGCCTCACCCAATTTTCCTTCGCTACCATCGAGACCTGTTTAAAGGCGACTGAATCGAGTTTAACGATGCCGGAGGGAATCAAGTGGTGGGAGCGCCCGTTGAATCCGTCTAACAAGCCGCGGCTCATTACTCCGTTTTAATTCGTGTTGCCAGATTCGCAAAATTTTCCAACCGAATTGCCGAAGGGTCTGGTTCACAGTTCGGTCACGTTTTTTGTTACGGGCGAGTTTCTTCTGCCAAAACGCTCTGTTGGACGCAGGCTGTGTCGCGTGTCGAGGGCAACCATGCCAAAAGCAACCGTCCACAAAAATGGCCAGCTTGAACTTTTGAAAGACGAAATCAGGATTGCCAAAGAGCGATGGGTGACGCCGCCAGCCTGTAAGTTTGTTTCGTCGCAGGATATTCAAAAGCGCAAGTTCGGTCCGTTCGTTTCCCTGGCTACGCACGCGAGCCATGATGGCGGAACGTTTCGGTTTCGAGAAAACATCAGCCATTTATGATGGGAGAACTCCAGTAAAAATTGGGGTAGGAAGACTGGCACAGCTTGGCACAAGCTGTCGCCACATTTTAACAACCGCTTCAGCAAGAAGACCAACGTCGCCGCGAGCGTCGTGTCGCCGGTATTGGGACGTGTCCAGCCGAAGACGCTCCAAGACGGCATCCAAACCGTGCTGCCGGGATGATTGCCAAACCTGTTTTGAAAGATAAATCGAATCGACATAACCAACCGGACGAGTTGGAAGCTTGCTTTTCGAGCACGCTGCACGGATGAAAGGCATATCGAAACGATGTCCGTTATGTGCCAGCAGAGTACTGCTACCAACGAAACGGGAGAAATCTGCGAGCGCAACGGACACCGGTGGTGCATTGCAAACATGACGGTCGGAGATCCCGGTGTAAGAGGTGATGAATGACGGGATTCGGCAGCCAGGATTTACGAATGTGGAGAACGCTTCGGCGCGTGAAACCGTTCCGGATTTCACACGAACCGCCGCAATCTGGATTATGTCATTCGCAGCCGGTGAAAGGCCGGTAGTCTCTAGGTCAAATATTATCAAGTCCATAACGCATCACAAATCACCCGAGTTTGCCTGCTTGTAATCGACGGCTTCCTTCTGACCGCAAATCCCCACGAAGTCACAGGTTGGACAACGGTGCTTCTCGCCAGATTTATCTGTTGGCCCGAACTTGAATTTTCGTTCTCTTATTTCGACAGCGGTCTTGGCGATTTCTTGCTGAGCGGCTTCCAGATGGGATTTATCAAGTGGAACAGAAAGTTCACGTTTCTTGTCATCATCTTCGCCAAGGTAGCGAACCAACCCAGCTTCAGGCAGATATTCCAGTTCACGTTTTACAGCTAGAGCGTAGATTGCGACCTGTAGCTTCATTTCCTTCTCATCAAGTTTCATGTGCTTGTCCGACTCTGCATCACCAGATTTGAAATCAATGAGGGTCACTCGTGGTGGATTGTCTTGACGAATAATGTCAATTGCACCGGATATCAGCGCGCCGCCTTCTTGGTCGGGGTATTCAATTAAAGTTTCAAATGCCTTTTCTGGCTCAAACGTAAGATTTTGGAGCTCACTGGCGTAATGCTTGACATATTCCGTGACAACCCTAATCCCCTCTCTCCACATATTTTCAGCCGGTTCGCCAGTTGTGTAACGAAGATAAAATAATCCTCGCTCGATTTGCTTCCGCAATTCGGATTTAAGTTTTTGCTCGTCGCCAGCGAGTTTTGCCCATCGTTGCGGATCGGCATGAATCGCACGCATTAGGTTGTGAATACCACGCCCATAACCGAAGGCCTGGTCGATTGTCGGCGCAAAGCCCATTACTTTTCTCAAATAAAAATCGTGTGGGCAGGCTAAATAATACCGCAAATCTGAAAAGGACGTGGCAAGTTGGATATTTCGAGGATGCTCTTTGGGTGCATATTTCAATTCACGCAATAAAGCTTTTGAATCATTTGTGACGCGACCGCCTGATTGTTCAATAATCTGACGCAGACCAACAATACCTGGTATGCGTTTTGTTCCTTTTACACCTTGGATAAATCGCGAGGTTTTATCGCCAGAATAGCTTACAAACAAAAACCTCTCAGCGCGGGTAAGTGCCACATACATCAAGCGCCGTTCCCCGTCGTGATTTTCGTTGTCCGAAAGACCTTCAACATCGATCTCTCGTGATATTGTCTCAGCCAATGGTAGTTCCTTTTTTATCCGTGCTCTGCTTGAAGGAAAACGGCTGGAACAAACATCGGCCAGGAAGACGGCAGGAAATTCCAAACCTTTCACCCCGTGGATTGTGCTGATTGTGACAGCCTCAGGTTGCACCATTAACGGCTGTTCTTTCACGCGACCGTCTTCGGCACCATACTGGCAAAGCCCTATGATTTGCCATTTGTATGATTTAGTATTGGTCCAACCCGGCATTTCGATGCCGGTCATAAGGCCACTCAACGCCCCAAGGTGAAACATCGCTGCCTGCCCACGACCTTCACATGTGTCCCAGTTTTCAACTTCTGCTTCAGACAGCAACCAATGAAACAATTGTTGCGGGAAAAGGCGCTTCAACGGTCGGCTTCTTTCCAGAAAAGCCTTTAATCCTTGAGTTCTCAAAAACTTGGTTTTATGGGCTGGAAAGTGGTTACCCTCAATTCGCTCGCGAATCATTGTGGCTGCAAGAATTGTTCGTTCCTCAGCGTCACGACTTAGTGCGAGTTGTGAAGAACGCAATTGCTTTGCAGCGGCGCGAAGGACCGCTTCCGGCTCTGGCTGGCAGCTTAGAACTGTTTCAATCCGTTTGGGTAAACTCTTGTTAGTAATACTTGTGGCATAGAACTGGTCTATCCCTGCTGAAATGCCAATTGCACCAACGAAGAAGAGAATTTCGGGTTGTGAAAAAAGATCCGGCCCGGCTCGTACAATCGAAGGAATTCCAGCATCTTCAAGTACCCTCATATATGAGCGTACATCGCTGGCCGAACGAACCAAAATTGCGACATCTGAGAGCAATATGCCACGATTTGTTCCGTCTCGTTTGTCATGCAAGGCGCCTTGCGCTTTGGTTGGAACTAATTCGCGAATTGCGTCTGCAATCCAACTAGCCTCCGCCGTTCGCCCTTCGAAGCTGATAAGGGCCACATGAGACGGATGGTGATCAATCCGCTTTGTGTTGCCATGTTTCATTCCAAGTGCCTGCATGGATTTCACCGCCCCAATGGTCTCTGCCCACTTGTTGGCAACATCAATAATGCGTCCGGTCGAACGAAAATTCTCCTGCAAATCAACAACCTCAGCGTCCGTATCATTTTTGAACTCTTCCCAAAGCTCAGCAATTAACTCCACCTTCGCGCCGCGGAAACCATAAATTGCCTGCCTGTGGTCGCCGACCGAAGTGAGTCTACCCGAGTTATCTGTAAGCAAGCGGATGAGCCGCATTTGAATTGGATTGATGTCCTGCACTTCATCAACTACGAGGTGAACGTTGGCTTTTGCCAATTCTTTAAGCTTTTCCCCATCAGCCTCAAGTCGTCGAATAAATTCCGCCTGGGAAGTGCTGAAATCCAAAAACCGCCGGCATCTTAGGTATGCGTAGTAGCGCGCCGCTGAAACGGCAAATGCCTTGGCTTCATCAGATGATCCGACATCAGTAAATAACTCTGCCTTTTTGCACCATTCTTCCTCGGCCTCACCTAATTCAATTGGTGGAGTTGAATCCGGTAATCTGACCGTAAAACGATTATGTTCCTGAAGCTGATCATAGGCTTGAACGAATTTGTCAAATGTTTCGGCCTGACTGACGGTAGAACCATTATCACGTTTTGGCAAAGCACTTCGTAAACCGTTCAATGCAAGCAACCCGTTGAATCCGCGGAGGATTAACGCTGCTCGCGCTCCCTCGTCCAAAATATCATAGTTGTGATAATCGTCCGGCCAGAACTCTCGGATTTTTGCCAAGCAGTAGCCGTGAATCGTGCCGATATACATTCCTCCAAGCGAAACATCTTCCCCTTTAGGAGTGATTTTCCCAATCCAGGAGCGGATGCGGAACTTCATTTCCTCCGCAGCACGTTCAGTGAAAGTAAACGCAACGATTTGATCTTTCGCGACGCCTTCAATGCCAACCCACCAAGCAATGCGCCGTGCCATTACCTCAGTCTTGCCAGATCCAGCGCCCGCCACCACGAGAACGCGGCGCTTTGATGACCGAATGGCGAGCTTTTGATTCTTCGTCAGGTTATCATCGAGCAGGATTTCTTGAATTCCCGACATACTGTCCTTTCGATTGGCGCACAAATTTCCGAATCTGCTCTGCCTGTCTCCGAATGAATTCCGGCGGCAACGCATTGCCTATCATCTGCGCGGTTGGAAACTTTCCACGTGCGAGTGAAAAGAAGTATTTAGGGGGAAAAGTTTGGAGTATTGCTGCCTCGCGGAGCGTGATAGTGCGATTTTTTGTCGGATGCAGGAACCTGCCCTTTGACGGATTGACACAACCCCCTGTTATTGTAGGCGACACGTCGTTCCAAGACATGCGACCATAGACATCTTTGAACCCGTTGCACCTTTTGTGGCACTTAAGCTGACGCTTCTTGCCCAAGTCCAAACGGCTGCCGCCGTTGTGCGGAATCTCGCGAATAAGCTTTTTAATTTTATCACTTCGATTTTCTGACAAGTTGTGGAGTTCACATTGTCTTGCGCGACTGCCAAGCTTGGCGAAGAATTCTCGCACGGTTCGTTTCCTCCGCGCGGGCGAACCGAAAGGAATTATCGCACCCCGACCGGCGACCAAAATCAAACGCTTGCGTCGTTGAGGAACACCATAGTTGGCCGCGTTAAGAACATCGTGATTAATTTGGAAGCCCAGCTTTTCGAGATTGGAGCACAGTTTTTTGAAGCGACGATTCTTGGCAAGCTTGGGAACATTTTCGAGCATGACTACTTTAGGATTTATCGCGCGGACAAATCGCAGGAACTCAAAAACTAAATCGTTCTGTTCGTCTTGGCCGATGCGACCGTTGAGTGTCGTCATCGTCGAGAAACCCTGGCATGGTGGACAACCGGCAAGAAGATCAAGCTGGCCGCGTTTGATTTTCAGCCGGCGCATAACTTCACTAGCGGAAAGGTTGCGAATGTCCCGTTCCCAAACAACAACGCGCCTGTGATTGGCCTTGTAAGTCTCCACAGCGAGCGGATCATTTTCGACCGCGCCAACGACACGGAAACCAGCCTGCTTTAGTCCCAACGTAAGACCACCACAGCCGGAAAACAAATCAATGGCTTTAGGCTTCCTCACGCGTCCACTCCTTTGCAAAGTTGGTCAACCGTGACGCGGAGTGCGCGGGCGAGGCGAATGACAATCTTGATTCCCGGATTGCGGACGCCGCGTTCGATGCCGCTCAGGTACGTGCGGTCGAGGTCGGCTTTTTCAGCCAGTTTGTCCTGGGACAGCCCGGCTGCGTTGCGGAGGCGGCCAACGTTACGCCCGAATTGGATGAGTGTTGAATTGCGCTTAGGCATAACGATGATGTTATGCCATTTCGTGAGGTTTTCGTCTGTGGACTATCGGCTACAGGATTTTCGCGGAGCGAAAATCGGAGCTCGGAGACCGGTCTTCGCCCAGAAGCTTCCGCCGTCGCCGAGGCTATGGCGAGACAGGTCGGACCGGCAGGTGGGAGTTGGGGAAAGCAGAAGCCGGAGGGCGGAGCACAGACATCGGAAGGAAATCTGCGTTATCCGCGTCATCTGCGGTTAAAAACCTTGGCTTCCTTGGCACCTTGGCGGTGACGATCAGGGTTTTTCGGCGACGACTTTTCCGTTACGCCACAAGTAAATCGGCGTGCCGTGGAGGCGGGCGGTCTGTCGCGCCACACGGGCCGAGCGCACCAAGGCACGGCCGACTGCCGCGGCAAAAGGCGAGGGACGTTTCGTTTTTGTTTTCATGGACCTTGTTCGAGCAGCACCGGATGCTTGCCTGAATTATCGTACACCGCCCACGCGTCCGCAAGCGGGCAATAATACCGCTGAAAATTCAGCCAGCTACGATTGAACCGGCGGAGCACGTCAGCGCGGGGTACATGGTGCCCGCCCTGCTTGACGCGGGCGGCAATGCGGCGGATCCCCAGTCGGGGCGACGACAGACGCAGGTAGCTTATTTCGATGTGATAACCGGAAGACTTCCAACGTTTGAGGCGATTGAGATAAACGAGTCCGCTTAAAGTGCTCTCAAAGGCAAAGTCCACCCTGGCTCGAGCCAGGCGGTCCAATTCGGCAAGAAACAATCGGCCACCAGCCAACGTGGCGAGCTCGGGTCGCAACGGCGAAAGGCCTCCGGCAATCAAATCGGCGTTCACAAAGTGAATCACCCGTGCGTCCTTGGGCAGGAACTCACGGGCAAAGGTTGTCTTCCCGGCGCCATTAGGTCCGGCAATGATGATGCAGCGAGGCGATTTGGATGATGAGTGGCGCATTTTTATGGGGACGTTTCCTTCCGGTGAGACATGACGCGATATTGCATCCGGCAACCGGGATTTCAAGACGGAAACATCGAACATTCAACATTCAACGTCGAACATCCAATGAAAGCGGTCGAAGGACCAGAGTCGAGAGTCGAGGGCAGAAATGAATCCACGTCATCCGCGTAATCTGCGGTTAAACACGGACGCCCCGGCGGTGCGTCCCTACCTGGAGGACAGAGGCCGGAAGACGTCGGGTTTTATTCGATGACAGCACAGTCCGGTTTGTTAGAATGCCGGCGTATGACGGTTGACTCGATGACCCAGATCGTGGAGAACGTTCAGTCGATATACACCATCGTACTGGCCCTGGCCATCGCCGAGGCTTTCAACCAGGCGATCAAGGAAAACAAACCGGAGACGGAAAAGCACGCGGGCAGATTTGTCAACTGGTTCGATTGTGTCCACCCTTCGAGATTCGTGTCGCTGATTGTTTTTTTGCTGCTGGCCGCGCCTTTTTTTCAGGGGAACCAAAAATATCTGTATCAGCAATACATCGAGCCGTTGTATCAACTCAACCCGCCCAAAAGCATCAGCGCCCTCTGGCTGAACTTTGATTGCCTGATATTTTCGCTGGAGGCCGGACTGTTCTTTGTCATGGCCCGGTCCCTGTCGGCCCGCCGATGGCAGCAATTTTACGCCACCATCGTCGTTTTGTTGTCCATTGATTTCGCCTGGGCGTTGATGGAAAAATGGCATGGAACAGCCATACCTCGCGAATGGCTCTGGTTTGATATGGCCGCCGTAATCGTTTTGATTGCGGTCATTGCGGCGGACTGGTTTTTTATCCGTTACGACCGGGACAAGGAGTTGAACAAGTATTGTTACTGGGGCATCTCCACCGTGGCCATTCTCGGACTGATTTATGGCTATTTCTATCAACTCGACTACCTGATCGACTATTAAAAGCGCAGTCGCGAGTCGATGGACGATGGTCGAGGGCAGAAATGAATCCGCGTCATCGGTGCAATCGGCGGTTAAAAACGGACGGCCCGTCCACCTTCGCCCAGGCTTCGGCGGGACAAGGCGGTGCGTCCCTACCTTTGATTGGGGTCTGGCATCCTGGATTTCGGGTCTGGGAAAACGGCTCGCGGGTACGCTCGCCCCACCTGGAGGCGGAATTCAGAAGTCAGAAGTCAGGAGTCAGAAGAAAATCTGCGTAATCCGCGTAATCCGCGGTTTTATCATGCCACGGCTCGACAGAGTCTCGCCCCACCTTTTGCGCGTTTTGTGACTCTTTGCGGCTAAAGAATCTGCGTTCACCCGCGTCCATCTGCGGGTAAAAACCTGGCGGTTTGGCGGTTTAAAGGTCTTCAGGCAGCGGGACCGTACTTGACGATGGCCGCGCGCAGGCTTTCAACCTCGAACGGTTTGCAGATGAAGGAATCAACGCCCCCAAGGGCGCAGGCGGACGACTGAAGTTTTTCCGGAAAGGCGGTGATCATCACGACGGCCTGTTTGGGTGAGCGTTCCTTGATGGCAGCGGCCAACTGGTCGCCTTTCATCTCCGGCATCGAGTAGTCGGTGAAAACCATGTCAAACTTGCCGGGCTCGAACTTGGCCAGCGCCTCGGCGCCGCTGTTCGCCCGGTCAATGGCATAACCGTCCTCCTGGAGCAGCAATTGGATGGTATAACTGACCAGCGGTTCGTCGTCCACTACCAGGATGTGTCGTTGCCGGCCATTACGTTGGTTCGTCATTGTTACCATATAGTTGGGCGTAAATCGCATATCTCGTGCCAGCTTTTTGGGGTCCAAAGTCTGGCGTCTGGTGGAGGATCCGGGGATACACGCCCTGCCTTTTTGCAGGTTTTACTGTTAAAGATGTTGAGGTTTGAAAGTTAGAGCGGCTTGGAAAAAACGGCGGCCATTTCAAGGGTAGGACGTTGCTGCCGCAACGCCGGCGGCGCAGCAGCGCCGCCCCACCAAGGATTGGGTATAAGACGGCCACAGTTTTACTTGAACCGCCATGGTCGGTTCGTCAGCAACCTTGCATTGATTTTATTAATTCTCCGGCGGTTCTTTTCAATTCACGCTTTTTCCGAAGCGCAATTAATCTGCCACGGTGAACAGAGAAAATTTTAAACCGGATGAAACCATGAAAATTAAATTCCCGCGTTTGCAAGCATTTCTGCCGGCGATTCTGCTGGCCGCCTTCACCCCGGGTTGCGCCACGCCCGCACTTTGGGACCGCACTTCGGAATTCCAATGGAGACCCGAGCCGCCCGCGCAAGTGGTGATCATCACGGACACGAACCGGCAACCCGACACGGTGATCGTGTTCAGACAGGATGCACAAATCAGACTTACCTACCTGTGGCGGGATGTGGGCTGGCGGGTCAGCCAGTCACCCGACGAACTGGCGGTCACGCACAAGGCCATCTACCAGCTCACGAACTCCGTCAGCGGGTTTGAATCGGTACCGGTGTATCGCCCGGGCAAGGTGCCCGGCAACGCGACTTCCCAACCGCCGGGGTACGCGGTTTTGAACGTCACGAACGAACAAATCACGTTGCATCGGGACGGGTTGCCGCCCGGCCCATACACCTTGCCGGCCAGCACGCATCCCAAGAACACGACGCTGCGGGTGGTCCTGACGCCCCTGGCCGTGGTCACCGACGTGCCAATGTGCGCCTTTGCACTCTTTGTCTATGTCTACATCCATATATAGCGAGTGGGAGGATGAGAGTTAAACCGGCCCCACCCGATAGACGACATCGGGGCAGGCTCAGCTTTGCCCTATCTTGGCGTTCTCCGCGTCCTGGCGGTTAAAGTAAATTGGACCAGTGGCTCAGGCTTTGTTCAGGAAGGTCCCCTTTTGCAGTTCCTCGAACGCCTGCTGCAGTTCGGCCTGCGTGTTCATCACGATGGGTCCGTACCATGCCACCGGTTCCTGCAGCGGTTTGCCGGACACGAGCAGAAACCGGATGCCGTCCTCGCCGGCCTGCACTTCCACGTCGTCGCCGGAGTCAAACAGGATGAGCGACCGGTTGTCCGCTTCCGTGGGCAGCGCGGTGTCGGCCCAGCCGAGGCTTTCGGTCGGCACCGCCAGCGGGGCGGAGGCGTTGCAGAACTTGCCGCTCCCGGAAAAAACATAGGCAAACGCATGGCTCGTCTTTTCGACGGGCAATCGCTTGCGTTTGCCGGGCGGCACGGTCACGTCAATGTAGGTCGGGTCGGCGGCAATGCCTTCCACCGGTCCGCGTTTCCCCCAGAAACTGCCACAAATGATCCGCGCCTGCGTGCCGTCGTCCTCGGTCACTTCGGGGATTTCCAGCGCCTTGATTTCCTGATAACGCGGCGCGGTCATCTTGAGCGCCGACGGCAAATTGGCCCACAACTGGAACCCGTGCATGCGTCCGAGCGGATCGCCCTTGGGCATTTCCTGGTGAATGATGCCGCGGCCCGCCGTCATCCATTGGAGGTCGCCGGGGGCGATGGCGCCGCGATTGCCAAGGCTGTCGGCGTGTTCCACGGTCCCGGCGAGGACGTAAGTGATGGTTTCGATGCCGCGATGGGGATGCCACGGGAAACCGGCCAGATAATCGTCGGGAATGTCGTTGCGAAAATCATCCAGCAGCAGAAAAGGGTCGAAATCGGACGTGTTGCCGAATCCGAACGCACGGCGCAGATGCACACCGGCGCCCT
>Ga0209579_10002271_pt1 | contig 14908 bp, 11 predicted proteins | sample Coa_R1_2_FD_187152 | JGI IMG/M metagenome (GOLD analysis project Ga0209579, IMG submission 187152) | Surface soil microbial communities from Centralia Pennsylvania, which are recovering from an underground coalmine fire - Coalmine... | ecosystem: Environmental > Terrestrial > Soil >... | reverse complement strand
TGGCAGCCCGAACACGACGAATCCCATCACCAATCCGACGACCACGTCTTCCGGGGGCCATCCCTACAACGACCCCAATCTCACGATCCGCGGCGAACAGATTTCCGACACCCTGGGGGGCTCGGGTCAAATCGGCACGTCCGTCATCATCCCCGTCGATCTCTTTTCCCCGGGGGCGCTGGCCAACCTCGTCACGATCCAGTACGCCAACGTCCAGGCGATGGAAAGCGCCTATTGGAGCAGCGGCAACACCGGAGCGTTCCCGTCCCTCGGGTGGACCCCGAATCTGACGACCACGTGGGGGACACCCCAGCCGCAACGGGTGGCCACGGCGAGCTCGGTGGCCGGCGGCACGCCTCCCTCGACTCCGACCCCCACCCCGCCCCCGATTCCGCCTCCGGGACCCTCCTTCTCAGGTACCCCCCGGCTAGGCGGCAGACGGTGAGGGGCACCGTGAGCCAGATGCGGTTCGTCCGATCCTTGATGGCCCTGGATAGAAAAGGAATGTCGACCATGTTCAGCCGTCTTTTCTCCGTCGCCCTCACGCTCTCGGTATCCTGCTTGACCGCTCGGACCCTGGAGGCGGCTCAAGCGGATCCGAAGCCGGAACATCCCCCGCAGGTCTCTCCGTCGATGGTAGAGATCCGAGATGCCTACCGTCAGAAACGGGACGAGGACGTGATCGTCTTGGCCGACCAGGCCCTCCACGAGATCACGCTGAAAGGCGACCTGGACCAGCGGGCAGCGGAACTTCACTTTTGGCGGGGAGCGGCGCTCCGGCGGCTCGGCCGGAACAAAGAGGCACTCGTCGCGCTCCAGGAAGCCAAAATCCGTGGATTCAGTAGCCCCGAGCTCCACCTGGAACTCGCGCTCGTCCGCCGCAGTCTGGGCGACGCCGAGGGAGCGGAACAGGACTACCGGGAGGCCGAGCGAGCGCTGCCGACCGACCTCGAGAAGCAGGACCGGCTGATCACCCGCTGGAACCGGGAAGGCAAGGACGAACCCCGCTTCAAGCTGAGCCTGAGCCCCCAGGCCGGCTGGGATACGAACGTGGTGGGACTCGATCCCACGACTCCCCTCACGGAAGGCAATGTGCGGGCCGATAGTTCGTTCGTGGGCGCTTATCTCGAGCTGAAGACGTTCCTGATCCGGAACGACCATCAGATCCTGGAACTCGACTTCCAGAACATGACCCGGGAATACCCCGAGACGAGTCTCTTGAGCTACAACGACAGCCTGGTTACCGCCGTCGGGCGTCAGCCGGTGAACGAGTGGGCGGATTTCGAGGTCCGCGCCTCGTTCGAGGAGGCGTTCATCCGGGCCACCGGACATTATCGGTCGCAAACCATGCTGGGCGCGGGATTCCTCCTGGGCCCCTGGGGAGCCCTGCAAACCCGCATCTTCGGGGATTGGACGGTGGGCCGGTACTATGAGTCCACGCCGCCCGACCAGGACCGGGACGGGGATATCTCCCGGATTGGGATCGAATTCACCGTCGATCTGGGGCGCAGCTGGTCGGTCGCCCCCTATTTCACCTACAACAAGGATGCCGCGAAAGGGAGCGACTACGTCTCGGACGGCTGGGAAGTCGGAGTGACCCTCCGTCCCGAAGAGGTGGTGGGGCTCAAGATCTCGGGAACGGTACTGATCTCCGAGCAGGACTACAGCAATGCGAACAGCCTCACGAATTTCACCGAGAAGAGGGTCGACCATCCTTTTCAAGTCACCCTGACCGTCATCTTCAAGCAAGTGGAGAGACTGATCGGTTACGCCCCGGGCATCACGGTCTGTTTCGTAAGGCACGAGTCCAATGTGTCCGCGTACAGCTATCATCGCTGGTCGCCGGAATTGGAGCTGGGGATCGACGTCTTGAGTTTCTGAGGTCTCGGATATCAGCGTCCGGACTGGCTGAGCGACGACTGCGGCGGCGCGGCAACCGAGGAGGGAGTCCCTCAATGGGAGGGGACGAGCTTCGCCAATTCGTCTGGCCAGACGAACTCGTACTCGACCCCGTGCTCCTGCATCACCTGGTCGAAAAGCGCGACGACCGGAGGGGTCGCGTGCATCCTGAGCCAAGCAGGCTCGACGACGGGCCTTTTCAGGATCAAGTTCCGGCGCCTGCGCGGGAGCCAAACGGAGATGTACTGAGAAGAGGCTTCTCTGAAGCCGTCCTCCGGCGGATCCAGCACCAGCCGCCAGCCCATGGCCCAGGGCTGAAGTTGCAGCCGGAACGCCGCTGTCGGTGCCTCGCCTTCCCCGACGAGTTCCAGATCGGCTTCGTCGTTGATCCGGAGCCGCGCCCGCTTCTCGAAGTCGCGCAGCGCCTCTTCCATCCGCCGCTCCATGTCGGAGTAACGATGTCGCTGGACAAGCTCGAAGGTAAGTGTGGCAACACCCAAGGTGACCAAGATCAGGGCGACGCCAATCCAGAATCCGCTGCGCTGCGCCATACGTGGCCTTGCTACGCTAGAGGTCCCGCTCAGCCGGCTTCGGATTGACTTTGATCTTAGGAGAAGGTCGGCTCGCGATACATGGTCATCCGAGGCAAACGGCTCTCTCTCCCCGGAAGGAGCTACTCTGCCCGAGTGCTGAAGCTCCATTGCTTCTCAAATGCGGACCCGTTTACCGTGCATTTCACCCGCACCGTATACTTTGTGCGAGGCCGGAGCGGCATCTCCGGCAGGAGAATCACTGTGGGCCATTGTTCTGAAAATGCAAGTCGCTCATCGCCATCTTTATAGATTCGGCAAGCGTGAGATGTCCCATCTGTATCTTTGAGATCCGCCTCGACATCGGTGGTAGAACCATTGGCGAAGATTCTGACCATGATGGGGACTCCCCCCTTCCTCAAGAATGGACTTTCTCCTGGAGCCCAGCCTGTCTCACCAGCCTTTGAGTACCTCAATGGCGCGTCCGGCTCGCCCTCATAGGGATATTTTGAGTAAACAACGCGTCTACCATCGGCCAAGAAGGTATCTTCTGTGTCCACCCAGTCTTCGAGGCTTTTCACTACAGTCTCATCTGAGAATCGCTTTTCGGGAGTGGGAATGTCGGTTCGATAAGGCAGTTGAGGAATTGCATAGATGGTGATCGGATTTATCAACCTTCCCCCTACCCAAGACGCCAGGTGCAGGCGTCGGGCATTCGGGTTTAGCAAGTCCGCGCGGACATGAGCGAACGAACGAAGCTGCTCCGGCACATTCCTTAATCCATCCCCTACCAAGCGAGAGGTATGCCGCATAGCCATTTCCACGGCCGCCGTATAGTAGAAGGACATTCTCCGGGTCTCTTCATACTTTTCTTCGAAATGTGCATCTCCAGTTTGAGAGATGTACCAAGCTACGCTGATATATCTGCTCGAAGCTTCAAATTCCCAGAGAACGGCCCGCAACCCCATCGCACGACGAAGGGCATTGATCCGCTGGGTGGCCTGAATGTACTCGTGAGCCCCGCGGGCAAGCTCATGCTTGATTGCGCAGTCGTGGAGGATCTTCTTTTGATCCTCCGAGATCCCCTCTTTCTTGGCTTGGGCCGCCAGAAGGTCGACGAACTTCATGTATTCGGTATCAAGATTCCCCAAGGTCGTCACAATAGGCGCGGTATCCGCCGTGACGACTCCTCCCCTCAGCTTTCCAATGAAGAGCAGGACTTCCCACGATGTCCGGATCGCTTTGACCTTCTCGTCTTTTGAGCCGTAGGAGATCGCGCATTCAGCCAGGAAATGAGCGGCTTCCGGATCCCTGAGAGCGTCGTATTCAAACGCGAGCCGTTCGAAGGCTTTGACGAGTCGCTCATCAAGCTTCTCGATCTTCTTCTGGAGCTTCTCGTCCGGCTGTGCCGTCGCGATCCCGCTCGCTCCCGCCAGGAGCGAGAGGAGAAGTCCATGCGTCATCAAGAAGCGGGTTATGCCCGGCATCACCTCAAAGCCCTCAGATGACCTTGAAGACCGTGCGCCTAGTGGCAAGTAACGTCGCCATTATATCCGGTTGGGAGGAGGGGTCCAGACCCCACTTGGTGGAGTCCAGCGAAGACTAGGTGCCAGCCTTTTCTAGTGTACGTGTACGAATCGGGCTCCCGCTCCTTCCATCCAGCCTCTCAACTCGCCAAGAGCAGGGGCTTTCTCCTTCGAGATTTCACCGACGAACACGATGAAGAGGTTTCCCCTTCCGTAGTTCCCAGCCAAGAGGGACACCTGCCCGAGCAGGCCCAATACCTTCTGGGCATCCGACGGTTTCTTTCCGACCACCGATCTTGCCATCCGCACCAGGATCCCAAAGCGCCCGCCGAGATCCAGGGCAACTTTCGTCTTCACGTGGCGTCCAATCGATCGATCCTTGGCAATCTTCTCCTTTCCAAAGACCTTGGCAAGCTTCCTGGAAAAGTGATCGCGGGCCAGTCGCTCGCTCTTGAGCCGCTTGGGAAGGACGCAGGATTGGAGCGCACCAAGGACGGTGTCATGGGTCAGTTCAACAGGTCCGGCAGGAACGTCTGTGGTACCTGCCGCTGCCTTGGCCAAAGTCTCCGTGGTTGACCGTTGGATGAACTCGACCACGGCCCTGACCCGCGACTCCTTTCCTCCTAGTGCCGAGATTCCGAAGAGGCCGCACACTTGCGCGAAGAGCGGCTCATCGAAGTAGCCCAGGAGGTCTTCAGGGTTTCGAAAGTTCTTTAGAATCGCCCGGATGACCACACTGGACGGCCCCTCGGAGGATACGCCCGATCGCCGGCACACTTCCGCCAGGCTTCCCATTCCGAACCGGTGAACGACCGCCTGAAGGAGGGCCGCCCAGCGAAGATGATCGATCGGAGGAGCCTTTGGCTGATCGTCCTCCTCGAGCCATGACGGTAAGGCAACGATGGAATCGATCGAGGGAGGTGCTTCGTCGATCAGGGGGCCTTCCGTCTTGGTCGGCGTGACTTCCTCCGGCGGTGCCGGTGGCGGCGCAACAGATCGAAGCTGCTGAATGAATCCGGAGGGATCCGGATAAAACTCAAAGAAATCCTTCAAACCCAGGAGATCAAACGCCATGCCCACTCTCTTGGGCATGCGACAGAAAGCGATGTTACCGCCCGCTTTGCGAGCGGCGTCGGCCAGGTTAATGAGATATCCCAGGGCCATGGAATTGAAGAACTGGACCTTCTCGCAATCGAAGAGGAAATGCGTGGTCCCCTGCTCCAGGAGCGGCTGGATGGCCGCCTGGAGGCGCCGAACTGCGGCGCTCCCTCCTTTACCGGAAATCTGCACGACGGCGGCATTAGGGAGGCCGTCGATCGTGGAGGATTCTAGGACGAGATCATCGGTGTCCATCAAGTGACCTCTCGGCTTGGCTCAGTGTCTCATGTCCTCTGGCTGCTGGGCCCTGGACCGGGCATTTATATCTGCTGGGGGACTCTTCAAAGAGGAAGATCGTGAGCGCATGGGAAGATTCTACTTCACCCCGGCCACCTAACATAAAAAACTCTCGAGGAGCGTCGGAACCATCGAGTAGGTTTGCGGCCGAGTAACGCGCGTCCACCAGCTCCCCGCCTCACGCTGCCCCCAGCGTTTAGGTCAGGCGGCTCTTCTCCGGAGCAAGTTGAGCTCTGGTGCGCAGGGAGTTGCGGGTCCCCTGACGAAGGTTTTGAGCATCAGCGTGATGCTAGTATCAATCACGACGGGGATCTGGCTGTTCCGTGCCCAGTAGATATTGGCGCCCTTGCCATAGTAGGCCACCGTATCGCCGCCCCCTGGCGCGGCTCCCGCGATAAGAGCGCTGATCATGCCCGAGATGCCCGTATCGATGGTGACGGGGGCCTGGCTGCTCCGCGCCCACATGAGGGTAGTGCCATTCAGATAATAGGCGACCGTGTCGCTCCCATCCTTCGCCGCGCCTCCGATGAACGTGCGGTAGATATTGGTGACGCTATTGTCGACTAGGATGGGGGCCAAGGTGTTCCGGGCCAAGTAGAGTGCGCTTCCTTTGAAGTAGTAGGAGACCGTATCGCTACCTCCCGTGGCGGCCCCCCCGATCAGGCTGCTGACCATGCCCGTGATGCCGGTGTCCACCTGGACCGGGGTCTGGCTATTGCGCGCCAAGAAGAGTGAGCTCCCCGTCAGGTAATACGCCACCGTGTCCGAGCAATCCGTCGCCGCCCCTCCGACCAAAGTCCTCCACATTGACCCGACGCTGGGGTCGATCGGAATGGGAGTCTGGCTTCCGCGTACCCACTTGAGCACGCTGCCGGCAAAGTAGTAGACCGCCGTGTCGCTTCCATCCAGAGCGGCCCCTCCGACGAGCGCACTGTAGAAAGCCGTGAGATCCGTCGCCACCGGGACCGGAGTCCGGGTGCCCCGGGCCCAATACAGCGTGCTCCCCGTGACATAGTACGCGACCGTATCGCTTCCATCCGTCGCTCCTCCTCCGACCAGGGTGGTGAGCACCCCTCCGAAGCCGGAAGCGATGGGGACGGGAGGTAGGGTGTTCCGCGCGCACATAAGCGTGGTGCCTTTGTTGTAATAAGCGACGGTGTCGCTTCCGTTCGGCGCCGCGCCCCCGATCAGGGTGCTGATCATGATCGCGAAGGTGTCGATTTGGACCGGGGCCAGGCTGTTCCGCGCCAGAAAGAGCGTGTTGATCTTGGTGTAGTAAACGACAGTGTCGCTTCCGTCCGTCGCCTGATTTCCAATCATCGTGCTGTAGATGCTCGAGATCCCGGTATCGATCTGGACGGGGGCGTGGCTGCCCCGTGCCCAAAACAGCGAGGTTCCCTTCTGGTAGTAGACGACCGGGTCTCCGCCGCCGGTGGCGGCTCCCCCGATGAGGGTGCTGTAGACGCTGGTGACCCCGGTGTCGACCTGGACGGGAGTCTGGTTCCCTTGGGCCCAGAAAAGCGTGGTTCCTTTCCAGTAGTAGGCGACGGCCTGGCTGCTATCCGTCGCCGCCCCACCGACCAGGACGCTCTGGAAGCTTGTGACACCACTATCGACGGGTACGGGAGTCAGACTGCCCCGAGCCCAGTACATCGTCGTGCCCTTCAGATAGTAGGCGACGCTGTCGCCACCCCCCGTAATCCCTCCGACCGCGACGGGGGTTCCGAGAGAACTGCTGCCACCGCCGCCGCAGGCCGGGCCGAGGAGACAGAGGGTCATGAGACTGAGGGCTCGACCGGATCTACGGCCCCGCGCCAGTCGCACGACGAAGCTCGTACAGTGATTCAGCATGAAGTTCAAATCGCTGTGAAGAGTATATCAAGAGGACTGATGGAGAGGTCGCTGTTTTGGGGATCGGCAATGGGGATCCTCGAATGCTTCCTTCCAGCCTCAGAACTCATCGAGATGATCGGGAATGGATATGGAGTACTGCATCGCCGGAGTGAAGTCGGACCCGGGCTAATCCCTATTCTGCGTAACAGGATGGACCCTTCACGTATCCCTAGGATCTACACGTTATGAGGCTCTGAATCGGCGGCATTGCAGGACATTGATCGACCATAGAACGGAAAGGAACGACCGATGACGGATACCCGGAGGATGGAGAGCAAAGCGCTACCGAAGCACCGGATCGTGACCCATGACGAGTGGCTGTTGGCCCGACTCCAGTTGCTCAAGGAAGAGAAGGAGCTGACGCGGCACAGCGACGAAGTGGCGCAGTGGCGTCAGGAGATGCCGTGGGTCCGGATCGACAAGGAATACCGATTCGAGACCGATGAAGGGAGTGCCTCGCTGGAGGACCTTTTCCAAGGGCGCTCGCAGCTCCTCGTCTACCATTTCATGTTCGGGCCCGATTACACCGCAGGGTGTCCATCCTGCTCGTCCATCGCGGACGGGTTCAACGGGATCGTCGTCCACCTGGAGAACCATGACGTTTCGTTTTCGGCGGTGTCCCGGGCGCCTCTGGCGAAGCTGCAGGCGTACAAGCGGCGGATGGAATGGTCGTTTCCCTGGGCGTCCTCGCTCGCTGCCGCCGCCGACTTCAATAGCGACTTCAATGTCTCATTCACCGAGGAACAACAGCGCAAGGGGGGCATCGAATACAATTACCGGCCCGAGGCGCCCTGGACGGAACGCGGGATTGGCACCTCCATGACCAAACGCGGCGAGGAGCCTGTGGCCGAGATCGCGGCGATGACTGGAACCGATGTCGCCACGTACACGCGCGAAAGGCCGGGCATGAGCGCCTTCGTGCTTGAGGACGGCGTCGTCTACCACACCTATTCCGCCTACGCGCGCGGTCTGGACGCCCTTTGGGGCATGTACCAGTGGCTCGACCGAGCCCCTAAGGGGCGCAACGAGTCGGGGATTTGGTGGCGCCGGCACGACGAGTACGATCAGCCCTAATCGACACCGCGAGGGTCGGCGCGTAGCCGTGGAACAGGGTCCTCCCGTTCCATGGAATACCTCACGTGCCAGGATTAGCCCTTGGGAGGGCGACCGGGATGCGACTTGCAGGACTTCTCAACAAGATTGCCGCAGGAATACTCGGGAACCCATCGAAAAAACGAGCGACAACGCCTTGAGTATTCCCGAGTGCTCGATCGCTCGCCACGATCTAATGGTATCTCCCAACCGCCGATGCTCCGGTGACGATAGTGCTTCTTGTCGAAGAGATCAGCGGGAGCGTGAGGAGTACGAGCAGGGACTCCGGCGGCCTTACCGGGCTTTCTTCCCTTCCCCGGTCAACGGCAACAGGGATACTTGCTTAAACAACATATGATCATTGCAGACCAGGAATAGGGTGTCGGGACGCAAGATCGGTAACGCGGGGTTCCTGGAGAGCCGCTGGGGCTCTCCCTTCCACTCAAAGATCATTTTTCCATTGGCCCTGAACGTGACGCCCATCTTTCGAATCTCGCAGATCAGGGTGCATTCCGTGTCCTTGGCCAAGAGGACGCCGCGGAACATCGTCCCGCCCTGATCCATTCTCATCCCGTCGACTCGAGCCAGACCGGCACAATCGCCCTGTTCGTCAACGACGATGGTCGCTTGATGGCCGCCGTCGACGATCCCGATGAGGATGCCGCGATTCCCCTCCTTCCTCTCGACCGTCAGTTTCAGGTCGTATTCCTCCGGCGGAACATAGGGAATGTTGAGGGTCGACGCGACTCCCAAGCAACTCAGAACGGTCCCGCTCATCGACCACCGCCCCTCGGCCGTATCCTTGCTCGGATCGATGAGCTTGAGGAGATCCACCATGGCTCCCAAGCTGAGCGAGCGTTGGATGTCCTCGAGACGCTTCTCGGTCTTCAATTGGTTCAGCCCCGAGAGACTGGGGAGCGCCAGTTGATACCAGTAGGCTGCACGGATCTGGCATCCCTTTTTCTCAGCAGCAAGGGTGGCCTTGTCCGCCAGCTGAAACCAGGAGTCCCCGATCTCTAGCTGCGATTGCGGAAGTTCCACCTTCCCCATGTCTCTTCTCGCCACGTCCCCAAGCGCGGGATCCGAGCTCTTCCCGAGATAGGGAAGCCCCTTTTCCCACGCCCCCTTGATGAAGCATAGATGCTTTCCCACGGTTAAATTGGCCGCGGGATCTTCTGGATGATCGACGAGGAGCTTCTCGGCGGATTTCAGAGCCGCGTTATCCTTTAGAAGCTTTTCCACCTCGATGCCCTTGGCCTTCACCTGATTGAGCAGGGAGGGGATCTTCGATCCCTTCGCTACGGATTCGGCCTTGGATAGCGTCGCCCTGGCGAAGTCCGCCTTGTCCTGTCGAACCGCTTCGTCAATGACCCCCAGGTACGCTTCCATCACCCCTTTGGCTGCCTCCGGGGTCGGGAGGCGACGGGAGGCGGTGTCCAGCACCTGCCCTTTCATCAGGAGCGAATCCACCTCGAATCGCTCCTCCATCTGATCCGTGGCCTTGAACGACGTCTCGAGATCGCAGATGGATGCCGCCAAGTCTCTCGCGTCGCGCAACATGGTGAACGAAAGGCTAGGTTCATTGCCCGCCCCGAAGGCTTTATCCAAGAGTTTCACGGCCAGCGCCTTGATGTCCGCCGGAGTGACTTTGTTGAAATCCTCCTTGAAGACCTCTCGAAGCAGTCGTTCCGATTCCTTCAGCGCCGCAGGATCCGGAACCGGAAGTTTCTTCTTGGAAAGTCCCGGCGAGGAATCCTGGGGCGGCTGGGATGCCTTGTCCTGAGCCGCGACCTCCTGGGTGAATCCCGAGCCGAAGGATAGGCAGGCGTACCAAAAGGCCACGCTGATCGGGAGCCTCATAAGGAAGGATTATACGAGAGCGGATCGAAAGGATTCAAACCGTTCAGCGTCGAGGATTCGGTGGACATCCTACAAGCCTCTCAGAGCGCGATGAATGGTTCAAGATCCCCTCAGGTAGCCGTTCCGAGAAGATTACAGAAGGTACCCTCAGGAGTATGCTTGCAGGGTCTGTCCAATGTACCGTTCAAGTGACCGCGCTATGGAGATGCGGCTGTCGTGCTCATGGTTCCACTCGAAGATCCCGATGTCCGAAATGATGCCGGCGTCAATCTTGTAGGCGAATTGATCGCCAGTGCCCGAATCGGCAAAGAAAAGGAGCTGATCGAACTCTGCGTAAAGCCCACGGAATTCCTCATCGCTTCTGAACTCCTGGTTGGTCCGAACGATCTCCTCAACAGGCCAGACGAGACCCAGCCCGATGGGTCCGATTACGCCATTTGATTCCTGCAACAATGCGCGAAGGTCATCGGGAAACGAGATCGCCAACTGTTTTTCAGCATCGGCAATCGTTGCGGCGGTCGCTGGCGGGAAGAACTGGAGATCGCGATGCAATTGGCCAATCAATTCCTTCCACATCCGCCCTCCAATTATCCTCGTTGCGCACGGTATTTCCAGAAGAGCTCGATGGCTCGAGTCTGTTCGATCCGGCCTGAGTTAGATCCTTGTCGTCCGGGTCCAAGCGCGTGGAGATCAAGAGTAAGGAAATCGAGATCGTCCTCCATCGAACCCCGCCCTCACTATCATCGTCTCGGAACGCGAGGTCGTGGGCAGCATCTGAGTGAGATCGGAAGTTGAAAGTTAGCTCGCGAGCTCCAGAGGACCCATCGTCGCATCGCGGCGTCGAATTAAAGCGGACAAATCGAAACCTTCCCACAATCTCTCTGCCTCAGGGGATACCGCGACGGCAGGAACTGCTGTTTCTTGAACCCAGTAAGGCGTAAAACCCGCTTTTTCGGAGGCGGGGTGTCGACCCGTTGCGACCCCCTTGCCGATGACGTCCGTATTGTTTTCAATTCCATGAACGACTCCCTACGCTAGACTGGAGATGGAGGGGGAAATTGTGACCGGGTTTCGGATTTAACGCACCATGGGCATCCGCATCTCGCCTATCTGAATGAGGGAGCTGGATGGGTCCCGATCAAGAGCAGTGGGCCAGGGATCTTGAACAGCTCCGACCGGTGCTCGTTCTTCTGGCGAGGCAGAACGTGAATCCGCGACTCTGGAAGGACGTCGACCCGTCGGGGGTAGTACAGGAAACGTTGCTTGAGGCGGCAAGGAGCCAGAACCAGTTCGAAGGGCGCGAAAACTCTTCGCCCGAAGGTTGGGTCCGGCGCATTCTGCTCAACAATCTCTACGACGCGCTCCGGAAGGTCCACCGGGACAAGCGCGACGTGGATCGCGAAGTGTCCCTCGCCGGCGCTATTTTAGAGTCGTCCGGACGTCTCGAGCGTCAACTGTTCGGCGGGGACCCTTCCCCGAGCGAGCGAGCGATGGCGAAGGAGGAGACGCTTGCCCTGGCCAATGCCCTCGCGGAACTTGAGCCGTCCCAACGGGATGTGGTCGAACTCTACCACCTTCAGGGGCGCTCTCTCTCGGAAACGTCGACCCTGGTCGGGAAGAGCGAGTCTGCCGTCGCGGCGTTGCTTCATCGGGGTCTCAAGCGCCTAAGAGAACTTCTCCAGCAGAGGTAAACCATGGCGCCGGGAAGTGGTGAAGGATCCTCCGACGAGCGGCTGGGAGAAGCCATCGCGAGCTTCCTCCGCGAAGCCGATGCGGGCCGGCCTCCCGATCGGAAGGAGTTTCTCGCACAGAATCCCGGCCTCGAGGGGGATCTCGAGGAGTTCTTCTCGAATCTGGATCACGCCGCGGGGCTCACCGGAACGCTCCGGGAATGCGGCCCCCAGGGCGAGATGCACTGGAAGAGCCCGACCTTCGGAAGCTATGAGATCCTGGGCGAGATCGCCCGCGGGGGGATGGGGGTCGTCTATCGAGCACGGCAGGCCGGGCTCGGTCGAACAGTGGCGCTCAAAATGATCCGGGCGGGACGCTTGGCTACCGACGAGGATCTCAAGCGCTTCCGGATGGAAGCCAAGGCGGCCGCCTCGCTCAGCCATCCGAACATCGTCTCCGTCTATGACTTCGGCGAGGTCGAGGGACAGCAGTTCTACACCATGGAACGGATCGAGGGCGAGCCCCTCGACCCCTCGCGGACGGATTTCCAGTCCCGCCCCCGCTTGGCCGCGCGTCTCCTCGCCCGCGTGGCCCGCGCCGTCCACCACGCCCACCAGCGGAGAATCATTCATCGGGATCTCAAGCCCGGAAACATTCTCGTTGACGCTGCCGGAGAGCCGCATGTCACGGACTTCGGACTGGCCATGCGGACCGAGACGGGGGAGCGGCTGACGGAATCCAATGTCTTCCTCGGAACCCTTCCGTACATGGCCCCCGAGCAGCTGATCCACCAAGGCGAGGCGCTCACCACCGCGGTCGACATCTGGAGCCTCGGGGTCATCCTCTACGAGCTCCTTACCGCACGACAGCCCTTTCACGGGAAAACCCAGGTGGATACGCTCGACCGCATCCGGAAACAGTCTCCCACCCGCCTTCGCACCCTGAACCGGAACGTCTCGAAAGACCTGGAAGCCATCTGTCTCAAATGCCTGGAGAAAGCGCCCGAGAATCGGTACGGATCGGCCCTGGGGGTCGCGCGGGATCTGGAGCGCTGGCTGGAGGGGCAGCCCATCGAAGCCCGTCCGATTCATCCCTTCATCCGAGGTTGGAGCTGGTGCCGGCAGCATCCCGGGCGGGCCGTTTCGGGGACGGTCTCGCTGGCGTTTCTTCTTGCGGCGGGAACGGGAATCGCGTTCTACCTGGCTCAGAAGAAGGCGACGGAAGACGGCCTGATCCAGGGACTCGTCTACACCGCAAGATTCGTGGCCGACGAGGTTCTCCATCGTTTCAGCCAGTGGGGGGACAAGGTCACCCTCTCCGCTCAGGAGCCGAGCCTGATCGAGGCCTTGAAGGAATGGCGGAATCTGAAGCGGAGGACTCCTCTCCCGGATTCTGAACGAATGAAGCAGCTCGAGAAGCTGCGGGAGGCGCTCGAACGCTCTTGCGAGGGCTTCCGGGCTGCGAATGCCGGAGATCCCGGCGTCCAGGACTGGTTTATCCTGGATCCGGAGGGAACCTTGCTGGCTCGCGCCCCGGCCACGACGAACCTTGGGGAGAATTACCAGGGAAGGGACTATTTTCAGGGGCTCCTCCTCCATCTCCAAGGCACGGGCCCAGCCTCCGTCCATGTTTCGAGCGCCTTCCGGGCCAGCGTCGACAAATTCGTGAAATTCGTCATTTGCCGAAGGGTGGAGGACGGATCCGAGATGTTGGGGGCGGTCGCTGTCGCGATCGGCACTCATTCCACGATGGGACTTCGACACATTCACGACGATCAACATCGGGTGGTGGTGGTCGCCCCCTGGGATCCGTACCGCCGTTCCAACGACCCGGAGCAACTCTGGGCGAAGACCCCCACCCACGTGCTCTTCCTGCATCCGGGATATCGGGATCTGGGAGAGCCTCCGATTGCCCTCGATTTCCCGGGGCTTGCCGGGGTCGGCATCCGGATCTGTGGCCAGGACCTTTATCCTCCCCCCTCCGAACGGGCGATGGGGACCCGGGATTATCAGGATCCTTTCCAGGAGCGGGATCCGCGCTACGCCGGCCGTTGGCTGGCCGGACTTGCCCCCGTCGGGAATACGGGTTTCCTCGTCATCGTCCAGCAGCGGCCGCACTGATCTCCGCCTCACTATTTCTCTCTTCCGGGGTTCTTCCCTTCTTTTGCGCGCACATCGACGAGAGCGATGTCGCCAAGCTCCTAGGACAAGAACGGATGTCGATTCTTGACCGCCCGGCGCGAATGAAAGGAGGAAGCAATGGAGTCTGCCGAGCACTCTCTTCAGAGAAAGGATGGTGGCGCACCGAAGTCCGAAGGGGAAGACTTGAGGGCCAGGCTCCGGGACCTCATCCCCGGTGAGGAGACGGTGCTCTGGGCAGGCCAGCCCGACTTCTCTCGCGCTTTCCGGCAAGGCGTTACCACTTCGGTTTTCTCTCTTCTCATTCTCGGAATCTTCGTGGGGGTGAGCGGAGGATTCGTGGGACGATGGCCGGGGGCGGAGTCTCCACGGCGACACTTCGATGACGATGGGCTCTCTGTGGTGTTCCGAACCGTGGACCGGATCATCCCCGTTCTCTTCGGTGGTTTTGCCTTGGCCGCACCCCACCTGGCCGTGCGGAGCGCCCGAAGGACCCTGTATGCGGTAACCCCGCTCCGGCTTCTCATTGTCCAGCTGGGTCGTTCTCCAGCCGTCCAATCCTTCCTCGTTTCGGAACTCCCCTTTCTGGAATGCCGGGAGCAGAAGGGAGGCACGGGAGACCTGATCTTCTCGAAGCGCGAGGAGTCGGACAGCGAAGGCGGGGTTCGTGTGGTCGAGATTGGATTCTTGGGAGTCCGCGAGATCCGGACCGCGGAGAGCGTCATTCGTTCTCTGCGCGAACTGGGGCCGAGGCCCGCATGACGGCTCTCCTTCAGTCGATGCTGGAACAGGAACTCGCGACAGAGGAGAGGGTGCTCTGGTCGGGGCAGCCGGACCCTCTTCAGTCCGCCCGGACCGGGATCGCGGCCGCAGTTCCCGGCGGAATGGCGCTGGCGATGGGGAT
>Ga0209579_10002268_pt1 | contig 14917 bp, 15 predicted proteins | sample Coa_R1_2_FD_187152 | JGI IMG/M metagenome (GOLD analysis project Ga0209579, IMG submission 187152) | Surface soil microbial communities from Centralia Pennsylvania, which are recovering from an underground coalmine fire - Coalmine... | ecosystem: Environmental > Terrestrial > Soil >... | reverse complement strand
ATTGCGGATTTCAACAAAGCGGTCGAGCGCGATCCGGATAATGCAGAGACTTTCGACCGGCGCGGACTGGCGTTCAACGCGCAGGGCGATCGTGCGCATGCCATCGCCGACTATGATCGCGCCATAGCGCTCGACCCTGGCGACGACGTCGCATTGGAGAATCTCTGTCTCGTGCAATCGAACGAAGGTGATGGCGGGGCTGGAGCCGATTGCAACAAATCGGCTCGGTCCGATTCGGGGCCGACGCGCGAAAACGCCTTGAAACTGGCGCTGCCGAAATCGTGACGCGCAAACGCTTTAAGGTCGGCGATCGCGTGTCCTGGAATTCGGAAGCCGGACGCGTCCCCGGGCGAATCGTCAGGGTCCACAGGGCGACGTCGATTACAACGGCCACACCCACCATGCTTCGAGGAGCCGCAGTACAGGATTCGGTCGCTATAGCATTGTGGGCTGTTGAGGCGGGTAGGTGACACGCATGCCCTCGACCTGGGCGAACGGCGTGAGCCCGTGCTTGCGCCAATTGGTTTCGGATAATATCTCGATGACGGCGACTCCGCGTACGCTGAGCGCGTCGGCCACAAGCGACCGGTGGCAGCGCCACGGCACCGCTTCCGCGCACATGATCGCGATCCGTCTGTCGCGGCTCATCCGGATCAATGTCGCCAGCGCCTCCGCAAACGCCGGCGTCTGCATGTAATCGGCGTAACCGCGAAAACTCGCGTTGCGCCAACCGGTATTCGGCGAGTCCTTTCGCGCGCGCCGCAGTCCGCCGAGCGCCGGCATGGCCACATATTCGACGTGCTCCGCCGCCAGACTGTGCGCGAGTGCGCTGTCATTGAATTGCGGATTGTGGCGCGAACGCGGCACGGTACGAATGTCCGCCAGACAAGTGATACCATATATCCTCAGCAGATCGATGAAGCGCTCGATCGGCAGGGTCGAATGGCCGAGCGTAAAGACGGCGCCTTGCGGCCACTGCGCCTCCGCCCGCGGGACTTGACCAGTCATGTCTCTTTAACGCGGTGTGCCCCGGCAGGAGGCATTACAGAAGCCCAAGCGCCTTGAAACTCGCGGTGCCGCCGCGGCCGATGACGAGGTGATCGTGTATTGTGATGCGTAGCGCGCGTGCCGCCTCGGTGATCTCGCGCGTCATCTCGATGTCCGCGCGGGAGGGCGTCGGGTCGCCGCTCGGATGATTGTGCACAAGGATCAGCGCCGAGGCGTTGAGTGCCAGCGCGCGTTTCACGATCTCACGCGGATAGACCGGCGCATGATCCACCGTACCCTGGCTCTGTACTTCATCGGCGATCAGCACATTCTTGCGGTCCAGGAACAGCACGCGGAATTCCTCGGTTTCGCTCCGCGCCATCGCGGCGCTGCAGTAATCGAGCAGCGCCGACCAGGAGCTGAGTGCCGGTTTGCCGAGCAGTCTCGTTCGCGAAAGCCGCAACGCGGCCGCTTCCACGATCTTCAGTTGGACAATCGCGCTTTCGCCGAGAGATTCGGAGAGCTTTTCCTGCGACGCCGCAAGTACGTCGGCGAAGGATCCGAATTTCCCCAGAAGCTCTTTGGCAAGCGGTTTCACGTCGCGCCGCGGTATTCCCGCAAACAGCACAAGCTCGAGCAGTTCGTAATCCGACAACGCCGCTGCCCCGGCTTCGCGAAACCGCTCGCGCAGACGCTCGCGATGGCCCTCGTAATGCGGGGCGACCGGCGGGGGCGATCCGATATCCGAAACCTGGTCGCGCTTCATGATCGGCTCTGCCGCGGCTCTTTCGGAAAAGTTTAGCGCGCCGATTGTCTCAGGGTGACGGCAAAATCGTACCGATTTGTCGCGAAGTGAACGTTGCGCGACCGTGATCGCGTCGCAACACCACGCAGTTGCCTGCGACAGGATCTGCATAACAGCGAATTTATCAGCGATCTGCGGCAGATGCGCGCAGTCCTTCTGGCATCAACCGTACGGGGGCCTGTCCAGGCCCTTGGGTGAACGGGTGAATATCTCCACCCCGTTCTCCGTCACGCCGACGGTGTGCTCGAACTGCGCCGAAAGCGAGCGGTCGCGGGTCACGGCCGTCCAGCCGTCGTTCAGGATCTTCACGCCGAAGCCGCCGAGATTGATCATCGGTTCGACGGTGAAGAACATGCCCGGCTTCAACCCGAGTCCGTGTCCGGGTTTTCCGTAATGCACGATGTTCGGGAGCGCATGGAACACACGTCCCACACCATGGCCGCAGAAGTCGCGCACGACGGCGCAACGCTCCTGTCCTTCGGCATAACTCTGGATTGCGTGCCCGATGTCGCCGGTGGTGGCGCCGGGGCGCACGGCCCCAATCCCGCGCATCATCGCCTCGTAGGTGACATCAACGAGGCGGATGGCCTTGCGCTTCACCTCACCGACGAGAAACATGCGGCTCGTATCGCCGTGCCAGCCGTCCACGATCACGGTCACGTCGATGTTGACGATATCGCCTTCGCGCAGCGGCTTCTCGTTCGGAATGCCATGGCACACGACGTGGTTGATCGAGGTGCAGAGCGTGTGACGGTAGCCGCGATAGCCAAGACAGGCAGGAATGGCGTGGTGGTCTACAACGAATTCATAGGCGAGCGCGTCGAGCATCCCCGTGGTAACGCCCGGAACGACCTTGGGCACGAGCAGGTCAAGGACTTCGGCTGCCAATCGTCCGGCACGGCGCATCCCGTCGAAGGCCTCGGCGCCGTGGACCGCCACCGTCGATGGCGAGCGCGCAAAACCCGCGGTGCTGTCGATTTGCGATGGGGTGCCGGACATGCGTGCAATCTAGGCATTTTTGCCGGCGAGCCAAGGCAAAAGACATCCCGGGGTCGGGGTGTAATTTTTGGCTGCCGGCGGAAAAAGCCGAACACGAGCTAAGGGAAATTTGACTCTGACCCCCAACACCTCAAACGAACCATCAGCTGCCGTCCTCCTCATCGGCGATGAACTTCTTTCGGGCCGGACGCAGGACACCAACCTCGCCTACACCGCAAAGTTTCTTTCGGCTTATGGGATCGACGTGCGCGAGGCCCGCATCGTGCCCGACCTGGAGGCGGAGATTGTCGCCGCCCTCAATACCTTGCGCGCCCGGTACACCTACGTCTTCACCACGGGCGGAATCGGCCCCACACACGACGATATCACCACCGATGCCGTCGGGCGCGCGTTCGGGGTGGCGGTGCATTACCATCCTGAAGCGCTCGCGCTGCTCGAACCGCGCTACAAACCCGGCGAATTCAATACAATGCGGCGCCGCATGGCGCGCATCCCCGAAGGCGCTTCGCTGATTCACAACAGCGTCTCGGTCGCCCCGGGATTCCAGATCGGAAATGTGTTCGTCCTCGCCGGCATCCCGATGATCATGCGTGCCATGCTGGAGGACGTGGGGCCGCGCCTTTCCAGAGGCACACTCGTGACCACTGCTACCATCGCCGCTCACGTCGGCGAAGGGCGCATCGCGACAGCGCTTTCAGAAATCCAGAACGCACGACCCTCCGTCGCCATCGGCTCTTACCCGATGTTTTCGGAAGCAGGGCCAATTGTGCATCTCGTAGTTCGCGGGCGCGACCCCGAAGGCGTGGAGATCACAGCCAGGGCGATCGAAGAGGCCCTCGCGCGCGACGGAATCACATCGACTCGAGTTGTTGGCTGATTCTCCGCACCGCTACAATCATTTGCTAAGTCTTTGGAAGGAAACAGAAAACAGGTGACAGCAACCGTGGCATGCTCCATATATGCGCTGCTGGAGCGATCCCGCGAAAGAGTGCGGCGGCCGAGAGAAAGCCCGCGCCCAGGCAAGGAGAGGCTACAACTTCTTGCTGACGATTGGTCGGGTCCAGCCGTCGCACAGGGAGAAAATGATGAAGATTCGGCGGATCTGGCCCGCAATCTTGGGCTGTGCGGCTATCGCGGGGGCAAGCATTGCGGTCGCCGGCAATTTCACCGCCGCAGCACGCTCGGACTACTATTCCGCCGGTCGGCACCAGTTCTACGTCTGGTGCGGCGGCGCTGGCGACCACATGGCCATTGAAGCCGGCAAGGATGCGGAAGACGCGCAGATGCGCCTTTACGACGCGTCGAAAGCGGCGGGCCACACCGCCTGCTGGCCGGTCTGGCAAGGGCGCGTTACAGGATAGGCACCGAGTGGCCTGCCTTCACAGGCCGTGACAGATTGCGAGGCGCGGAACCGCAGGGACGCTCCTCATGATTCCCTTTACGGGTAACAATCTCGATCGCGCGAGTTACCGCCGCACCGACGCGGAATGGATCGCCGCGCGGCTGCGTGATCCACACACCCTCATTCACCCGATTTGGAGACTGCGGCCGTTTGCAATCGGCGAGCAGGATGGTCCGCTCGAGGCCGCCTTCTTCGCCCCCGGCCTGTGCGAAGAGATCGCCGGGCCGGAAGCACCCTGCGTCCTGCTCGGGCTTGACCGCGATCGCGCCATGTTCGCCCTCGATATTTCGGCAGCGGACGACCCCGAAAACGTTGGGCCGCTTGCCGGGCTGGGCAGATTCCACGAGCTGCGCGTGTCGGCCGCGCGCTATCCGGACAGTGATCTGGCGATGCTCGGTCAAGCCAAGGCGCTGATCGACTGGCACCAGCGTCACGGTTTTTGCGCGCAATGCGGCTCTCCCACGCGGGTGATGGATGCGGGTTATCGCCGGCTCTGCCCCAAATGTGGCGCCGAGCATTTTCCGCGCACCGATCCCGTCGTCATCATGCTCGCGACCCGCGACGACTGCTGCCTCGTCGGCCGCGGCCGTCACTTCCCTGGTTCCATGTATTCGGCGCTCGCGGGATTTATCGAACCGGGCGAGACGATCGAAGAGGCGGTTCGGCGAGAGATCCTCGAGGAAACCGGGATCCGGACCGGGAGCGTCCGCTATCTCATGACCCAACCCTGGCCGTTTCCCTCATCGCTGATGATCGGGTGCTTCGCCGAAGCACTGGATGCCGACATTCGCCTCGACGAAGTCGAACTCGCCGACGCCCGCTGGCTCGACCGCGCCACCGCGCGCGCGTTGCTCGCGGGCGAACAGATTGAAGGCATCCGCCTTCCGCCACGAATCGCCATCGCGCATCATCTGATCAAGGCGTGGATCGAGGGCGCGTGATGGCCGCGAAGCTGAGTGCTGTACAGGCCGACGTCAGCCTCCTTGCCGTCGAGGCGATCGTGAACGCGGCGAACGAGCCGCTGATCATGGGCGGCGGAGTCGACGGCGCGATTCGGAGCAAAGCCGGGCCGGAGATGGAGGCAGAACTGCGGCGCATCGGCCGTTGCCCCACGGGCGAAGCCGTCATTACGCGCGGCCACGCGCTTCCGGCAAGATTCGTGATCCATACGGTCGCGCCGATCTGGAGCGGCGATGCGGCAAGACGCGAGCGTGACGTGCGGCTTCTGGCAAACTGCTACTGCAATTCGCTTGCGCTCGCCGGCGAACACAACATTTCGGAAATTGCCTTCCCTTGTCTCGGCACCGGCGCGTACGGCTGGCCCGGCGCTCTGGCCGCGCAAACAGCGTACCGCAGCATCTGCGATTATGTGCGGGAACGGAGCGAAATCAGGCATGTCATCGTCTGCTGTTTCAGCAGCGCTGATCTGGACCGGTACGGCTCACTCATCGGCGCGTGAAGCGCCGTGACTTATTCATCCGGCGAGCGGACCACTGCTACGTCTGTGTCGCCTGAGTCCGGAAGGGGTGTGCAGGGTAAACGCCCAGCACCGTGAAGCTGCTTGCGAAGAACTGGATCTCTTCGAGTGCGAGCCGCACATTGCGTTGTTCGGGGTGGCCCTCGATATCGGCATAAAACTGCGTTGCCTGAAACGAGCCGCCGAGCTGATAGCTCTCGAGTTTGGTCATGTTGACGCCATTGGTGGCGAAACCGCCGAGCGCTTTGTACAGGGCAGCGGGAACGTTGCGGACGCGAAAGACGAAGGTTGTAACGACCGGTCCCGCATCCGGGGCGAGTTGCCGCGGCTCTCTCGCCATGATGAGAAAACGGGTGACGTTGTGCGCCTCGTCCTCGATGTCGGCCGCAAGGACGGCCAGCCCGTACAGTTCTGCCGCGAGCGACGAGGCGATCGCTGCGACGCAGGGATCGCCGAGCTCCGCGACGTGGCGCGCCGCGCCCGCCGTGTCGTGCCAGCTTCTGGCGGTCAGCCTTCTTTCGCGGATGAGTTTGCGGCACTGCCCGAGCGCCGGTTCCTGGCTGAAAACGGTCGTCACCCCGGACAGGGCGGCGCCTTTGATGCCAAGAAGCTGATGGCGCACGCGATGAAAGTGCTCGCCGACGATGTGCAACCGGGCCTCGGGCAAAAGATGGTGAATGTCGGCGATGCGCCCGTGCAGCGAATTCTCGACCGGGATGATCGTGAGATCGGCTTCGCCTTCGCGCACCGCGAGAAGTGCGTCCTCGAATGTCGTTCGCGGCAAGGCCAGCGCGTCGGGAAGCGCTTCGCGCGCGGCAAGATTCGCGTAGGCGCCGGGTTCGCCCTGAAAGGTAACGATCGACGCGGTGGCCTGCGGCGTCCTGGTCATCGCGGACCGGAGGCGAGCCTCGCTGCCTCGCGAACGCGCTCGAGATCGGCCGGCGTGTCGACGGAGAGCGGCGGGTGTTCCACGATACCGACGGCGATGGTCATTCCGTTTTCGAGCGCCCGCAGCTGCTCGAGATTTTCGCGTTTCTCGAGCGGCGACGGGGGGAGCGAAACGAATCGTGTCAGCGCTTCGCGGCGGAATGCATAAATGCCGATGTGATGGTACAGGTCGCCGGCTCCCGACGGTACGCGACTTCGACTGAAATAGAGCGCGCGGGCGGGCGTGGTTCCATTTCCGAAAGTCATGACCGGCTTGACCACGCTCGGGTTCTCGAAATCCGCCGGTTCCGTGATGCGCGCAGCAAGCGTCGCGATGTCCGCGCTGCTCGCAGCAAGCGTGTCCCGCACGGCGCGCAAATTCGTCGGGTCGAGCAGAGGCAGGTCTCCCTGAAGGTTGATGACCACGTCAAACGTGCCTTGGGGATCAAACGCCTCAACCGCAGCAAAAACACGATCCGTCCCCGAGGGCAGCGCAGGATCGGTCATGACCGCGATACCGCCTTCCGCGCGCAGCGTGTTTGCGATCTCGTCGTCGCCGGCGGCTACGACGACCGGTCCTATATCGGCGGCGACGGCGGAACGCCAAACGCGCACAATCATCGGCACGCCTGCAATCTCCGCGAGCGGTTTTCCGGGCAGGCGCGTCGACGCCATGCGCGCGGGAATGACGATGATGCAGTTCAACAGCGATGCTCCCCAGGTTCTCTCAATTTATGCGACGCTTCGCCGCAATGACGCTAGGGGACCGAAAGGTAATGTCGCGCGCCTGTTCGGGGAGACGGGCGCGCGGGCAACGCGCCTTACCCTCCAGCAGACTCACCGTTCGACAGACTCAGGGTGAGGCGTTTATCGCTGGCCTTCGTGCTGAGTCTGTCCGTCGGCGCGAAAGCGCCGGCGGGTCAACCAATTTCTTTTCGGTCCGCATAGCGTTAGGCGAAGCGGAAACAGGAGCCAGGACCTTATGGATTCCTTCGAGTGGAACAAGATTGCTGGCGCTGTTCTGGGCACGCTCCTGTTCGTCGTCGCGGTGAAGATCGCGAGCGAAATGATCTTCGAAGTTCCCATGCCGCTCAAACCCGGTTACGTCGTGCAGGGTGTGCCGGCGGCATCCTCGGGGTCCGCCTCGGCAACACCCGCCGAGGAGCCACTGCCCGATTTCGGCACCGCCCTTGCGAAAGCCGATGTGGCCAAAGGCCAGCAGATTTCACACGATTGTTTGCAATGCCATGATCTGAGCAAAGGCGGCCCGGACAAGATTGGCCCCAATCTTTGGGGAATCGTCGGGCGGGCACGAGCCTCGCGATCAAGCTACAGCTATTCGTCCGCGATGTCCTCGAGCCATGATCCCTGGACGTTCGAAAAGCTCTTTCGCTACCTGAAATCCCCACAGATGGTTGTTCCGGGAACGAAAATGACCTTCGCGGGACTCCCCAGCGCGCAAGACCGGATCGACTTGATCGCCTGGTTGCGTACGCAGTCCGATTCGCCCGTACCGATACCGCCGCCGGCCCCGGCGGGGGCGGCCAAAACGCCAGCTGGCGGAAAGGCCACCCCGGCAGCAGGCGGAAAAACGCCGCCTGCTGCAACCGGAACACCCCCGGCCGCCCCGGCAACAGCGACTCCCGCCAACGCGGCCGCGCCTGCAGCACCGCCGGCGAAGGGAGCACCCGCCAACCTTCCTCCGAAGAAGCCCGGATAGCGCGCCCGAAAATTTTGCACGCCGAGGCGCGGAGCCGCGGAGAAAATGTATCCGATACAGTGACGCCGAGACGGTCATTGCGCGGGCGATTTCTTCCTCCCGGTTCCCCACTGCTTCACTGAGTCGCGGTGAATCTTTTTTCCGCGGCTCCGCGCCTCCGCGTGCCATCCCTTCCTGCACGCTTGACCCGCTGTGCAATCGCCGGATACCGCTCCGAAATCAAAGCGTACAAAGCGCGCGCGGCATTGGCTTCGGCACCCTTCGGCCGGCCGGGACGTGGACGATCCGTCCAGGCTGGAATGTCGATGTGAACCCATGTACGGGCGCGATCGACAAAACGGTTCAGAAACAGGGCTGCGGTAATGGCGCCGGCGAGATTGTAGTCGGGAACATTGTTCAGATCCGCAATCGGGCTTGTCAGCGTCTTTTCGTAACCGCGCCATAGCGGCAGCCGCCAGAGGGGGTCGTGTACGTCTGTGGCATGGCGCGCAAGGTCCGCAGCGAAGGCCTCGTCGTCGGTGAAGAAAGGCGGCAGTTCCATACCGGTCGCTGCGCGGGCAGCGCCTGTCAGCGTCGCAATATCGATGAGAAGCTCGGGCTGTTCGGAGTCGGCTTCCGCGAGCGCGTCCGCCAGCACAAGCCGCCCCTCCGCATCGGTGTTGCCGATTTCGACCGTGAGCCCTTTGCGGCTGCGAAAAACGTCGCCCGGTCGATACGCACGGCCGGAGATGGCATTTTCGACGGCCGGAACCAGTACACGCAGCCGCACCGGCAGTTTGGCGTCCATGATCATGTGCGCAAGCCCAAGCACGACAGCAGCGCCGCCCATATCCTTTTTCATTGTCAGCATGCCGCCGGCGGTCTTGATATCGAGACCTCCGGAATCAAAACACACGCCCTTGCCCACGAGCGTGACCCGCGGCGCCTGTGCAGCACCCCATTTTATGTCGATGAGACGCGGCGCACGATCGGAGGCGCGCCCGACGGCATGAACCAGCGGATAATTGTGCTTGAGAAGCGCATCGCTCTCGATCACCGCAATCCTTGCGCCGTGTCGGCGTGCAAGGTCCGAAGCCGCGGCGGCGAGCTCCGCCGGCCCCATGTCGTTGGACGGTGTGTTGATGAGATCGCGGGCAAGGAAAACGCCCTCTGCCATCCGGCTCGCTTCCGCGAAATCCCGATCATCGGTCACCGCAAGTTTCGCCGCACGTTTGCCCTGTTTCCGGTAACGGTCGAAGCTGTACGTTCCCAACAGCCAGGCCAGGATCGCGGTCTTGCCCGAATAGCCTTCCGGCACATCGCGATACGCATAGGTGCCCTCGGGCAGCGATTCGGAAAACGCCGCCAGCGCCAGGGGATCGCGCTCGTCTCCAAGGCCGAGCACGGCAAAGGCTATGTCGGTGCTGCGTGAAGGCACGAGCCGCAGCTCTCCCGCTTTGCCCGTAAAACCCGTCTCGCGCAGCCATTTCGCATCGCGCGGGTCTTGTGCGGCAAGCCACGTCTTCAACTGCGGCGGCCGGATGGCATCGAGCGGCGCACCTTTTGCGCGCTTCACAAGGCTGGCATGCATGGAGTGTCCTTCCCGAAGAGAGCGAACGAACCTACGAATAATCGGCTCACCCTTCGACAGGCTCAGGGTGAGGATCTCTTACTAATCCGTCATGCCGTGCCTGTCGAAGCATGAGCGCGAATTGGAGCGACACCTTGTACCGTCTCATTGTCGGCACCAAGAACTGGTCAAGCTGGAGCTTGAGGCCATATCTGGCCATTCGTGCGACGGGCGCGCCGTTCGAGGAAATCACGATCGCGCTGCGCCGTGCGGACACGCGCGCGCAAATTCGTCGGCTCACGCCGTCCCACAGGGTGCCGGTCCTTTTCGTAACGGAGGGCGAGCGCGAGTTCGCAGTGTTCGACAGCCTCGCGATTTGCGAAGCACTGGCCGAGCGGCATCCGGAAGCGGGGCTGTGGCCTGTCGATCCGTCAGCGCGCGCGAGGGCACGTTCGATCAGCGCCGCGATGCATTCCGGTTTTGCGCCGCTGCGCGAAACGCTGTCCATGGAATTTGCCCGCCGGCTCCCGACACCGCCGCTCGGCAATACCGTTCTCGCAGACATCGAAGAAATCACCGGCTATTGGCAGGAGGCTCTCGACGCGCGTCACGGACAGGGAGAATTCCTGTTCGGCCGTTTCTCCATTGCCGACTGCATGTACGCGCCGGTCGTTTCCCGCTTCCGCACCTACGGAATATCACTTCCCGCGCCGCTTCAGGAGTATTGCGATCTGATATGGGGACTTCCGGCGATGCAGGACTGGTTGAGCGCTGCCGAAGCCGAGGTGAGGGACGGTCTGCTGGCCCCCGCCACCTGAGGTCGGCAACGACCGCATCGTCCGCGGCGTTTGCACGATCCGCCTGCCTCGTCGTGGCCCTTCTTAAGGGGAATTAAGGTCCGGCGCACCCGCGGCTTAAGGGAATATTGACCAGAAGAACGCATTGTCGGGGCTCGGAATCCAACACCGGGACCATCCCATGACCCGCGCCGCAGCGATGACCGTCGTATCCGCGCTTTGCCTGTTCTGGACAGCCGGTTGCGCCAGCACCAGCGCGCCGGGATCCAACGCGGCCCCGACTGCGAGCAAAACCGCCAATGTCGCACCGGACGCGGCAAACCTCGCGCCGGATGCGCAGGCGAACCTCATGCCGGACGCGCGTGACGATGTTGCCACGCTGGCCAAAACGCTTCCGGGTTCGGTCGACGGCGAGATTCGCCGCGCGGAGCTCCTTCGCGCCAAGGGCGACTACGACGAAGCCGCGCGTTCGTTCGCGCAACTCCTGCTTGTCGAGCCCGACGACGCCCGAATCGTCGGCGCATACGGAAAGGTTCTGGAGCAACAGGGCCACTCCAAGGAAGCGCTGCCGTTCCTGAAGCGCGCCGTCCAGCTCTCGCCGAATGATTGGACCGTCCAGTCGGCACTTGGTGTCGCCTACGACCAGGTTGACGATCATGTGAGCGCCAAGGCTGCCTACGAACGGGCTCTGGTGTTGAAGCCCGGAGAGGGATCTGTCCTCAACAATTACGCCGTTTCGCGCATGCTCGCCGGCGATTATGCGGGAGCCAAGCGCCTGCTCGCGCAGGCGCAGGCGAACGGCGCGTCCAATCCCAAAGTCGCGGGCAATCTCGAGAAACTCGCCACGTTGGCGCCCCAACCCGCGCCACAGCAAATTCCGGCGTCAGCCACGCCGCAGGCATCCGCCGCGCCGCAGGCGTCCGCCGCGTTGCTTGTACACGCTTCTGCGTCCTCCGGCACGGCGAAAACCAATCCGGTGATGGCCGCTACGCTACAGGTTCCGCATGCGTCTCCCGCTGCCCCGGCGAAGGATGTCCATTCCACGCCGACGGTACGCGTCGCGGTCGGCGCCCCCAAGGCGCTCGGTGGACAGGTGGTGATGCAGCGCGTCCCGACCGATCCTCTGGCGGGCCCCGTACATCACCCGGTCGTGCCGAAACTGGCCAGCGACGTGAAAAAGCAGCCACCGCCGGCCGCAAAGAAAGCACCGGCAGAAACCCCCTCGCTCCGCACCGCTGCGGACACGAATTGACTGCTTTCCAGGCCGCCGGCAACAACGTACTGCACCTGCCAGGCCGATTCGTGCACCACTTCGTTTGAATTGCGCCTCGCGCCGCCTGGCAGGAATCGACGTGCGATCCCTCCTTCCGAAAGGGCAGAGGTCACCCAGGGTCGCGACGGGCGCAGAAGAAACGCCCGGTACCAGCAGGGAAGCCGTCCGGACGGAATTAGCCGCCCGCGATCCAATTGAATCGGATCATGCGCTGGCGAAAGAACCAACAAGAAGAGCTATTGGGCGCATCCGGTGAGCACTGTCCTAAGTTGAATTTTCGAAGGCATCCAACCGCTCAAAGGCGTCGCGGAGGCGTTCGGGCTGAAACTTGAAATAGCGGCGCCCGTGAGCACGCACTTCCGAGTCCATTTCGCCTTTGTGCGCAGCGCGCCCAATTGAAGCGCTCGATCTTCATCTCAATCTCTCGGGGGAGATTGTCTTGGTCCGTCATTACCGGCTCGTTTGATCGACCAATCTTCCGGCGTCCACAGCCTGTCGGATCTGCCTGACCTGCCTTCGCGCCGTTGGCGGTTCTGTTTTTTCGTGTCTGCAGAAGCGCGTGTCTGCCTGCGTGCCGCTTGAGCCGGTGCGCGGCCGAATTACATCTTCACGTGCATGATGTTCATGATGGCCGGGCCCATGATGACCACGAACAGGCACGGCAGGAAGAAAATCAGCATCGGCACCGTCAGCTTGGGCGACAGCGCCGCAGCCTTCTTCTCCGCTTCCAGCATGCGCTGTTCGCGATTCTCGTGCGCGGTGACGCGCAGCGCCGTGCCGACGGGTGTACCGTACTTTTCCGCCTGGTTGACGGCGGCGGCAACGGCGCGCACGCCCGAATGTCCGCAGCGCTTCGCGAGGTTGTCGTAGGCGAGCCTGCGATCGGGGAGGTACGAGAGTTCGGCCGTGGTGAGGGCAAGCTCCTCAGCCAGTTCGGGAGATTGCGAGCCCACTTCCGAAGACACGCGCTGGAACGCAGCTTCGATCGACATGCCGGCTTCGACGCAGATCAGCATGAGGTCGAGCGCGTCCGGAAAGGCCCGCATGATCGACGCCTGCCGCTTCGACGTGCGGTTCGAGAGGAAAAGATCCGGCAGATAGAATCCCGCAAGGCCGGCGCCCAGCGCCGCGTTGACTTTCAGGAACGCCGACCATTTGAAATGGGAGAGGAGGAACAGGAAGATCAGCGCCACGACGAAGACGATGAAGGGCATGACAAAACGGAAGAACACGAAGGTGACGAGCGCACCCTGGCCGCGATAGCCTGCGCGCGCCAGTCGTTCGCGCGTTTCCTCGGCGTCGACAATGTGCGAGAGCCGGAGCTTCTCCACCGTCTGTTTGACGAACGACAGGGGTTCCTGGCGCAAACCCCCACGCTGTTTCAACGCCGCGTGGTGCTTGCGGCGCAGCTCTTCGCGCCGCTGTGCGACGGCTTTCATGCGTGAGCCGAGCGCATTGCGCTCGAGGAACGGGACACCGAGCGTCATGATGGTGGCGAACGCGAGTACTGCGGACAGCAGCGTTATGTCGAACCGCGCGTCGAAAAAGACATTGAAAATACCGACGTCCATCGTTCCCGCCTAGTGTTTGAAGGAAATCATCTTCTTCATGATGAAAATGCCCATCGACATCCAGATGACGCACCCCACCAGGAGCATGTTGCCTATTCGCGTGGTGAACAACGGCGTGATGTAGGTCGGCGTGGTGAAATACACCATCAGCGTAACCGCCGGTGGCAGGCAACCAATGATCATTGCCGATGCCTTGGCTTCCGATGACAGCGCCCTGATCTTTCCCTGCATCCGCTTGCGGTCGCGCAGGACCGCGGAAAGATTTCCGAGCGCCTCCGACAGATTGCCGCCGGATTTCAGCTGTACGGTCATCACGATCGCAAAGAAGTTCACCTCCGGCGTCGGCATGTTGTCGAACATCCGTTGCAGGCCCTGGTCGAGGGGGACGCCGACCTTGAGGCCTTCGCAGAGATTGGCGAATTCGCTCTGCACCGGCTCGGGGATTTCTCGCGCAACGATCTTGAGCGCCTCGTTCACCGGCAGGCCCGACTTGACGCTGCGCACGATGACGTCGATGGCGTTGGCGAACTCGTTGGTGAATTTCTTCTGCCGGCGCTTCCTCAAGAAATGCAGGGCCCAGCGCGGGAATCCCAGACCGACCGTAAACGGCGCCAGCAGAAATACCATCGGCGATTGCCGCGTGATCAGACAGCAGAGTGCGGTTACTCCCGCAACGCCGCCACAGAGGATCCAGAAGGCCCGCGGCGACATTCGCAGACCGGCCTGCGCGATCTGCTTCTTCAGGGACGGACGTTGCTTGCGTTCGCTCTGCTTCGTCTCGAGATCCTTCAGCAGCGTCTGAATCGATTTGCGCCGCTGCTGTCCCTGCAACGCCGCGGTCCGCGCGGCCTGAATCGACCCAACCGAAGTTGGCCGCGCCGCGGCCGCCATGCGTTTCTTCGTCGCGCCGGACGGGCCCGAGAAGGCAAGCGCTGCCCCACCCAGGGCGCCGAAAAGGAGTACCGCGGTCAGAACTACATAGAAGGCGCTCATGCGCGGTCCTTATTGCTGGAGCACATCGAGACACTCGGCCAGTTCGCGTTCGAGGCCGAAATAGCGCGCGCGTTCCCAGAATGTCGGGCGAACGATTCCCGTCCCCATATGGCGCCCAACGATGCGGCCTGATTCATCGTCACCGCTGATTTCGTAACTGAGCAGATCCTGGGTGATGATGACTTCGCCTTCTGTACCGACGACTTCGGTGACCTTGGTGATGCGGCGCGAGCCGTCGCGCATGCGCTCGGCCTGAATGATCACGTCGATCGACCCCACGATCATTTCGCGGATTGTCTTCACCGGCAGCTGGAAGCCGCCCATGGTGATCATCGACTCGAGACGCGACATTGCTTCGCGCGGGGAGTTCGCGTGCAGCGTGCCCATCGATCCGTCGTGGCCGGTGTTCATCGCCTG
>Ga0209579_10002264_pt1 | contig 14926 bp, 17 predicted proteins | sample Coa_R1_2_FD_187152 | JGI IMG/M metagenome (GOLD analysis project Ga0209579, IMG submission 187152) | Surface soil microbial communities from Centralia Pennsylvania, which are recovering from an underground coalmine fire - Coalmine... | ecosystem: Environmental > Terrestrial > Soil >... | reverse complement strand
TGATACCTAGCAAGGTGCCGAGGCTCCCGTTTGCGCTGGCGATGGCGTCGTTAGCGGCCACCGGCTGCGGCTATGTGAACGATCCACTACCCCCGCCATTGCACATTCCTCAGCGGGTCACCGATCTCACCGTTGCCCAGACGGGCGCGCGCATTGTGGTCCAATTCTCCCCGCCGCAACTTTCGACGGAAGGGGTGAATCTCCCGGCAGCAGTGCGGGCAGAATTACGAATTGGTCCGGCGTCCACTCCCTTCCAAGTCGATCCCTGGTTAGCGCAATCGAAGCTGGAAGGCGAAATCAGTATGGATGGCCACGTCGCCCGCGCCGAATTTCCAGCCGCTGAATGGGTCGGTCAGGAAGTGGTGGTGGCAGTGCGGCTTTTTTCGCGAAAAGGGCGGCAGGCCGGCTGGTCCAATTTCGTGACCCTCACCATCGCTGCACCTTTGGAATCGCCGCGGGACGTGCGGGCGGAGGCGGTGCCCGACGGCGTTCGGATCAGATGGCAGGCGGCTTCCGGCAGGTTTCGCATCTTTCGCCGAGGCAGCATGGAAACCCAGCCACAGCTCAGTGCGGCGTCGATCGGTGAGACCGATAGCTCTGAGTATGTGGACAAGTCCGCCGAATTCGGCCAGACATACCGCTATTCGGTGGAAGCCATTGGCAGCGCAGGAAAGGGGACGGCGCGCGCGGCCAGCGAGAAATCACCGGAGGTCGAAATTCATCCGGAGGACCGTTTTCCCCCAGCCGTGCCAGCCAGCGTCAGCGCCATTGCCTCTACCGGAAGCATTGAGGTGGCCTGGGAGCAGAACGCCGAGCCGGACTTGGCCGGATATCGCATCTACCGCGCCGAGGGCGCTGGCGAGTTCGTGAAAATCGGCGACACCCAGCAGGCGCCCAACTACAGCGATCGCCAGATTCACCCCGGCGTGCGCTACCGCTATGCCGTTTCGTCGGTGGATAAGGTAGGCAATGAGAGCGCACAGTCGCCGCCGACCGAACTGGTCGCACCGTAAGGTGCCCCACTAGGCTACATGGCCCAGCGCCACAATGCGGCCCCGACCGTATAACCGGCGCCAACGGCGGCAAACAATACCAGATCGCCCTTTTTGAGCCGGCCGCTCTGCACCGCGTCGCGCGCGGCGAGCGGAATCGTGCCGGCCGTGGTATTGCCGTAGCGCTCGATGTTGATCACCACTTTTTCGCAATCGATCCCTAACCGCTCCGCCGTCGCGATAATAATCCGGCGATTGGCCTGGTGTGGAATCATCACGCCGACGTCCTTGGCGGTAAGGCCATTGCGCGCCAGCAATCCCTGGCAGATTTCGTACATTTTCCGCACGGCGAATTTGAAAACCTGCGCTCCGTCCTGATGCACGAAGTGCTTCCGGTCGCGCACCGTCTCCGCCGAGGCCGGCATGCGGCTGCCGCCCGCGGGCATGCACAGATAATCGCCGCCCGAGCCATCGATCTCGCCGACGAAATCCAAAAAACCGGCATTAGGGTCGTCGGTATCGGCGAGCGGCTCGAGCAGCATCGCGCCCGCGCCATCGCCGAACAGGATGCAAGTGCCGCGATCGGTATAGTCGATGATGCGGCTCATGGTGTCGGCGCCGATTACGAGCACTTTCTGGTGGGTTCCGCCGCCCACCAGATGCGCGCCTGTGGTCAGCCCGTAGACAAAACCGGAACAGGCCGCGACCAGGTCGAATCCCCAAGCCTTGCGCGCGCCCAGGCGGTTCTGCACCAGGCAGGCGGTGGAGGGAAACATCATGTCCGGCGTGACCGTCGAAACCAGAATCGCGTCCAACTCAGACGCGTTGATGCCACGCTGCGCCAGCGCCACCTGGGCGGCTTCCACGGCCAGATCGGACGTGGCCATTTCCGGGCCGGCGATATGGCGCTCGGAGATGCCGGTGCGCTCCAGAATCCATTCGTTACTGGTGGCGACCAGCTTTTCCAACTCGAAATTGGTCAGTACGCGTTCGGGCGTATAGCAGCCCAGCGCACTAATTTTCACCTTGCGCACTTTGCCTCGCGATTTCTTGATGTCCCCGGAAAAAAGGGTGAATCACCTTGATATGTTAAATTCAAAAGAAATGCAACATCACCTGGAGGCGGCAGACTCCACCGGCTCGCTCGAAGGCCTGCAGAGCATGCTGTTCTTCGAGAGTCCGGCAGAAATCTACGCCAGGGTTTTCCGCCAGTTGAAGCCGCGCACCCGCCCTCCATCTTTTGAGGTCGAGTTCTGCCCGTTCGCCAATGCCGATAGCTCCATCAGGCTCGAGGCGGACGTTATCCTGGTCCGCATCTCCGATCTCCTGGAAGGCGCGCCCGCCCCAGTAGTCGAAGCCCTGGCCTTTATTCTGCTTGGCAAGCTGTACCGGCGCCCCGTTCCCCGGATTTATCAGCATCGCTACCGCCTGTACCTGAACCGGCGCGATATGCGGCGGCGCATGCACCTGGTTCGCCAGATACGGGGGCGAAAGTTCCTGTCCGGCCCAAAAGGCGTGCGCCACGATTTGGAAGAAGTGTTTGAAACGTTGAACCAGGGTTTCTTCGACGGTTTGCTGGGCCGCCCGCAGCTAGGCTGGAGCCGGGGTGTGTCGCGGACGATGCTGGGGCATTTCGATCCGTCCCACAACGCGATTGTGATCAGCCGGGTCTTCGACCGTCCCGGCGTGCCGCGGATAGCCCTGGAATACGTGATGTTTCATGAAATGCTGCACTTGCGCTATCCGGTGGACCACGCCGGCGCGCGGCGCCGGGTGCATACGCGGGAATTCCGCGCCGCGGAGAAGGTATTTCCCCGCCTGGCGGAAGCAAAGCAGATATTGAAGGAACTGTAATTCGGTCTATCGCGCGGTTTTATGCGCCGGACGGTTCGACGGCCATCGTGGCCAAATTGCGCACTTCGAAACGGATGGCATCGAGCGGCGCCAGCAAGGCCTGCAGATCGACGCTGCCCATTCCGTAGCGGAACAGTACCAGGCGGCATTCCACGGTCATCATCGCGAAGGCGAACATGAAGCGCTGCTTGGCGATCAGCCATGCCAGATCGGGGCGATCCACTTGAGAATGGACCATAAGTACCTTAATTGCGCTCAATACGCGACCGAAGTCTTTGCGCATACAGCGCGTATATCCGCGGAATATGTTGGTGCGTTCGATGCGAAAACGATTGGCTAACATGCGGCCGCAACCGGGCCGGGAGGAGAGATACTGCAAATCTTTGCCATCGAGCAGGCGTTCCAGCGGGCGATAGCGCACGGGACTAAACAGCTTATCCCAATTGTCATTGAGCGGCGCCGCGCTTTGTGGGCCTACAAGCTTGCTGAACAGAAGCGCAAAAGCAACTCCTAGTGTTCCAAAACAAATTGTGGCCACTACCAATGCGGTATCCATCGCTTATGCTCCGGACTGAGCATAGCTGATTAAATACTCGGTTGCAAGTGGAATTTCTACTATGAGATACGCACCTATCGCGTACCGAGCAGCGCCGCCGCTCAATTGTCAGCCACTTAACAGTGGTGGCAGCCGGAATAACACCGCGGATATCCGGCTGAAAACAGATCAGATGGCGTTGCCGAAAAGCGAATCCTACCGTACAAACGGGCAGGGGTGGCAAGTCGGATAGGGATCGTGAGCCGACGAGGTCCCGGACGCGGCCGCAAACGCTAATGCCAACAAGGCTACGGCGAAAATCTTTTTAAACATGATGTTAAGTTCTCCTTGATTAACTTTGGTGTTAGGACGAACACTATCCTAGGAGAACTTCACTAAAGTGTGGGGGCTTTTGTGTATTTTTTACGTGAACAGAACAGCGAGACGCATTTTGTTTTTGTTAATTCAATATGGTAAAACCTGTCTTGGCGCTCACCCGGTCAAAATCGGGGAGATGCTGACTTGCGAAACGGGGGGGCAGGGGTCTTGACTATGAAACTGGATCGGAGCGCTGCGGCGGACCTTTGGCGTAATACGCTTTCCCAGATCCCGACTACTTTTGGCCGTATTATTTACCTGGCTTCGCTGCGTGATTCCAATACCGGGGTCTATACTCACCACGGGCTCGGGCAGTTATTCGGCGAAGACGAAACCGATCAAACCCTGCGCGCCAGCCACGATCAGACGTTCGCGGAGTGGCTGTGCTTCACTATTGAACAGCAAAAGCAGGACGTAGAAGATTATCTGGACGACGTGGAAGGCGATAAGAAAGCTGTGCTGGCGAACTGGCTAAGGCTTTCGCCTTATCGAAATTTTGTTCCCGCGTCGGCGCGTGATGTGGAGCGCAAGCTTTTCAATTCGGATCTGGATATGATTCTGGAAGTTCTCAGGTGCGATTACGCCGTCGCTTCCCCTGATCCAGACGCATAGCCACTCCGGTTACCTGCCCAATCACATCAATATCTTCGGGGAATAAATAGACCTCCGGATAGGAGCCGGAAGCCGGGTGAGGCTGCACCACCAACTGATTTTCATTTAACGTGCACCACCCGCAGGCAAAACCCTTGCGATGCTCCAGAAAGTAGATGGGACGCTCGAATTCATTGGTCCAACCGGTATTGATGACCTTCCGGCGCGACTCGTCAATCAGCACCAGCGAGCCCGGTTGAATCAGCGGAAACATGCCCCAATCTTCCGTTCCAATATAGGCGTAGCGGAAATTCTTCAAATCCATTCCATTGAGAAGCGTGAGCGGAAGTTTGCCCCAGCGCTGGATCATGCGGCTCAGAAATGTGGTGCGCCGCAAATCAATTCCGGGGTCGAGCGAAAGCGGCATTTGCACATCGCCATATCCGTTTCCGCTAAAGCCGATCATGTGGGTTTTTTCCAGCTGAATGCTGCCGGCGTCGGCGGCCAGCGATCCCATATTTACGCCATACCAATCCAATACTTCATTGATGTCCAGGCGATAAATGGTACACAAGGAATACAGGCGGTAAATGCTGGGGACGGTGCCGCGATTTTCGATATCGGAAAGCCGGCTCAGGGCAATGATGAATTCGTCGTTGCTATGCCGGTTGGCAATTTGCAGGCTGGCCTCTTCCACATCACGGAACCGGAGGTTGAGACGCTCCCGCGCCCGCTTGAGCTTTTGGCCGGCTTCTTCCATGCTATTATCCTGTGTCGGGGCGGCCAAACTGGACTCCGTTTTCCTCGTTCACCCTCCGAGTTAATCTGCTCGGATTATATCGGTGGCAGGGTGTTGGCAGCAAGGCAAATATCGCATTTTTGTTCTGATTTCAGAACAGGACTTCAGCCGAGGCTGGGAATTTGAAAATTGTGGTAGGTGTGTCGGGAGCAAGTGGAGCCATTTATGGCATCCGGCTGCTGGAAAGACTCCACCCCATTGCGGAGGTGGAGACCCATTTAATCCTCACTCGCTCCGGCGAAAAGACACTTTTTCTGGAAACCGGCAAGAAAGCGGCCGACCTCAAGGCGCTCGCCGACCACAGCTACCCGCTGGAGGACATCGCCTGCCGTCTCGCCAGCGGCTCGTTTCGTACTGATGGCATGGTTGTTGCACCCTGTTCTATCCACTCAATGTCAGCCATTGCAGCTGGCATCACCTCTAACCTGCTTACGCGTGCCGCGGACGTCACCCTGAAAGAAAGGCGAAAATTGATTTTGATGGTCCGGGAGAGCCCATTGCACCTCGGACATTTGAAAACCATGGTCGCTTTAGCGGAAATGGGGGCTATTATTGCGCCTCCCATTCCAGGATTCTATCACCGCCCCGCCAGCGTCATGGATTTGGTGGATCACAGCATCGACCGCGTTTTGGACTTGTTGGGCCTGCCCGCCGGCGACAAACGACGCTGGGATGGCCCGGAGATGTCCTCATGAAACGGCCGTTAGTGGCATTTCAGGGCGAGCGCGGGGCGTTTAGCGAAGAGGCAGCCCGCAAATTGCTGGGAAATGATATTGAAGTCCTCGGGTGCCAGCGCTTCGAGGACGTATTTCGCAGTTTAGTGGCCAAACGCGTGCAGGCCGCCGTGATTCCGATCGAAAATACGTTACACGGCTCCGTCCACGAGAATTACGACCATCTGCTGCATTTCAACCTGCCCATCGTGGCGGAGACCAGTATTCGCATTGTTCACCACCTGATGGCACCCCCGGGTGTCTCATTTGCCCAACTCCGGCGGGTGTACTCCCATCCAGTGGCCTTAAATCAGTGTTTGAACTTTTTTGCCCAGCACCCGAAGATCGAGCGTGTGCCTTTTTACGACACCGCCGGCAGCGCCAAAATGGTGATGGCCGACCGTCCAGAGGGCGCGGGCGCTATTGCGTCGGCAGTGGCGGCTGAAACCTACGGTGCGCGCATCCTACGCCGGTCGATCGAAGACGACCGCCAGAATTTCACGCGGTTCTTCCTGCTGCGCAATCCAGGCTTTGCCAGACGGCACCCGCAAAAGACCAGCTCTAAGACGCAGTGGAAGACGTCGCTGGTATTCTCGGTGCGCAACATCCCGGGCGCGTTGTTCCGGTCGATGGGTGCGTTTGCCTTGCGCGATCTGGACCTGGCCAAGATCGAATCGCGGCCCATGCGCGGCAAACTCTGGGAATACATGTTCTATCTGGACTTCATCGGCCGCGCCGACGCGCCGGTCTCCCGCAACGCCCTCAACAACCTCCGCGAAGTGGCGGACTTCGTGCGCGTGCTGGGCTGCTATCCAAAAGGGGATTGAGCGCGTTACACTCCGCATATGCTTTCTCGACGCGATATCCATAAACTGGCGCTAGCTGCGCCGTTCAGTCGTCTGTTCGCCAAACCCAATTCGACCGTTGCCGGCGTGCAGCTCGGCGTGCAGTCCTACAGTTTCCGCGACCGCCCGCTGGATGCCGCGCTTAAGGCGATGGTGGATATCGGCCTAGGCGAGTGCGAACTCTACCAGGGGCACGTTGAGCCCAAAGCGGGCCGGGATGAGCTGCGCAAATGGCGCCTCAGTGTCCCGATGGAAGAATTTCAAAAAGTCCGCCAGAAGTTCGTTTCCGCCGGAGTGGTGTTGTACGCCTACAACATCAGCTTCCGCGACGACTTTACCGATGAAGAGATTGCCCGCGGCTTCGAAATGGCGCACGCGCTCGGCGTGACACGGATTACCGCTTCTTCCACGCTATCGATGGTGAGCCGCATCGAGCCCCACGCCGCGAAAGCCAAGATTTACGTGGGCATGCACAATCATTCCAACGTAAAAGACCCCAACGAGTTCGCCACCCCGGAGAGCTTGGACAAAGCAATTCAGGGACGCTCGCCCTACATCGCCATTAATCTGGACATTGGCCATTTCACCGCCGCCAACTACGACGCCGTGGATTTCCTGCAGAAGCATCACTCGCGCATCGTCACGCTACACATCAAGGACCGCAAAAAGAACCAGGGTGACAACGTGCCCTTAGGCGAAGGCGATACGCCGATCAAACCGGTGCTTCAGATGCTGAAGAAGAACAGATATCCCATTCCGGCCAATATCGAATACGAGTACAAGGGCGGCGACACGGTCGTCGAAGTGCGCAAATGCCTGGATTACTGCAAACAGGCGCTGGCCTAAAAGGAAATCTTCATGCTTACCCGACGGCAATTCGGCGCGCTCGCGCTCAGCACGGTTCCTCTGGCGCGGGCGGCCAAGTTCGATAGCGTCAAGATCGGCAACCAGTCCTACAGCTTCCGCGACATGCCGCTGGACGCTGCCATTCAGGCCATGGCCGCTATGGGGCTGAAGGAGTGTGAGTTGAGCCAGGGTCATATGGAGCCGCCTAAGCTCGATCGCGAGGCGCTGCGCAAATGGCGCCTGACCGTTCCGCTGGACGAATTCCGCGGCGTGCGCAAGAAATTCGATGCGGCCGGCGTTCACCTGCACTCCTACAGCTACAACATTAAGGATGATTTCACGGATGAAGAAATCGCCCGCGGCTTCGAAATGACCAAGGCGCTGGGGGTGAACTGGTTCACGGCTTCCGCCACGGTTTCCGTGACGCCGCGCATCGACCATTACGCGTCGCGGGAAAAAGTCTACGTGGGCATGCATAATCACGCCAATTTGAAAGATCCCAATGAATTTGCGCGTCCGGAGGCGTGGGATAAGGCCATGCACGGCAGTTCGAAATACATCGCCATCAATCTGGACATCGGCCATTTCACCGCCGCCAACAACGATCCGGTGGAATTCCTGCTCAAGCACCACGACAAAATTCTGACGCTGCACCTGAAAGACCGGAAAAAGAATGGCGGCCCCAATATGCCGTTCGGCGAAGGCGACACGCCCATCAAGGAAGTGCTGCAGGTACTGAAGAAGAACAAATATCCGATTTACGCCAATATCGAATACGAATATAAAGGCGGAGATACAGTGACCGAAGTGAAACGCTGCCTGGATTACTGCAGAAACGCGTTAGCGTAAGTGGGGCAGGTCGCCGACCTGCCCGTCAATATTGGTCAATGAACAAGAGGTCGGGGCCCCACTTCATGCCAACAAGCCGCCGTGTCCCAGACACGCAACTTCCCACGTCGAGACGCGATAGCGCGCCAGCAGCGGAGGCAGCACCAGGTCAACCACGTTGGGCTTGGCGGAGCGGAAACAGCCTGGCGCGGAGACGATCGGAATATCATCTTTATATGCCAGCATCAGCAAGTTGCCCGGCTCGACTGGCGCGAGAAAGCGTTCCAATTGTCCCCCGGCGCGCGTCAGAGCGCGTCCAATCACATCTTCCGGGCCAGCCGGGGCCGTGGTTGATGCCACCAGAATCAGCGATGGCTTGGAGCGCAGCAGGTGCTGCAGCGCGCGTCCCACCGCGGCGTCCTCTTCGACGCAGGACAAAACAAAAGTCGACGCCACGCCGAAGCGCTCCAGGCGCTGCTTCATAATGTTCTCGAAAAGCTGGCGGGCGCGCTCGCCGCTGGCGGGATCGGAATACAGCACGCCGATCACGGGATTTCGCACCGGCCGGGCCTGCATCATGGGTCCTCGCTCGCGGAGCATCGAGTTGATGGCGTCGAGTTGGTCGCGAGCCACCGCGAACGGCGCGCTCTTCACCGTTGCGATGCGCTGCCCGGTCGAAGCGAAACTAAAGTTCAACGCGCTCGCGATCACGACGCTGGCGGTGCAATTGATCTGCTTCAGCAATTCGTCGTCGACCAGAACGCAGCAGTCTTCGGTGGCATGCAAATTGGCGCGGCCGCCGGCAGCCAGGCGAACTTCATAAGAGCCGCAGCCCATTTCGCTCGCCACCGTGCAGACCGCTTCATCTTCGCTAACTTCGCCTTCTTCAAGCTCAGTAACCCAGACCTGCTCCATGCCTTCCGACTCCAGGACGCGAATGTCTTCGTCACTAATCATGTGGCCCTTGGCCAGCAGCTTTTTGCCGCCTGAGCGAAAGACCGTGCAGCAGAGGATCCTTCCCGTTGCAACCTTGACGTCCACCGTCTGCGCCTTCATCGGTGCCTCATCCAACAAGCCATGCTCCGTCCGCACTCGCTTGTTGTTGTCCAGAATTATACAGGGTAATAGTAGTGGATTAACGGTGACTTCTCAGGTAATTTCTGAACCCATTTGAGAGGTCCTAGAGGCCTGCCAGTGGGGGGAGAAGGTTCGGGAAAGCGGTTACAATTTTCCGATTTTAGGTAATAAGACGAGGCCGTCTCCCTCAAATGGGGGTAGTGGCGTGGCACCGAGCCCAGGGCGCGCCTGCTCCCAATGCTGCGGCCGCAGCACGCGCACCATGGCGATTTCGTCGCAGCATTGAAACTTGGGACAACGCAAACAATCCTTCCACGCCTTCAGTGGTAATTCGCCGCGTTCCACTTCTTCAAAACCCATTCGGCGGAAGAATTCAGCCACATAAGTGAAAGCGAAGACAGCATCCAACTCATATGCCTGGGCCTCGGCCACCAACATTTCGACGATGCGGCGGCCGACGCCGTGGGATTTCAGGCTTTCGTCGACGGCGAGCGATCGCACCTCGCCCAGAATCGGCGTATAGAAGTGCAGCGCGCCGCAGCCGGCCAGCTTTTCGCCGGCATAGGCGACGGAGAAATCGCGAATATTTTCGGAAATCTCGAATTCGGTGCGCGGCAGCATGATGCCTTTTCCCGCATAACCGTTAATGAGGGTAAGCAGCGGGACAATATCGGTCATTTGCGCCTTGCGCAGTTCGAGTGGAACAGCGGCGCCGACGGGCTCGCCCACTGATTCGTATGTGAGACCGCTGATCATTGGAGTGTCGTTCCCACGGATTCCCCAGCTAAAAGCCGCTCGATGATTCCCGGCATGGCGCCGGGCGCGATGCGGATTTCCCGCACTCCGTCGCGGAGCGCGCAGCCGGCGGCGTCGAGTTTGGCGCGCATTCCGCCTTTGGCGACGCCATCGGCAATCAGCCTTTCGCTCTCGGCGAGCGATAACACCGGCCGCACCGTGCCGGAGGCGTCGAGCACACCATCCACATCGGTGAGAAAAAGCAATTGCCGCACGCCGAAACCGCTGGCGCAGGCTACCGCCATCTGGTCGGCATTGACGTTGTACATGCGTCCTTGCCGGTCGCCGGCCACGCACGCGACCACCGGCAGATAGCCATTAGCCAGCAGCAGATCGACCAGTTCCGGATGCGCGCGGACCACGCGGCCGACCGCGCCGAGCGCGGGATCCATCTGCTCGGCCTCCACCATATTGGCGTCTACTCCGGAAAGGCCGACCGCGCGCGCGCCCGCCCGCACCAGCGCCGCCACCAGTTCCCGATTCACCGACCCGGCCAGCACCTTCACCACGGCGTCCAGCGTTTCCGGGCCAGTGACGCGCAGACCGTTTACAAATTTGCTTTCGACGCCGCGCTCGGCAAGATACTGCGTCATTTGCCGTCCGCCGCCATGGACGACAACGACTTCACGTCCGCTGTTGGCGAGCTTGGCGATTTCACCGGCCAGGCGATCCCGCACATCGGGCGTATCGAGCAGCGTGCCGCCCAGTTTGATGAGCGTTCTCACAGCAGGCCCGCCGTTTCGTCAAGTCCCAACAGCAGATTCATGTTCTGGACGGCTTGCCCGGCTGCGCCTTTCACCAGGTTGTCGATCGCGCTTACAACGACGCCGCGTCCGGTTGCGGCATCCAGAGTGACGCCGATGTCGCAGAAATTGGTGTGAGCGACGGCGCGCAGATCGGGCACTCGGCCGGCATCGTAGACCCGCACAAAGGGCTCGCTGGCGTAGCGCTTGCGGTAAATGGCGGCGATGTCTTCAGCGGTATTGCTGCCGGCCGCGCGAAAGTAGATGGTTTCGAGGATCCCGCGGTGGATCGGGATCAATTGCGCGGTGAAACTCAGCTCTGCGGCTTCGAGGCCGGAGACTTGCAGAATCTCGGGAACGTGGCGGTGGGTGAGCACGGCGTAGGCCGAAAAGTTTTCCGTGACCTCGCAGAAACTGGTTTTGAGCGATGGCTTGCGGCCCGCGCCGCTAACGCCGCTTTTCGCGTCGCATACGATGCCCGCCTCGCGGCGAATCACATTCGCGTCGAGCAGCGGCCGGATAGCGAGATTGGCTGCAGTGGGATAGCAGCCGGGATTGGCTACCAGGCGCGCGCCAGGAATCCGCTCGCGGCAAAATTCCGGAAGTCCGTAGGTGGCTTCGGCCAGCAGCGCCGGCTGTGTGTGCGCGTGGCCATACCAGGCGAGATAGCGCTCTGGAGTACGCAGGCGAAACGCTCCGCTGAGATCGACAACGCGCGCGCCTGCGTCCAGCATGGCGGGTGCAAGATCCATCGAAACTTCATGCGGCGTGGCCAGGAAAACGATGTCGATTTTCTCGGCGCGAACGGCCTCAGGCGTGGCGGGAATCGAGGCCAGCGTGGAAGGGAGTCCGGAAGTATCGGCAACATCGGCGCGGTGCTCCATAAGTACCGGCTCTACGTGCGGGTGGCGGCGAAGAATCCGGACAAGCTCCGCCCCACTGTATCCCCGATAGCCAATGATTCCGACACGCTGCGCCATATGATTAAATATTCAGACGTATGAATAAATATACTATCACACATGCGAATGCTGCGCTAGGTTCGCGCGCCCTACGGCTCCAGCGTGATCCGCAAACGTGAGCCCGTCGCCTGGGCGTAGCGCTCGAGAGTGCGCGTGGAGGGCTTGCTGCCTCCGCCTTCCAATCGGGCAATCACGGCCTGGGTGGTTTTCATACGGCGAGCCACTTGTTGCTGGGTGAGGCCAGCGCGGGTACGCGCTTCGATCAAGGCGGCCACCAGGGAGAATTCCTCCCCCAGCGCTGCGTACTCGCGCCGGTACTTGGCGTTTTTCATCCACTTCTTGTGAAGATCATCCACACGGACTCGGCTCACTGGTCCACCTCCTTTGCTCGCTGCAGCGCCAAATCAATTTCCCGTCGCGGCGTCTTTTGAGTTTTCTTGACGAACGCACGGACCACCACCACACGCTGACCGCTGGCTGTGACGTAAATAGCCCGTGAGTGCCCGTCCTTGCTTTTCATCCGCATTTCCCACAACGGACCCTCAAGGTGCTTCACGTACGGCTCACGCACCTGCTCCAGACCATGGCTTTGGATCAGTTCCACAATCCGGCGAAAACGCGCTCTCATCTCGGCGGAAAGAGCTTCAAGTTCCTCGCGAACGCGGGCGTCAAGAACTTCAACGATCCACGCCATACGACTAAATCATATTATTGCATTTTTGCAATACAGAGGGGGGGGTGGGTAGAGCCTAGTGCTCCGCCGCCGAGCGCGCCGCCAGCTCGCCGATAATCGGCAGCGAGTACGTCTCTTCGTGACTCGCTTTGATGATCATGAAGACGCAAACGAACAGAATGAGCGCTTGCAGCAGCTTGTCGACGCGAAGCATTGGTTCGTGAATCACGCGGAACATGGGAGTGAGCACCCACTCGACCAGCAACATGGCCACGAACAGATACAGGCCCTGGAAGGCGTGGAAGCGCACGTTGCGGTCGTTGCGGAACTTGGTCGACGCGAGCACGATCACCGATCCGATCCAGCCGATCCATGGAATGTAGCAGAGAATGGCTGCCGTGCGCGGTGTAATGCCTCCCAACGGGTCTGCCGGCGGGGAGGCCGTTCCGGGCTGGCGCGCGCCGCACTTGGCGCAAAACACGTGCGCGTTGTCCACCTGGTTTCCGCAACTGATGCAAAAGGGCATCTATCACACAATACGTTACGTCATGGGCGAATGTTCCGGCAAGTCCGTGGCCCACAATATGATACGATTTCGACCATGCGAGTTTCCCTGCTGGCCCTGCTTCTGGCGCTAGGCGCTCATGCGCTTGCCGCGAAAAACCTGGAAATCTACTTCGTCGATGTGGAGGGCGGGCAAGCTACGCTGTTTGTCGCGCCATCGGGACAATCCATGATGGTGGATACCGGATGGCCGGGCTTAAACAACCGGGATGCCGACCGCATCGCCGCCGTGGCCAAGCTGGCCGGCGTCAAGCAAATTGACTATCTGGTGGTCACGCATTACCACGACGATCACGTCGGCGGCACGGCGCAACTCAACGCCAAGCTGCCGATTAAAAATTTCGTGGATCACGGGGCGAGCGTCGAAACCGATGCCGCCGGGAAAAGGCTGTACGACAAATACCTCAAGGTCCGCGAGAGTGGAACGCATATTGAGGTGAAGCCGGGCGATAAGGTGCCGATCGCCGGGCTGGACGTGATCGTGCTCACCGCGGGCGGCGCGGCCATTCCGCTCGCGCTGGCAGGCGCGGGCCAACCGAATCCGGCATGCGCCACGACTAAACCGATGGATGCCGATCCTACGGAAAATGCGCGTTCGGTGGGCACGCTGATCACATACGGCAAGTTCCGCACCATCGACTTGGGCGATCTCACCTGGAACAAGGAGATCGAGCTGATGTGCCCGAACAACAAGGTGGGCACGGTGTCGATGGATATCGTTTCGCATCATGGCATGGATATTTCCAACTCGCCGGCCCTGGTGAATGCGCTGCACCCGCAGGTGGCCATCATGGACAATGGCGCGCGCAAAGGCGGCTCGGTTGCGGCTTGGCAGACCCTTCACAAATCGCCGGGACTGGAAGACATCTGGCAGCTGCACTTTGCCGTCGAGGGCGGCAAGGACAATAATTCGCCCGACGCCATGATCGCCAACGTCGATGAAACCGGCAGCGCGCACTGGATCAAAGTGACCGCTATGGCGGACGGCAGCTTCACCGTGGTGAACAGCCGGAACAAGTACACCAAGACGTACCCGGCGCGATAAAAACACAAAGAGCGCGGAGTGGGGGGCCTCCGCGCTCTACATGTCTCCTCCGAAAATTCTCTGTCTGGGAATAGCGTACAGGCTGAAGATTAGCTTCGCGTGACTCCTGGGTGAATGTTTTGTAACAGCCGCGGCCGGGCGGCGGGGATATGCTAGGATTGCATGTAGAACGGCCAAAACTGCATCTCACGGAGAGGTGGCTGAGTGGTCGAAAGCAGCGGTTTGCTAAACCGTCGTAGGGTCACAAGCTCTACCGGGGGTTCGAATCCCCCCCTCTCCGCCAGTTCCAAAAACCTTCAAGCGCTAATGAGGAGCTATCCATGATCAATCCGAGTATCACTTCCAGGCGGCAGCTTTTCCAGAGTTTGGGAGCTGCGGCGCTGGCGGTGCCTGCGCTCGCGTCGCCACGGTCGAAAGCTACGCTGCCGGCTGAGCCGGCGCGGCTGGATAGCAATGAAAGCGCGTATGGTCCTTTTCCGTCGGCGATTCGGGCCATGGCCAAAGCGGTCGAGCGCGGGAACTATTATGTGGGACCGGAGCTTATCCCGGTGCAGCAGAAGCTCGCGGCACTGCATGGCGTGGCGGTGGAAAATCTGATGTTCGGCGCCGGTTCGACCGAGCCCTTACGCGGGGTGACGCAGACGTTGTGTTCCGCGGATCATCCGGTGATCGTCGGTGAGCCGACC
>Ga0209579_10002263_pt1 | contig 14929 bp, 12 predicted proteins | sample Coa_R1_2_FD_187152 | JGI IMG/M metagenome (GOLD analysis project Ga0209579, IMG submission 187152) | Surface soil microbial communities from Centralia Pennsylvania, which are recovering from an underground coalmine fire - Coalmine... | ecosystem: Environmental > Terrestrial > Soil >... | reverse complement strand
TCCGAGGAGATTGGCCGCGGCTTTGATCGGGATCGGGTTCGTCTGGATCTTCAGGAGGTCATACGACGGCTGCATCGCCTCGTGCGCCGCGCGCGCGCCCTCTGCGTCGCCGGCGCGATGGCGGCGGATCATCTCCTTGATCTGCAACCCCCACAGATGTCCGGTAACGGACACGACGCCGACCGCGCCGAGACCGAGGAACTCGAGCGTGACGGGATCGTCGCCGGAATAGAGGTCGAGGCCGACGTCGACGATGTGCCGCGCCTCGCCGAGGTCGCCGTGCGCCTGCTTCACCGCGGCGAGGTTGTCGATCTCGGCGAGCTCGGTGATCGTTGCCGGCTCGATGTTCACGATCGTGCGGCTCGGGATGTTGTAGGCGACGATAGGCTTGTCGGTCGCGGCGGCGATCTCCTGGAAGTGCCGGACGATGCCCTGCTGCGGCGGCTTGTTGTAGTAAGGCGTCACCGCAAGGAAGGCGTGGACGCCGAGGTCGTTCGCGCGCTCGGTGAGGTGGGCGGAGTGCGCGGTGTCGTACGTGCCGGTGTTCGCGATCACGGTCGCGCGGCCGCCGACGGCGTCGACGGCAGCGGCGAAGAGCTCGAGCTTCTCGTCGTCCGAGAGCGTCGGCGCCTCGCCGGTGGTGCCGGCGACGACGATCCCGTCGGAGCCGTTGTCGACGAGGTGGCTGGAAAGGCGGCGAAAGCTGTCGATGTCGACCGAGCCGTCCGCATGGAACGGCGTCACGATCGCGGTCAGGACCTCGCCGAGCACCAATCCATTTTACGCGAGGGCACCGACCAGCTCGATCAGAGCGAACAGAATGGCTTCCGAGAACGTCGGGTATGGCTGAATGGTGTCCAGCAGCATGTCGACCGGCGTCGCCGATCGGACGGCGAGCGTGAGCTGGCCGAGCCACTCCGACGCCTCCGGCCCGACGGCGACCGCGCCCACGAGCACGCGCTCCTTCGGGTCGGCGAAGAGGCGGAGGAACGCGTCGCGCTTCGGCCGCTCGTAGGTCGAGAGCCTCCCGCCCGTGATGTCGTAGCGGACGGTGACGAGATCGTCTCCGTCCGTCCGCCCCACCGTCCCCACTTCCGGGTCCGTGAACGTCGCCGCGGGAATGGCGCGGTAGTCCGCGTCGTGCCCCTGGCCGGTCATGTCGAAGGCGGCGATGCGCGCCTGGTACTTGCCGACGTGCGTGAAGAGCGAGATGCCGGTGACGTCGCCGATCGCCCAGACGTTCTCTGCGGCGCGCATGCGCAGGTCGACCTCGACCCCACGCGGCGTCGTGCGCACGCCGACGTCCTCGAGGCCGAGCCCCTGGACGTGTGGCCGACGGCCGGTGGCGACGAGCACCTTCTCCGCCTCGACGGTGCTGCCGTCGGACAGCGTGAGGCGCACGTCGGGCTCGACCCGCACGACGTCGGCGCCGACGCGCACGTCGATGCCTTCCTCGCGGAACGTCGCCTCGACGATGGCGGCCGCATCCTCGTGGACACGGCCGAGCAGCCGCGGCCCGTGCTCGATGACGGTGACGCGCGAGCCCATGCGCGCGAAGAACTGCGCGAGCTCGGCGCCGACCGGGCCGCCGCCGATGACGGCGAGGCTCTCCGGCAGCGCGTGCGTCCGCGTCGCGTCCTCGTTCGTCCAGTAGTCGACGCTGTCGAGCCCGTCGATCGGCGGAATCGCCGGCGCTGACCCGGTGGCGACGACGAGACGGTCGTATTCGAGCTCCGGCCCGTCCTGCACCTCGAGCAGCCCCGGACGGACGATGCGGCCGTAGCCGCGCACGAAGTTGCACCGCTTCTCCTTCAGGAAGTCGAGCTGGCCGGTGTCGTCCCAGTTGCTCGTGACCTGGTCGCGCCACCACCAGACGCGCTCGATGTCTGGACGCTGCGGCTCGAAGCCGGGCGAGCGGTCGAGCGTCGCCGAGATCTCGGCCGCGCGCAGCATCGTCTTCGTCGGCATGCACGCGTAGTACGAGCACTCGCCGCCGACGAGACGCGTCTCGACGAGCGTCATCTCGACCTCGGGGTCGAGCCGGCGGAGGGCCCCGACGAAATGCTCGCCGGTGGACCCTCCGCCGAGAACGACGACTCGCACTAGGCGAGCCCGTTCGCCTTGAGGAACGCCGCCGCGACCGCGGCCGGCGTCTTCTTGTCGATCGCAACTGCCTTGTTCATCGCCTGCATCGCCGGCAGCGTCAGCTTCGCCGACACGTTGTTGACCGCGCTGACGAAGGTCGGGCCGAGCTCGGTCACGAGCTTCTGCGACACGACCGGCGCGACGTTCTGGAACCCGAAGATGTGCTTCGTGTCCGTGAGCACCGTGTACTTGCCGCTGAGCTGCTGCGGATCCGTGGAGAAGCCGTCACCGCCGGTGGCCTTGCCGTCGTCGAGCAGCGTGTAGACGCTGATGTTCGACAGGGGGACGAACTTCACGTGCGTCAGGCCGTAGATCTTCTTCAGCCCGAGCAGGCACGTGATGCGCGTCGCGCACTCCGGGAAGCCGGCGTACGAGAACGACGGGACCTTCTTCATGTCGCCGATCGTCTTCAGGCCGTACTTCTTCGCCGTCGACGTCAGCACCGTGAAGGTGTCGGTGTCGTAGAACGGCGTCGAATTGAGCAGGGTCAAACCGCGCGTCTGCTCGAACGCCTTCGCGGCGACATAGGTGGCGGACGCCGACTTCGGCGACGCCTTCTTCGCGAGATCGAGGACGATGACGCCTGTGTACTCGGGGTAGAAGTTGATCTTCCCGCTCTTGATGGCGGTGTCGGCGAGCTCGGAGCTGCCGAGGCTGCCGCTGAACTTCACGTTGAAGCCCTTCGCCTTGAGCGCCTGGCCGTAGAGCTGGCCCAGGATGAACTCCTCGGTGAAGTTCTTGTTCCCGACGACGATCGTCGGCTTCGCCAGCGGCTTCGCCGAGGCGACAGCCGCGGTGCCACCCAAGACGATGGCGACTCCGAGCGAGATGGCGAACGCCGCTTTGGCGGCGCGTCGCGTGTGCTTGCGGATCATGCTGTGCTCCTCCTCCCGTTCGTGGAACTACCCGATTGGGTCAAACCCTAGGTGAGCGAGTCATGGCTAGGCGAGGCCGCCTTCCTTACAAGAGTGAGAATCCCCGCCGCCGCGAACGCGAGCGCTGAAACGCAGAGCGATGCAGCGACGACGCCGGAAAGGCCGAAGCTCGCCTGGTTGACGATGATCTGACCGAGCCCGCCGCCACCCGCAACCGCCGCGATGGTTGCGGTGGCAATCACGAAGATCGACGCGACACGGATCCCGGCGAGGACGAACGGCAGGCCGAGCGGAAGCTCCACGCGCATGAGCACCTGCAGGCCGGTCATCCCCATCCCGCGCGCCGCGTCGACGACGTCGCGGTCGCACGTGTCGATGGCGAAGTACGCGTTCGTGAGGATCGGCGGAATGGCGAGGACGACGAGCGCCGCGGTGTTGTTCCAGAAGCCGATGCCGAAGATCGTCAGACCGAACGCGATGAGCACGAGGCTCGGCAGCGCGCGCCCGACGTTGGACACGCTCGCGGCGAGGAAGAGCCCGCGGTGCAGATGGCCGAGCCACAGCCCGAGCGGCAGCGCGAGGACGAGGGCGATGCCGAGCGCGGCGCCGGAGAGCTCGAGATGCTCACCCGTCTTCGAGAGCAGGAGATGCGGATTGTCGGCGATGAACTTGAAGGCGTCGACGAAGGTCTTCATGCGCGCACCCACGGCGTGAGGCTGCGCTGGACGACAACGATGATTCCGTCGGCGATGAGCGCGAGCGCGATCACCATGCCGCCCGCCATGAAGATCTCCGTCTTGAAGACGTCCTCGGAGAGCGCAGCGTAGATGGGCTGGCCGAGCCCCTTGGCAATGACGAACGGAGCGATCGTCGCGATGGAGATCGTGGAGACGGTTGCGACGCGCAGTCCGGTCAGGATCGCCGGCAGGGCGAGCGGCAGCTCGACCCGCGTGAACGTCTGGAAGCGGGTGAACCCGGACCCGCGCGCCGCGTCGATGACGTCGGCGGGGACCGCGCGCAGGCCCTCGATCATGTTCCGGTACAGGATGAGCAGCGTGTAGGAGACGAGCGCGATCTCGACAGTGAGCAGCGAGATCCCGGTGAACGGCACCAGGATCTGGAAGAGCGCCAGGCTCGGGATCGTGTACAGGAAGTCGGAGACGATCCCGATCGGCGGGTCGATGAGGCGGAAGCGGAAGCCGACGAGCGCGAGCAGGAATGCGATGGCGAAGCCGATGCCTATGGCGATGGCAGCCAGCTCGATGTGCTGGAAGAGCGCAGGCTGCAGCGTGTCGCCCCAGTGCTGACGGACCCAGTCGGTGCAGAACCAGCCGTTGTTCACCTCGCACGAGCTGCCGCTGCCGAAGTTGGGGATGACGGGCCCGGCGGCGACGTTCACGCGAGCAGCTCCTCGCGCGTGATCGACCCGATCACCGTGCCCTTGTCGTCGACGACGGCGAGGACGGTCGCATGCTGCTGCAGCAGGAGCGCGAGTGCGTCTCGCACCGTCATCGTCAGCGCGCCGCGTGGGCCGTCCGCGGGCGGTCCGAGCTTCAGCTCGGCGAGCGTGTGCAGCGACAGTGCCTTCAGCGCGCGGTCGGGGCCGACAAACTCGGCGACGAAATCGTCGGCGGGCTTCTCGAGGACCGTCCGCGGAGTGTCGTACTGCGCGAGCTTGCCGCCCGTGCGGATGATCGCGATCCGGTCGCCGATCTTGATCGCCTCGTCGATGTCGTGCGTGACGAACACGACCGTCTTCCGCACCTCGCGCTGGAGCTGGAGGAACGCGTCCTGGAGGCGCGTGCGCACGATCGGGTCGATCGCGCCGAACGGCTCGTCCATCAACATGATCGGCGGGTTCCCTGCGAGCGCGCGAGCGAGGCCGACCCGCTGGCGCTCGCCGCCGGAGAGCTGCGCCGGATAGCGCTTCGCGTACGACGGGTCGAGGCCGACGAGGTCGAGCAGCTCCGCCGAGCGCGTCTTGATCCACGGACGAGGACGGCCGTACAGGCGCGGGACGGTGCCGATGTTCGCCTCGATCGTCATGTGTGGGAAGAGACCGACCTGTTGGATGACGTAGCCGATCCCGCGGCGCAGCTGGACGAGGTTCTGCTCCTTCACGCTCTTGCCGTCGATGCGGATGTCGCCGTCGCTCAGCTCGATGAGCCTGTTGACGAGACGGAGCGCCGTCGTCTTCCCGCCGCCGGACGGGCCGACGAGCACGCAGATCTCCCCTGCCGCCACCGTGAGCGACAGATGGTCCACGGCGGCGCCCTCCCGGCCCGGGTACCGCTTTGTCGCCTCGTCGAAGACGAGCTCGGCCGCCTGGCCCGGCATCAGCCGAGAACTATTGCCTACAGGAGTGCGTCTAGGCCAATCGTGAGGCCCGGGGGCAGCGTCCCGAGCTTGTCCAGCGCGAGCAGGACGCCCTCCGCGAACGACTCCCGCGCCGTCGTGTCGTGCCGGATGGTGAGGAGCTGGCCCTCGGCGCCGAAGATCACTTCCTGGTGGGCGACGAGGCCCGGCAGGCGCACGGAGTGGATGACCGGATCGCCGCCGATGAGCGCCGCCGTCGCCCGCGCCGTGCCCGACGGCGCGTCCTTCTTCGCCTCGTTGTGGAACTCGACGATCTCGGCGCGCGGGAAGTATCGGGCCGCCTCCTGCGCGAAGCGCATCATCAGGACGGCGCCGATGGAGAAGTTCGGCGCCACGAAGAGGCGCACGCCCGCCTCGGCCGCGAGCTCGCCCAGCGGCTTCGGCTCCCACCCCGTGGTGCCGACGATGCACGAGACGCCCTGCTCGACCGCAGCGCGCACGTTCTTCGGAGCGGCGTCCGGCGTCGTGAAGTCGACGCAGGCGTCGCAGCCGGCGACGTCGGGGTCGTCGCCGATCTCGATCGGCTTCACCTCGTGCCCGGCAGCTTGCAGGCCGGGCAGAAGCGCGGCGCCGACCTTGCCCTCGGCGCCGAAGAGCGCGACCTTCATGCCGCCTTCCGCGAGACGCCGTTGCCGATGGCGGCACGGAAGCGGTCCTCGTCCGGGCCGACGCCGGCGGCGGACAGCCGCTCCGGCGCCAGGAGCACGCCTGCGAGCTCGGCCACCGCGTCCGGCTCGACCGCCTCGATCTCGGCGATGATGCGGTCGAAGCTGAGCAGCTCGGTGTCGGTAATGAGCGACTTACCGAGCCGCGTCATCCGGTTCGAGGTCGACTCCATGGACAGAAGGATGCGGCCCTTCATGCTCTCCTTCGCGCGTTCGAGCTCGCCGGAACGGAAGTTGCCGGCGGCGATGTCGGCGATCTGCTCGGAGCAGATCTCGACGCAGGTGGCGAGGTTCTCCTCGCGCGTCCCGACGTACACGCCGACGAGCCCGGTGTCCGTGTACTGCGCGCCGAAGGAGTAGACCGAGTACGCCATCCCGCGCTTCTCCCGGATCTCCTGGAAGAGCCGCGACGACGCGGAGCCGCCGAGGATCGAGTCGAGCAGGGAGGCGGCGAAGCGGCGGCGATCGGAGCGCGAGATGCCGGGCGCGCCGATGCACAGGTGGTACTGCTCCGTGTCCTTGCGTTCGAAGCGGACGCCGGGCGGCGGCGCCTGCGTCAACGGCCGGCGCACGCGCGGCGCCGTGGGAGGCGCAGCCGTCGTCTTGCGCTCGGCCTGCTCGAGCAGCGCGACGAACCGCTCGTGCGCGATGTTCCCGGCCGCCGAGACGACGATGTTCCCGCCCGTGTACATCGACCGGTGGTACGACGCCACCGCGCGCCGGCTCACCGACGAGATCACCTCGGCGGTGCCGATGACCGGCCGGCCGAGCGCGTGGTTCCCGAACACGGCCTCCGAGAAGAGGTCGTGCACGAGCTCTCCCGGCGAGTCCTCGTACATGGCGATCTCCTCGAGCACCACCTCCCGCTCCTGGTCGAGCTCGGCGAACAGCGGGGCGAAGACCATGTCGGTCATCACCTGCAGCGCCTCGTCGGTGTGCCGGTCGGGCACGCGCGCGAAGACGACCGTGTGCTCGCGCGACGTGGCGGCGTTCAGCTCCGCCCCCATCGCGTCGAAGATCTCGGCGATCTGCTGCGCGTCGTACGAGCGCGACCCCTTGAACAGCAGGTGCTCGATGAAGTGGGAGACACCGGCGCGGTCGTCCCGCTCGTCGCGCGAACCGGCCCCGATCCAGAAGCCGATGGCCACCGAGCGGACGCTCGGGACCCGCTCGGAGATGACCCGCTCGCCCGAATCGAGCTCGGAGATGACGTACTTCTGCACGAGCGGATGCTACGTCAGACGAATTGGACGCCTGTGCCGGTGCGCTTCGCCATGTAGAGGGCGGCGTCGGCGAGGCGGAACAGGGCTTGCGAATCGGTTGCGTCCTCGGGGCACGACGCGACGCCGAAGCTTGCGCCCATGCCGACGAGCGCGTCGCGGACGCGGCGGATCACCTCGCGGGCGTCGTCGTCGGTGGCCTCTGCGAGCAGGAGCGCGAACTCGTCGCCGCCGATCCTGAACGCGTCGTCGCTCTTCCGCAGCGATGCGGTGATCGCCTTGGCGAACAGCTTGAGCGCGTCGTCGCCGGCGGGATGGCCGAAGTTGTCGTTCACGCCCTTGAAGCCGTCGAGGTCGCACAGGACGAGCGCCACCTCGCGGTCGTAGCGCCGTGAGCGGGCGACCTCCGCCTCCAACCGCTCGACGAACGCGCGCCGGTTCGGCAGGCGCGTCAGTGGATCGTGGTCGGCGAGGAAGCGCAGCTCGCGCACGCGCTCGGCCGAGACGATCGCGGCCGTCGCCTGGTTCGCGAAGATGCGGAGCGCCTGCAGCTTCTCGCTCGACGGAAGCATCCGGTCCTCGGGCTCGTCCGCGGACAGGATCCCGATGACCTGCCCGTCGGCATCGCGCAGCGGGATGAGTAGCCAGTGGCGGTTCCACGCCCACGGGCCGCGCCCGTTGCGCGTCGACGCGTACGGCAGCTTCTCCCGCGAGATGCGCCGGTCGGCGGCCCCGTGCGGGACGAGGAAGCAGCCCTCGATCTCGAACTCCGGGTCGAGCAGCGGCTCGATGTCGGACAGGAACACGGGGCGGCGCATGACGCTGCCGCTGTTCCAGCCCACCGCCGCGCCGGCGGTTAGACGACCCGTGTCGGGATCCGTGAGGAGCACGAGGACATTGAGGAAGCCGAGCGCGTCGCGCACGCCGGTGCAGACGGCCTGCATGATCTCGTCCGCGTCGGGCTCGGAGGTCATGCGCGTGGACACGCGCAGGAGCTGCTCGAGCGCGAGGCGATGACGCGCGGCCTCCTCCGCCTCCTGCGCGACCTGGAGCGCGATCGCGGCGTGGTCCGCGAGCGCGACGAGCACGTCGAGGTCCTCGTCGGTCGGCCGCTTGCGGCTGACCGGCTCGTCGACGGAGAGGATCCCGACGAGATGCCCGGTGTGATGGCGCATCGGGACGAAGAGCGCGTCCATCGGATGCCACGCGTTCAACTCGGTCCCCGCCTCGAGGTCCGGGATGTAGATGTCCTCGGCGCCGCCGGTCGTCGTCCAGTCGAACTCGCCGGCGGGAATGACGTAGGCGCCCCGCCGCTCGAACCGGTCGACGAAGAGCGGCTCCCAGTCTTCGATGCGGCGGACGCGACCGAGAAGCGTGTCGCGCGCCTCGTCGCCCCCGTGCACGGTCGTCACCTCGAAGTCGTCCCACTCGGGCCGGTAGAGGTTGATCGCCACCGTTCGATAGCCGAGGGACTCGCCGATGACGCGCGCGATCGCCGCGAGGAGGTCCGGGACGTTGCCCTCGCTGCGGACGAGCTGCGTGACCTCGAGCAGACCGCTGAGCGGGCTGATCGGCGGAATCGATTGCGACATGGGCGGATGCTCCTTCCCCGAACTATCGGCAGCGCCTCAGGCTCGGACGACCCCCAAAACGCAGATGGGCGGCCCGAAGGCCGCCCATCCGACGTGCTCCTAGCGGCGTCCGCCGCGACCGCCGCGGCGGTCGTCGCGGCGCGGGCGCTCCTCCTCCGGAGGCCGCGGCGGCGCGTTCTTCGCCCGCTCGATCAGCTCCTCCGGCTGGACGAGACCGCCGTTTTCGTGCTTGGCGATGAGCTTCAGCCCGATGCGGCCGCGCGCCTTGTCCACTTCTTGGACGACGACGTCGACGACGTCGCCGCGCTCCATCACGTCCTCGATGTGCGCGACGCGGCCGGGGCCGACGTTCGACACGTGCAGGAGGCCGTCCGTTCCCTTCTTCAGCTCGATGAAGGCGCCGAACTGCGTCGTCTTCACGACCTTGCCCGTGTAGGTGTCACCCACCTCGGGCTCCTTCGTGAGGGCCTTGATCGCGGCGATGGCGGCCTCGGCCTTCATGCCGTCGGTCGCGTAGATGAGGATCGTGCCGTCCTCCTCGATGTCGATCTGCACCTCGTAGTCGGACTCGAGGCCGCGGATCGTCTCGCCGCCCTTGCCGATGACCATGCCGATCTTCTCCTGATCGATCTTGACCGACGTGATCCGCGGCGCGTTCTCGGCGAGCTCCTGACGCGACTCGGGAATGACCTCGAGCATCTTGTCGAGGATGAACTCACGCGCACGCTTCGCCTGCTCGAGCGCGTCTTGCATGATCTGCTGCGTGACGCCCGTGATCTTGATGTCCATCTGGAGCGCGGTGATGCCGTCACGCGACCCGGCGACCTTGAAGTCCATGTCGCCCAGGTGGTCCTCCGCGCCCTGGATGTCGGTGAGGATGGTGTAGTCGTCACCCTCCTTCACGAGGCCCATTGCGATGCCGCTCACCGGCGCCTTGATCGGCACGCCGGCGTCCATGAGCGACAGCGTCGAGCCGCACACCGAGCCCATCGACGACGACCCATTCGACTCGAGCGTCTCCGAGACGATGCGGATCGTGTACGGGAACTCGTCGACGGCGGGGATCACCGGCTCGAGCGCCCGCTGTGCGAGCGCGCCGTGACCGATGTCACGCCGCTTCGGGCCACGCATGAAGCCCGTCTCCCCGACCGAATACGGCGGGAAGTTGTAGTGGTGCAGGTACCGGCGCTCCTCCTCGAGGGAGAGATCGTCGATGCGCTGCCCCTCCTTCGCGGTACCGAGCGTGAGCGACGAGAGGATCTGGGTCTGCCCGCGCTGGAACAGGGCCGAACCGTGCGCCCGCGGGTTGACGCCGACCTCGATGTCGATCGGCCGGATCTCCTCCGTGCCGCGACCGTCGGGGCGACGCTTGTCGACCGCGATCTTGTGCCGGACGAGATCCTTGTAGATCGCGTCGGACGCCTTCTTGATGAACGACCGCGTGAGCGAGTCCTTCACCGTGTCCTCGGTCTCGGCCACGACGGGGCCGCCCGGGAACGGCAGCTGGAGCTCCTCGGAGATGCGATCGAAGAGCAGCTGCCGCTTCGCGGACTTCAGCTGCTTCGAGTCCTGCTCCGCATCGGTGAGCGTCCGCAGCTCGTCGCCGAACTGCTCGCGCACCGGGCCTTCGACCGCCGCCGAACGCTGCTTCTCGAGCAGCGCCTGCAGGGCGGCCCGCACCTGCAGCTGCTTGGTGATGTCCTCATCGGTCGAGTCCATCGACAGCGGCGGCGCGAGCTCGGTCGCGAGCTCCTCGACGATCGAGCCGGCCTCCTTCAGGCCGACCTGCTGGATGCGCTCCCACACGGCGTGGCCGTGATCGCGCTCCACCTCGCCGACGAGCTCGAGGTCGAGCCACTTGGCCTTGCCGGCCTGGCGCTGCAGGTCCTCCTGTGCGTCGCACAGCTTCGCGATCTCGCCCTGGGCGAGCTGGAACGCCTCGAGGATGATCTCCTCGGGGATCTGGTCCGCACCTGCCTCGACCATCGTCAGCGCCGTCTTCGTGCCGACGACGACGAGATCGAGTGACGACTCGTCCTCGACAGCGCGCAGCGTCGGGTTGACGACGAGCCGGCCGTCGATGCGTCCGATGCGCACCGCGCCTACCGGGCCGAGGAACGGCATCGGCGAGATCATCAGCGCCGCGGAGGCGCCGTTGATGCACAGGATGTCGTGCGCGTTGACGAGGTCGGCCGACAGCACGGTGCAGATGACCTGCACCTCGTTGCGGTAGCCCTTCGGCCACAGCGGCCGGATGGGGCGGTCGATCATGCGCGCGGTCAGGATGGCGCGCTCCGTCGGACGTCCCTCGCGCTTGAAGAAGCCGCCCGGGATCTTGCCGGCGGCGTACATGCGCTCCTCGACGTCGACGGTGAGCGGGAAGAAGTCCGCGCCTTCGCGCGCCTCCGTCCGGCCCTGCGCCGTGGCGAGGACCATGGTCTCGCCGGAGCGAACGACGACTGCGCCGTCCGCCTGTTTCGCGAGCTTGCCCGTCTCGAAACTGATCTCCTGCTCACCAACCTGCACGGAGACCCGAGCCAGGCGCTCGGTCGTGATACTCATCGATTGTCCTCCACTCTGCTTTGTGGAGGGCGGCGATTTGAGCCAGCTCCCCGGGAACTCGCTCAAACCTCCGCCCTCCGGGGTTCGCCGGCCTACCTGCGCAGGCCGAGCTCCTTGATGAGGGCGCGATAGCCCTCGAGATCGTGTTTCTGGAGATACGTGAGGAACCGGCGGCGCCGCCCGACGAGCTTTAGGAGCCCGCGGCGCGAGTAATGGTCGTGCCGGTGCGTGCGCAGATGCTCGGTCAGCTCGTTGATCCGCTGCGTCAGCATCGCGATCTGCACCTGCGGGGAGCCGGTGTCCGACTCCGCGCGGCCGTGCTTCTTGATGATCTCCAGCTTTGCTTCCTTCGTGAGGGCCATGTGCCTCCTAATTCGATGTCTCCCGAGCCTCCGCCGACGTGCCGGGAAGCGAGCTGCAGCACGACAGCCGGGGCTGGGTCGCCCGTAGGGTAGCAAGATTCCGCATGGTTCCTGGAGTTTCCGCCGGTCATCCCGCCACCGCCGAAGCCGGCCTCGACGTCCTCGCCGACGGCGGATCGGCCGCCGACGCCGCCGTCGCGGCGGGGCTCGCCTCCTGCGTCGCCGAGACGGTGATGACCGGGCTCCTCGGCGGCGGCCACGCCGTCTACTGGGACTCCTGCGCCGGACAAGCCCGAAACCTCGACTGCTTCTGCGCTGTGCCCTCCGGGTCGGGCGGCGAGCTCGTCGGCCTGGATGTCCCCTTCGGCGAGGAGCTCGTCCAGTACGCGGTGGGAGCGGCCTCGTGCGCCGTCCCGGGCGTGCCGGCGGGGCTCGGGGAGCTGTGGCGGCGCCACGGCCGGCTGCCGTGGGCGCGGCTCGTCGAGCCGGCGATCCGGCTGGCGCGCGAGGGCGTGGCGATGCCGCCGGCGCATGCCGCCTGCCTCGCCATGCTCGAGCCGGTCATGACCATGCGGGAGGGCGCCGGCATGTACGCGCCCGGCGGCCGTCTCCTGCAGGCGGGCGATCGCCTGGAGCAGCCCGGCCTCGTGGCCGCGTTCGAGTCGATCGCCGCGGAAGGCCCGTCCGGGGCGTACACCGGGACGATCGGGCGGTCACTGCTCGCACTGTCGGACGAGCGCGGCGGCGCGCTCACCGAACGGGACCTCGTCGCCTACGAGCCGCGCTGGACGGAGCCGGTCGGCGTCGCGTGGCTCGGCCTCCGCTTCCTCACGCGCGGGGGCCTCTCCGGTGTGCCCGGCACGCTCGAGCGGCTGCCGCGGCTCGCGCCCCTTTCGCCTGCCGATCGCGTCCTCTCACTCCTCGGCGCGCTCGACGGCGCCGGGCCCGAGACGCACACGACGAACCTCGTCGCCGTCGACGGCGACGGGAACGCGTGCGTGCTGACGATGAGCCTCGGCCTCGGCTCCGGCGACTGGCTGCCGGGACTCGACCTGCACCTGAACAGCATGCTCGGCGAGGTCGACCTGCTGGTCGGACCGCTGGAGCCGGGCGAGCGGATGCAGAGCATGATGGCGCCGAGCCTCGCCGTCGACGACGGTCTCGTGCTCGCGATCGGCGCCGCCGGCGGCACGCGACTGCGCACCGCGCTCGTCGGCGTCGCGGCCGGGATCCTCGACGAGGGCCTCGCGCCGCAGGAGGCGGTCGACCGGCCGCGTGCACACGTCGCGGCCGGCGTCGTCAACGCCGAGCCGGGCGTCGACGAGGACGCGCTGGCACGCCTCGAGGCGTCGGGCCTCGGCGTGCGCCGCTGGCCCGAGCAGCACCACTACTTCGGCGGCGTCAGCGCAATCGGCCGGACCGGCCTGGCCGCGGACCGGCGGCGAAGCGGCGCGGCGCTCGGAATCCACCCGACGTAACCGCACACCGGACAGCCGGGATTCGTCTCGGCGACGGTGCCGCTCTCCGGTTTTCCGTACGACGAGCCGCAGCCGAGGCAGCGGACGGTGACGAACACCTTCATACCCGGCTAGATGCCGGAGCGTGCCAAAACTCACGCTGGGCGCACGGCTTCCCGGGTCCGCCGCACGTCGTCGGCGATGGCGGCGACGAGCTCTTCTTCCGAGCCGAAGGCGGCCTCGTCGCGCAGGTGCTCCCACAGCTCGACGACGAGCCGCTCGCCGTACAGATCGCCGTCGAAGTCGAGCAGGAACGCCTCCACGCGGCGCTCGGTCCCGCCGTAGTGCGGATTCGTCCCGATCGAGACGGCGGCGCGCGTTCCGTGCGCGGCTCCTGCGTAGATGCCGAGCGCCGGCACGAGCAGGCCGGGCGGCACGTCGAGGTTCGCAGTCGGAAAGCCGAGGCCTGCGCCGCGCCGGTCGCCACCGACGACGGTCCCCTCCACCTCGGGCGGCCGTCCGAGCAGCTGCGCCGCCTGTACCACCTCGCCCGCGGCGAGCAGGCGACGGATGTGGCTCGACGAGATGTTCTCGACGATCGGGACGCGGCGGATGTCGAACCCGAGCCGCTCGAGCAGGTCGAGGTCGCCGCTCCGGCCGCGGCCGAAGCGGAAGCCGTCGCCGGCGGCGACCGACTCGACGCCGGCCGCGCGCAGGACCGATTGGGCGAAGTCCTCCGCGGTGAGCTCCGCGAGGACCGTGTCGAACGGGCAGACGAGGACGTCGTCGATGCCGACGTCGGCGAACAGCTCCAGCCGGCGGTCGAGCGTCGTCAACAGCGGGACTTCGTCGCCGAAGAGCGTGCGCGGATGCGGGTCGAACGTCACGACGGCCGAGCGGAGGCCGGTGGCGATCGCCGCCTCGAGCACGCGCCGGTGCCCGCGGTGGACGCCGTCGAACGTGCCGATCGCCGCCGCGCGGCGCGCGGGCTCGAGATTTTCCGGCCGGGACGCGACGTTCACAGCCGTGCGAGCACCTCGTCCTCGCCGAGCAGCTCGAACGCGTCAGGGACGCGCGCCTCGTCGATCGTGAACGGCCCGACGGCGGTGCGGCGCAGCGAGACGCAGTGGCCGCCGAGCGCGTGCGCGATCGACCGCACGTAGGTGCCGCTGCTGACGTGAAGGTCGAGCGTCACCGACTCCTCGTCGCGGCCGACGATCTCGAGCGCATGCACGAACGAACGCCGCAGCGGCATCTCCACTTCCACGCCGCGGCGATGGAGCCGGTACGCGCGCTCGCCGCCGATCTTCACCGCCGACGCCGTCGGGACCGGAAGCTCGATCTCGCCGCGCAGGCGGTCCAGCTCGACGTCGTCGGGCGCGTCGTGGCGCTCGACGACCTCGCCCTCCGGGTCGCCGGTCGACGTCGTCGCGGTCAGGTCGATCCTCGTCAGGTAGCGCTTGTCGAGGCCGACCAGCTGCTGCGCGATCTTCGTCGACCGGCCGGAGAGGACGAGGAGCAAGCCGGTCGCGAACGGGTCGAGCGTCCCCGCATGGCCGGTTCTCGCGCCGGTCACGCGACGGATCTGCGCGACGATCGCGAACGACGACGGGCCGGCGGGCTTGTCGACGAGCGCGACGCCGGCGGGCTCAAGCGCTCGCGCGGGCACGTTGTG
>Ga0209579_10002262_pt1 | contig 14930 bp, 6 predicted proteins | sample Coa_R1_2_FD_187152 | JGI IMG/M metagenome (GOLD analysis project Ga0209579, IMG submission 187152) | Surface soil microbial communities from Centralia Pennsylvania, which are recovering from an underground coalmine fire - Coalmine... | ecosystem: Environmental > Terrestrial > Soil > Unclassified... | reverse complement strand
TCGCGCCGTCCGCGCAATTGCTCTGCGCGCAAAAGCTGTGTAGCGTGGTCAGCGAGCCGCTCGGGGTCATTTCGAAGATCGTGCCATAGTTGCCGTTGGTTCCCCCGTAGACTGTGGTGCCGTAGAAATTACCGTCTGCGCTTTGAATCAGCGCGGCATGCGGGTTGGCGCCGTCCGCGCAATTGGTTTGGCCGCAGAAGCTGTATAGCGTGGTCAGAGTGCCAGTCGAGGTGATCTTGAAAACCGTCCCAGACCCGTGGGCTCCGCCATTATAGGTGGTGCCGTAAAAGTTTCCATCGGCGCCCTGAATCAGTCCGGCGTAAGGGGTGCTTCCATCCGGGCACTTGCTCTGTTCGCAGAAGATGTACAGAGTCGTCAGTGTGCCGCTCGGGGTCACTTGGAAGACCGTGCCCCCTGCGATCCCGGTAGGGCCACCACCAAATGAGGTTGTCCCGTAGAAGTTCCCATCGGTACCCTGGGTGAGCGCCCCGTAGGGGTTCTCGCCTTCGGGGCACCCGATGAGGCCGCAGCCGAAACCAGTCACCGTGCCTTCCGTGCCGGCCGTGGAGATTTTGAAGACGTTGCCTGAATCGGGAAAAGAGCCATTTACGGTCGTCCCGTAGAGATTCCCGTCGGTGGCTTGGAGGAGCGCAGCGTAAGGGTTCGCGCCACCGAAGCAAAAGCCTCCTGAGCAGAAGCTGAACAGCGTAGTCAGCGATCCGCCCAAACTCGATTTGAAGACGGTGCCAGAGTTGGCGTTTCCGCCGGCGTATGTGGTCCCGTAAAGGTTCCCATCGGTGGCCTGCACCACCCCTGTATAAGGGTTCGCGCCATCCGCGCAATTGCTCTGGCTGCAAAAACTGTATTGCGTCGTGAGCGTGCCACTTGGGGTCATTTGGAAAAGCGTCCCGTAGCCACCGGTCCCGCCGCTATAGGTTGTGCCATAGAAGTCCCCGTTGGTCGCCTGTATCAGCCCGCCGTACGGAAGTGCGCCGTCGGTGCAGGCCGGGCCCCCTTGCATACAGAAGCTGTATAACGTCGTGAATGTCGTCGGGGACTGCGCGCGTAGGGTGATCACAGTAGCTGCGCAGAGCGCAAAAACAGCGTACGCCTGTTTCCTGTGGTTAAGCTTGCCCGACGCTCTAACGTTCCGTTTCATGGATGTATTCCATCTGGCCGCTGGGCTCCCTTTTGGCATCCTCACCAAGTCTACACCCATCGATTCGGTCGCATCGGGATCACGGCGAGCCCAGTCTCTTTGTCCGAGATCTGGTGCTGCGATCCTTTATGATCCAGTGTTCGTGCTGCTGAATAACCCAATAGGGCGGGTCACTTGAGGAGGAGCGCTTGTTGGAAACAGCCCGGAAAGATCACGCTGGTCCACTTCCTTTTTCCCCGGCCCCGCCGCTGCGGCGACCTCATACTGTGACCGCGGTTCGGCATCGCGCCAAGCGAAAACCGCTCACGATAAAATGCAGAAGCTTGTATCCGGAGAGCTCCGGCAGGGAAGAGTTCGTTTGCGGTCCACTGGGGTGCGGTGATCGGGGGCTGAAGCTCCCAACCTGGTTCTGATGCAGGTCATGGTTGCGAATCGTAGCGGTCGCGGCCAGAGCGCTCGGCCGGACGATAGCGCCGCACAACACCGTCGCTCGCCAGGGTCACATCAGTGTCACATGGAGTGTATTATTCCCGAGAAAGAGGACGGGACCTTCTAGTTCCAGGCGTCATCATCGCCAGCGCCGTGGTCGCCCAGTTGGTGGCAGCCGCCGAAATCCACTGATCGTGCCCATGCGGAAAATCGCTCTCGAAATACGGCTGCAGCGGTATCGCGCGGGTGTGGACGTGCCAGGAGCCGTCGGCCAGTTGCGTTTTCACCAGGAACCGGCTTGCGCGTTCACAAACTGCATCCGAGGGTTTCAGCGCGCCGCTCTCCTGGAGCGCCAAAAGCGCTTGGCCGGTGGCATAGGCATCGCTTTCCAGCGTGGGAGTTTGCGCCCATCCGCCGTCCGGCCGCTGCTCCGCGGCCAAATCTCGCGCAGCGGACTGAATGGTCTCTTTCCGCGCTCCGGCCCATCCCAGGGCCAACAGCCGGAAAGCCCGATCCTGGGTGTCGTGCGGCTCGGCTTTCTCCAGCCACGCCGCGGCCGTCCGCACGGATTTCTCGTACGCGGCTCGTTGTGACTGTATGCCGTAAATCTGCATTGCTCGCATCGAGACCGCCGTTACCTGGATCTCGCCCGCCTCAATGGGCGGCCGGTTGGCGAGCGGCAGCCAGTGCCCGTCGGATAGCTGCTGGTTCTTCACGTAATACGCCATGGCGTCCGTAGCCGGATCGGCGCTGTAGTTTTGCGCGGCCAGCCCCAGCAGGATATAACCGACGGTGTCCGCATCTCCCGGTATCCCCACCGCCTGCAGCGCGCGCTCGCGCCATGAATCGATGTAGTTGCCGATCGTCTTCACCTGTCGCTGCGCATTCACCTCATCCACGGGCACTCCGTGCGTGCGCGCGGCTGCCACCGCTAAGGCGGCGATCGTGTTGTTATGGCACGACACGCAGCCGGCTTTTCGCAAAAAGGTGGCGTCACTGCGTTGCACCAGTGGAATGCTGCGCTCCACCGCAGCGCGCGTCGACCCGGCCGACTTGACTTCTATCACCGGAGAAACTGCCGTATCTCCCGCCTTGGCGCCGGATTTCAGCAGCAGATCCACCATGGGTGTCTGCCCGTGACGCCGCGCGAAATCCAGGGCCGTCTGACCATCGGGTGCTTTCTCATTGACATCGGCGCCCTTATCGATCAGGGTCCGGATGGTGTCCAGCGGGAAAACGCCCGAGCCGGCATTGACCATCAGCAGGCTCAGGCCGTCCGGCGCCTTAGCCTTCGGATCGACGCCGCGTTCCACCAGGCCCTTGGCCGCGAACCCCGGCCCCAGCGGCGGCGACACGAAAAACGACACCGGCGTCAGCAGGTCTGGCCCTGCGCTGCCGATCAGGTCTTTCACGCATTCGTCACAGCGAGCCCGGAACGCCAGCGCCAGCGCAACCGGCCCTGCCGCCTGGCGGTCCGCGCCATGCTCCAGCAGCAGCCGGAAAACCGATTCGTCGAGAGCGTACAGCGCCTCACTCAACGGCGTGACCTCTCCCAGCAGGCCGCTGACCTTCGCGGACGGATTGGCACCCCGGTCCAACAGCAGTTTCACCACATCCTTCGCTCCGCTCCGCCGGGAAGCGATCAGCAGGGGTGTCCGTCCGTCGTCGGAACGGGCATTCACATCGGCGCCGGCCGCCACCAGCAGGCGCGTCTTTTCCAGGTCGGTTACCGCCCACATTAGCGCCGTAGCGCCCGCGTCGTTCTGTACGTTCGGATCGGCGCCGCTCCGTAATACGAGCCGCACCGCATCCGCGTCGCCGTAGAGGACCGCATACATGAGCGGGGTCGATCCGCCGGGACCCTTCGCCTTCACTGCTTGGGCATCTTTCCGCAGCAGCTTCTGGAAAGCCTGCCGGTCGCCGCCCCGCAGCGCGAGCATCAGCCGCGTAGCCTTCGCATCTGGCGGCGGCGCCGGCGTTTCTCCCGAAGCCGCGTCCGGCCATTCCGCTCCCTGGTCAATCCAGTTCTTGATAATCTCAATCCGCTCGACGGGCAGTGGCCCTGTGGGAGGCATCGGCATCCCGATCGTGTCATGACTGATGAGCCGTAGGTAAAGATGGCTTGATTGGCTGCTGCCGGGCGCGATCACCGCGATGGTGCCGCCGCGAATCGCATCCCGCCGCCTATCCAGCCTGAAGTTGTTCATCTGTTGCGTTGGCCCGTGGCAGCCGATGCAGTTAGCTTTCAGAATCGGTTGAACATCCCGCTGGAAATCGACCTTGGCGGAACCTTGAGCGTTCATTACTCCGCAGAATGCCGCTACATAGAGGAGAACACCGAGATGGTGACTCATTACGATAATCCCTCCCAGAAATTGCTGAAAATCTTCGTCGAGCCAAAAGGCTAAGGCGTGGCGGTCGGTTACCATGCTCCCAAGCGTGCTGGCACATTAGTGTGCCACGGCCGAGAAGGATCTGCAACGTCGATTTGAAGAGTGATTGATGAAATGAACTGGCTAGTACCTTCGCGCATTCCCCGCAAAATCTTCAACCACATCTCCAGGAATTGACCATCGACGATGGGTGGCTTGTCTACGGCGATGTCGAATCAGCAGTCCACCCAGCCTGCTCGTGTCTCCAGTCCTCTTACGGTGATGCTCGCGATGACGCCGCCAGATCAAAGGATAGCTCGAGAAAAGACGACAGACCAGTTAACAACATCGTGCCCGGTTCGGGTGTGGCGGCGGGTTTTCTCAAGAATTCTTCGTCCATTTTCGCATTTTGCTTGCTGTCCCCGCGGTCCAAGAGCTAAGGTTTCATTGTCCGATATGGACCACTATGAGGTTCTAAGATTAACGGGTTAAAGTAAGGAAAAAGGGCCAGCCTGTCAAAAATGAATTGCTTACTTCACCGTACCGTGATAGTCTTTACTGAGCTTTAGAGACCGCAAATAGCCGACGTGCCTCCCGGTTTGATCCCGCGTAGTATAATCTCTTCAGCCTGGCGACACATGCGGATATGCCAAGGGGATGGATTTGACTGCTGTTGTCCGGCAGCCCAAACCGCCAGCGCGGGGAGTCGCAGCTTCGCTACTGTGCCCATAGCCCCCCATGATCTGAAAGGAACCACATAATGAATCGGCACCGGCGTACGGCAGCATATGTTCCAGGAAAACTGGGAGTAGTAACGGCGAGCCTCGGGCTCGCATTTCTGTTGATCAGCGAGGCGGGGGCGCAGACGACGTTCGGCGGCAACGCTCAGCACACGGCCAACTACAGCCCAACGGCGCAGAGCCTGAATGCGGTCCACTGGACAACCCCCATCGACCTGAACAACACCGGAGGCTACGCGCACTACGGGGCTCCCCTGATCACGCCTGCCAACACCATTTTCGTCCCCGTGAAGACCGGCGCCACCGGCGGGTTCGAGATCAACGTCTTCAACGCGGCCACCGGCGCCGCGATTTACTCGGTGAGCACCGACTACACTCAGCCATCGCACGACTGGATTCTGCCTTATCAGCCCGTTCTGGCGACCAGCTCCGAGACGCGCCTTTATTATCCCGGCAATGGGGGCACGATCTATTACATCGACAATGTCGATTCGGCCAGCCATGGTGCGCCCGTGCAGCAGGTGTTTTACACCACGCTGGCCAACTACCAGGCCAACGCTGCCGCCTTCAATTCCACGGTGTTCATCAACACGCCCATCACGGCCGACAGTAGCGGCAACGTATTCTTCGGCTTCCGCGTCAACGGCACGGCGCCGGCTCCGCTAACCACCACCCAGAGTGGATTTGCGCGAATCGACCCCAATGGCAACGCGACCTACGTGCTGGCGGGCACGGCTGCCAGCGACGCCAATATCGGGTACGATACCCACAACTCCGCTCCGGCGCTGAGCAACGATCAGACCACGGTCTACGTGGTGGTGAAATCACCCAACAGCGATGCTTCTTACGGCTACCTGCTCGGCCTGGATTCGGCCACGCTGGCGACCAAGTACAGAGTCTTCCTGAAAGACCCGCGCAGCAACAACGCCAACAACGCTACGATTCTGGATGACAGCACGGCATCGCCCATGGTGGGCCCCGACAATGACGTTTACTTCGGCATCTATGGCAATCCGGCCAATGGCTCGCGCGGCTTCATGCTGCACTTCAGCAGCGACCTGACGGTAGAGAAGGCGCCCGGCGGCTTCGGATGGGACAACACGACAGGGGTCGTGCCGGCCAGCATGGTTCCCTCTTATACCGGCACTTCAACCTATCTGCTGTTCTCGAAGTACAACAACTATGCGAACGCCGGCAACGACAGCGCCGACGGAGTGAACAGGATCGCGCTTCTCGATCCCAACGCCACTCAGGTGGATGCTCATGCGTCTTCCAACGGGATGCTGATCATGCGTGAGGTGCTTACCGTGATCGGCCCCACGGCCGACAAGGAGAACCGCTCGGCTAGCTTACCCTACGCCGTGCGCGAATGGTGCATTGACACGCCGGCCATTAATCCGGCCACCAACAGCGTTTTCATTCCCAGCGAAGATGGTCACATCTATAGCTGGAACCTGGCCAGCAACTCCCTGACCCAGTTCCTGCAACTCAATGCCGGCATCGGCCTGCCTTACGTCCCGACCATCATCGGTCCGGATGGCCAGGTGTACACGCTCAATGGCGGCACGTTGTCCGCGATGGGCGGCATCAGCGGCGTGGGCATCGCCCTTACCTCTTCCACGCCGGATGTCCGCAGCGTGGTGACCGGGCAATCCCTCACTTTCACGGTGGCGGTAACCAACACCGGGACCTCCGGCATCACGCCCACCGGCACGGTCATGATCACCGACACGGTCTACTATGTGCCCAGCCCCGGAGTCCTGAATAGCACGACGACTACACTCGCCTCCAACCTTCCACTGGATGGAACCGGTCACGCAACTGTAACCACCTCGGCACTGACCGGTGACAAGCACTTCATCACCGCCAGTTATAGCGGTGACCCAAACTTCAGCGCCGGCAATTCTTCGCTGATTCAGTTTGTCCACGCCAGTGGGTCAACCACGGCGCTGGCTTCTTCACCAAATCCGTCGAATATAGGCCAGCCGGTCACCTTTACGGCCACGGTGGCCGCGGCGCCGCCGGGTTCGGGAATACCCACGGGTCAGGTGACCTTCCAGGACGAAAATAATAGCGTGCTGGCGCAGGCTCCACTCAACAGCAGCGGCGTTGTTTCCTTTAGCACTTCCAGCCTCGCGCTGGGCAGCCATACAATAACGGCGGTCTATGCTTCCGACACGAATTTCGCCGCCAGTAGTGGGAGTACGGCGCAGACTATCCAGAACATGAATACTACGGTCACTTCGGCGACTTCTTCGCCGAATCCCTCGGTTTTTGGCCAGTTGGTGACCTTCACCTCGACCACTACTTCCAGCGGGGGCGTACCTATGGGTACAGTGACCTTCACGGAAGGGGCCACGGTCTGGGCATCAAACGTGACCGTGAACGGCTCGGGCCAGGCGTCGTTCAGCACCACGGCGTTGGGGGTAGGCAGCCACACCATCACCGCTACCTTCGCCGGGGCCTCCGGATGGGCGAACAGCAGCGGTAATGCTCCTGCTCAGGTAGTGAATAAAGCCGCTACCACTACGGCGTTGAGTTCATCCCTTAACCCTTCGGTGTACAGCCAGCCGGTCACCTTTACCGCGACAGTCACGGCAACTGCGGGCAGCGGAGTGCCGGCGGGCACGGTCACCTTCAAGAACGGCAGCTCTACGCTGGGGACGGGAACGCTGAATGGAAGCGGTGTTGCAACCTTCACCATCTCAACCCTGCCTGCGGGAGCACTATCCATCACGGCTGTTTACGGTGGTAGTACGAACTTCAATACCAGCACTTCCCCGGTCCTCACCCAGACGGTGAACCAGGAAGGCACCACTTCCACCGTGACTTCCTCACTTAACCCGTCAAGACACAAGCAGTCGGTAACCTTCACGGCCAAGGTGATCGCCAATGCGCCGGGCACAGCGACTCCGACCGGTACGGTTACCTTCAAGGACGGCAACAAGACTCTGCATAGCGCCTCCCTGAGTTCCGGCACGGCTACGTATACTACCGCGACCCTGACAACCGGCACACATCAGATCACCGTTGTGTACGCAGGGACTTCCAATTTCCTGACTTGCACTTCAGCGGTGCTGGTGCAGACGGTAAATTGAACGGCATAGGATGCGGTACGGGCAACAATGCCCGACGGCTTTGAGGGGAGAAGCGTTGTTTACCGGTTCGTTGTCCAACGCGTTGCGTAGCGTTCTGTTGCTTGCGCTGCTTGCCGCCTTGCGGCCAGCGTCGCGGGCGCAATCCTCATTCTCCGGATCGTACCCCCTTTTGGACGGCGATGTGATCCGTTATCAGAGTACCCCTCCGAATGATTTGGTTGCACGGTTCCAGCGCCGCCTTGACCAGGGCGCGGCAAAGCTCACCTTCCAGGAACCACAAGGCTATCTGCTTTCCGTGCTCCAACAGCTAAACGTTCCGCTATCTTCACAAACGCTGGTATTCTCCAAGACCAGTTCCCAGCAGCCTCTGATCGGGCCGGCCACGCCCCGGGCCCTGTATTTCAATGACAGTGTTTACGTTGGATGGGTGCGAGGCGGGGCCGTTGTGGAGTTAGCCGCCGTCGACCCGTCCCAGGGAACCATGTTCTACACTCTGGAGCAGCGCCATGTGGCGCAGCCGAGATTTGTTCGCCGGGAGGAGTGCCTCCAATGTCACGCCTCTCCCAAGACGCTTGGTGTGCCCGGACTGCTGGTGCGCTCGGTATTCCCCACGGCGGACGGCGTTCCGCAGCTTCAGGTGGACTCATTCGTGACCGATCACAGCAGCCCTTTAAAAGAGCGATGGGGCGGCTGGTACGTCACGGGAACGCACGGCAACCAGCGCCATATGGGAAACGTTTGGATCAACGACAAAGAGCATCCTGACCGGCTCGATCCGGAGATCGGCGCTAATGTCACCTCGCTGAAAGGGCGCTTTGATGTGGCTGCCTACCTTACTCCGCACAGCGACCTGGTGGCTCTCATGATCCTGGCGCACCAGACGCGCCTGCATGACCTGATCAGCCGTGTGAACTGGGAAACCCGGCTTGCGCTCAACCAGCAGGCATCCATGAACAAGGCCCTAGGCGTTCCAGCGGACACCTGGTCCGACTCAACCCGCCATCGCATCAATGACGCCGTGGAAACCCTGCTGCGCTACATGCTTTTTACCAACGAAACCCGCCTGGAGGCACCACTGCGGGGCACCTCTGGTTTCACGAAGGAATTTGCGGCTGTCGGTCCTAAGGACAACGCCGGCCGTTCACTGAGGGACCTGGATTTAAATCGCCGGATGTTCCGGTATCCGTGCAGTTTCTTGATCTACTCCGAAGCCTTCGATGCCCTACCGAAGCCGGCACGGGACCGCTTCTACCACCGGCTGTGGGATGTTCTAACTGGAAGGGATACAGACAGTGCCTTCGCAACTCTCACGAGGTCCGATCGGATAGCAATTTTGAGCATTTTACGGCACACGAAAGGTGACCTGCCCAGCTACTGGCAAGCGTCGGAACTGTAGCCCCGGACCAACTGCTCCAGCTTTGAATTTTCATCATTGACATGGCTAAGTGCGGCGGCAAGGGGTGTACGAAAGCGTTCTGCTCGGGTCATTTGAAAGCGCGCCGCGCGTGGCCGCCATTGGGGCAGGAATGATCTGATACAAAACCGCCTGTCGAGGCATTACTGCGCAGGTCCGGCAATCAAATTTCCCCCACAAGTCCGTGGGGAAATGCCACCAGTGATCGGAACCCTGAGCATGTTCAGGTACGTGGAAGCCGCGGAGATATTCATAGGCCACAGTCGAAATCGACACGCCGCGCCCGGACTCGTAATCGGTAATGTAGCCGTGTCGCAATACCGATATATTATGTCGTAAGACCAGTCTTGCGCCGAGCCCGATGCAACGCGATCATAGGTCTATGGCGAAACAGTCCCGACTCTCTAACCCGTTGACGCCCACGGTACGATGCTGCGAGTGACGATCGCCAAAAAGGTAATCCCCGCGGGCTATACGGTGTTGGGCTGGCAAGTGCCTAACATTGTTGCAGCCGCGAAGGCTTTATCAGAAGCCGGAGTTCGGTTCGGACGCTATCAGGGTATGCAGCAGGATGAACTCGGAATAATCTGGTTGTCACCAGGGGGAGCAGGGCGGCCTGGTTCAAAGACGCGGACGGCAATACGCCGGGCATCTCCCAACACTGAGGCATCCGCATGAATCTGATTCATCGTTGGCTATGCGGTTCCGCGCGCTGGAAGAGAGTGGTCGAAACCTACATTCTGCCCTGGACCCTGGAGGGGCTGCATCTAGGCTCGGATGTACTGGAAGTCGGACCTGGTCCCGGCGCCTCGACTGATCTGCTGCATGCCCGCGTAGCCCGTCTGACCTGTGTCGAGCCGGACCGCAGGTTTGCGGAGAAGCTTCGCCAGCGGTTCGACCAGGGAGTGCGCGTGATGTGTGAGGACGCAACGGCGATGTCGCTGCCGGATGAGAGTTTCGACGGGGCGGTCTGTTTCACCATGCTTCACCATGTACCGTCCGTTGCAAAGCAGGACCGCTTGCTGCGGGAGGTTGCCCGGGTACTGCGTCCCGGTGGGCTCTTTGCCGGCACGGACAGCCTCTACAGCCGGTCGTTCCGGCTGCTCCACGTGTCCGACACGATGGTCGTGGTCGATCCTGTGACGTTTCCTGCGCGGCTAGAAGCTGCAGGTTTCAGTGAGGTTCAGGTCGATGTAATGGAACCGTACGCTTTTCGGTTCCGCGCGAGGAAGTCAATCGCAGTTGCCTCAGAGGCGGATGGCTCGATGTGAATTGGCCACCCAGCGGGACGGCCTGTTGATTATCTGATGCACAAGAGGGCGTAGGGCCCGCGCGGAACATTTTCAGGCGTTCTCGTCGTTGGCCAAAACCCACGCGATCCGCGTTCTGCGCAATAGGTGGAGCGCTGCTAGACGGGGCGAACGCTGCCCCATCTGGAGCCCGCAAAAAACGGCAATGTAGAATTTGGAGTCCGCATTAGCTCCATCTTCCAGAGTAGAGACTGAGAGCTGAGTGTTCGAATGGAAACCGATCGTCGGGCAATGCGCTCGTCGGCTTCGAAGACCTCGCTGGAATATCGGTCATCCACGCGGGGAGAGTCAGAGGGAGCGCAGGAAGTTGAGAAGATCCTGCTTGTCGCCCTCGCTCAGACCATCAAACTGCCTGATCACCATATTGGCTTCCGACTTCGTGCCGCGATGCTCCTGGATAGCCACAATCAAGTCGCTCGTGCGTCCATCGTGGAGAAAGAAAAGACGTTGTCCGAGGCCCCACAGCGGCGCTGTGCGGAACTCATTCCCCACGGCTTGGCCCTGGGATATCCCATCCTCGAGGTTCTTGCCCATTTCGTGAAGCGCCAAATCCGAATAGAGGTTGGCCGTCTTTCCGGCCAGGGCGCCAACGCGAGAGTTTGGATCGGTGGTAAGTGCCGGCGTGTGGCAGAAATGGCAGCCGACCTGACTGAACAGCGCTTTACCTTTCAAGATCGATGCGGAGCCCCCCGGCTCTGTATCGGAAGGTTTCGGCGGGGCCAAAAAACGCATGAAGGCGGCGAAGTGTTCGATATCGCTGAGCACGTCGAACGGAGGATTGTGTGTGCTGATTTGATCGGGATTCGTATTGGTGCCGTCATTGGGCATCTTAACGGCTGCGTTTGGACATCCCTCTTCTCGCTCCGTTTGGAAGAGCTCGTTGGAGATGCCCATCTCCACGTTGTAAGCTTCTCCCGCAAAAATAAGCAGGGATTTGTTCTGCGCCTTCCAGCCAAATCGCGCGATGGTGCCGTCGTTACCATTATTGTTGACCTCGCCTTGGACTCGACTCTGCAGGGTGTGTGTGTTGCCGGGAACGACGATATTCAGTTTGCCTTTGATTTGCAGACGCTGCTTCGCGGACGGCTCCTTCGCGAGGTTCGCCAGAATATCCGTGTCTCGAATCTGCTCGATCAATCCCGCGCCGAACACCGGCGTCGGAATTCTGAAGATCATATTCTTTTTATTTGCCTCAAAGTCCGGCTGGGCCAGTTGGCAGCCCCCCGCACCGGCCGCCCCAACAATGGTGAACAGATTGTGCACGCCCCCGTCCGGTGTGCCCTTGCTGGTTTTCTGGAATCGCGCTTCCCGTGTCGGTCCGTCCTCTGTAATAAAGGAGGGCAAGACATTCTTAAGGCCCAGCCGCTTGATTACTTGAAACTGCGGATTGGGCTTTGGCCCCGTTCCCCCCTCCGAGGGCTGGGCGTGGCATCCCGCACAACTGTCCAGGTTCATGCGGGGACCCAAGCCATCGTTTGAGACGGTGTCCACCTTCGCGAATGTGATCTGGCCGTCTTTGAACAGCTTCAGTTCGCCGGGTGTAAGGTTATCAAGAGGACCGCCAGCGCTCAAACCAGAGCGAGGTCCTGGGTCGCGAGCCTTGGTGGTTTGAGATTGTACGGTTCCGCCCAGGACAACCAGTAGTAGGCCAATCCCGACCATGATCCGCAATGTCGTTGACGGGTATCGTCTCTTCTCGTGCCAACGCGCGCGGAAAGGGAGAGCGCCTTCAACCTTAGCCAGGTTTTGCATTTTCGCCTCCTCGGAATCCAGCCAGTATACTCCCAACCGTCTCGGCAGGGCCATCTGTCGCCCCCTCGCGCCTGGCGATTTTCTGCTTCAGTTCCTTGCCGTCCAGCCGGAGAAGGATAAGATCTTCGCCGTCCCCACTCCGGGCGTTACTTGGGAGCCTGGGCTGCTGTCTGCACTCCAACGAACCGCAGGTCTACCTCCCCGTCTGGTTGTGAAACCTGAACCTCGGTTCCGCCTTCCGTCTGGTGTACTGAACCGGCGTATCGTTGCGGCGTGTTCGCAAAATGTTCCGCGAAGACCTGGAGCACTACCGGTACAGCCGGGCGCTTCTCCCGCTTACGCGCAATCTTCATGAGGCAGGATCGCACACCCGCACGGCAGTAGTCAGTTGCCTGGCGGCTGAAGGGAGAGGCCTTCGCCGGCCTTGTACCAGTAAGGAGTGCGGCGCGCCGCATCGCTGCGCGGGTAGCGGTCGTGCAGCAGCGTAAAAGCGCGCTTGGCCCAGCGATCCGTCTGCTGATCGCCGCCGCAGGCCAGGTGCGCCGTGCGCACGGCCAGGTGCAACGATTCCGGGACGCGGGGGTCATCGGGGTGCGTCCCGGCCCACTCGACAGCCGCGCGCGCCATGAGCGTGGCGGCCGCCGTTGAGGACCGCAACTGCTCAAATTGGCGTTGCGCCTCGGTCTGCTGCGCCGCCGATACGAACGCCGCGTCCGGCGATCCTCCGCGATACAGCAGGTTCAGCGGCGCATTGAGCGACGGCCTTTCCTGCGCCGGCGCGCACCACCAGTTATCGCGGAATGCATCGATCTTCGGCGTGGCCGTAAGCCGGCCCTCTCCTCCATCGATCCATGGCCTCATCCCGGGATTATTCAGCAGCAGCCAGGCCGCGGCAAACTCGCGTGTCTGATCGTCACGTGCCGTCAGGTAGCCGTCGAGAAACGGCCTCAGATATGGAGCACGCGAAGCCAGCACCGGGGCCATATCGCGCGCCGTGGCCGTATCGTGCAAAATAACGGAACGAACCCAAACCGTCCGCGCCACCTCGAGTTGCAAATTCGCCGGCAAAGATGGACTCTCGGCCGCCTGCCTCAAGACCGCCAGCGGCGCCTGGCGATCCAGAATGCGCCCGGCATCCTGATCGAAATAGACGCGGGGCCGGCCGTTGGGTTTATCGAGGAGCGGCGCCGTCCATGCGGCGGCCTCGGTGCGCGGCGCGTAGCGCAGCAGTTCAGCCCAATCGCGCGCCAGGCGCAGGCGCTCGGCCAGAAACAGATTGCGCGTGGAGACGTCGAGTTTACGTTTTAGGATGGCATCCAGCTGTGGGCGCGCTTCATCCGGCGGCAGCAATCGCAGCCGGTGAAACTGCGCGCTCCGGTACGCGGGCGACGTTTCCGGGATCCCCTCGGCCGCCGCCATCATCTCCGGATCGGGCTTGCCCGCCCAGGTCAGCGCCGCGATTAACCAGGCGATGGACCGCGTGGCGCGCCACCTTTCGAGCGAGTGATCATCGGCATCGTGCTGCATGGTGGCGATCCAATCGGTGATCTCTTCGCCGCGCGGCCGGTTCTGTTGGTGCTCTTCCGTGCGGTCGAGCAGGAGCCTGTAGTCGTTCATCAGGCCGGCCACGCCGGTCTTCCGGGTGGCCACCAACCCGGCGACCTCATTCAGCGTGCCCACCGGATCGGTTTGGGTGTGCAGGAAACGCAGCAGGCCGCGCGCGCTTTCGTGATAGGCCGCGGCGTCGGGATCGGCCAGGACCTTGCGCAACTGCTTCTCGGCAGCCGACACCGGGCCGCCGTCCAACGTCGTCTTGCGGATCAGCGCGCGCGCCACCAGGTACGGTGCGATCGCGTGCCATGCCGAGGCGCGATCTTCCGCGATGTGTTGGAAATCCGCCGCGGCCGCATCGAACTCGCCGGCATAGAAATTCGCCGCCGCGATCTGGTAGGCGCGATCCGCCTGCATCCATTGCGGCGCGCTGGCCGGCAACGGGTCCGGAATGCGCGAGGCCGCCTGCGGCTGCTGGGGCGGGGGAGAGCAATTCGCAAACACCTGGTCCTGGGCAGCCACCCAGGCGCGCAGATCGTCGTGATTCAAGCCGGCCTGAAAATGAGCGCCCAACGTGGCAGCGGCATTGGCGAAAGCATCCTCCCCGCAGTTCACGATGTACGAGAATTGCCCGTCGCTCTTGTATCTTTCGATCGATTGCACGGCCGGAGCGCCGACCAGGACGCGCATCTTCAGCCAAGCGCTCACCGCCGGATCGTTATCGTAGCCGTCGTAACCGGGCGGCGGAGCGAGGAGTGCCTTCTGATCCTCGGCGCTCAGGCCGCTTCCGTTCAGGTAACGATAGGCAGCCATCAAGTAAATGCGCTTATATTGCGGCTGGAGCACGCCGAGCTGGCCGCCGAAATATCGCGCCGGATCGAGCGGTTCGTTACGCCCCGAAAACAGGACCTCGGGAAAAAACGGCCCGCAACTGGAAACATCCTCCGGGGCGATCAGGGTTCCCGCCAGAACCAGCAGGATTAGAATTGTTCTTGCCATCGGCCCACCTTTCGCAGCACTCCTTGCACGTCATCCACCGCCCACGCGCGCGGATGGAACACGTACACGCGCCGGCCCGGCGGGACCCGCAGCGGCAGTTCATCGG
>Ga0209579_10002257_pt1 | contig 14956 bp, 12 predicted proteins | sample Coa_R1_2_FD_187152 | JGI IMG/M metagenome (GOLD analysis project Ga0209579, IMG submission 187152) | Surface soil microbial communities from Centralia Pennsylvania, which are recovering from an underground coalmine fire - Coalmine... | ecosystem: Environmental > Terrestrial > Soil >... | reverse complement strand
AACTCGCCGTAACAGCCGTTCTTACCGACGCGCACCGGCTTTAGGACCTGAATGTACCGCCGTGCCGCCGGCTGGATGACAATACCGACCTGATCGATCGCAGCAACGAACGGGGCGGCGCTGCCGTCCATGATCGGAACTTCAGCGCCGTCGACCTCGACGACAGCATTGTCGACCCCGAGAGCGCGCAACGCTGCCAACACGTGCTCAGTCGTTGAAACGGCGGGTCCGCTATGATCGCCAAGTACCGTGGCGAATTCAGTCGCCGTCACCGAACGTAAGTTGGCTTTGAGTTCGCGATCTCCTCGACCATCAATCCCGTTACGCAAGAATACGATACCGGTGTCAGCATCGGCCGGATGGAGAGTCAGTGCGACACGCGAACCGGAGTGAACGCCGATCCCCGTTACCGTCACCTGATCACGCAGGGTTGTCTGCCTGCTGGCGTGCAAGCCCCAGATCATGCCCTCTTTCCCACACCCTATGGCCACGTTGCGCGTGCGCAATCGTTGCCCACCCAGTCTTGAAGGGAATTCAGGTCCGTCTGTCGTTCTTGGGAGGTCCACCGGACCACCAAAACTCCATCCCCCAAACCATACCCCTCCGACAGGTGAAACATTACCGGCGAAGCACTTCCTGGCCAACTCACGGATTCTTACCGACTATTACCATCTTACAGCCGCAATGGGGCCCGCGCATCGCCGCAGGAACTGAACCTGACGTTCGGTTTCCCGGCCGCCGCGCAGGCTACGCATCAACCCCCCATCCTGTGCAAAAGTGGGCGAGGAACGAATGCAAAACGACGCCGATTCAGCCACTTCAGCCATACCGCTTTACCGCCCGCGCAGCCGGTTGCTCTGCTTAGAGATTGGTCACAGAGCACCGGTCACCGACGAGTCAGCGCGCCTGCCTGCGCAGGAATGCGGGGATTTCGAGCTGATCCTCTTCTTCCTGGTTATGCACAAGAGTTTGGCGGCCGTGCTGATCCAACCCCTGCAGCGCCGAACGCTTGGCGTACTCGGAGACAGGTTCCTGGCGGGGCTCGGCGGGGCGGGGCATGGGGCGCCCCATAAGCCGCTCGGGCGGCTGCGGCATATTCGGCTGCGAGGCATTCTGGGAGACGTTTCTGGGCATCCGCGACGGCGGTATCACGACCTCTTCCTCCCTTCCCTGCTCGCGGAGCTGCCGGCCCACGGCCGCCAGCCGCTCCAGCAGCGACTTGCGGCGTCCGGGGTGTTCCTCGGGCGCTAGCTCGCCGCGCTGGGCGCGAATTTCATTCTGCGCCGGTACCGGCAACTCATCGAGCCGCGGCATTCGCGGCGCCCGTTGCACCGGCTCAGCCTGCGGCGGGATGAAGTCCGCGGGGTCATCCATTTCATCCATGGTCGGAGCCGGGTCGACGAACAGCGACGGCTTCATCTCGAGGCGGCGGATGTTGACGTCGTCGGCCGCCGAGGCAATCGCTGCCCTGGCTGCCGATTCGATCGAAGCGTTGACCGACGCCGGCATCGGAGAAGATGAAGGTACCGGGGATCGGACCGGCGGGAGAGCCGGCTCGCTACGGTCAATTCGCTCCGAGTATCGTGCGCCTTCGTTGCGCAGCCCTTGCGCGATTTCCGATATCCGCAGTTCGGCTGCCGGCGTCGTCGACCGCTGCGCAGCGGCCTGATCAATGCCGGTCGCGACCACGGACACGCGGATGACTCCGTCAAGAGTCTCATCGAACGTCGCGCCGACGATGATATTGGCGTCCTGATCCACCTCCTCACGGATGCGCGTGGCTGCCTCGTCGACCTCGTAGAGCATGAGGTCGCGCCCACCCGTGATGGAGATGAGCAAGCCCCTTGCGCCCTTCATCGACGCATCGTCGATCAGTGGATTGGAGATGGCTGCCTCGGCAGCCGTCAGGGCTCGCTTCTCGCCTTCGGCTTCGCCGGTTCCCATCATCGCCTTGCCCATCTCGCGCATGACGGCGCGCACATCGGCGAAGTCCAGATTGATGAGGCCTTCTTTCACCATCAGATCGGTGATGGAGGCAACGCCCGAGTAGAGCACCTGGTCCGCCATGGCGAATGCGTCGGCGAACGTCGTCTTCTCGTTGGCGACGCGGAATAGATTCTGGTTCGGAATGATGAGCAGGGTATCGACGCACTTTTGCAGTTCGACGATACCGGTCTCAGCGATACGCATGCGGCGCTGGCCTTCAAAATGGAAAGGTTTGGTGACCACGCCGACCGTCAGAATTCCCATTTCGCGCGCCGATTTGGCGATCACCGGAGCTGCGCCGGTGCCGGTGCCGCCGCCCATGCCGGCAGTGACAAACACCATGTGCGCGCCGGAGAGATGGTCGCGGATCTCGTCGATCGCCTCCTCCGCGGCAGCGCGTCCGACCTCAGGCTGGGCACCGGCGCCGAGGCCTTCGGTCACCTGCACGCCGAGCTGAACGATGCGCTCGGCCTTCGACGTGGTGAGCGCTTGCACGTCGGTGTTGGCGACCACGAATTCCACGCCCTGCAAGCCGGCCGTGATCATGTTGTTGACGGCGTTTCCGCCCGCGCCGCCCACGCCGAACACGGTCAGCCGCGGCCGTAGCTCTCGGATGTCAGGAATATTCAGATTGATTGTCATGAGTGCCTCTTCTTCCTCGCGCTGGCGCATTCAACGTCCAGCCCCGACCGGTCCGCCACCGGCCGTCGTGAATCTTTAGCTTGCGAGCTGGGGGCCATCAGAAACTCTCGCGAAGCCACTGTCCGACCCGAGAGAAGTAGCCGCTCGAGCCGTTCATCATCGTCCGCCTGCGCCGCTGCTCGAAATGTTCGAGGTGCGCCGCTTGCGGATAAACCAAAAGACCTGCCGCCACCGCGAAGGCCGCACCCTTGGCGGCGTCCGGCAGTCCGGATATGCCGAGCGGCCGGCCGATGCGCACGGGGCGACCGAGAACACGCGTGGCAAGGTCGGCCAATCCGGTGAGCTGGGCGGCTCCGCCCGTGAGAACCACATGCCCGCGCGACTCGGATGCAAACGGCGAGGCCGCAAGCCTGTCGCGCACCATTTCGAGGATCTCCTCGACGCGCGGCTTGATGATGTGCACCAGCGTGGCGCGTGATACGAATTGTGCCGCCTCGTGCTCGTCTTCGCTGATCGGCGGGATCGTGATCATGTCGCGCTCGTCGGACGCGCCGATCAAGACGCTGCCGTAAAGCGTCTTGATTCGCTCCGCATCGGAAACGCGGGCGTTCAAGCCGCGCGCGATATCGGTGGTCACGTGGTGGCCACCGAGCGCAAAGCCTTCCAAATGAACCAGCCTGCCGCCCAGAAAGACGGCGACGGTGGTCGCGCCGGCGCCCATGTCGATGACGGCGGCGCCAAGATCGGCCTCGTCGTCGGCCAACACGGCAAGACCCGCCACGTACGGACTTGCGACCATGGCCTCGACGGCCAGGTGGCAACGCTCCACCGCCAAGATCAGATTGCGGGCCGCCGCGACGTCGGTCGTGGCGACGTGCATGTCGACGCCGAACCTGGTCCCCACCATGCCGCGCGGATCGCGGATGCCATTGGAGCCGTCGATTGAATATCCGACCGGCAGCGAGTGCAGCACCGCGCGGCCGTCGCGCAGCGAATGGCGGCTTCCGGCGGCGAGCACGCGCGCGATATCGCCTTCAGAAACGCTGGAGCCGATAATATCGATGTCAGCCGCGAACAGCTCGCTGGCCATGCGGCCTGCCGATACGGAAAGCACCACGGATTCAATTTCGACTGACGCCATTTGTTCGGCGCCATCCACGGCCACACGGATGGCTTCTTCGGCTTGCGCGAGATTGACGACGCCGCCAGCTTTCATGCCCTTTGCGGCGGTGTGTCCGAAGCCGACGACGTCCACGGCGTGACTTCTGCGGGTCAAGACCTGCTGGGGCGGATGCGGGCGCAGACGCGCGATCAAGCAGACGATCTTGCTCGACCCGATATCGAGCGCGGCCACGAGCGCACTGCGCCGCGGCGAGATCGGTTTCATCTTCGGCGTCAGGCCGTAATGGAGGGCATTCATGCGCTGCCCCCCTTCTTTTTCTTGGCGGTGTCTTCCAGTTCTTCCTTGCGCGCTTGCGCCGCCGCAGGGGAGAGCCGCACGGTGACGCGATCCGGTATGCGCATGTCGATCGCAGTGACATCGCGCGACAGCAGCTTTTTCTCCCGGTCGAGCGTGACTAGGCGCTGCAACGCGGTCTCCACACCGTTCTCCGGCAACTCCACGTCGATGCCGTTGATCAGCCGCAAATTCCAGCGTCGTTGCGCGACCATGATCGAAGCGCGGACCGCGGACCGAATGTCCGGGTAATGATCGACGACCGCGAGAAAGTCCTTGGCTTTCCGCTCAGCGCCCTTTCCGACGACCAGCGGCAGACCAGCGTATTGACCTGAAAACGCTTCGAGCACCGTGCCGTCGTCAGCAATGACACTGACGCGGCCGTCTTGCTGCCAAAGCGCGAAGGCCTTTCGTTCGATGATCGTGATCTGCAGGCGGTCCGGATAAAGTTTGAGCACGGCGGCGTCGCCGATCCGCGGATTTGCCAAAAGGCGCGCGCGCGCAGCATCGGCGTCGAGAAAAAGCAGGGAGGTTTGGGCGGTGACGCCGATGGCCTTCAGAATCTCTTCACGGCTGATTTCTTGCTCGCCCGACAGTGAAATTGTGGCGATGCGAAATCCGAGCGAATTTGCGGTCGTGTCGCGCGCCGTCTTGGCCCAATCGATCACCGCCGGCAGGTGATTGCCCTTGACGACGCCGTAGCAAGCGGCGGTGAGCAGCAGCAGGATCGAAGCGGTGACGCCAGCGCCGGCCGGCAGACGCGTGATCTTGGCAACCCAACGCGCGACGCGCCAGCGACAGGCGCTGATCCAATCCGATGGCCAAATTTGTCGCCAAGCCGGCAGCTTGATGCGTACGCGGCGGCGCGCCGTGCGCGCGCGCGCTCGACGCCGCCTGTCAGGCGCCGCGCCGACTCCGTTCCCAGCTGAAGACCTCGACCGCGTCAGCGGTTGGTCGAGGCGTCCTGCACCATCCATCGCACCAGCTCATCGAACGTGATGCCAGCATACGCGGCAAGCTCGGGCACCAGCGATGTCTCGGTCATCCCCGGCTGTGTATTGACCTCAAGACAGACCAGCTCACCCGTTCCCCGATCGTCATAGCGAAAGTCTGCGCGGCTTACGCCGCGGCAGCCGAGCGCGTTATGGGCGGCCAGGGTAAGTCTGCGTACTTCCTGGTAAACATTTGGTAAAATTTGCGCCGGTAAGACGTGTTTAGAGCCGCCAGCAGCATACTTTGCCTCGTAATCGTAAAAACGAGTCGCCGGCACGATTTCGATGACATCGAGAGGCCGGTCGCCGAGCACCGCGCAGGTGAGTTCCTTGCCCGGAATGTAACGTTCGATCATCACCGTCTCGCCGAACGGCCAATCCTCGCGATAAAGCTCCTGCGGCGGATGGGGATGCGCCTCGGTGACGATAAAGACGCCGACGCTCGATCCTTCGGCGATGGGCTTGAGGACATAAGGCGGCGGCATCAGATGGCTTTTCGCCGCCTCGGAGCGCGGCGCCAGCAGATCTTCCGCCACCGGAATGCCCGCCGCACGAAACAATGTCTTGGCGAAATCCTTTCGCATGGCGAGCGCGGAGGCCATCACGCCGGAATGCGTGTAGGGGACGCCGAGAATTTCCAGGATGCCCTGCAGAGTGCCGTCCTCGCCGGGCCGGCCATGCAGAACGTTGAGAGCGACATCAGGCTTCGCCGCGCTGAGCGCTTCGGCGATCTGCGGCGTGACGTCGATATTTGTCACCCGATAGCCAAGACGCACGAGCGCTTCGGCGCAGGCACGGCCCGACCGCAGCGAGACCTCGCGCTCGGCTGACCAACCCCCCATCAGAACGGCGACGTGCTCAGTCGTTACTGCCACAAGCCCTCAACGGCCACTGATTCGCTCGCCTTCACTAGAATCGACAAATGCGGAAAGGTCGAGAGTCCCGACGCAGATTTCGAGACCCAAAACGCTCGGTAAATGCGGCAAAAGAACCGCGCGATGCTGGCCTTACGCCCGGCGCGAGCCGATCCGCTGCAGCCAACCCTGCAGGCGCGGTTCCTCGCAGGCTGCCACGTTGAAGCGCATCCACGGCGAGCGCTCCAGATGCGGACGAAAGACCGCGCCCGGCGCAAGCATTATGCCGTCACGCTGCGAGGCTTCCGCCAACGGAAGCGAATCGTCGATATGCGGGAAACGCGCCCAGACGAACATGCCATCCGTGGGCTCGACAAAAGATTCGAGGCCGATGCGCTCGAAGACCCGCAAAACATTGCGGCGGGCGTCTCCCAGCCGCTCGTGCAAACGGGACAGATACTTGCGGTAATGGCCATCCACCAGCATCAAATAGATCAACCGCTCGGTGAATTGCGACGTGGTGATGCTGGTCAACATCTTGATATCGGCCAAATCGTTGACGAGTTCCTGACGGCAGGCGAGAAAGCCTACACGCAGGCTTCCTGACAACGTCTTGGAAAAGCTGCGCGCATAAATCACACGATTAAGCTGATCGAGCGTCGCCAGACGAGGTGTGATCCGCACCTGCAAATCGCAGAAAATGTCATCCTCCACGACCATAAAGTCGTAGCGCTCGGCGGCCTGCAACACCTTGAACGCTACGTGAGGGCTCATGTCGGTTCCGGTCGGGTTCTGCATGACCGATTGCGTGAAATAGACCTTAGGCCGATGCGCGGCCGCCAGCGTTTCGAGACTTGCGATGTCCGGCCCGTCCGGATTGCGCGGCACTGTCAGCATCGTGACACCATGCAGGCGCAGATTACCGAACATGTTGTAGTAACCGGGATCGTCCACCAGCGCCGCATCGCCAGGTTTGAGCAAATAACGGATGACGAGTTCGAGCGCCTGGCTGGTGCCCTGTGTCAGCAGGATCTGACCCGCGTGCGCGCCGACGCCCAGCGCGCTGAGCATCAGAACGAGGTGCTCGCGCAGCGGGAGGTAACCAAACGGATTGCCGTATTCGAGCAAATAGGCGCCGTTCTTGCGCGCCAGCACATTCAAGCTCTGGCGGATTCCGGCTTCGTCAAGCCATGAATTCGGCAGCCATGGGCCGCCCGCCAGCGTCGTATTCTCGTCGGCTTCAAGCAGGCGACGGATGAGCCAGACCAGTTGTTCGTTGCGCTTGTGATTGTCAGACGGTTCGGGATGCGCCGACGCCGACGCGAACGGTTCCGCGCTGTAGAAGCCCGCCCCCGGCCGCGACTGCAAGTAGCCCAGGGCGACGAGGCGATCATAGGCCTCAACCACTGTGAAGCGGCTGACACGGTAAGTTTCGGCGAAATCGCGGATCGACGGCAGTTTGGTACCCGCCCGTACATGCCGGTCGTCGATCTGCTGCTTTATGCCGGCGACGATCTGCTCAGTCAGCGGCCGGTCGCTGTTCGGACTGACAATGAGCGAAAGCATCTCGGCAAAACCCCATTCGCGGATTGGCCAGGTCCGTTGACCAGTACAGTTAGGGCAGGTGACAGACGAACTGTCTATTACCGTTCTGCGGAGTGTTTGGCACCGTATCGCGCGTGTCAAGCACTGTTTGCGACCGACCGCTTCCATCCATCGACAACACGACAGGAGAAATCCCATGCCGCTCATCCAAGTCCGCGTCATCAAAGACGTGTTCAGCAAGGAACAGAAGCAGCAAATTATCGGCAAGTTGACGGACGCAATGGTCTCGATCGAAGGCGAGAATATGCGGGGCGTCACTTGGTGCGTCGTCGAGGAAGTGGAAAGCGGGGACTGGGGAATCGGCGGTAAGGCGTTGACCACGGCCGACGTGCACGCGCTGGCGCGCGGAAAAGCGGCCTGACCACACGACCGTCCTGCGGTCGCTCGCACGCGGGCCTGAAATAGTTCTTTCAGGCCGCAAAAAAATAAGTGTCGACCGGGCTCACCGTACGCCGAGCCGTTTGATTTCCCATTCCAGCTCGACGCCGGAATTTTCCTTGACGCGGCTACGCACCGTCTCGCCGAGCGTTTCGATATCGGCCGCGGTCGCGTTGCCGAGATTGATCAAGAAATTGCAGTGCATCTCCGAGACCTGCGCATCGCCGATGCGCAGGCCGCGGCAGCCCGCGGCGTCGATGAGTTGCCAGGCTTTTTGGCCAGGCGGATTCTTGAATGTGGAGCCGCCAGTGCGGCTCTTGATCGGCTGCGTCGCCTCGCGCGACTCCGTGATCTTCTCCATCTCGGCCGCGATGGCGGCTGGATCGCCGGCGTGGCCCGCAAACAGCGCCTGGGTGAAGATGTAATCGTCGGGTGCACCGCAATGCCGGTAGCTGTAGTGCATGTCGGCGTGGCGCAACACATGGACACGGCCCTGCCGATCAACCGCCCGCGCTTCGATGAGCGCGTCTTTCGTCTCGCGTCCGTAGGCGCCCCCATTCATGCGCAGCGCGCCACCGATACCACCTGGAATCCCGCGCATGAACGACAGTCCGGCGATACCGGCTTCCTGCGCCGCACGCGCCACCTTGACGTCGGGTATGGCAGTACCCGCACGCACATTAAGGCCGTCGATTTCGATGTCGTTGAAACCGCGGCCCAATCTGACCACGACGCCCGGAATGCCGCCGTCGCGCACAATCAGATTGGATCCGAGACCCACGACGGTGATGGCGATCTCCGCCGGAAGGTTCGATAAGAAATAGCTGAGGTCGGCTTCGTCCTCCGGCATGAACAAAATCTGTGCCGGTCCGCCAACGCGGAACCAGGTCAGCTCGGCGATCGGCTGATTGCTCAACAAGCGGCCGCGCAATTTCGGCATCCTCGATTTTAGATCGGGACCGATGTCAGCAAAGCTCACGCGCGCACTCCCGCAACCGCATCGAGCCATGCTGAAAGCACCTTGGAGCCGACCTCTCCAAGCGCCAAGCCGGCCTTTCGCGACTCCTCCCGGAGCTTGCGCGGATCGATCCCCGCTTTGCCAAGCTCGACGGTGTGGCCGACCAGCCAAGCCTCGAAACGCGCCGGTTCCGTCTCAAGATGAAACTGCAAGCCGAGCTGGATCGGCGTGCGGCTGAATGCCTGCACCGGGCAATGCTGCGTCGAGGCCAAACACTCGCAGCCCGCCGGCAATTCGCAATTGTCGCCGTGCCAGTGCAGCACCGGCCTTGTGGCGAGCGGCGCCAATACTGAAGACTGACCGGCCGCCGTCAACGTCAACGGCGCGTAACCGATCTCCTTGACCGGCCCCGGCGCCACGCGGGCGCCCAGCGCCGCCGCCATCATCTGTGCCCCGAGGCAAATGCCGAGGATCGGCTTATTCGCATGAAGCCGCGCCGCAACGGCTGCGATTTCTTCGGTAACAAAGGGATAGGTTTCGCACTCGTACACCCCTATCGGGCCGCCAAGGACGACAACCAGATCGGGCGCGAGCAGGGTACTCACATCGAAGCGCTCGATCCCCGCATCGTGGTAGTGGACATCGTAGCCACGCGCCGAAAGCAACGGACCTAAAAGTCCGAGATCCTCGAAAGCGACGTGGCGAACCGCAAGGCAGCTCTTGGTCATCGCGTGGCCGTGTTATCACGCCCGATCATTTAGAAAGCGCCGCGAGTTCATTCGGCAGCGCGTAGGCCCACTGCGTGATCGAGCCGGCGCCGAGGCAGACAACGTAGTCGCCAGGCTCGGCCATGCCGGCGATCAGTTCGGCGAGTTTATCCGGCGCATCCAGCGGGAAAACCTGGCGGTGCCCGTGAGTGAACAAGCCTTGCACAAGAGAGTCGCGATCGGCCCCTTCGATCGGCGCTTCGCCGGCTGGATAAACCGGAGCGACAATCACCGCATCGGCATCGTTGAAGCAGGTGCAGAATTGCTCGAACAAGGCGACCAGCCGCGTGTAGCGATGGGGCTGCATGACGGCGATCACGCGCCCTCGAGTCGATTCACGCGCCGCCTTGAGCACGGCCGCGATCTCGACCGGATGGTGGGCGTAATCGTCCACGATGGTCACGCCATTCCAAGCGCCGGTGCGGGTAAAGCGCCGGCGCACGCCGCCGAAGCCGGCGAGTGCGGTGCGGATCGCATCGTCGCCGACGCCGAGCTCATGCGCCACCGCAACGGCGGCCGTGGCGTTGAGCGCGTTGTGCCGTCCCGGCATGGGCAGCGCGATTTTCTCGATCGCATGGCGGAAATTGCCGCCGCGGTCGCTGAACAGAACCGTGAACAGCGACGTTCCGCCGGCGTGCGAGACGTCGACGAGCCGGACTTCGGCCTGCGGATTTTCTCCGTAGGTGAGGATGCGGCGATCCTCGATGCCGCCGATGAGGCTCTGAACCACCGGATGATCCATGCACATCACCGCATAGCCGTAGAACGGCACGTTCTCGACGAAAGCCCGGAACGCATCCTGCACGGCCTCGAACGTCTTGAAGTGATCGAGATGCTCGGGATCGATGTTGGTGACGACGGCGATGTCGGCCGGGAGTTTCAGGAACGTGCCGTCGGATTCGTCGGCTTCGACCACCATCCATTCGCCGGCGCCGAGCCGGGCGTTGGTGCCGTACGCGTTGATGATGCCGCCGTTGATCACGGTCGGATCAAAGTCCCCGGCATCGAGCAGCGCCGCCATCAGCGAAGTGGTCGTGGTCTTACCGTGGGTGCCTGCGATCGCGACGCAGCTTTTCAGCCGCATCAGCTCCGCCAGCATCTCGGCGCGGCGCACCACCGGCACCCGCAGCGCACGCGCCGCGAGCAGCTCGGGATTGTCCTGCTTGATGGCCGACGAAACGACCACGACCTCGGCACCGCCCAGGTTCTTCGCGTCATGCCCGACCGCAATGGTCACGCCTTTGTCGCGAAGCCGCTTGACGTTGGCGCTTTCCGACTGGTCGGTACCTTGCACCGTGTAACCGAGGTTCAGCATGACCTCGGCGATGCCGCTCATGCCGATGCCGCCGATGCCGATGAAATGCACCGGGCCGATCTCGCGCGGCAATCTCATGGGTTCTCCTGAATTCGCCAGCGGCGCCGGGAAACTACTGGTTTGTACCCCTGGCCGCCACCGCCAAGACCAGCTCGGCGAGCCGGTCGGCCGCATCGAGACGGCCGAGCGAGCGGGCAGCGGCTGCCATCGTTTGCAGCCGCTGCGGCGCCTGCGCAAGCGCCGTGATTTCGTCGGCGAGCCGCTGCGGCGTGAACATTTCCTGGGGAATGCGAATGGCGCCGCCGGCACTTTCGAGCACGCCAGCGTTAGCGAACTGGTCCTGATCGAGCGCGTGCGGCAGCGGCACCAGGATCGCCGGGCGGCCGATGGCCGCGAGCTCCGCAACCGTCGACGCCCCGGAGCGCGCGACCACCAAATGGCTCGCCGCCATGCGCGCGGGCAGATCCGGAAAAAAAGTCGCGACCTCGGCCCAAATGGAAATCTTTGCGTAGGCGTCGCGCACGCGCGGCAAATCCTCCTCGCGGACCTGATGAACAATCGCCAAGCGCCCGCGCAGGGCAGCCTCCAACCGGCGGACGGCGGGCGGCACGACGTCGGCCATGATGCGCGCGCCCTGGCTGCCACCAAAGACCAGGAGCCGCAATGGATCGCGCGGCGGAACGTAGGGCGTCGCGGCCGCGGCGACGACCGCTGGCCGAACCGGATTGCCGGTCAGTGTTGCCTTGGCCGCCCACGCTGGGCGGCTGGGAAACATGTTGGGAAAAGTAGTGGCAATCGCGGTAACGCGCGGCGCCAGCAGCCGATTGGCGCGGCCGATAACGGCGTTGGCGTCGTGGATCAGGCTCGGAACGCGGCGGGCGGTCGCGGCCAGCACCGGCGGAATCGTCGGGTAGCCACCGAAGCCTATCACCGCTTGCGGCTTGAGGCGGCCGATCAGCGCCCAGGCCTGGAGGACGCCGGAGCCAAGAGCGGAGACGGTCCGTACCACCGCGACGGGATTGCGTGCACGTAAAGTCTCACTCGCGACCACGTGGACATTATCTTCAGCAAACGCCCCGCCATAGCGAGTCGCGCGGCGGTCAGTCGCGAGATGGACGGCGATGTTTCGTTTTGCCAGTGCCGCCGCGAGCGCCTCGGCCGGAAACAGATGGCCGCCAGTCCCGCCGGCCGCCAACAGGACCGGCGCCCGGCTCGGCGCCTGCGTCACACGCGGCTCCCGGTGATGACCATCTCGCCGGACAGCTGGCCGCGCGGCCGCTCGCGCGTGAGCGCCGCCAGCATGCCCATGCCGTAGGCGAGCGAGATCAGTGAGGACCCGCCATAAGAAATAAACGGCAGGGTCATTCCCTTGGCCGGCATGAGATGCAGATTGACCGCCATGTTGATGGTCGATTGGAGCCCGAACAGGATCGCAAGCCCAGCAGCAGCGAAGCGGCTGAATGGATCGTCATTCCGCATCGCCTTGAGGAGCGCGCGGATCACGATGAAAGCAAACAGCGCGACCAGAATAAGGCAGAGCACGACGCCGAACTCCTCCGCCGCCACCGCGAATACGAAATCGGTATGGCCCTCGGGCAAGATGCGTTTGATGGTGCCTTCGCCGGGGCCTCGGCCGGTCCAGCCGCCGCGAATGAACGATTCCGTTGCGATGATGACATTGAACGAGTCGCTGGAGGTGGGATCAAGGAAGCCCTTGATGCGCTGCGCCACGTGCGGCACCGTGTAAAACGCCGTCGTCAGGCCGACGATTGCCGTACCGGCGAGTCCGAGGACCCAGATAAAGCGCATGCCCGCCATGTAGAACAGCGCGCCCCACACCAGCGCGCTCAGCATGGTTTGACCGAAGTCGGGCTGCATCACCAGCAGTGCGACCACGATAAGAAGCAGCGCCAGCGCAATGGTGTTGGCAGGCATTTCGGGACGCTTCGCCGACTCGCCAAACAGCCACGCGATCAGGACCACGAAGGCGGGTTTTAGAAACTCCGATGGCTGGACATTCATGCCGAGGATTACGAGCCAGCGCCGCGCTCCCTTGATCTCAGCGCCGAAATAAGGCGTCGCCGCAACCAGGATGAGGCTTACGATGAAGACGAACACTGAAAGCTGACGGACCTCGTGCGGCGCCAGAAAAGATGTCGCGATCAACACCGCCACGGCGGGGATGAGAAACAACACCTGGCGGTCGACGAAGTGAAAAGGATCAAGTCCGATACGCGCAGCAACGGGCGGGCTCGCTGCCAGACAGAGGATGATGCCGCCAAGCATCAAAGCGCCCAAAGCCGCCAGCGTCAGCCGGTCGACCGTCCACCACCATTCGTTAAATGCCGTGCGATGCGCCCGCGAGGCCATTGGCCCGTCCTCACCAAGTCCCTGTCCAGTGGTGGCACCGTGGTGGTTTAAAGGGAATTAAGAATGACCCGTGTCAACACCCGGCAGCGCCCGCACCAGGTCGCGGAACGCATCGCCGCGCACCTCGAAATTGCGATATTGATCGAATGAGGCACAGGCCGGCGAGAGCAATACGACCGGTTCGGGCGAGGCGTAGGCTTCCGCATCGCGGGCCGCGGCAGCCAGCGCCCGGTCAAGCGTGCCATCGGTCTCATACGCGACCTCGCCGTTAAGAGTTGCGGCAAACTCTTTCGCCGCTTCGCCGATCAGATAAGCCTTGCGGATACGCGGAAAAAATTTGCGCAAGGATTCGATCCCGCCGGTCTTGGGTTTGCCGCCGGCAATCCAGAAAATGTCATTGAAACAGGCGAGAGCCTGCGCGGCCGAATCCGCATTGGTCGCCTTGGAATCGTTGACGAAGAGAACCGTTCCGCGGCGGCCGACCTCCTCCATCCTGTGAGCGAGCCCAGGAAAAGAGCGCAAGCCCTTCTGGATTGTGGCCGGCTCGATCCCGAGCGCCAACGCGGCCGCCGTGGCGCACGCCGCGTTCTGCGCGTTGTGCAGGCCGCGCAACGAACCGACCCCCGCGATATCGGCGACCGTATCGCCCCCGCGCATGACACGCTGCCGCTCGACGTAGAGTCCGCTGCGCAGGCGCCGCCGGACTGAGACGCGCACGACGCGCTTGCCGGCCAGTTCCATCCGGCCGGCAATCTCCTGGCACCATTCATCATCGACGCCGACGATGGCCGTGCCTTCCCGTGGCACGGCGGCGATGAGACGTTCCTTCACCGCCGCATAGTGTTCCATGGTGCCGTGGCGATCGAGATGATCTTCGCTCAAATTGATGAGGACGCCGACTGATGGATCGAGCGAGGGGGCAAGATCGATCTGATAAGACGAACACTCGATGACGTGCACGCGCGACGGCTGAATGAGACTTGCGCGCGGCGGAGCGAGCGACAGGATTGCGGTGCCGATGTTGCCGCCCATCTGCGCGTCCATGCCGGCCGACGCCGCAAGATGAGCGACGAGCGCCGTCGTGGTCGATTTGCCGTTGGTGCCGGTGATGGCGACGAATGGCGAACCGGGCGCGACCTGCGCGCGCTCGCGGCAGAACAGCTCGATGTCGCCGATCACCGGGACACTAGCTTGCTGCGCGAGGCGAACGATCCAGTGTGGCGCCGGATGGGTCAGCGGAACACCGGGGGCAAGCACGAGCGCCGCGATCCTCGACAAGTCGGCTCGCCGCAGATCCGCCGTGGGTATGCCGGCCGCGTTGGCGTTCGCGACGCTTTCCTCGTTGTCGTCAAAACCGACGACATCGGCCCCGCCGGCGAGCAGCGCGCTGGCGCTCACCAGTCCCGAGCCGCCCAGGCCGAAAACCGCGACCTTTTTGCCCGCAAAGGTCGTGATTGGAATCACGGCAACGCTACCTCAACTTCAACGTCGACAATCCCACCAGCGCCAGCACCACTGCGACGATCCAAAAACGAATGACGATCTGCGGCTCGGTCCAGCCAAGCTGCTCGAAATGATGATGGATCGGCGCCATCTTGAACACGCGCTTTCCAGTAATCTTGAATGAAACGAC
>Ga0209579_10002255_pt1 | contig 14981 bp, 11 predicted proteins | sample Coa_R1_2_FD_187152 | JGI IMG/M metagenome (GOLD analysis project Ga0209579, IMG submission 187152) | Surface soil microbial communities from Centralia Pennsylvania, which are recovering from an underground coalmine fire - Coalmine... | ecosystem: Environmental > Terrestrial > Soil >... | reverse complement strand
ATCCGCCCACGCCAGCAGTGAGTTGAACGCCGCCATCACAAACGACAGCCCGTAAATCCCCGTCACCGTTGTGATCTGCAGCAGCCCTAAATTCTGCCCGGCCGAATAACCCAGCAGGTTCCACGGAAAGCTGATCTCCGGCAGGTGCGCCCGCGCAAACTCAAAAGTCACCCACAAAAACGGTGCTGCCACGCACCCCAGCGTTACGCTCCGCCGCGCAATCCGGTTCACTCCCCACGAAAAACCGCCGGTCAACACTCCCCACGCCAGCGCAATCAGTAGCAGTACTCCCCACCCCGCGAGCCGCGACATTCCTCCGTGCACCGACAGCACTTCCGCGATCCACGGCACCGACGCCGCTACAAACGCCGCCGCGTGCACCTGCCCGCAAAAATACGCTACCCGCCCTGACGCGCTGAGCGCCATCATCAGCAGCACGCCCACGCTCACCCACGCGTACACCGGGAAATACAGCCACGTAAACGACAGCGCCAGCCCGGCGCCCGCTATCGCTGACACCAGCAATCGAAATGTGGTGGGATACCCGATTGTCGCAGGAGATCGCAACCAGTCCGGCCAGGCGTTTTCCGGCATCAGTGTTTGATGATCGCCCGGAAGCCTGCGGTTTCCAGGCCCTTCTTCGCGGCCTGCATGGCTTTCTGGTCGCCGTAAGGACCGACTTGCACGCGGTAATATTGATCGCCCTGTGGTGTCTGCACGAACGCCGGAAATTTCTTCTTCCTCAGGTCGCCGGCCAGCGACAGCGCGTCGCCTTCTGACCGCACCGCCGCTACTTGCAACAGATACGAACCCTTCGGAATACCCGGCAACGCCGCGCTCTTCGCCGCCGGAACCGTACTCTTCGCGCTGGTCGCAATTGTCTTAGGTGCATTTGAGGAAGCGCTGGACGTCGCGCCCGCTGCTGGCACTGCTGCGGGCGACGATTTCAACTTATCGTTCGTCGCCTTCTTCTCGCCGGCATGATAAAACTCCCAGTCCGAACTCGGCGCCGGAGCGTTCGGTTCTTCGCCAGCAATCGAATTGTCCGGTGTAGTTACAGGACTCTTGCCCTGCTTCGGCGTTTCCGGTTTCGGCGTCAGCACCGGATCCGCCATGTGCGCGCTCGCCGCGCGTACCTGCCCATCATATTGGTTCCGTCCCATGACGTAACCAAGCGTAAAAAATACTCCCGAAAACAGCAGCATGAGAAAAAACAGACCAATCACATGCCGCCCTTCCAGTACGCGTTCCCCCGCGCTGGATCGCTTGCCGGCTCCCATCTATTTTTTTTGCCCCCCCAGACTTTCCACCCAGCTATTAATAATATCTATGGGCAGCGGGAAAACAATCGTTGTGTTCTTCTCGACACCTATTTCCGTTAACGTCTGCAGATACCTCAACTGGATCGCCGACTTCTGCGTTTCCAGCACTTTCGCCGCGTCCGCCAGCTTCTGCGATGCCTCGAACTCTCCGTCCGCGTGAATCACCTTCGCCCGCCGCTCGCGTTCCGCTTCCGCCTGCCGCGCAATCGCTCGCTGCATCTGCTCCGGAATATCCACCTGCTTCACTTCCACCTTGGTCACCTTGATGCCCCAGGCTTCCGTGTCCGCGTCCAAAATGATTTGCAACTTCCCGTTCACTTTGTCGCGCTGCGAGAGTATTTCGTCCAGGTCAAACTGTCCTACTACGCTGCGCAGCGTCGTTTGCGCCAGTTGCGACGTCGCATACTGGAAGTTCGCCACTTGCGACAGCGCCAGATTCGCATCCACTACACGGAAGTAACAGACCGCGTTGACTTTGACCGATACGTTGTCGTGCGTAATGATGTCCTGGGGCGGTACGTCCAGCGTCTCCAGCCGCAAACTGATTCGATACAGCGTCTCGATCGGCCAGAACACAAAATTCACTCCGCCCGTCTTCGCTTCGGGCACCAGCCGTCCCAGCCTCAGCACTACCCCGCGCTCCCATTCCTTGATCACATACAGCGAATTGCGAATCCAGATCAAAATGAGAAATACGACGACTGCGATCCCCGTCAATCCGATATTCACCATGCTCTCCCCCTGCCTTCCGTTTCCTTCATCCCTTCACGAATTGCGAGCCTGTGCCTCACTGGCGGGCCGCACATGCAATTTCAGTCCCTCCATTCGTTCCACCTTTACCGGCTCGCCTTCGCTCACGTCCTGCGCCGAAATCGCTCGCCAGGTTTCCCCGTGAATCCGGACCATCCCCTCCACGCCCGACTTCAGCCCGGTGGTCGCAATTCCCTTTTCTCCCAGCAATTCCTCGGCGCCTGTCGCCGGTTTCCACTTCCGCGAACGCAGCACCAGTCTCATCAGAAACACGCTGATCGCCGCAAACGGCAGTGTCACCGCCACCGCCATCCCCAGGCTCACCCCGCCCGCCGTCAGCGGCGATTTGATCAGGAAAATCGCCCCGAACACCATCGCCACGACTCCGCCCAGCAGCAAAACTCCATGGCTGGTGAACTTTGCCTCCAGCACAAACAGCGTCACCGCCGTCACAATCAGCAGCACTCCCGCCAGGTTCACCGGCAGCAGGTGCATTGCATACAGCGCCAGCACCGAACAAATCGCCCCTACAACTCCCGGTATGACCGCCCCCGGATGCGTAAACTCCGCGTACAAGCCCAAAGTTCCCAGGATCAGCAGCAGGAAAAACATGTCCGGCTCGACAATCCGCGCCAGGAATCTCTGCCGCCCCGACAATTCAAACGCCTCTCGCCGGTAATTCGTCAGGTTCAGTGTCGTCTTACTCCCGTCAAATCGCGTGATCGTTCGCCCGTTCAGCTTTTGCAGCAGCTCTTCCCGCGAACTCACCACCAGGTCAATCAGCTTCCCGTCCAGCGCTTCCTTTTCCGTGAACGCCGCAGCATCCGTCACCGCCGTCTCCGCCAGCTTCGCGTTCCGCCCGCGCTTCTCCGTGTAGCTGCGCAGAAATGCCATCGCGTCGTTCATGATTTTCTTGCGCAATACCTCGTCCACGCCAATCGTAAATCCGCCGATCGCGATGATCGGCGAAGCCGCGCCCGTTCTTGTCCCTGGCGCCATCGCCGCCACATCGGCGCTCATCAGAATAAAAAATCCCGCCGAGGCTCCTCGCGCTCCGGTTGGCCCCACGTACACCGCCACCGGCACCGGCGACCCCAGCACGTGCTGGATAATGTCCTTCATCGAATCGCTCAGCCCACCCGGCGTGTCCATCGTAATCAGCGCCAGGGCCGCGTTTTTCTGAGACGCGTCCGCCAGCCCTTCATCAATATAGGTCGCCAGCACCGGCTCCACTTCCCCATCCAGGCTGAGGTCCACCACCAGCGGCTGCGTCGTCGGTGGCTTCGGCGAAGGTTCGTCGGAAATGCTTGCCTGAGGAAGGATCAATAAAAAGAATAGTGCGCCTGCGGCCGCCCACAGCACCTGGCGTCCCGCGAACCCCATCCATAAATTTTGCTTCATGGTGTCGCCGCTTTATTCCCGCTCTGCAGATGCTCCAGCAGGTCCCGCGCCTCGGAGTAATTAGGCGCCAGTTTCAGCGCTTTTTCCAGTTCTGCTTTAGCCAGGTCCGGCTTTCTCTGCTCCAGGTAAATACGTGCCAGCGTTGTCCGGTCCACCGCCGAATCCCGTTCCGCCAGCGCCGTTTGCAACTCCTGAATCGCTTCGCCTCGCTTGGAGCGCCGCCGCAGCACTTCTGCCATCCCGCGGTGCCCCGCCGGATCATTCGGCGCCGCCGCCAGCGCCGCCTTGAAGTCCGCTTCCGCCGTGTCCAGCCTGCCGGCCGCTAACTCCTGCCTTCCCTTGCGCATGAGTGCTGTCGGCGACGCCGTTGCCGGAGTTGCCGCCGCCGCGCTCGCACTCCCGTTCGTACTCCCATTTGCATCCCGTGACGCGATCTGCAATTGCAGCGTCGTTGTATCCAATTCCGTCATCACCCGATCCAGCTTCGAAAAACTGTCCGGCTTTACCGGCGGCAGCGCATTCGGCCCCAGAGTCTCCGCCGCCGAATTTCGCTCCTCGGTAGCTTCCGTCTTGTTCCCCGTTTTCTCCAGCGCATAAACCAGCATCGCCCGGTCCTCGGGATTTTCCGGCTCACGATCCGAAGCCTCGCGAAAATATTTTGCCGCCGTCGTTGCGTCGTTCCCGCGCAGGTACAGCATTCCCAGATTGAACGGATAGTCGTCCTCGTCCGGATCGAGGTCCAGCGCCCGCAACAGTGCTGAAGCCGCCTCCGTCGTCTTCCCGCGCCGCGCCTGCGCCAGCGCCAGGTTATTCAGCACCTCAGGCAATTCCGCTCCGGCCACCAGGTCGCTTTTCAGGTTGCTCCGCAGCGCCTCAAACGTCTCTTCCGCTTTGTCCGGCTGGTTCAGCAGCAGCCGGCAAACTCCCGTGGTGAACATGGCCTCCGCAGCCAGCGAATTTCCGCCGGGCACTTTCGCCAGCCACGGCAGTGCTGAATCGCAATCGCGTCGCGAAAAATAAGTTTGCCCCAGTGCAAACGCCGGGTCCGGCCACTCCGGATCAAGTTGCGCCGATTGCCGCAACTCCCTCGCCCTCGCTTCATCATCGTTAGCCAGCAATCCCCGAATGTAGTGTTCAAACGCATCCAGCCGCAGCGGCCGCTGCAATTTCCCGAATTCCGCCAGGTTCAGCGGAAATCCCTTGTCGTTCGCCGCCAGCATTTTCCACACTACCTTGCTGTGCAGCTCCATCAGCCCATCCAGTGTTCCCATCTCCTGCACCGGCTCGGCTAGCTTGGTTGGGCTTACCCTCAACAAATTGGCTTCAATCGTGAGCGACTTCCCATCCGACGAAAATTTCCCGAACACCACAAAGTCCGCGTCCAGGTCCGCGCCAATCCGCAGCATGGTCGCGTGGCTGAACCTTGCGTTCGCCGGCAACCCGTTGCGGTCCAGTTCCGAGGCGCGGCCCGCGTGCGTGAACACCTGCTGCCCCGCCGCAGTCAATCGCTGGATGGTCAGCTCTTCCAGCCCTTCTCCCAGCCAGTCCAGCCGTGCATTCGCTCCATCATTCTCAAAGGGAAAGACCAGAAAGATGCCTTGCGAGGTGGGGACTCCGCGGTTCCGCGCGGGCGCCGTCTGGCCTTGCGCCAAACTTGCCATTACGAAAAATGCAGCCACTGCAAAAGCCGGCGCGCATTTCCATTTCATGCTGGGATTGTATCAGAGCGCCATCATCGGCAGCGCTACAAGGCTGGCTCACAATTTCCTGGCCGCAACCTCAACTCTGGCGCTACCCGAGCCGCGTGAGCGCAAGTATTCGGTGTCGCGCATCAGTTCTAAGTGGACTCCTGACTCAGAACTTAAAACTTATACTCTAAAACTGACTTATGGCAGCGGCGAATTGGCCTCTTTGGGCAGCAGAATCTCCTGCGTCTCCGGCAGCTTCAGCATCGCTGAAAACGCCGGGTCGGTCTTCACGTCGTTCATGGACGCGTAGCCTTCTTCCTTGGCCTTGCGCAGATAGATCAGGCTGCGGTCATAGTTGCCGGCTTCGGCGAACGATTTCGCCAGCAGAAAGTAAAATCTCCCGCGATCCGACACCGAGCGGTCCTGCAGCAGCGAGCCGCCCCGCGAAGACGCATGCTCCAGCACCTGCGGATCAATCGCCAGCGCCTGGCGAAACGCTCCGATGGAATCCTGATACTTCTTGTCGCCAAAGTACGCGTAGCCCAGGTTGCTGTACAAAACCGCCATGTCCTGGCGAATCTTGATCGCCCGCTCGTAGGAACGGATTGCTTTGCCGAATTTCTTGCGCTGGTACCAGATGGTGCCAATGTTGTTCTGCGCGTCCGCGTACTTCGGATCCGTCTTGGCCGCCCTTTGGTAACACTTTAGCGCCGTGGAAAGGTCTTCCTGCTGGTGCAGCGCTATGCCCAGCTTGTTCCAGTAAACCGCGTTTTTCGGATTTTCCTCGGCCAGCCTTTTATAGGCCACCGCGGCGTCGTGAAAGTCCTTCCGCGCCATATAAATGTCAGCCAGGTCCTCGGGCGACAGCTGTTGCCCCGGCGTGGCGGCTCCCTGGGCAGGCGTCTGTACCGGCGCCATAAAATTCGTCGCTGGCGCGGATATTGCGCTGTCGTCGCTGACTTGTCCTGCGGAGGGAATGCTGAGACTTACGAGGAGTACTGCTGCTGGAACCGCCAATCCGTAGTGCGTCATGGCGACTCTCCCTTCTCCGGCGGAGCTTGTGGCTTGTCGGAGTCCTTCTTCTTGCCTCCAAAGATACCAAAAATCTTCTTCAAGGGGTTCTTTTTCTTTTCTTTACTCTTATCATCGGCGTCAGTAGCGTTCAGCGGTTTGCCGTCCGGGCCAATCGCCGTATTCGGCTGATTTTGCCCGGGTTGCGCTCCCGGCTTGTTCGGATCCACCGGCTCCTTGGGCTGTCCTCCGCCAAAGATGTGCGAGAGGAACGAACCGGTCGAGGAGACGATTCCGTGCCCGCCGCCGTGCAGTTCGCAGTATTCGGTCGGCGCCGAACCGCCAACGTACACCTCTTCCCGGGTCGTCGGGCAGTTGGAAGTCGCCAGTTCCAGCGATTCCGGATCAATCATTACCGACTGCACGCCTTCCGGCATGTCGAAGTCTTTCACGTTGCGGTAGCCGGGCAACACCGTGGCTCTCTTCATGTAATCGGCCCAGATTGGCGCCACAGCCACCCCGCCCGTGAATCCAAGGTCCCGGTTGTCGTCAAAGCCGACCCAGACCACCGTCACCAGGTTTGAGGTGTAGCCGGCAAACCAGCCGTCGCGCGAAGTGCCGGTCTTCCCCGCCGCCGGCAGGCTGAATCCCCGCGCCCGCACCGTCGCGCCGGTGCCTTTGTTCAGCACGTCTTTCAACAGGCTGGTCACCAGGAACGCCACCCGCGGGTCCAGCACGGCGTGCGTCTCCGGCGCCGTCTTTTCCAGCACGGTGCCATTGGCGCTGACGATGCTGTGCAGGTATTGCGGTTCGGCGCGCACACCGCCCTGCCCGAACGCCGTGTAGGCCGCCGCAACGTCCACCGGCGTCATTTCATAGGCGCCCAGCGCCACCGCCGGTGTGGCTTTGATGTTATTGCCCAGACCCATCTGCCGCGCAATCTGCACCACCCGGCCATAGCCGATCATTTCCGCCACTTTCACCGTGGCCACGTTGAGCGAATTGGTCAGCGCGTCGCGGACGGTTACCCGCCCCATAAACCGTTCGCCGTAGTTGTTTGGCGTGTACTCCTGACCGTCAAACGCAAAGGTGGTCGGCTCGTCGTCAATGGTCGTGGCCGGCGTCACCACCGGCTGCACACCGTCCACGGCATTATCAAACGCTGCGGCGTAGACGAACGGCTTGAACACCGATCCCGGCTGCCGGTGCGCGATGGCATGGTTCAGCTGGCTCTGTCCATAGTCACGGCCGCCCACCAGCGCCTTGATGTCGCCCGTTTTCGGATCCAGCGAAACCAGCGCCACCTGTACTTGCGGCAAGATTTCCGTACTTCCCACCGGTTTGCCCTTGGAGGTTTTGCGCTTGGCGTACTTTTTGGCCAGCAGGTCGTCCACGTTCTTCATTCCGGATTCGACCGCCGCCGCCGCGGCACGCTGGAGGGCCGGGTCGAGCGTGGTGTACACCCGGAAGTTCTGGCTCAGCAGGTCGTTTTCCGAATATTTGTCCAGCAGGTGGTCCTTCACCATGTCTACGAAGTATGGCGCCTCGCTGGAAGTTCCTGCCGTGTGCACCAGCTTGAGCGTCTCGTTCTTGGCATCCTGCGCATCGGAGGCGGTGATGTACTTGTTCTCGACCATCTGCGTTAGCACGCGGTCCCGGGCTTGCGCTCCGCGTTCCGGATGGCGGTCCGCGCTTGAGTAATAGTTCGGGGCGCGGATGATTCCCGCCAGGTAAGCGCATTCCGCGATGCTCAGTTGACGCAAGTCCTTGCCGAAGTAGGCGACACTGGCCTGCGCGAAGCCGCGAATACCAAAGCTGCCCCGGTTCCCCAGGTACACCTCGTTGGCGTACATCTCAAAAATGCGCTGCTTGGAGAAGCGCTGCTCCAGCTCAAAGCTCAACATGGCTTCGGCCAGCTTGCGCCGCCAGTTGCGGTCGGTATTCAGAAAGAATGTGCGCGCCACCTGCATGGTGATGGTGCTGGCGCCCTGCAGGTGCGTGCCGTGGCGCAGGTCGTTCCAGGCCGCCCCAAAGATGCGAATGAAGTCAAAACCGGGATGCTCAAAGAAGCGCTTGTCCTCCGCCGACAAGATGGCGTTGATCAGGGTCGGAGGCAGGTCGTCGTAGCGGATAAAGCGGCGCTTTTCGCGGGCGCTGTCAAATAGATTGGTGATCAGCTCCGGCTCGATTTCGGCGATGCTCATTTCGGCTCCGCCGCCGAGCGGCCGGATGGAGCGGATGGCCCTTCCGCTGAACTGTACCGCGAGGGCATTGGTCCCGCCGAAGTAGGACAGCTTGGACGGGCGAATATCCACGATGTTGCCGTCGGCGGTGTACTGGCCGAGCGCCGAGTCGTCCGCCTCCGGGCGGTAGCCGACGCGCTGCAGGTACGTAGTCAGTTCGTCTGGTCCCCAGGCCTGCCCGGGAGAAATCTCAGCGGGCGCGGAGAAGATCTGCGTGGTGTTCTGGAGAATGTTGCCGGACAGGCGGGCGTCGACCATCCGCCCGTATTTCACGTAATAGTAGCCGAAGATGCTGGCCGCGATGACGATGCAGCCAAAAACCACACCCAGCAGGGTCAGGCCGTACGCAGACGTCCAGAATCCCTTTTGTATGCGGATACGCAAGGTCTCTCCAACGGGCTGAAAGGATAGTGTCTCTTACTGTTGGCTACGAGCAAAGCCACAGTTCCTGCCGGTTGTCCAAAGCAGTTTCGCAACAGGAAGGTCAAAGCTGTTAGATGCGGAGGTTGCCGCGGTGCGCTGCCACGGAGAATCGCAGCGCCGCCCGCTAAGTGAGCGAGCGGTTCTCACTGTTGGGCGTGAAATGGAGTTCCACGTGGTAGAAGAGAATGTCCACGGGTACGGTGTAGTCCACCGCAATGGTGACACGGGAGCTGCCGGCGGTGACTTTGATATTGTCTTTGGTGGCCGGAATCTCCAGATCCTCCATGGTCTTGAAGACCTTTTCCTTGATCTGCTCTTCGCTGTCGTGGTTGACGATGCCGAACCGGGCAATTTCCTGAATTTTGTCGTTGAGCTGGTATTCGGCAACGTACGGCGGAATGACTTTCACCCCGGCCATTACGCCCATAATCAGGATTGCGGTGATAATGATCGCCTTGAGCTTACCTTCGCCGCGCTGCGATCTGAATCCGCTGTAATTTTGTGCTGCACGCACCACTGGTCTTCTCCTGCGCGCCCACCGGTTCCGTCTCCGGTGCATGTGGCCCGCTGACCCTTCGAAAGTAGCACCCAGGATTTCGCGGTGTCGATAACCCGTAGGTACAGGTGTTTCCACCCAGCCAACCCCTTTTCGAGCGCCATGGAACGCCGGGTCTGCCTAACGGTGCTAGAATTTGCGCGTTTCACAGGGGGCTCCCGACATGAAAACGACACGGCGCGCGTTTATTGCTACTTCCGCAATGGCTGCCTTGGCTCCGTCACTGCCCAGGCCAGAGGGCGGGAAGCCGCGGTTGGCGTTTTCGACTCTGGGATGCCCGAAATGGCCGTGGCCCCAGATCCTGGATTTTGCGGCCGCCAATGGCTTTTCGGCGATCGAGATTCGCTGCATTCTGGGCGACCTCAACCTGCCGGACCGGCCAGAGTTTGCGCCGGACAAGATTGCCGCCACCAAGAAAGACATTGTGGCGCACGGGCTGAAGATCTCCGATCTGGGCAGTTCTTCGGAGATGCATCATACGGACCCGGACAAGCGCGCCAAGAGTATTTCCGACGCCAAGCGGTTTATTGACCTGGCGGAGAAGCTGGAGGCGCCGTATGTGCGCATCTATGGCAACAAGATTGAGGGACCCCGCGATGAGTGCCTCCATCGAGTGGCGGCGGGTATGCACGAACTGGGCGTTTACGCGGCGCCGCACGGCGTTTCGGTGATCATCGAATCGCACGGAGACTTTGTGGATTCGCCGACGCTGAAACAGGTGCTTATGGAGGCAGACCATCCCAACGCGGCATTGCTGTGGGATGCGCACCACACTTATGTAAGCGGGCATGAGGAGCCGGAGGTGACGGTACGCGAGTTGGGCAAGTGGATCCGGCATACCCACCTGAAGGACTCGGTGATGGTGAACGGCGAAGCCCATTACGTGTTAACCGGAACCGGCAGCGTGCCGGTGAAGCGCCAGATGCAGGCGCTGGCCGCAACGGGATATAAAGGATACTTCTGTTTCGAGTGGGAGAAGCTGTGGCATCCGGACATTGCCGAGCCCGAGGTGGCCATCGCCAATTACGCAAAGGTGGTGCCTACTTATCTGGAGAAGCCGAAGCCCAGCTGAGTCCGGGCGGCGGTTGGAAAGTGCGCTATACTGCACTTTTGGCGAGGGTGGTGGGCTACCCCCGGGTGTTTGCGTAAGAGTGGCAAACAAAGGACTTAGAGGTTTAAGAGTGGCTGAAGACTCGAGATTCGTGACTCGAGTTTCGTGACTTGTGACTCGTGTGCCCCCCGCCCGGTCTTTTACGTAAGTATTCATTCTAAAGAGGTTAGCGGAGCGACGGTTTGTAAGTATTGATTCTGCGGGAGTTAGGAACGCGCGTTTTGCCGGAATCCCGTTGGATGAGGCGGAGGCTCTGTTGGACGTCTGGGGCATGACTTCCCTAATTTCATTTGCGGTGTTCCGGTGGTCTCGCAGCAGGATGAGCGGGCGAGGCGAAAGTCCGGGTCCCGTTGGCCACGACATGGAATCGCGGCTAGCTGGCGGCTGTGGGGCCGCCGGTTGGCAAACTTGAGGAGCGCGAGGATCCGGCTCGCTCAAGAACTTCGAAAACGATAGGCGCGAGGGAAAGAGAAATCTACTGGTCTGAGGGACAGTGTTGGAACTGTACTTGCCTCCGAGTTTCCGACTGCTTATGACCCCGCAAGCCGTAAACAGTAGATAATCACGGATGCGGAAGCTTCTCGTAAAGGTCGAGTAGCTTTTGTAATGAGGGTAAAACGCGTTCCTTCGGTCGCATGTTCTCGACAGTGAACTTCAGCCAATAAACGGGATTCCCGAATTGGTCATTAGCGACTTTCTTCATACCAAGTATTTCGCAAAGCTTCCGTCCCTCGGGCGTCCAGCCAACCCCTACAAGCTCTGACAAACGAATACCCTGCGAATTGGCGTAGTGTATAAGCTTATCCAGCAATCCGTGGAGAAGCTTTTGCAAGGCCTCGTTGTAGAGACCCTCTCCCACGTTGCGAGCAGCACGAGAAATGGCGACAGACATCAGGTAGATTTTGAGGCAGGTGCCCGGAGAGATGGGCTCCACGTCTTCAGCTCTGATCTCATTATCTTGCACCCGGCCTTCCTTTATTTTCTGAAACAAGCCCTCGGTAACCGGCATGGCATTGATGTACCCGGCAGCCAATCCTGTGTCGCGGTCCATCAGAAACGTATAGATGTCTGGGCAGACTTGGATCCACTCAAGGGATAGGCCCCGTGGAATCTCGACTTCCGCGTAGTGTGGGAGTTCACCGTAGGATTCCGAATCAATTTGAGTGCCCGTGTAGTCAAGCGTACGCTCGAATTCGTTCCGATCGGAGAATTCCCTGCCGTGTTTGATTGTGAAGGCAGAGGGTCTCTTCCGGAGAAACGGAAGCCACGAGTTTTCCATATGCTGGCGATCGAAGTAGTCGCTGTGCTTGCGGAATTCGTACCTCTTTTCCTCAAAATCCGCTAGATAAACGTGGAAGCCCTTGGCTCCGCCAGGCCCCGTTTTGGGGACGAATTTGTCAGCAATGCCGGCCCAAAAGTCCTGAGCGCTGTATTCGTTCATCACACGATTGACCTGACCGCGGCGAAACAGGGTCGCCCAATCGAAATTCAAGGGGAGGATCGAGCCACAGAAAATGATCTTGTCGAAACGAATTTCTTCGTACTTTAGCATGCTATAGCCGACTAGGTAGGTTCCAAAGCTGTGGGCAACAACGGAGGGTCGCTTGTCGTGACTCTGTACGCTAAGTTTCGCCCTGTTTTCTCGAACAATAGCTCCATAGTCGCTATAGAAGTGTTCCACCATCCGGTCATTCAGACTCTTGATTAGAAACTTGTGGAGACCATACTTTCCAAAATCGTAGCTCCTGAAGGGAAACCCATGGTCTCCCCATACTTCACTTGCCGTCTTTTGCCATTTTGCCCAGGTCATAATGCCGTGAATGAAAATCGTGAGCGGTGGTTTGTAATCAGGGGCCCTAGTTTTGGCGCGGCTAATTCGGGCTCGCATTTTTCCTCGCTGGACAAGTTACCGTACGGGTAATCTATCAGTAAGAATTACGAAAAGAAAGCGAGAACGGGGCGTGATCAAACGCGGAGACGCGGAGTGCACTGGGGTTGCGCTGAGGGATGCTGCAGTTGTGGCGAACGGTTGGAATTTTGCCAAGGCGGGCGCAACAACGCGAAGAGGCTTCCGCGCTGCGCGAATACGCGGTGCTGGTTGCGAAGAAAGCAGATTCCACGCTGCGCTCGGAATGACAATTGCCAGAGAAAAGGTCGGGTTAGTAGGCGCGGGCGAAGATGGCGCGTTCTGTGGATTCTTGGCCGCAGAAGACGCATTTGCCGGAAGTGGGGGCGGCGCCTGGGCCTAAGACGGCTTCCTGGTCCAGCGGGATGCAGCGCATGGTGGCGCGCGTTTCTTCCTTGATTTTGGCTTCGCAGTCGGCGCTGCCGCACCATCCGGCGAAGGCGAAACCGTTTTCCACGGCTTTCTTGAAGTCGTTGTAGGTGGCGGTGGCGTGCGTGTTGGCGCGGCGGAAGGCCAGTGCTTTGTCGTGAAGCGCCTGCTGGACTTCGACCAGCAGCCCGGCGATGGTTTGCGGCAGGTCAGCGAGTGAGGCGGAAATTTTGCCTTCGCGACCGGGACGATCGCGGCGGGCCACTACCGCGGCTTGTTTGGCGACATCTTTGGGGCCCAGTTCCACGCGGACCGGCACACCGCGCATTTCCCAATCATTGAATTTCCAACCCGGGCTTTGGCCTTCGCGTTCGTCAAGGATGACGCGGATATTGGCCTTGACGAGTTGCGCTTTCAATTCCTTGGCGACGGTTAAGACGGCGGATCTCTCCTCCTCGTTTTTGAAGATGGGGACGATGACGCACTGATACGGCGCAATTTTGGGCGGGAGGATCAGCCCCTGATCGTCGCCGTGAACCATGATGATGGCGCCGATGACCCGGGTGGAGAGTCCCCAGGAGGTGGTCCAGCAATGCTGTTGGACGCCGGTATGGTCGAGGTATTTAACTTCGAAGGCTTGCGCGAAATTCTGGCCGAGGAAGTGCGAGGTTCCCGACTGCAGCGCCTTGCCGTCGCCCATCATGGCTTCGATGGAGTAGGTGATGTCGGCGCCGGCGAATTTTTCGGCATCGGACTTGGCGCCGGGAATGACCGGGATAGCAGCGTCGTTGACGGCGAAATCGGTGTAAACGTCGAGCATCTGGCGGGTTTCGTCCATGGCTTCCTGGCGGGTGGCGTGGGCCGTGTGGCCTTCCTGCCAGTAAAACTCAAGAGTGCGAAGAAAGAGTTTGGTGCGAAGTTCCCAGCGGATGACGGAGTTCCACTGGTTCATGAGGACGGGAAGGTCTCGGTAGGACTGAATCCATTTGGACCACATGTGGCCGATGATCGTTTCGGAAGTCGGGCGGAGGATGAGTGGCTCGGCCAGTTCTTCGCCGCCGCCGATGGTGACTACGGCCAGCTCGGGTGAGAAACCTTCGACGTGGTGCTTTTCTTTTTCGATGAAACTTTTCGGGATCAGCAGCGGGAAGGCCACGTTCTGGTGGCCAGTGGCTTTGAAGCGGCCGTCGAGGGCCTGCTGGATATTTTCCCAAAGTGCCCAGCCATAAGGGCGGACGATCATGCAGCCGCGGACGGGAGCGTAGTCGGCGAGTTGCGCTTTCAGGACGAGCTGGTTGTACCACTCGGAAAAATCCTGTGCTCGGGTGGGGAGTTTTTCTTCAGCCATGCGGCAGTAGCTAGCCCTTTCCTACAGTGTAAGAACGTTCTAGCCTATCGGAAACTGAACAGGCGGCGCAACAAGACACGAAGTTCTTGACTTTCAACTACAGAAAACCTACTGTGCTGCTGCAGCAGCTAAACCTGCTTGACTTGGCTCGCTGAAAAATCGGGGACGCCTTCCCAGAGGGACTGGCGGATCTATTTTTCTGCGGGCTTTTCGCTTTTCTGAGGCCCGCGAAAGAAAGACGGTCCAGATGAGCACCGCGTATAAAATTCGGTTGATTCGTGCGGCACGAGACCGCGGTTTTTCGGACGCTGACATTCTGGCCGAAGTCTTGGTCGGTGTATATGGGAGCGAAAAGAGGCGGACGCTTGTGGTTGAGTGGGGAGAATTATTAGGCCTAACGGCTAGCGATTCGTTGCGGCTCGCGCACGCCGCCGGCCTGATCCCGAGCGCGCACCCGCCGCGCGGCGAGGGCTGAGAAATGCCTCGCGATAAAGGTCAGGAAAAACATCACGGACGAAAGCTTCGTCCTCTGCAGAGCCGCTGGCCAGTCTGCGCACTGCGGCAATACGTTCCAGCCTCTTAAGCGCTTTGAAGCGTTTCTCGATTGCGGCAATCAGGTGTTTTTCGGCCATCGTTGTGTTCCCAACTAAGTATGCCCCTCGGTACCGTTCGATAGCAAGGGTATGGATCCAGCCTAGAAACAGGAGGCATGCACTTCAGCCCTATGGATTTAGGCCTGTGCAAGGTAGGCACAGCGGCGGCTCGCGTTCAGAGTGTCTTTATTTATGGGTGGGCAGGAGGTCCCAGACGGCCGGGTCTTCGGTGCCCAGCACCCAGGAGCAGAATCCCTGCA
>Ga0209579_10002250_pt1 | contig 15009 bp, 10 predicted proteins | sample Coa_R1_2_FD_187152 | JGI IMG/M metagenome (GOLD analysis project Ga0209579, IMG submission 187152) | Surface soil microbial communities from Centralia Pennsylvania, which are recovering from an underground coalmine fire - Coalmine... | ecosystem: Environmental > Terrestrial > Soil >... | reverse complement strand
CCTGTGCGTGGAAGAAGTCGTCGCGGATGTAGTTGAGCTCTGTGGTGAGCGTCAGCGTATCGGTCGGCTTGTACGTGACGACGATGTCGCCGATGTAGCGGAGCGCGCCGCTGGGATCGACGATGGTCGCGTTCTCCGGCCCGATATGGGTGAGCGCCAGCACGGTGAGCTTGCCGTCGGCGAGCCCGTTCAGGCCGATACCGCCGAGGAAGGCCGGATCCTTGTTGTTGTCGCCGCTGCCGAGCGAGGTGTTGACGCCGGTATCGCCGCCCAGCCACAGATCAAACGTGTCGTTGAGGTGCGCGACGGCGTATCCGCCGGTGTGCTTCAGCGGAATGCCGAAATTGAAGATGTAGGAGTGCGAGTAGAAGGCGTTGCCCGTGGGCTCGATGACCTCGTTGCCGATCGGCGTCGGGTACTGGCCGAATTTGATGTCGACGCCGCCATCCGTGAGGATCGGCAGGTGCGCCGAGAAATCGGCCTCGACGATGTCGAGCTGAGTGCGATCGCTCGTGACATGCGTCAGCTCGCCGAGGAAATGCGTGTAGCGCGCGTCGGTGCCGTACATGCCTTCGAACTTGAAGCCCCAGTCGAAGCCGGTGGCCTTGGGGTCGACCGGCCGCGCCGCCACCAGCGAGAGCTGGTTGAGCACGAGCTGGTCCTGCTTGTCGGTGAAAAGGTGTCCGAAATTGATGTTGCTGCGGGAGTCGTCGGTGTTCCCCGTGATCCCGGCCTCGAGCTCGGCACCGAGGGTGAAGCTGTCCCAGAACGGGGCCGGCGTCCACGGTGCCGCCGGTGCTGCGGGCGCGGCCGGCTCGTCCGCCAGGGCCGCGCTTGCGCCAAGCACGAACAGGCTCGCGCCAAAGAGCGCCTTAGATCCTCTCATTCCAAATCCCCCGAAAGGTGAACGCGGCTTTATTGCCGGGCGCCTCCTGCCCGGCGGTTTCGCCTCCGCCGCGCACGATCCTCGGACCCGCATATAAATTCGAGGCGGGCCGGAAGCGGGCAGCGATTGCCGATGGTGATCAGCAATGATCGTGCCAGAGGCAGCGGTAACCTGCCCCGCCTCCCCGTCCGATCGCGGGCGCTTATTAATCTGCCGTAATTAAACGGGAATCCTAGGCGGCGTGGGCAATTGATATCGGCTCGAGCGCGGTAGCGGGGTGATGAAAACGCCGCCCTGTTGCGCGCCATCCCATGGCTCGGAATCGAGCACCCCCGCCGCGTCGCCGCGACGGGGGTGCCGTCTTCAGGGCCGGCGCCGGCCGATCAGACGCTGTAGTACATCTGGAATTCGATCGGGTGCGGCGTGTGCTCGAACGCGTAGATCTCCTCCCACCGGAGCTCCAGGTAGGATTCGATCTGGTCGGCGGTGAACACGTCGCCGGCGAGCAGGAACTCGTGGTCGTTGGCGAGCGTCGTGACCGCCTCGCGCAGCGAGCCGCACACGGTCGGCACCGCCTTCAGCTCCTCGGGCGGCAGGTCGTAGAGGTTCTTGTCGATCGGGTCGCCCGGATGGATGCGGTTGCGGATCCCGTCCAGCCCCGCCATCAGCATGGCGGCGAAGGCGAGGTACGGATTGGCCGCCGGATCCGGGAAGCGGACCTCGACGCGCTTCGCCTTCGGGCTCGAGCCGAAGGGGATGCGGCAGGAGGCCGAGCGGTTGCGCGACGAATAGGCAAGCAGCACCGGCGCCTCGAAGCCGGGGATCAGCCGCTTGTAGCTGTTGGTCGTCGGATTGGTGAAGGCGTTGAGCGCCTTGGCGTGCTTGATGATGCCGCCGATGTAGTAGAGCGCGGTGTCGGAGAGGTCGGCGTAGCCCGAGCCGGCGAAGGTCGGCTTGCCTTCCTTCCAGATCGACTGGTGGACGTGCATGCCGGAGCCGTTGTCGCCCTTGATCGGCTTCGGCATGAAGGTCGCCGTCTTGCCGTAGGCGTGGGCGACGTTATGCACCACGTATTTGTAGATCTGCATGCAGTCGGCAGCCTTCACCAGCGTCTCGAAGGTCGCGCCCAGCTCGTGCTGGCTCGGCGCCACCTCGTGGTGGTGCTTCTCGACGTTCAGCCCCATGTCGAGCATGGTCGAGAGCATCTCGGCCCGCATGTCGCCGGCGCTGTCGACCGGCGGCACCGGGAAATAGCCGCCCTTGATGGCCGGGCGATGGCCGCTATTGCCCTCGGGATAGGTCTTGAAGCTGTTGTAGGGGCCCTCCTCGCTGTCGAGCTCGTAGGCGGCGCCCTGCATGCCGGTCTTGAAGCGGGCGTCGTCGAACACGAAGAACTCGGCCTCCGGTCCGAAATAGGCGGTGTCGCCGACACCGCTCTGCGCCAGGTAGGCCTCGGCCTTCTTGGCGGTCGAGCGCGGGTCGCGCGGATAGGCCTGGCCGGTGGTCGGCTCGGCGATGTCGCAGACGATGATGAGCTGCGCCTGCGACGAGAACGGATCCATCACCGCCGTCGAGAGATCCGGGATGAGCGTCATGTCCGATTCGTTGATCGCCTTCCAGCCGGCGATCGACGAGCCGTCGAACATGATCCCGTCGGTCAGGAGATCCTCATCCACCGTGCGCACGTGGTGCGACAGGTGCTGCCACTTGCCGCGCGGGTCGGTGAAGCGGAAGTCGACGTACTTGACCTCCTTCTCTTCGATGAGATCGAGAACTTTCTTGACGTCGGACATCGCTGTGGATCCTTCGATGGAGCAAGGGGTTGGGGACCTGAAGACCGGGCGGGACCACGACCCGCCCAAAAAATGTGCAGTATGGCGAAGCGCCGGTCAGATCGCGGCGGTGCCGCGCTCGCCGGTGCGGATGCGCACGACCTCCTCGATGTTGGAGACGAAGATCTTGCCGTCGCCGATACGCCCGGTATGGGCGGCCTGCTGGATCGCCTCGACGGCCCGCTCGACCATCGCATCCTCCATGATGACCTCGATCTTCACCTTGGGCAGGAAATCGACCACGTACTCGGCGCCGCGATAGAGCTCGGTATGGCCCTTCTGCCGGCCGAAGCCCTTGGCCTCGGTCACGGTGATGCCCTGGATACCGACCTCGTGCAGCGCCTCCTTCACCTCGTCGAGCTTGAACGGCTTGATGACGGCTTCGACCTTTTTCATCGAACTCCTCGACCTCCGGGGGCGTGCGGCACCCCACCACGCCGCAGCGGAAGCACGCCGCATGCCATTCCCTCGCAGGGACGCCATTCGGCGGGGCCGCTGTGCGCGTCTATAGGGCGGGACGCTCTGGCGTGCAACGCCGTCGGCTTGACGCCTTTAGAACCCGTGGAGTAAGAGCCCACGCTCCAGACGGCGGGTGTAGCTCAGTTGGTTAGAGCGCCAGATTGTGATTCTGGATGTCGCCGGTTCGAATCCGGTCACTCGCCCCAATTTTTCAAATGCTTATAGGGACGCCTGCGGACCGCTATGCGGGCTAGGTATCCCCTAGGTATCCCGAAGCCCGAAATCGGGCTGCACCGAGGCTCCTCGACGACGCCTCCGCTCGCTCTGCCTATGGGGGCAGGGAGGTGGCGAAGCCCGGGTTGTTCCTTGGCTTTATCGCCAATCCCGCCGGGAAATCATCACCTCGCGCTGGCTTCGCGTTCAGCCGCCGCTGCAGGATCGGAGGCTGAGCCGGCGGCCAGGCATTCGCGCGTGCCGATCATACCGCGCTCCGTCGCCCGCTCGTCGACCTCCCGATCGGCACCATCCGGCCTTCCCGCTCGTCCCACAGCGCCGCGCGCCATGCCTTCAGCGCGTCCCACGGCCTCATGACGTAGATGCAGCGCAACGCGGGGTTGGCATCGTGACAGGCCTGGAGCCGATAGTTGGGGATGCGGGGATTGAGGTGGTGAATATGGTGGAACCCGATATTCCCGGTGAACCATTGCAGGATGCGCGGCAGTTCGAGATAGGAGCTTCCCTCGAGCGCCGCGGAGACCGGGTGCCAGGCATCCTGCCGCGCCCAGACGCTGCGCTCGAAACGGTGCTGCACCGAGAACAGCCACACGCCGACCGTCGCTGCGATCACGATGATCGGCCCCTGGACCAGCACCACGGAGCGGAAGCCGAGCGCGAAGGAGAGCCCGAGAAACAGACCGAGCAGCGCCAGGTTGGTCAGGTAGACGACACGCCGCTCGTGGCGCCAGGCGCGGGGGGTATCGAACGGCACGCGATAGAGCAGCAGGAATATGAAGGGCGGAAGCACGACCCACGAGACGAACGGATGCTGCAGCACCCGGTAGCTCCAGCGCCGCGTTGCCGGCAGAAGCCGATATTCGTCGACCGTCAGACACCCGGAATAGATGTCGATCCCGGTGCCCCGCCCGTCGAGATTGTTCCAATGGCTGTGATGTTGAGCATGCTGCCGGCGCCACATCGAATACGGCGTCAGCGTGATCAGGCTGCACAGAGTGCCCAGGGCGTCGTTGGCCCGGCGCGACCGGAAGAAGGATCCGTGCCCGCAATCATGCTGGATGATGAAGATTCGGACGAAAAATCCCGCGGCCAGGAAGGCCAGCGCGAGGGTGAGAAGATAGGACCATGCGAGGCTCCAATACATGAGCGTGCAGATCGCCAGGAACGGTAGAAACGAGTTCCCCACTTGCCACAGGCTGCGCCGGAGCACGGCGCCTTCATGGGCTCGCGTGGCGCGTCGCAACGCATCGCGATCGACCTCGTCGCCGAGGTTCGTGCTCATCGTTCGCCCCTTCGCGCCGGGAAGCTCATCCGAGCCATGTTGAAGCCGACGTCGCCACAGCCGCGGCTGTCGCCAGCGCGCCGGCGGCACGGAGGGCAGAACACGGAGGGCAGAATCAGCAGGCAGGAGCCAAAATCGCGTCTTTTGAGGGATTCGCCGATCTGGCGATGCGGTCATGCTTCATGTATCGACTCCTCAACGTCGGTGCCCGTCGACCGGCCCGCGAGCGAAACCAAGCATCCTCGGCCCATGACCTTCGGTCGGGGCATCGGAATGGCCGGGGCAGGATAGCCGTCGACAATTCGGCGGCGCGACCCTCGGAAACTACTCAGACCCGGCGTGGGGACCGCTCTCGGGACCTGTGGCGCCGAGCGCTCGATGCAGGAAAATCTGCCGGCGGATTTGGGGAAGAAACGGGCTGCTGCCCGGACGCTGCGGGCCTTGCCTGAATCTCTTCGGCCGATCCGCCGGCTGCATTGCTACCGCTGCCGGGAACCACCATGTTGTTGCCTCCGGCAGGGCTCATTTCGCCTGCCGCATACGCGAAATTCCAAAGGCTCGCATCGTATGGGCGAACCGTGGTGGAAGCGGGGTGTGATCTACCAGATCTACCCGCGGTCCTTCCAGGATACCACTGGCGACGGCATCGGCGACCTCGAGGGGGTCGCGCGACGGCTCGACCATATCCAGGCGCTCGGCATCGACGCGATCTGGCTCTCGCCGGTCTACCCGTCGCCGATGGCCGATTTCGGCTACGACGTGGCCGATTACTGCGACGTCGATCCGCTGTTCGGCTGCCTCGCGGATTTCGATCGTCTGCTCGCGGCCGCGCATGCGCGGGACATCAGGCTGATCCTCGATTTCGTGCCCAACCACAGCTCGAGCCTTCATCCCTGGTTCCGGGAGAGCCGCTCGTCGCGCCTCAGTCCGAAGCGCGACTGGTATATCTGGCGCGATCCCGCGCCCGGCGGCGGGCCGCCCAACAACTGGATCAGCGATTTCGGCGGCTCGGCGTGGGCATGGGACGCGGCAACCGGTCAGTACTACTATCACGCCTTCCTGAAGGAGCAGCCCGACCTCAACTGGCGCCATCCCCAGCTGCGGCAGGCGATGATGGATGCGTTGCGCTTCTGGCTCGACCGCGGCGTCGACGGGTTCCGGATCGACGTGCTCTGGCATCTGATCAAGGCGGCGGACTTCCCAGACAATCCGTTGAATCCCGATTACCGCCCGGCGACGGGCGAGATGCACAAGGTGCTGCAGCGCCACTCGGCGGACCAGCCGGAAGTGCACGAGATCGCCGCCGAGATGCGGCGTCTCGCGGACCGCTATGGCGAGCGCGTGCTGATCGGCGAGATCTACCTGCCGCTCGGACGGCTGATGACCTATTACGGAAGCGACCTCGCCGAGGTGCACCTGCCGTTCAATTTCCAGCTGATCGATGCGCCGTGGACGGCGCACGGCCTCGCCCGGATCATCGCCGATTACGAGGCAGCCCTGCCTTTCGGCGGCTGGCCCAACTGGGTGCTCGGCAATCACGACCGGCCGCGCGTCGCCACGAGGCTGGGCGAGGCGCAGGCACGCGTGGCCGCGATGCTGCTGCTCACGCTGCGGGGGACGCCCACCATCTATTACGGCGACGAGCTTGGAATCGGGACGGTGGCGATACCGCCGGACCGGGTGCGCGACCCGCGCGAGCTGCGCGAGCCCGGCCTGGGGCTGGGGCGCGATCCGGTGCGGACGCCGATGCCGTGGGACGGGAGCCCGAATGCCGGCTTCACCGCGGGCGAGCCGTGGCTGCCGCTGAACGCCGACTGGCCTTCCCGCAACGTGGCCGCCGCCCTGGACGATCCGGGCTCGATGCTGCATCTCCATCGGCGGCTGCTGGCGCTCCGCCGCGCCCACGATGCGTTGTCGCTCGGCGATTTCGCGCGGGTCGACGCCGAAGGCGACGTGCTGGCCTTCGAGCGGCGGGCCGGCGGCCAGCGGCTGCTGGTGGCGCTGAATCTCAGCGGCGAATGGCAGCATTTCGATCCGCCGGATTGGTCTGCCGGGTATGGACTCCTGCTCTCGACTCTCGAGGAGCCCCTTCTCCGCCGGAGCGCGGCTGGTGGGATCGGAACGCTGACGCTCCGGCCGAACGAGGGCGTGATCCTCGCCTCGCCTGTTTCCTGAAGGGACGGACTTTTGCGTATCGCCATGCTCGCGCCGATCTCGTGGAGGACGCCGCCGCGCCATTACGGGCCATGGGAGCTCGTCACGAGCCTGCTGACGGAAGCGCTGGTTCAGCGCGGCGTCGACGTCACCCTGTTCGCCACGGCGGATTCACTGACCGCCGGCAGGCTCGAAGCGGTCGCGCCCGCGCCCTATTCGGAAGACAAGTCGATCGACGCCAAGGTGTGGGAGATATTGCATGTCGCCAATGTGTTCGAGCGGGCGCGCGAGTTCGACTTGATCCACAATCAGGCCGACTTCGTGCCGCTCGCCTTCTCGCGGCTGGTCGAGACGCCCGTGGTCACCACGATCCACGGCTTCTCCTCGGAACGGATCCTGCCCGTCTTCAAGGCCTATGACGATCGCGTCGCCTATATCGCGATCAGCGATGCCGATCGTCATCCGGGCCTGCGCTATGCGGCGACCATCCATCACGGCGTCCGGCTCGACGATTTCTCCTTCGATCCTGCCGGCGGCGAGGATCTGCTGTTCTACGGGCGGATCCACCCGGACAAGGGTGCCGCCGAGGCGGTCGAGGCGGCGCGCGGCGCCGGCCGCCGGCTGGTCATGGCGGGCATCATTCAGGACGATGAATATCACCGCCGGAGCGTGGTTCCCGCGCTCGACGGCGAGCGCGTAAGACATATCGGCACGGTCGGCGGCGCGGCGCGGGGGCGTCTATTGGGGACCGCGCGGGCGCTGCTTCACCTGATCAATTTCGATGAGCCCTTCGGCCTGTCGGTGATCGAGGCGATGGCCTGCGGGACGCCGGTGATCGCCTGCAACCGCGGCTCGATGCCCGAGTTGATCGACCACGGCGTAACCGGCTTCCTGGTGAACACCGTCGGCGAGGCGATCGAGGCCATCGGGCGGGTCGGCGAGATCGACCGCGCCGCCTGCCGGGCCGCCGTCGAGGCGCGCTTCACGGTGGACCGGATGGCGGAGCGCTACCTTGCGCTCTACCGGGAGCTCCTTGCCTGAGGCGAATCCCGTGCCGGCTTCCTTCAGTCCTCCATGCTCCGCAGCAGGGTCGCGATCTCGATCGTCGCGAACGTCGAGAACGTGTCCGAGACGGCATAGGGCAGGATGATCAGGCCGTTGTGACGCATGGCGCCGCACGTATAGACGACGTTCGGGACGTAGCCTTCGCGCTCGGACGGTTCGGGCCGGACCAGCGGCTCGTGCGACCGCGCCAGAACTATTGACGGATCGTCCTTGTCGAGGAGAACCGCTCCGATCGAATATTTCCGGACCGGGCCGACGCCGTGGGTCAGCAGCAGCCAGCCCTCGTCCAGCTCTATCGGCGAGCCGCAATTGCCGATCTGCACGAACTCCCACGGGAACTGGGGCTTCAGGAAGGCACGGCCGCCGTCCCAGGAATACAAATCGTCCGAGTACATCAAATAGAGGTTCTCGTTGTCCTGCCGCCCGATCATGGCGTACCTGCCGTCGAGCTTGCGGGGGAACAACGCCATGCCCTTGTTCCGGGCGGCGGCTCCCCGCAGCGGCGCCATCCTGAAGGAGATGAAGTCGGTGGTCTCGATCAGCTCGGAGCGGATCGCCCTGCCGCTATAGGCGGTGTAGGTCGCGGCATAGAAGGTCTTCTTCCCGCCGTGGTCGAATTCGACGAAGCGGGCGTCCTCGATGCCGTTCGACTGAGAGTCGGTGACCGGGAAGATGACCCGTTCGCTGATCTGGGCACCGGGCTTGAAGACGACCTCGACCGCCTCCCCGTCCGGACCGGGCTGCCGACTGCGTACGCTGGGGATCGACGCGAACCGTATGGTCGGATCGATCGTGAGGCGGCCGTCAGCCGCTATGGAGCCCGAGCGGAACGTCAAGGAGGAGACATGTCCTTCGCCGACGGCACGCAGGCTGAGGATAAAGCGGCGTCCACCCTCCGGTGCGCCGGACTGGTCGGGATGGGCGACGATGCTCGGATTGAACAATGCCGCCGCCTCGAAGGAGTATTCGTGCATGAAATACGCGCCGACCAGCTGCCGCTGAACCCTGGTAAACGCGTCATGGGCGGCGAAGACGATCTCCATCTCGTCGGCGCGCGCCTCGAAGATTTCCAGCAGGTTGCGGTGGCGGCCCGCGAAATTCTCCAGCACGTCCGCCAGCTGGTTGGCCGCCGTGTCGGGATCGAGCGACAGGACGCGCTCGACGATATGGTTCGCCCGAGTCTTGTCGACGAGGTTGAGGTCCCGCGGTTCGGTCGCCGGCTTGAAGGGCCGCACCACGACCCGCGCCGGGTCGGGCCGCAGATAGAGAGCTTGCCGAATCAGAAGCGAGCCTTGTGACGCGGGCGACTTTGGCTCGGTCGCATGGGGTTGCAGGGACGTCATCCTTCTAGGCCAGCCGCGGGGCGAATTTCGGCCGATCGTCGCTCAGCCGGGCCAGCCGGCGGATCTCCGCGAGGCTGAGCAGGTAGGACACGACGGACTCGCCGCCCCGGTTCTCGTTCGCGCGATCCGGATGCAGCCCGTCGCGACAGCTGCCCGTCTCCTGGTCCACCAGCGGCTCCGACAGATCATTGCTGCCGAGAAACCACGAAAACGCGCGCTCCGCGTCATCCCGCCACTCGACATCGCCATCGGCACGCCATGCGGCAAGGCAGGCCGAGATCGTCGCCGTGGCCTCCAGGGGCTGCTGATCGAATGGGAGCGGGAGCTTCCGCGCGCGGCCGAAGCCGGCGGTGCCGACCGGCCTGAATAAGCCGGCCGGGCTGGTCTGCTGGTCCATCAGCCAGCGCAAGGATCGCAAGCCGGCTTCGGTGTAGGATGGCGTCCCGGTCGAAAGTCCAGTCACGATCAGGGCCTGCGGCAGCCTCGCGTTATCGTAGGTCAGCCGCTCCTCGAACCACACCCAGTCGGCGGTTTCGACCGCTGAGAGGAGAGCGATCAGCCGGTCGGCAAGCAGCTTCCGGAGCCGTTCGGCAGAGGCGTCGTCGGCCACGGCAACGCAATAGGCGTCCAGCCCGAGCAAGGCGAATGCCCAGGCGCGCGGCGAGCGGAGCCGCTCCGCCATGGGCAGTGCTTCGCCGAACAGGCCGGCCGCCCACCGCCGCCGCGAGGCATTGGCATCGCCGCGGGCGCATTCGCCGAGCGCCCAAAGTGTCCGCCCATGGCTGTCCTCCGAACCGCTCTCCTCCAGCCAGCGCCGGTCGAAGCTCATGAAGTTGCGAAACCGCCCCGCCGACGGACTCCAGGCATGCTGGACGAAGGCCGCGAAGCGGGACGTCAAAGCCTCGGACAGGCGCTGCTCGCCGGGAGAGTTGAGCGCACACGCCAGAATCAGCGCGCGGGCATTGTCATCGACGCAATAGCCGTGAGAGCGGTCGGGCACGGAATGGACCGCGTGCTGGAACAGGCCGGTATCGTCGCACATCGACAGAAAATGGCCGGTCTGCATCTCAGGCGCCGTGGCGCGAGGCCGTGCCGGGGCATTCCGGCCGCGCTGAGCGACGATTCGGAGCCCCTGTCCCTGCATGGCGCGTTCGAAGACGGCGAGGTACTGCTCGGCGTTGCGCGGCCAGGTCATCGACCGGCTGGTCGAATAGGCGCGCTTACAGATGGCGCGGCGCCGGACGTCGTCGGTGAGCAGCGCAGCGATCTCCTTGCCGGTCGTCGCGGCGTCGCCGAACGGGACCAGGATGCCGCGCCCGTCGGCCAGCAGTTCCTGCGCGTGCCAATAGGGCGTCGAGACGACCGGTTTGCCGAGCCCGAAACTGTAGGCCAGCGTGCCCGACGTCATCTGCGACGCATTGAGATAGGGCGTCACGTAGACGTCGCACATCGAGATGAAATCGAGCAACGTCGCCTGGTCGACGAACTGATCGAGGAACACGACGTGGTGCTCGATCCCGAGTTCCCGAACCCGGTCCAAGAGGCTTTCGCGGTAGGCTTCGCCTTCGCGACGCACGAGATTCGGATGCGTGGTGCCGAGCACGACATAGACGGCATCGGGACACGATTTCAGGATCGCCGGCATGGCATCGATCATGACTTCGACGCCCTTGCCCGGGGAAAGCAGACCGAACGTCAGGATGACGGACCGGCCGCTGAAGCCCAGCTTTTTTTTCGCATTGGCCGAGTCGACGAAGGTGACGTCGGGGATCCCGTGCGGGATGACCTCGATCTTTTCGGCTGGCACGCGATAGACCGTCCGCAACAGCGCCCGCCCCTTCTCGGCCATGACGACGACCTTCGCCGAAGCCTCGATAACGCGGTGCATCACGTCCGATTGCGCGCGGGTCGGCGCGGACAGCACCGTATGCAGCGTCGTGACGACGGGCACGGTCAGGAGCGCGAGCAGCGCCATGATATCGCCGCCGGCCTCGCCGCCGAAAATCCCGAATTCGTGCTGCAGCGAAACGACGTCGAATTGACCGGCATTCAGGAAATCCGCCGCGCGCTGGTAGTCCTCGATCTTGTCCTCGTCGATTTCAAAGCCGACGTCGGGCGGATAGTCGTAGGCGCGCCCGTGATCCGTCACCGCAACGATGCAGGTGGTCAGATCCGGGTACGAGTTCGCGATCGCCTGCTGGAGGTCGGTCGTAAAGCTGGCGATTCCGCAGCGGCGCGGGAGCGAGTTTCCAACGAAGGCCAGACCGCTCAGGGTGGTCATGGCCGAACACCGGGCGCGTGCGACCAGGACCCGATCGAGGCGCAGGGCCTGCCGGCGCCCGTCGAGGGGGCGGGCGCGATCCGCATGATTTTCTCCTGGTCTGTTCCGCCCGTCCAACGCGGAGCGGGCGACGTGCAGGTGCCCGACAGGCGAGTCCTGCCGCCTCAGGCGGCGGCACCCAGTACCCGCTGGATGGCCTCGGCGAGTTCCGGCTCGCGAAACGGCTTCTGGACGATTTCGGCACTCGGGCTCAGCGCCCTCACCCGTGCCGTATCGCCCGTGACGAACACATGCGGGACCGGCCCGCTGCGATGAATTTCCGTGACCGCGGAGACGCCGCATCCATCGCCCAGCCGCGCATCGACGATCAGGAGGTCCGGCCTGCATCGAGTGGCGGCGTTCACCGCGTCTACTTCCGTGGCTTCGATCGCACAGACGCCGTGCCCCATGCCTTCGAGCATCTCGCCGAGCAGGATGGCAATCACGGCGTCGTCTTCGACGACCAGGACGCGGAGCGCGTTCATCGGAACTGCGGGCGGCTGGTCATTCCGGTACGGCACGCGTTTCGACGGGCCAACGCTGCCGTTCGCGCGCGACGGCGAGATGTCTTGCCCGGGAATTCGACGGACTGCGCCCCAACGTCCTCGGAGAACGTGTAGCGAGTAGGCTGCATGATCTGAACTCCGGGTACCGGCCAGCGTGAGGCCAAGCCCTGCATTGATCGGGGTTGGATACGGGGTCGTCGGAAGATAGCGAACCGAGGGTCGCCACTGGTAGGTTCGGAAACTACCTAGATGCGCGGGAGGACGGCCGGGTGCGGCCGCGACGACGGCACCCGGCCGGCCTCGGAGCCGGCCGGGATGCTTGTGTCGGGCGGCCGATGATTACCGGATGCCGATGCTGACGCCCGGGACGACGATGCCGATGTCCGGGCCGTAGACCACCGGCGGCGGGTTGTAGTACGGCGAATAGTAGGGTGAGCCGTAGACCACCGGCGGGGCGACATAGACCCCCCCGTTCCAGCCGCCGTAGCCGTGGCCGCCGCGGTAGTCGCCGCCACGGTGGTCGCCGCCGCGGTGATCATCCGCGCTGGCCGGAACGGCGACCGTACCGAGCGCGAGCAGGGCCGCGATCGCAAGCCCCGCCGACAGCTTCAGCGACAGGTGGCGATTCGATCTGGTTTCATTGGTGCAGGTCATAACGACCTCCTCTGGTGAAGGTGGGGCTAGAGCCCGATGCGTTCAGGCCAATTCGGCCTGAACGCTGAATCGGTCTCTAAACATTTGAATGAGATCAAGATTCAGATTTGAGGTCGATTCGACCTCAAATCATCTTGATCTAGGGCGTGGGACGCGACCGCAGGGCCGGCTAGCCATGCGCCGCCGTGCCCTTGTGGCCGAAGGTCTGGAACACCTCGTCGGCCAGCTTCTTCTGCGGATCGGGCATCGAAACGTAGAGCACCTTGAACGACGAAATCAGGTTCTTCAGCCCGTCGACATGCGCCTGGGCGAACTTCTCGTAGGCGTTCAAGTCATCGACGGCGCTCATGCCCTGCGGCGCCACGGTGGTTCTTTCCGCGGCCAGCTTCTGCATCGCGGCCTCGTTCTCGCGCATGGACTGCGCGACGTTGTTCCAGCTCGCTTCCTCATCGGATGTGATCTTGAGCTCGCTGTGGAGGCTGGTGATCCGTTGCTCGACGGTCTCGCCCTTGGTGTCGGCGGCGTCGGCGGCGGCCTGGCTTTGCATCGCCGAGTTGTCAGCGCGTGCCATGGTGAGCGGACTGGCAAGAAGCGTGGCGCCCAGCAGCGCCGTGATCGCGAACGAGCGCGAAAGCGGGGCCGTGAAGGCGAAACGGGAATTGGGATATGACATCGTCCTACCCTTTCAGGGTTTGCAGAGTGTTCGAGGTGACGCATGAAACTAGAGATATGGGTCCAAATCGTCAGCCCCCGGAAACTACTTACGCCGAGGACAAGGACACGGGCGCCCAAGCTGACGCCCGATGGAACAGATTGATATCTGTTATTCATTTGATTTCTGGCAAGTGATTGTCGGAATCGAAAAACAGATGGCGTTATTTCATCTCTCTTTTATTTGCGTAATTTGATGATCTAGTGTTGTGACTCCAACGGTTGTCGCCTCTTTGTCGTCATGGCCGGACTTGTTCCGGCCATCCACGTCGGGCCGCTCGCCTGTTGCACGACGTGGATGTCCGGGACGAGCCCCATAGGCGTTAAGATAAGCTCGGATACGCTGGTGCGACCCCTCCCCCTCCCCCCTCCCGCAAGGGGAGGGGGGTTTTCCGCCGTTGAATTCCCCCTCCCCTTGCGGGAGGGGGGAGGGGGAGGGGGTGCCCGCCGTAATGCTCCAGGCCAGCGGAAGCGCCTTATCTTGGCGCCTACGGGACGAGCCCGGGCATGACGGTTGGGAAGATAAAGGGGCCATCCGTCAAAGTCGGGACACTAGAGGGTGAACAGACCTCGACACAGAGAGTATCGGTTTATCGGTCTCGGATCTTGTGCCAAGCTGGCGAGAGTTCGCTCAGTGATGCCGACCCAGGCGCGATGGCTGAATGCCACGGTCTGCTGATCGGCAAGGCGGGGGCCTGGGATGGACACGAACGTCAAATCCGAGAAGAGCGAGTCGCGCGCCGAGCAGTGCAACGGGGAGGCCCTGCCTTGCTGAAGCAGGCTCTCGCGATCTTCGGCCTCATGATCCTGGCGGGCGCCGCGCGCGCGGAGGACACCGTCAATGTTTACAACTGGGAGGACTACATCAGCGAACACACCATTCCCGGCTTCGAGAGGGAGACCGGGGTCAAGGTCCATTACGACGTCTACGACGGCAACGACATGCTCGAGGCCAAGATGCTGGTCGGGCAGTCCGATTACGATGTGGTCGTGCCGTCTTGGGGCTATCTGGGCCGGATGATGAGAGCCGGCGTCTTCCGCAAACTCGACAAGACTCACATCCCGAACCTCGCCAATCTCGATCCGAGCCTCATGGCCAAGGCCGCGGAGATCGATCCCGGCAACGCGTACGGTGTGCCCTACGGCATCTCCTCGACCGGGCTCGGCATGAATCTGGCCAAGGTCCGCGCGATTCTCGGACCCGATGCGCCCCTGGATACGTGGGATCTGGTCTTCGATCCGGCGATCGTCTCGAAGCTGGCACAATGCGGCGTAGGCATCGTCGACGAGCCCTCCGACGTCCTCCCGATCGCCCAGCATTATCTCGGGCTGACGCCGTACAGCGACAATGCGGCCGACTATCGGCAGGCAATCGAGGTGGTGAAGAAGATTCGCCAATACATCAAGGAATTCAATTCGGACTCCTACCATACGGACCTTGTGAGCGGGGAGCTTTGCCTCGTCGTCGGATGGTCGAACGACATCGCGAACGTCCGCCGCCGAACGCGGGGAGCCGGCCAGGCCGAGCAAATTCGCTTCGTGGTTCCGGCGAGCGGTGCGCCC
>Ga0209579_10002245_pt1 | contig 15030 bp, 11 predicted proteins | sample Coa_R1_2_FD_187152 | JGI IMG/M metagenome (GOLD analysis project Ga0209579, IMG submission 187152) | Surface soil microbial communities from Centralia Pennsylvania, which are recovering from an underground coalmine fire - Coalmine... | ecosystem: Environmental > Terrestrial > Soil >... | reverse complement strand
ATCTGTTGCGCGGCTTCGGGGATCGTCGTTCCCGGCGTCACGAGCTTGACGTCGCGGCTCATCACGTCCTTCAGTCGTTGCATGGTCGAAATCCCTCCAGTATCAAATCGGCACGCGCGCGGCGAAGAGTCGCGTCCGCCGTCGCGTTTCGACAACGACGCGCGGCATCGCGTTCTGACGTAGCGCGAAAGTCTGGCGGTCCGAGTGTTGTTTCCGTGTGCACATCGCGCGCTCGCGCGCGCGAAAACGCGATCGACGCTTGCCATTTTCGCGACGCTGCATACACTTGACGCCATGCAGTCGACGTCCGGAAGCGAATGACCAGCAATTCCGCCGCGTGGGGTATGCGCGGCATGGCAGTGGCGCCTCATTCCCTGGCGGCGCAATCGGCAGTAGCGGTCCTTCGCGAAGGCGGCAACGCAATCGAGGCGATGGTCGCCGCCGCGGCGACGATCGCCGTCGTCTATCCCCACATGAACTCGATCGGGGGCGACGCGTTCTGGCTCGTTCACTCTCCCGGCGAGACGCCGCGCGCGATCGACGCCTGCGGCGCAGCGGGGATGCGCGCGACGCGCGAGTTCTATCGCGAGCAAAGACTTTCCGCGATTCCGTTTCGCGGCGGCATTGCCGCGTGCACGGTCGCCGGCACCGTTTCGGGATGGTCGCTCGCGCTCGATTACAGCCGCGACGCGCTCGGCGGCCGACTTCCCCTGTCGCGGCTTCTTGCCGACGCGATCCATTACGCGCGCCACGGCATCCCGGTGACGCGCAGCCAGCATGCGGTGACGAGCGCGAAGCTCGACGGACTTCGCGGCGTGCCGGGCTTCGACGAGACGTTTCTCGAAGGCGGCGAGGTGCCGCGTTTCGGCACGCTGTTCCTCCAACCGCGCCTCGCAGCGACGTTCCAGCAACTCGCCACCGCGGGCCTCGACGACTTCTATCGCGGCGACCTCGCGCGCTCGTTCGCCCGCGATCTCGCGGCGATCGGCAGTCCGATCACGATCGACGATCTGCGCCAGCATCGCGCGGCCTGGCGCACGCCGCTCTCGCTCGCGCACTCGCGCGGGACCGCCTACAACCTCCCGCCGCCGACGCAGGGCGTCGTATCGCTTCTGATTCTCGGCATCCTCGACGTGCTCGACATCGGCGCCACCGATCCGAACGGCGCCGATTACGTGCATCTGTGCGTCGAGGCGGCGAAGCAGGCGTTCGCCATTCGCGATCGCCACGTCACCGATCCCGCGCACATGACCGAGGATGCGCAGGATTTTCTCGCGCCTTCGCGTATCGCGGCATTGGCGGCGAAGATCGATCGGCGGCACGCGGCGCCCTGGGGCAGCGGACGCGAACCTTCGGACACCGTCTGGATGGGGGTGATCGACGGCGCCGGACGCGCGGTGAGCTTCATCCAGAGCCTCTATCATGAGTATGGCGCGGGCGTCGTGCTGCGCGAGTCGGGCATCAACTGGCAAAACCGCGGCTGCAGCTTCTCGCTCGACGAGCGCGCGCTTAACGTGCTCGAACCGGGACGCAAGCCGTTTCATACGTTGAATCCGGCGCTGTCGTTGTTGAGCGACGGCACGACCCTGGTCTACGGCAACATGGGTGGCGATGGGCAGCCGCAGACGCAAAGCGCCGTGTTCACGCGCTGCGCGATCTTCGGCATGAATCCGCAAGCCGCGGTCGCCGCGCCTCGCTGGCTCCTCGGTCGAACCTGGGGCGAGACGAGCGACACGCTGAAGATCGAATCGCGCTTCGATCCCGCCGTTATCGCCGAACTGCGCGAACGCGGACACGACGTCGAGGTTCTCGGACCGTACGACGAGATCGTCGGGCACGCGAGCGCGATCGTTCGCGACGCGAGCGGCGTGCTTCGTGGGGGCAGCGATCCGCGCTCCGATGGAGGCGTGGCGGCATGGTAAGCCTTTGTCGGCGGGCCTCCGATGCACGTCTACCGGATTGCATCACTCGTCGTACCGATTGCCGAAGCGGCGCTCGCAGGACGACGACAACTTTAGCGGTCGATGATGTCGAGTGCTAACAGCCCATTTGAACAACGGCTTGCTATCGCGCGACCTGTCAACGTCGGCGCATTGGCACACGTTATGCACCATGGAGTAGACCGGAGGTATGCGACGCATTGCGACGTACGTTCGTCGAGTGCTCGAAATCCCCGGAATCGCCCGCCACGCCTTTTATGTGGCGGATCGAGCAAGCGAGTGAGTTGCTAGGGCTTCCCAAAAATACCAAGCTGTCAGCCGCTTCGTACGCCCAAAAGCGGCATGCAATGACAGTTAGCCGGCACCGGGTTTTCGCAACATCTTTTTTGGGATCAACGATGGCAAGCGTCCTCGAACAGTTCCGCTCGAACTACTCCGCCACGCAGGCGGAGGAGATGAGCATCGAAGCCTATCTCGATTTGTGCCGGCGCGACCCGCAGGCGTACGCGAGCGCGGCCGAGCGCATGATCGCGGGCATCGGCGAGCCGGAGCTCGTCGACACGCGAAACGACCCGAGGCTCGGGCGGATCTTCGGCAACCGCGTGATCCGGCGCTATCCGGCGTTTCGCGAGTTCTACGGAATGGAAGACTCGATCGAGCAGATCGTCGCCTTCTTCAAGCACGCGGCGCAGGGACTCGAGGAAAAGAAGCAGATTCTTTATCTGCTCGGACCGGTCGGCGGCGGCAAGTCGTCGATTGCCGAGCGGCTCAAGGCCGTGATGGAATCGCGGCCGATCTACGCGCTCAAAGGCTCGCCGGTCAACGAGACGCCGCTCGGACTTTTCAATCCCGAGAAGTACGGGCCGGTCCTCGAGCAGGAATATTGCATACCGCGGCGTTATCTGACCGGCATCATGTCGCCGTGGGCGGTGAAGCGGCTGCAGGAGTTCGAGGGCGATCTGTCGAAGTTCCGTGTCGTGCGCGTGCAGCCGTCGGTGCTGCGCCAGGTGGCGATCACGAAGACCGAGCCCGGTGACGAGAACAACCAAGACATCAGTTCGCTCGTCGGCAAGGTCGACATCCGCAAGCTCGAAAGCCTGTCTCAAAACGATCCCGACGCGTACAGCTATTCGGGCGGGCTTTGCCTCGCGAACCAGGGTTTGCTCGAGTTCGTCGAGATGTTCAAAGCGCCGATCAAGATGCTGCACCCGCTGCTCACGGCGACGCAGGAAGGCAACTTCAAGGGCACCGAAGGTTTCTCGGCCATTCCATTCAGCGGCATCATCGTCGCGCACTCGAACGAATCCGAGTGGCACACGTTCCGCAACAACAAGAACAACGAGGCGTTCCTCGACCGCATCTACATCGTCAAGGTGCCGTATTGCCTGCGCGTGTCCGAGGAAGTGAAGATCTACGAGAAGCTGCTCGCGCACTCGTCGCTGTCGGGCGCGCCGTGCGCGCCAGGCACGCTCGAGATGATGGCGCAGTTCTCGGTGCTGACGCGATTGAAGGAGCCCGAGAATTCGAGCCTGTATTCGAAAATGCGCGTCTACGACGGCGAAACGTTGAAGGACGTCGATCCGAAGGCGAAGACGCTTCAGGAATATCGGGATTACTCGGGACCCGACGAGGGTATGACCGGTATGTCGACGCGCTTCGCGTACAAGATTCTCTCGGCCGTCTTCAACTACGACCAGACGGAGATTGCCGCGAACCCGGTGCATTTGATGTACGTGCTCGAGCAGCGGCTCGCGCGCGAGGACCTGCCGGACGAAACGCGACGCCACGCCGTCGAGCACATCAAGGGGTATCTCGCGCCGCGCTACGCCGAGTTCATCGGCAAGGAAATTCAGACCGCGTATCTAGAGTCCTACTCGGAATACGGGCAGAACATCTTCGACCGCTACGTCACGTACGCCGATTGCTGGATCCAGGAAGAGGACTACCGCGATCCGGAAACGGGGGAAAGCTTCGACCGCGCGGCATTGAACGCCGAGCTCGAGAAGATCGAGAAGCCGGCGGGCATCGCGAATCCAAAGGACTTCAGAAACGAGATTGTCAACTTCGTCCTTCGTGCACGCGCGAACAACGCCGGACGCAATCCCGCGTGGAGCAGCTACGAAAAGCTTCGCGAGGTGATCGAGAAGAAGATGTTCTCGAACACCGAGGACCTGTTGCCTGTCATATCTTTCAACGCCAAGGCATCCGCGGACGAAAAGGAGAAGCACCAGAACTTCGTCGCGCGAATGGTCGCGAAGGGCTACACCGAGAAGCAGGTTCGCCTGCTCGCCGAGTGGTATCTGCGCGTGCACAAGTCCTCGTAACGATGGCCACGACGACGGGGAACGAGCCATGCTTCATTTGATCGACCGTCGACCTAGCAGCCGTGGCAGGAGCGCCGTCAACCGCGAGCGGTTCCTGCGGCGCTACAAGTCGCACATTCAGGACGCGGTACGCAAGATGGTTGGCGAGCGCAAGCTCGCCGACATGGAGCAGGGCGGCCAGGTACGCGTGCCGAAAAAGGACATCTCCGAGCCGTCGTTCGGCTTCGCACACGGCGGCGATCGCGAGTTCGTGCTGCCGGGCAACCGCGAATTCGTCGCGGGCGATCACATTCCCAGGCCGCAGGGGGGCGGAGGCGGCGGCGGCAATGGAAGCGCGGGCGAAGGCGAGAGCGAGGACGCATTCGTGTTCTCGCTATCGCGCGAAGAGTTCATGCAGATCTTCTTCGACGACCTCGAGCTCCCGAATCTCGCGCGGACCGAGCTCGGACATACCGAGCAGAAGAGAAGCGTTCGCGCGGGCTACGCGAAAACCGGCGTGCCGGCGAATCTCGCGATCGTGCGTACGCTGCGCCAATCGCTCGCGCGACGGATCGCGCTCGGCGGAAGTCTCGCGCAGTCGATCGCCGAGCTCGAAGCCGAGTTCGGGACCGCGGCCGCGACGGGCCATGCGAAACGCGCGGCAGAGATCTACGCCGAGCTCGAGCGAATCGGACGCCGCCGCGGCGAGCTGCCGTTTATCGACGAGCCCGATCTGCGCTATCGCAATCGGGTCATGCGGCCCGAGCCGATTGCGCGCGCCGTGATGTTCTGCCTGATGGACGTATCGGCATCGATGGACGAGGACAAGAAGGACCTCGCGAAGCGCTTCTTCACGCTGTTGTATCTGTTCCTGACGCGCAAGTACGGGCAGGTCGATCTCGTGTTCATCCGCCACACCGACGACGCCGAGGAAGTCGACGAGGACACGTTCTTCCACGACACGCGATCGGGCGGCACGGTGGTGTTTTCGGCGCTCGATCTGGCCGAGAAGATTCGCGCCGAGCGCTATGCGCGCGGGTGGAACGTCTACTGCGCACAAGCCTCGGACGGTGACGCGTTCGGCGCGGACCCGGCGCGAAGCGCGCGGTTCCTGCGCGAGAAGCTATTGCCGGCGACCCGCTATTACGCTTATCTGGAACTCGCCTCGTCGAACTCGATCGATCACGTGTCGGCGCTATGGTCCGAATACGAGCGCGTGGCCGATTCGACGGACAACCTCGCGATGCGCAAGGCCTCCGAGCGCGACCAGATCTATCCGGTGTTTCGCGAGCTCTTCAGGAAAGAATCGCAATGAGCGTGATTTCGCACGGCGCCGACTGGGACTTCGATCTGATCGAGCGCTACGACCTCGAGATCGGAAAAGTCGCGGCCGAGTTCGGCCTCGACACCTATCCGAATCAGGTCGAGATCATCACTTCCGAGCAGATGCTCGATGCCTACGCGTCGAGCGGGTTGCCGATCGGCTATCCGCACTGGTCGTACGGCAAGGAGTTCATTCGCAACGAGCAGGCGTATCGCCGCGGCATGCAGGGCCTCGCGTACGAGATCGTCATCAATTCGAGCCCCTGCATCGCGTACCTGATGGAAGAGAACACGATGACGACGCAGGCGCTCGTCATCGCGCACGCCTGCTACGGCCACAACTCGTTCTTCAAGAGCAACCACCTGTTCCGGCAATGGACCGATGCCGAGGCGATCCTCGACTACCTGGTCTTCGCGCGCCACTACGTGATGGAATGCGAGGAGCGCCATGGCGCCGAGGCGGTCGAGGAAGTGCTCGACGCGTGCCACGCGCTGATGGCGCACGGTGTCGACCGTTATCGCCGCCCCGCGGCGCCTACGTTGAAGGCGGAAACCGAGCGGCTCAAGGCACGCGAAGCGCATCGCGAGCGCGAGTTCAACGATCTCTGGCGCACGGTGCCGACGATAACCCGCGAGAAGCGCAAGCCCAGGAGCGAGCATTTTCCGGCGGAGCCGCAGGAGAACATCCTCTATTTCGTCGAAAAGCATTCTCCGAAGCTCGAGCCGTGGCAGCGCGAGCTCGTGCGCATTGTTCGCAAGCTCGCTCAGTACTTCGATCCGCAGGCGCAGACGAAGGTGATGAACGAGGGATGGGCGACGTTCTGGCACTACACGATTCTCAATCGCCTGCACGAGAAGCGGCTCGTCGACGACGGCTTCATGCTCGAGTTTCTGAAGAGCCACACGAACGTGATCGCGCAGCCCGCGTACGACTCGAAGGCGTACAGCGGCCTCAATCCTTATGCGCTCGGCTTCGCGATGTTCAGCGACTTGCGACGCATATGCGAGAAGCCCACCGCGGAGGATCGGGCGTGGTTTCCCGACATCGCCGGCGGCGATTGGCAGAAGACGCTCGACTTCGCGATGCGCAACTTCAAGGACGAGTCGTTCGTCGGCCAATACCTGTCGCCGAGGCTCATCCGTGAATTCCATCTGTTCGCGATCGCCGACCACGAGAGCGAGCGCGATTTGGTCGTCGACAGCATTCACGACGAGCACGGTTACAAACGCGTTCGGAAGCTCCTGTCCGAACAGCACGCGCACTACATGCGCGTGCCGGACGTGCAGGTGATCCGGTACGACCGCGACGGCGACCGCTCGCTCACGCTTCGCCACCATCGCCGGCGCGGACGCCCGCTCACCGACGCCGCGGCGCAGGTCGTCGCGCATTTGCGCCGGCTGTGGGGCTTCTCGGTCCGTCTCGAGACGTGGGACGGCGAAAGCCGCATCGGCGACGTAATGGAGTGCGCCGCGTAACTTAGGGTCCGAGACGAGGAAAAGACCCAGAAAAGGGGCCAGGCTCGCATTTCAGCAGTAAAAGGGGGCAGGTTCGCGGAAATGCGAGCCTGGCCCCTTTTTGCTGGCCTCTTTTCTGCGGCTTGAATAAGCCCGCGCGGGCCTCATACTGTTGCCCATGCGCGGACCTCTTCGGCCCTTGCGGCGCCTCGCGTGAGCGACACCTCGTCGCCCGGGAGCCTTCGCGTCGCCTGTCCGCAGTGCGCGACGACGAACCGCGTGGCGCGCGAGCGCCTCGGCGACGGTGCCACGTGCGGCAACTGCAAGGCGCCGCTTTTTCCCGGGCGGCCGTTCGCGCTGTCAGGTTCCGACTTCGATCGCCAGGTCACGGGCGATGCGCCGACGGTCGTCGATTTCTGGGCGTCGTGGTGTGGGCCGTGCAGGATGATGGCGCCGGCGTACGAGGAGGCCGCGGCGCGCGTCGCGCCAGGCATTCGTCTCGCGAAGCTCGACACCGAGGCGGCGCCGGCGATCGCCTCGCGCTATGGCATCCGCAGTATCCCGACGCTGATCGCCTTTCGCAGCGGACGCGAGATCGCGCGCCAGTCCGGCGCGTTGTCGCTACCGCAACTGATGCAATGGATCGCGACGCATGCACAGATCTGACCCGGGCGACTTCCTTTGGGCGCAAGCCTGCGATCTGCTCGACCAGGCCGAGCGGCTGCAACGACGCTTTTTTCGTCTCGACTCGTCGCGACCCGCATGGGAGCCGCCGGTCGACATGTACGAGAACGAGCGCGAGATCGTGATCGTCGTTGCGATGCCCGGCGTGCCGGCCGATCGCGTGCAAGTGACGAACGAACAAGGCGCGCTGTTCGTGCGCGGCCAGCGCGCGTTGCCATTCGCGGGCGGCCGCCTCGTCGTTCGCCATCTCGAAATTCCGTATGGCGCGTTCGAGCGCCGGATTGCACTTCCCGATGGTCGATTCGAAAGCGGCGCGCCAGAGCTTACCCATGGTTGTCTGGTGCTGCGCCTGCGCAGAATCGAATGACACGATGAAGGACCCCCACGCTCGCTTGGCTCGCTGCCCCGAAGGGGTCGCACTCAGTTGCTCGGGGACGGCCCTTCACAACTGAGATGAACGAAAAAACCAACGCGAACCCCGCTCCGCTCTCGGCCGAAGGCCGTGCACCGAATGACTCGCCCCCGAGCCAGGCGCCGACACGTCCCGAAGCCGCCACACGGCCGTTGCCCGAGGACGCGCTGATCATTCTGCCGGTGCGAAACGTCGTGATGTTTCCGGGCGCGGTGTTCCCGATCACCGTCGGACGTGATCGCTCGCGCGCTGCTGCTCAGGAAGCGGTACGCCTCGAGCGTCCGCTCGGCGTGCTTTTGCAGAGCAAGCCCGACGTCGAGGAGCCCGGCCCTGAGGACATGCACTGGGTCGGGACGAGCGCGACGGTCTTGCGTTACATCACCACGCCCGACGGCTTGCACCACGCGATCGCGCGCGGGCTTCGCCGGTTCCGCGTGCTGCAGTTCCTCGAAGGCTGGCCGTTTGCCGTCGCGCGGGTGCAGTTCATCGACGACACGACCGAGATCGACGCCGAGATCGAGGGCCGCGCGCGAGCGTTGCGGGATCGCGCAACCGAGATCCTGCAGCTTCTGCCGCAGGTGCCCGAGGAAATGGTCGCCGCATTGCAGGCGGTCGAGGGGCCGTCGCGGCTTGCCGATTTCATCGCCGGCCTGATGGACGTGAGCGTCGAGGAGAAGCAGTCGCTGCTCGAAACGTTCGACTTGAAGGCGCGGCTCGACAAGCTTCTGACGCTGCTCGCACATCGGATCGAGGTGCTGAAGGTTTCGCGCGACATCGGCGAGCGCACGCGCGAGTCGATCACCGAGGTCAATCGCAAGCACCTGCTGCGCGAGCAGATGCGCCAGATCCAGAAGGAGCTCGGCGAAGGCGATGAGGGCAACGCGGAGATCGCCGATCTCGACAAGTCGATCACCGATGCGCACATGCCGGAGGAGGTCGAGAAGGTCGCGCGCAAGGAACTGAAGCGGCTCGAGCGGATGCCCGAGGCGGCCGCCGAATACTCGATGGTTCGGACGTATCTCGAATGGCTGATCGAGCTGCCGTGGGCGGTGCCCGAGCAACCGCCGATCGACATCGCCGAGGCGCGCAAGATCCTCGACGAGGATCACTTCGGTCTCGAGAAGATCAAGACGCGCATCCTGGAATACCTGGCCGTGCGCAAGCTCAATCCCGAAGGCCGCAGCCCCATCCTGTGCTTCGTCGGGCCACCCGGCGTGGGCAAGACGTCGCTCGGACAAAGCATCGCGCGCGCGACGAAACGCAAGTTCGCGCGCGTGAGCCTCGGCGGCGTGCACGACGAAGCGGAGATCCGCGGGCATCGGCGCACCTACATCGGCGCGCTGCCGGGCAACATCATCCAGAGCATTCGCAAGGTCGAAAGCCGCAACTGCGTGATGATGCTCGACGAGGTCGACAAGCTCGGCATCGGCGGCTTCCAGGGCGACCCGTCGTCGGCGCTGCTCGAGGTGCTCGATCCCGAGCAGAACTCGACGTTCCGCGACAACTACCTCGCGGTCCCGTTCGATTTGTCGAAGGTGATGTTCATCTGCACGGCGAACGTGCTCGATACGATTCCGGGGCCGCTTCGCGACCGCATGGAGATCATTCCGCTTCCCGGCTATACAGCGCAGGAGAAGCTGCAGATCGCGAAGCGCTACCTGGTGCCGCGCCAACTGAAGTCGACCGGGCTCACGAGCGAGCAATGCGAGATCACCGACGAGGCGATCCTCGCCATCATTCTCGACTACACGCGCGAGGCGGGCGTGCGCAATCTCGAACGCGAGATCGGCCATGTCTTCCGCCATGTCGCCGTGCGCATCGCCGAAGGCAGCGCACAGAAGACCGTCGTCGGTCCCGACGACTTGCACGCGATCATCGGCGCTCGCAAGTTCGAGGCCGAGGTCGCGATGCGCAGCGGCATTCCCGGCGTCGCGACGGGACTCGCGTGGACGCCGGTCGGCGGCGACATCCTGTTCATCGAGGCCGCGAAAACGCCGGGCACCGGCAAGCTGATTCTCACCGGGCAACTCGGCGAGGTGATGAAGGAGAGCGCGCAGGCAGCGCTGTCGCTCGTCAAGGCGCGGTCGGCATCGCTCGGCATCGATGCGCAATCGCTCGAGAAATCGGACATCCATGTGCACGTGCCGGCCGGTGCAACGCCTAAGGACGGACCGAGCGCGGGCGTGGCGATGTTCGTCGCGCTGACGTCGCTTCTGACGTCGCGACCGGTGCGAAGCGACGTCGCGATGACCGGCGAGATCAGCCTGCGAGGCCTGGTGCTGCCGATCGGCGGCGTCAAGGAAAAAGTGCTCGCGGCGCTACGGGCCGGCATCAAGACGGTGATGCTGCCTGCACGCAATCAGCGCGATCTCGAGGACATTCCCGCCGACGCGCGCGCGCAGGTCGATTTCGTCTGGATGAACGAGGTCGACGACGCGATCGCGACGGCGCTCGCGGCGCTGCCGGCAACGTCGCATACGACGTAAGCGGCCGATGCCGAAATTCACCGCACCCGAGCAGGCGCTGATCGATGTGTGGCAGGCCCACACGGCGGCCGAGTTCGAGCAGCGCAATGCCGACCTCGACAATCTGCCGGTGCTTGACGCCGATCAGGCGCAGCGGCTGCTACGGTCGTTTTGAACCGCGACGACGGTCGACAGGCTCGTCAAGGAGCGCAAGCGGCGCGCTCGGTCGCGCGCTGATCTGGTCGAACGTGCATTGACGGGATGCCTTGTCGGGACGAAAGCGCAGCAGGTTCGTGCCGTGTCGAAAGCGGTCCCCGCTGAAATGATCGTAGCGCACTTCCACCACGAGCTTCGGCTTCAGCGGCTCCCATTGGCCCGATCGCTCGGTACTCCAGCGGCTCGGGCCGCCGGGCGCGCGCCCGGTGAAGCCCGGCTTCTCGATAAGCGCGACCAGCGTCTGCGTCAGCGCCTTCTTCTGCGCCGAAGGAATGTTCGACGTGAAGCCAACGTGATCGAGCAACCCTTGATCGTCATAGAGGCCGAGCAGAAGCGAGCCGACGAGATCGCTGTTCGTGCCGTAGCGAAAGCCGCCGACGACGCAATCGGCCGTGCGCATCCGCTTGTATTTCTGCATGCCGGTGCGATCGCCGGAGCGATACGGTAGATCGATCCGTTTCGCGACGATGCCGTCGATGCTGTCGCCGAGCGTACGCAGCCACGCGTCGACGTCGCTGCGCGAGCGCGTCGCCGGAGAGAGCCGAAAAGCCGGCGCACCGGCGAACGCATGCGCCGCAAAGTCCTCGAGTCTTTCGCGTCGCACCTCGAGCGGCTCGTCGATCAACGATCGGCCCTTCGCATCGACAAGCAGATCGAACACGATATAGCTGGCCGGATGCTCGCCGGCAAGCTTTCGCACGCGGCTTTCGGCGGGATGAATGCGAAGCAGCAGCTCGTCGAACGACAGCGTCTTGCCTTGCGGAATCACGAGCTCGCCGTCGAGCACGAAGCGGGTCACCGGCAACGCGCGCACCGCGTCGACGATCTCGGGGAAGTAACGCGAAAACGGCCGGGCCGCTTTCGAGCGCAGGTCGACCCCGTTGCCGTCGCGAAACGCGAGGCAGCGAAAGCCGTCCCATTTCGGCTCGTATTGCCATCGATCGCCGCTCGGCAACGCGTCGACCGGCTTCGCCTCCATCGGCGCGTAGTCGATGGTGATCGGCAGCTTCATCGCGCGCTCGCGGCGAGCAGCGGCGCGAGATCGAAGCGGCCTCGCTTTGCATCGACGGGCGCCCACAGGTCGCCGAGCGCATCGATGCGCTGGGGAACGTTGTCGATGCGAAAATCGTCGATCGTAGCGCCCGCTGCCAGCTCGTCCCATGTCAGCGGCGTCGAGACGGTTGCGAGCGGCTTTGGTCGCGGCGAATACACCGAGGCGAGCGTGCGTCCCCACGCATTCTGGTTGTAATCGACGAGGACGCGCCCCGCGGGGCGTTTCGCGATCCGGTATTCGGCGGTCATTCGCGACGAGTGCCGCTTCGCAAGCGCAAACGCGATGCCTTTCGCGAGCGACCACACCTCCTTCTGCGTCGGTCCGCGCACGATCGGTACGTAGACGTGAACGCCCTTCGAGCCGGTCGTCTTCACGTACGCCGGCATGCGAAGCGCGCCCAGCTCGTCGCGGACGATCAGCGCGCAGGCGCGCACGTCGTCGAAGGTCGCATCGGGCACCGGGTCCAGGTCGAAGTGCAGGTAGTCGGGACGATCGGTATCGTCGCAGCGCGCATACCACGGGTTCAGGTCGATGCAACCGAGATTGACGAGCCACAGAAGCGATGCGAGATCGTCGACGATCGGAAATGCGATCACGCTGCCCGAGCCGTGCTCGATCGAGCAGGTCCGTATCCATTCCGGTCGCGGCTCGGGTGCGCGCTTCATGAAGAAGCATTCGCCGTCGGCGCCGTTCGGATAGCGCTTCATCACCATCGCACGATCACGCACGTGGGGAAGAAGCGCCGGCGCGACGGTAGCGTAATAGCGCAGCAGATCGCCTTTCGTCACACCAATCGCGCGCCAGAACGGCTTGCGCAAGTTTGTCAGGCGAACGGGCTTGCCTTCGATGGCCAGGGTGACATCGTCGACGTCGCGGGGAATGTCGATCGTCGCGCGACCTTGCCGGCTGCGCGGTCGTGCATGAGGCGCGGTTACCTTCATGGCAGCGCGGTCGCAACGCTCGTTCGTTCGCTCGCGTGCCGGTGATCGGCCGCTTCGAATCCCCCGATCAGGAACGAAGGCAGCGGCGACGATGAAAGGGCTTCGAGCCCGGCGGGCTGAACCGGGTCGGCACGCGTTGCCATTGCGAGCATGCTCGAAAAAAGGCCGAGTCAAAAATGCAGCAAGCCGCATGCCGTGCGATTGCCTGGCGGATCAAGGCCTTCGCTTCGACGCCCGATGCAAGCCTTACCGATCGGAAGCAGGAATTGCGCAACCGCTCGGTGGCGCCGGTGAGAAAATGGCGCTCAGACCGAATTTGTGGAAACGAGGACGCGCATGAAAGCAGCAGGCAACCTGATCGCGGGCGAATGGCTCGAATCGAGCGAGACCGCCCCGGACATCAATCCGTCGAACACCGCCGATATCGTGGGACTCTTCTCGCGCGCCGACGCGAAGACCGCCGAGCGTGCGATCGAGGCGGCGAAAGCGGCGTATCCCGCGTGGTCGGCGAGCGGCATCCAGAAGCGCCACGACATCCTGAAGCGCGTCGGCGACGAAATTCTCGCTCGCAAGGAGGAGCTCGGGCGCCTTCTCGCGCGTGAGGAGGGCAAGACGCTTCCGGAGGCAATCGGCGAAACCGTACGCGCAGGCCAGATCTTTTTGTTTTTCGCTGGCGAATGCTTGCGTCTGGCCGGCGAGAAGATCGCGTCGGTTCGGCCTGGCATCGACGTCGAGATCACGCGCGAGCCACTTGGCGTCGTCGGCGTCATCACGCCGTGGAATTTTCCGATCGCGATTCCGGCTTGGAAGATCGCGCCGGCGCTTGCATACGGCAACTGTGTCGTGTTCAAGCCCGCCGATCTCGTGCCCGGCACCGCGCACGCACTCTCGAAGATCATCGCCGACGCCGGCGTGCCGCCCGGCGTGTTCAATCTGGTGATGGGACGAGGCTCGGTGGTGGGCGAAGCGTTGACGAAGCACCCGGACGTCGCCGCGATTTCGTTCACCGGGTCGGTTGCGACCGGGCGCACGATCGCCGCAGCATGCGCGGCGGGCATGAAGAAGTTTCAGCTCGAGATGGGCGGAAAGAATCCGCTCGTCGTCGTCGAGGATGCGGACCTCGCGATCGCCGTCGAGTGCGCGGCGAACGGCGCGTTCTTCTCGACGGGGCAGCGCTGCACGGCATCGTCGCGCCTCGTCGTCACCGAGGGGATTCACGATCGCTTCGTGCAGGCGCTCACGGCAAGAATGCAATCGCTCGTGATCGGCGATGCGGGAAACTCGGAAACGCACATCGGACCCGCCGTCGATCAATCACAACTCGATCAGGATTTGCGCTATGTGGACATTGGCAGGAACGAGGGCGCGCGCGTCGTCGCCGGAGGTGAACGACTCGATCGCGAAACGCCCGGCTATTACGTTGCGCCGACGCTTTTCACGGAAGCGCGCAACGACATGCGGATCGCGCGCGAGGAGATCTTCGGTCCGGTGGCGGCGGTAATCCGCGTACGCGACTACGCCGAGGCGCTGGCGGTCGCGAACGACACGTCGTTCGGGCTCTGCGCGGGCATCTGCACGACGAGCCTCAAGCTCGCCACGCATTTCAAGCGCAACGCCGACGCGGGGATGGTGATGGTGAACATGCCGACGGCGGGCGTCGATTATCACGTGCCGTTCGGCGGCCGCAAGGGATCGAGCTACGGGCCGCGGGAGCAGGGGCGCTACGCGGCGGAATTCTACACGACGGTGAAGACGGCGTATACGCTGGCTTGAAAGCGCTACTTTTCGCCCGCGTCCGCTGCAGAAGTCGCAACGATCGACAATTGCACTTCGGCACCCGCAACGGTGATTTTCCTGTAACGGTCAAGAAAGCGGACCCGAACGAAAGCGAGTGCGCCGTATCATGTCAGTCGGGGCTTCCCAAGCGGGTGTTCCTCTCGGCCTTCGGGAAGCGAGCGGGGACAACAATAATCCTTCGAACCCACAGAACCGGAGTTCCACATGTCTCGCTTCGCAGTTTTCCTCGCGGCGCTCACGTTCACGGCGGCCGCCTATGCTCAAACGATTACTTTCGGCGCCTCGGTGCAATTGACCGGTCCGGTCGCGAACACCGGCCGTTACTACAAGGACGCCTACGAATTCGCGATCGACAAGATCAACGCGGCGGGCGGCGTCAAGGTCGGCTCCTCCCAGCAGAAGATCGTGCTTCGGCTGCTCGACAACCAGTCGGATGTGAA
>Ga0209579_10002244_pt1 | contig 15031 bp, 11 predicted proteins | sample Coa_R1_2_FD_187152 | JGI IMG/M metagenome (GOLD analysis project Ga0209579, IMG submission 187152) | Surface soil microbial communities from Centralia Pennsylvania, which are recovering from an underground coalmine fire - Coalmine... | ecosystem: Environmental > Terrestrial > Soil >... | reverse complement strand
CCCGTACAGGCCGGTGAAGATCAGCCCGTCGCCCATCCCGATCGAGCGCATGTCGGTGCCGTTCCCGGGCACGTTCAGACCAATGGCCGGATCGAACTGCCAGAGCGTCTTCCCGCTCGCCGCGTCAAGCGCGGTGATTCGCGTCCAGCCGTCCTGGACGTACATCGTGCCGTTGTAGACGATCGGGTTCGCGTTCCCCTGAGCGAGCCGCTCAGGTGACGTGGGGCTCGCCAGATGCAGCGTCCACGCGAGCTTCAGGCTGCCGCCGTTCGACGGGTTGATCTGGTTCAGCGTGCTGTACCGCCACGACTGAATGTTCCCGTTCTCACTGATCCAGTCCGCCCCCGACGGCGCTGCCAGCTGCGCCGGCGTGAAATCGGGAATCGCAGCGGCCGACTTCGACCCGCTAGCCGACGCGCCCATCGCTGTAAAGAGAACTAACGAGACCGCAGTTCCAAGAACAAGGAACCGGACGAACCTCTGCATGGTTACCCCTCCTATGAAAAAAGATCAAACGCGCCTGCCCGCCGGGCCAGCGTCACCGACCACTCGACGCTACAGCGCCCGCGTCTCCTGATCAAGCCGGCGCACTGAATGCGTGACGATCATTTAGAGATCACCGAGGCACACCGAAACCGCATGTCGGCCTCAGTAGCGCGCGTCTAGGTGGCTTACGGAACTGGTGTTCGGATCCTCAACTCGACGTTGACAACCAGCTATCGGGTCGCCGCAAAGATCGCGGAAGGGCCGCCTGCGACGGCCCTTCCGAAGCCAGACGGCGACCGACCGGCCGGCCGTGTCGGAGGCGCGCATCAGACGCCGCGCCCGCTGTTGCTCGGGCAGGTCGTCGCGGATCAGGTCGGCGGTCGTGCCCGAAAGCAGGATCTGCCCGCCGTGGGCCACCCCCGCGATCCGCGCGCCACGGTGAAGTCCCATCCCGTGGTACCCCTCATCGCGAACCGTTGGCTCGCCGGTGTGCAGGCCCATGCGGACGCGGCACTCGACGTCGGGCCACTCGTGCGCGACAAGCGCCCGCTGCGCACCGACGGCCGCCTCGACAGCGTTACGCGCGCGGGAAAAGGCGACGAAGAAGGCGTCGCCCTGGGTGTCCATCTCGCGCCCGCCGTGGGCTGCAAACGCCTCGCGCAGGATTCGTCGGTGCTCGGCGAGCAGATCGCCGTAGCGCTCACCGAGCAGCCTGAGGAGCCGCGTCGAGCCCTCGACGTCAGTGAACAGCATCGTCACCGTCCCCGACGGCGGAGCAGGCCCCGCGCTCACGCGAGGATTGAAACACCCGCGGGTGCGATCTGCGAGCGGCCAGGCGCGCTCCGCAGGCACGGCAGTCGCGGCGACCGCGGTACCAGGCGCGAGTATTGAGCCCCGAACCTGTCGGTACCGCAGCGGTTACCGACCTCAGTCCAGACGTGATCACGAGCAGGACGATTTTTCGGGAAGAGGGACTTGGTCGCCCCGCGAAGGCCGAGTCTGGCCGAAGGCTGTTGGATTAATTAGGTACTGCGCACCTCCCCCTCCCTTAGCTCGCTCCGGTACCGCGGGGGTGCCATCGGCGCCCGCCGAGAATCGGGAATCTCTGAGGCAGGGGCGCGATCACGTATCAGAGGCCGTGGCCGGCGAGGCAGCTCTTGTCCCCGTAGGACCGCAGCTGCGCGCTGCGTTCGGATTCGAGCGCGACGTCGCTTGGGTTGCGTGGGTTGAAAGCGTGGAGGCCGCTGATCTCGACCTGCACGTTCGGCGTCACGCCTGGTCCTTCGGCGGTCAGCCGGTACCGGGTGCCTGTGCCGGGGCCGCGGACTGCGATCTCACCCGGCGGGTGCTGGTAGCCGCCCTTGGTCGGGTCGAACGGGTAGAAGCCGTAACAGAAGACGCCGGTGGGGTTGTGCGAGACGAAGGAGTTCTCGCGATGCCAGCCGGGCCCGTAGGCCGAGTCGTAGCTGTCGAGGTAGATCAGCCGCCCGAACGAATCGGTGGGGGCGCCGTAGCGAGTGGTGCCGAAGCCGTACACCGGCAGCCCGCCGAGCGAGAGCCGGCCGAATACTTCCTGGAAGCGCCCGTCGTAGACCCAGTCGGTGTAGGCGGTGAGCTTCGCGACCGTGTTGCCCGTCCAGTGCGAGAGCTCGAGCCAATTCGCGTCCTGTGCCGAAGTCCACGGCGTGTAGCCGAGATCGGGAAGCGCCTGCGGCCACTCTTGCAGCGCCCAGTAGGAACCGTCGAGTCCCTTGCAGGCCGCCACCTGCCCTGCAAGCTGAGGGCCGTCGTACGGCAAACACACCCAGTCGGCCGTCTGCCAATAGTCGCGGGCGCGGTACTTGCCCCAGCCGCCCGAGTAATCGAGCTCGAACGCAACTTGCTTGCCGCCGCGGGCGGGCGGCCGCGCGTTCACCGCCCCCCAAGCAAGCACATGTTTGACCTTCCCGGCCACCGTGTAGGTGAGCATCGCTTCGCCCTTCGCATCGACCTGCAACCTGACCGCGGTCGCGTTCCGATCGATCAGCTGCGAGCCCTGAGCTGCCGCGACGACGACGGCCGCAGCCAGCGAGACGACGGCGATGGCACCGAAACCCCGAGCCCAGCGCGGGCAGAGCTTCCTGCCTCTGAGACGGAACGAATCGTCCACCATTTCCTCCCTCCGGTCGCTCGATAAGCCTCCTACTGCGGATAGGTGCCGTACCGAGCGAAAAGCCTGCGCACAATCGCCCAAGCGGAAGACGCGGCCGGACGAGCGCAAGAGAGTCCGGGCGCCGCTCCTTCAAATCCCCGGCGGCGATCCGGGCGGGAGAGAGAGTTCCCCGGCGGCGAGCACCGAGGGTGCCGCGTCGGCGGGCACGCGTCCCGCTGGTGCGTGCGCTTTCAGTTCGGCTGACGTGGGAGCGGACCCCGGCCGTCGCTGGCGATTCTGGCGAACGGTCTCTCCCTCGGACGGGGGATTGTTGTCGGGGCGAGCGCTGGCTTCGGGTGGGTGGGGCCCCTTGGAGTTGTGACGGTGTCCACTCGAGGAGGAGGACGTGATGAAACGGCTCAGTCTTCGCGGTAGAAGGTCGAGGTTCTGTTTGGCCGCTGCGGTCGCCGGCGTCGGCGCGCTGGCAGCGAGTATTGGTGTCGCCCTGGCGGCGAGCCCGATTGTCTCGGTGGGGCCGGTGGCTTCGCCGGCGGGCGGTGAGGCGGCCGCCGGGACGGCGGACTCGAGCGGGCAAACCGACGCCTGTGTGAATCAACAGCACTCGGGTGTGAATCCAGGCGCCGCCAGCCCTGCCGGCGCGGTGGAGCTCGCCGACAGTTCCTGTCCGTCCGGTGCAAGCCCGACGGCGCCCTCGTCCGGAACCGGCACCGGCAGCGGCGGCGGCCAAGCCGGCGGCGGCGGTCAGGCCGGAAGCACGCAGGCAGGCACCTCGCAGACGACGACGAGCGGCTCGGCGCGCGGCTACCCGATCAACTACGCCCACAGCAGCGCGAGCAAGAAAACCTCGACGCGCAAGACCGCGGTCAAGGTTGCTTCCGTGTCCGCGAGCAGCGCGCGCGGAGTCAAGATCACCCGCGTCCAGCAGCGGCTGCTGCGAACGAAAACCGGAACTCAGCTGCGCTTGCTGGTCACCGTTCGCGACCGGCGGGCGCGCGCGATCCGCTCAGCGACCATCTCGATCGGCCCCGTCGCGCACGTGACCAGCACGATCACCCCGCTGCGGCTCGGCTTCAGCAATCGTTCCGGTCAGGCAACGTTCGTTCTGCCGCTGACGAAATCGATGCCCGGCAAGCGCCTCCGGCTGCAACTCGTCGCCCGCACTCCAACCGCGCAAGTACGCATCCTCACCTCGATCCTCGTCCCCAAGCTACGCCCCAGCTCCCAAACGCGACTCGCGCTCGCCGCCCGCTGAACCGCCGCTCAGGCACGAAAGACGCGTAGCTCCATCCGGTAGGGCCGGGTTCGCCCGGCCCCTCCGGGTGGGCCGAACGCCTGGCGGCGTAGCCCGCGACGAACCACTCCCAAAGGCTTCAGCTGAGCTTCGTGCCGATGCGCGGCGATGAGCGTCGCAGCGAGATCACTGAGGTCGAAGGCCTGTCGCTGCTCGATGCCACTCTCGTCGGTTGCCAGTGTGAGGAGGGCGTTGATCAGCCGCTCTTGTCGGTCTCCGAGCGCGATCGCTTCGTTGCCTCACAGCGATTCGAGGTCCAGGATCGCCCTCGATCGCGGAGAGATCAGCGGCCGTGGGAGAACCGCTGGGCCGCTGGGGAGCGGAGATGCCCTGAATCACGTCGCGACCTCCCCGTGCGGGCGTGGCGACCCTGGGCGCGAGTGCGGTCCCCGCACTGCTATTCCTGCGGCGGAAGATAGTTGTCGATTCGTGAAGACCGGCTGCGTCGTGACGTGTGCGGTCCTCGGGGAGGCTGTACTGAAAAAGCAACCGCAGTTGGAGCGCTTGGTTCGCAGGGTCGTGCCGTCGGCGACGCTCCTCACGCACGGGGTGCCGGGACGTCTGCTCGACCTTACCGACCCGCTCTTTCGGATCTCGATCGCTGACATCCAGGGTCTGCCGCCGCCGCGGTTTCGTCTGCGGACAGGGATCGGAAACCGGATCCTCCGCAACCACGTGATGTTCATTGTCTTCGGCTACGACCAGTGGAACGCGTTGCAGGCGTCCGGATTCGTCAACGCGTCGAGCGACATCCTCGACATCGGCAGCGGCTGCGGCCGGCTCGCGATGCCGATCGCCCGCATCGATGGCTTTCGAGGGACGTACACGGGGATCGACGTGGACGCGGAGATGGTCGAGTGGTGCCGAGGGCGCTTTCGTGATCCGCGCTTCACCTTCCATCACGCCGACGTCTACAGCTCGATCTACAACCCCGACGGCTCGCGCGAGCCATACGTCATCCCGGTGGCGGACGAGTCGATGGACTTCGTGATGTCCTACTCGCTCTTCACCCATATCCTCGAGCCTGAGCTCGTTCAGTACACCGAGGAAGCATCGCGAGTGCTGCGGCCTGGGGGCACGATGATGATGACGGTGTTCTGCCTCGAGGACGTCCAGCTTGGCGGGCGCTGGACGTTCAGCCATCGAGTTGGGCGAAGCTACTTGGAGTCGGAACTGTATCCGCACGCAGCGGTCGCCTATGAGCGCGCGCACCTGCACGAGATCAGCGAGCAGGCCGGCTTCACTGACGTGCGCATCGAACCAAGCGCCGTTCAGAGCCGACTCGTGGGCCGGAAATGAGGAGGGGCCGCTTGCCGCGGCCCCTCCACGCGAAAGAGCGTCAGCAGACGATGCCGACGATCGTGCCCGTGCCGTCGTGCCCCGGATTGGGCGCGTAGCCCGGGTCGTTGCGGACGACGACGATGTGCACGATGTTGCCGGAGATCGTGCTGCCGGACTTCGTGACGTGGTTGGTCACGATCACCGCCATCAGTCCCGGCACGCTAGCGGGCGGCGGCGTGCTGTTACCGGGATCAGTGGTCCAGGTACTCCCGCAGGTTGGCGCGGTGTTGCCATCCTCGAAGCCTTTGAAGCTCGCCGGGCCTGAGCCCGTGCTGAGCGCGTTGTTCTTCCACCACTGTGATCCCCACCAGTTGACGTGGCCGCCAGAGACGTTCTCGAGGTCACCGATCACGAAGGACCCGCCGGCCGCGAACGGCGGCGCCGTCCAGGTGACGGTCACCGTGTTCGAGGTGATCGTGCCGGCCGGGTTCGACGTCGACGCCTGCAGCGTGTCGGTGCCGCCGGTGGCGCTCGAGTAGGTGAACGAAGCGTTACCGCTGGTGTCCGTGACACCGCTCCCCGTCACGCCCCCGTTTGGGCCGGTGAGGACCGTGAAGGTCACGGCCGCACCCGAGAGCGGCTGCCCGCAGCTATTCGTCAGCGTCGCGGTGACGGTCGCGGTGCTGCCGATCGTGGCCGTTTGGCTTGCCGGCGCGAGCGTCAGCGACGAGCCCGGACAGGGAGCGTGGCCGACGGTGGTCCACTGCGTCGACTCGTTGTTGGTACTGCCGCTCGGGCATTCAGCGAGGTCGACACCGCCCGTGTTCAGAACCTGGCCGCTGTCGGTGAACGCCTGCGTCGTGCCGTTGATCGTTACGTCCACACTTGGAATGACACCGCTCTGGGAGCAGACTCCCGCCCAGGGCGCACCGCCTGGACCGATGTCCGAGCTATCCATGTGTATCGGTCCGTTCCCGTTGGGGGCGTTTCCGCATCCGTTGTCCGCTCCGCCGACCTGTTGAGTCACGATCAGCTGCTGCCCCGGTGTCAGCGTCGCGCTCGGCCAGCCGGAGAAGACGCAGCCGCCGACATTGACCGAAACCGAGTTGATCGTCTGCGACAGCGTCGTGTTGTTGACGACGCGGACCGCGCCTGCGTCGTAGGTACACGGGTTGCAGCCCTCGAAGACCACGGTCGGGGATCCCGCCCACGGCGTCGGGAAGTTCGTCGGGCTCGGGCGGAGACTGTCCGCGTAACCGACGTAGACGTCGACGCTACCGGGCGAAGCGACTGCCGGAGCGATCAGTCCGGCAGTACCACCAAGCGCCGGCAGCAAACCAAAGATGGCGAGCATTGCAAGCCTCGCCAGTCGCCGCGCACTAGCGCGCATTAGTCGTTTCTCTCCCATTGCCTGACCTCCTCGCCGCCGCGCTGGCTTCAGGAACAGTCAGGAATGATCCCGCTCCACCTGAGCGGCGACTTCCGCATTTCCCGCCGCGTCCTGCGACGCACCGGGCTTAGCGTGACTCTCTACCTTCGCAAAGCAGCTGTCAAACCTCCTCGGTCTTCGCTTCAGGTCGGCTGCTCCAGCCGCCCGCGTTCCGGGCGCGGGCGGCGGGGTTCGAATCCGCGACTCCACCTGCGGCTGTCCGCGCTCGGCAAGCCTCAGAAAAAGCGAGTGAGCCAGGCGCGCGATCATGCGCGCCTCGTATGCGCGGTTTCGGGTCGAGGTTCGAGAGGGTTCGACCAACAACTGCAAGTGGCCGCGGGTTTGAATCCCACCCCTGCCGCTGCGACTTTGTGCGCATAAATGCCTGCATAGCCGAATGGCTAGGGCCGTCGGAAGCAGTGCGGTCCGCTTAGTATTCCGGCATTGCGGTGTGGGTGTGGTGCGCGGCGTTGCGGCAACGCTGCTGTTGCGTCGCGCAGTCAATTCGAAGGAAGAGCGGAGCGTGCGGATCCTCCATCTCGTCAACGCGATCGACCGCGATCAGCTTGGTGGGATGCAGCGTTACGCTGCGGAGCTCGCGTCGGCGTTGACGGCGAGAGGGCATGACGTCACGGTCGCGACGAAGCGGCTCACGAAGGATCTTCCGCCCGAGGAGCGCCTTCCGTCGGGCGTCTGTCTTCTCCGTCTGGACGTCCCCTCGCGCGTAGAGCGAACGTACGCGCTGCGCTACCCGACTGCCCTCATCCTCCGGACCGCGCGGCTTGTGAGCCGCGGCGGCTACGACGTCGTTCACGCGCAGTTCGCTCCGCAGGGTTTCGCCTGTCGCCTGGCACGGCGACCGTACGTCTACACGTTCCAGGCTCCCGCGTGGGCCGAGCTGACCGAAGAACGAGGCGGCCGCTACGCATGGCCTTCCACCCTCGACGGCGCCGCCGAGACGGCGTTTCGCGTCGTCGAGCGGGCGGCTGTGAGCGGCGCCGCGAAGCGGATCGTGCTCAGCGACTTCATGCAGGGCGAACTGCGTTCGTTGGCCCCGCGCGCGCCGCGGGCCGACTTGATCCCGGGTGGCGTCGACACCGACTTCTTCTCGCCCGGCTACCCGGCGTCGCTCGCCGGCGATCCGTGGGCAGGCGACGAGGGCCGTGTGCTCTTCTGCGCGCGACGGCTCGTGCCGCGCACGGGTGTGTTGAACCTCGTGCGTGCGCTGCCTGACCTGCTTGCGCGCATGTCGGATCTCCGTGTCGCGATCGCCGGTACGGGCTTCCTGCGGGACGAGATCGTCGGATTGATCGCGAGCACGGGGATCGGCGACCGGGTCCGGCTGCTGGGGAGGGTCCCGGACGAGCAGCTGCGCGACTGGTATCGCCGCGCAACGCTCGTGGTCGTGCCGACGGCGCACCTCGAGGGCTTCGGCCTCTCGACTGCCGAGGCACTCGCTTGTGGAACGGCGGTGGTCGGCACCGCGGCCGGGGCGACGCCAGAGCTTCTGGCGCAGGTCGATGCGGGCCTGATCGCACCGGACGGATCGCCGGCAGCGCTCCGAGCGGCGATCGCGTCCGCCCTCGCGCGCGGCCCGCAGCTCGCGGAGTTCGGCTCGCGCGGTCGTGCGCTTGCCGAGCGCGAGTGGTCGTGGAGCGTGGTCGCGGAGCGCCACGAGCCGATTTTCGAGGCGCTGCTGCGCGCACGAGGAGACGGCAGGGTGACGACGGTTGATCGGGCACCGGGAGCCCTGGCCAAATGATTGATAAGGCACACGAGCTGCTGCCGCGGAAGCTGGCCATTGCGCCCGCGGACAGCCGCCGGTCGCGGCTTGGATCCTTAGACCTCGCGGTGGCCGCTTTCGACGCGCTCGTCGCAGCAGGCACGTGGGCGTTTCTGGCGCGCCACCTCCTGGGAGTCCAGGCTCCGCACCGAGGAGTTCGCCAAGTCTGCTGGCTCGTGGTCGTCGCCCTGGTTGTCCCGATCAGTCTCCGGGTCAGCGGCGCCGGCCTCTGGGCGCGCGCCGGAGCACGGTGGCGCTCGCCGCTCCTGCTCGGCGGGTTGCTCGGCGCCGGCGCGTCGTGGCTTGCGCTTCGCATCGCCGGCGGACGCGCACCGCTGGCGGCGGTCGCTGTCTGGTGGTTCTCGCTTATCTGCCTCGCTGGTGTCGTACGTATCGTCGTCAAAGGCCGCTTGAGACGCGAACGAGTGCTCCTGATCGGCAGCGGGAAAGCGGCGCAGCGCTTCGTCGAGACATCGAACCGACACCTCGGCGAGAGAGTGACGTTCCTCGGCTACGTGGACGACGGATCGTCTCCCGCGGCAAAGCTCGGGCTTCGTCGGCTCGGAGACCTCAACAGCCTGAGCGCCGTCATCCAACACGAGCGGGTCGATCGCGTCGTCGTCTGCTTCACCCGCCGCAGCGACGAACAGCTGCTCGACCTGATCCGCGCAAGCGAGGAGCTCGGCGTGACGGTCGACATCATGCCGCGCTTCTACGAGCTCGTCGGGAACCACCCGCAGACGTACAGCCTCGGCTATCTCCCGATCGTCTCGCTTGCGGTGTCGAGCCGCTCGCCAGCTGCCGCCTTCTGCAAGCGCACGATCGACGTCGCAGTCGCCATCGCGTTGCTCATCGTCGTCGCGCCGGTCCTTGCCGCCATCGCGCTCGCAATCGCGCTCGAGGATGGACCGCCGGTGCTGTTCAGGCAGACGCGGATCGGCAAGGACGGTGCGCCGTTCGCGGTCGTGAAGTTCCGCAGCATGGTCGCCGAGCTGAGCAGCGACCTCCTCGTCGAGGCACGGGAGCTCGCGGCTCGCAACACGGAAGTCGGAGAAGCCGTCGAAGCGCTGAAGACGACGCTCGCCCCGGAGACGACGAGGGTCGGGCGCTTCCTCCGCCGCTCCAGCCTCGACGAGCTGCCGCAGCTGTGGAATGTCGTGATGGGTCAGATGAGCCTGATCGGTCCGCGTCCCCTGCGCCAGTTCGAGGTCGACGCGCTTCACGACTGGCAGCGCGCTCGGCTCGAGGTGCGCCCCGGCATGAGCGGCCTCTGGCAGGTGTTCGGCCGCAGCCGGATCGGGTGGGAGGAGCGACAGCAGCTCGACTACGCCTACGCTCGCCACGCCAGCCTTCGCACCGACGCGGAGATCGCCGCGCGCACGCTGCCCGCAGTGCTCCGCGGCAAGGGCGCGCTTTGAGCACGCCGGCGGCCTCAGGGCTCGCAAGGCGCGAGCGCTCAGGCAGCGCCACCCGCAGGGTGCTGGAGCTCTTCGAGCCCCGGCGCGGCGGCGTGCCCGCTCACGTGGCGCTCCTCGGCGCCGGACTTCTCGAGCGCGGCTGGGACGTGACGGTCGCCGGACCCCCGGACGCACCCGCCATGGCCGAGCTCGCCGCCGCGGGCGCGAAGCTCGTCTCGCTCGAGCTCAAGCACCGCCCGCACCCGAGCGACGTCGTCGCCGTGCGGAGGCTGCTGCGCGTGTCAGCCGCAGGCCCGATGCTTATCCACGCGCACGCGACGAAGGCCGGCTTCCTCGCCGCCTGGCTCAGCCGCCTCGCCGACGTCCCGGCGCTCTACACGCCGCACGCCTGGGTGTTCGACCGCGCGCTCTCGCCGCCGGTGCGCGCCGTCTACGCCTTCTCCGAGCGCCGCACGGTTCGGCGGCACCGACTCGTCGTCGCCGTCGCCGAGAGCGAGCTCGAGCTCGCGCTCCGTCACAGGATCACGTCCAGGGACGCGATCCGCGTCGTCCACAACGGGTTACCCGCGATCGAGTTCGCGGCGGACCGAGCCTCGGCCCGCCGTCGGCTCGGCCTCGCGGCGGACGGAGTCGTCGCCTCCTGGGTCGGACGCCGCGCGCCGCAGAAGCGGCCGCAGGATCTACCAGCGCTTGCGCGCGCGCTCGCGCGTGACCGGATCAGGCTCGTCGCGCTCGGTGACGGTCTGGCCGGCAGCCGCGAAGCACGAGCGGTCGAGGACGCAGGCGGCGCCGTGCTGGCGGACGGCGCCGATCCGCTGCTCGTCTATGCCGCGGCTGACGTTCTCGTCGCGACGTCGGCGTGGGAGGGGCATCCGCTCGCGATCCTCGAGGCGATGCGGGCGCGGCTGCCGGTGATCGCGTACGGCGTCGGCGGCGTGCCAGAGCAGGTCGTGCACGGCGTCACCGGCTACCTCGTTCCCGTCGGATCGGTCGACGAGCTCGCCGCCTGGACGGCGCTCGTCTCCCACGACGACGCTTTGCGCGCGCGGCTCGGCGCTGCCGCGGGCGCGAGGGCGGAGAAGCTGTTCGGGCTCGAGCGCATGCTCGACGAGACCGAGGCGCTCTACGACGAAGTCCTGACCGGCTCGAGCTGAGCCGGACGGGAGACCTGCTGCCACCAGAGCTCGGTCGTGAGGGCGCCGTAGAGCACGTCGCTCGTCGCGAGCCCGCCGGCGACGTGCCGGTCGATGAGCTCGTTGAGGCGTGCGGGCGCGAGCATGTGCCGCACGCGCGCGCCGGGATCGAGGAGCACCTCGCGCAGGAGCGCGCCGTTGTTCTCGGCCAGCCAAGCCGCCGCCGGCGTCGGATAGCCGCGTTTGCGCCACCGGTTCGCGATCGCGTCCTGCCCCACGCGTCTCAGGTGACAACGGAGGAGGTGCTTCGTCTCGCCGGCGGAGATCCGAGCGGCAGGCGGCAACGCAAGTCCGAACTCCACCAGCCGGTAATCGAGGAACGGCAGGCGTGTCTCGATCGAGTGCGCCATGCTGATCGCGTCTCCGTATTGGAGGAAGCCCGGCAGCATCCGCTGCGAGAAGTCGTGGCTGAGCCGCTGCTCGAAGCGGCCACCCAAGGCCCCACCGCTGCGCCTCGCACCGTTCGTCGCGTCGCCGAACACGTCGTTCGCGAGTGCGGTACGCAGCGTCGAGCGGCGCAAGTCCCAGGCACGAAGCGGGGGAGTGAGGGCGACGGCAAGGTCACGCGCGAACGCGCGCCCCGAGCTCGTGCGCCGGCCGGCCTTCAACGCGCCCATCGCCGCGCGTCCGGCACCGCGCGACGTCGGAAGCTCGCGCACGCGGTCGACGAAGGCGAGCGCGGCGTAGTGGGCGTAGCCGCCGAAGACTTCGTCGGCGCCCTGGCCCTCGAGCAGGACCGGCACGCCGTCGGCTCGGGCCTGCTGCATGATCATCCACATCGGGAAGACGGCGGGCGAGAACCCGGGCCCGTCCATGTGCCAGACGATCTTCTCGAGGACGTCTATCCAGGCTTCGCCGGGGGCGTTTACCTCCGTGAGCGTCACGTTGTCGTAAGTCGACGCGGCGATGCGCGCCCAGCGCCGCTCGTCGGGGGCCACCCGATCGTCGCCACCGCCGTAGACCGCCGTGTAGCTCGTGACGCCGTCCCCATGTCGACCCCGGATGCGAGTCATCGCCTCGAGGATCGTGGTCGAGTCGATGCCGCCGGACAGGGTGAGCCCCACCGGCACGTCACTCCGGAGCCGGAGTGCGACCGAATCGTCGAGCAACGCCGCGAAGCGCTGGACGGCGTCGGGCTCGTCCCAGACCCCTGACGAAGCAGGCGCCGGCGTCTGCCAGAAGCGCTCGAAGTGCGGTACGCGATCGCCGCTGCGGTACAGGCCCCAGTGGCCTGCCGCGAGCGACTTGATGTGGCGGTAGAAGGTCCGTTCGTCGTGATAGACCAGCCTCTCTCCCAACAGGTCGTGGATGGTGCTCTCGTCGACCTCTCCGAGCTCTGGACAAACGCGTACGAGCGCCTTCGGCTCGGACGCGATCAGGAAGCACCCCGGACGCACCGCGTAGTAGAGCGGCTTCACGCCGAACCGGTCACGCGAGAAGAACGCGCTCCGGTCACGAGGATCCCAGACGACGAATCCCCACATGCCGTTCAGCCGCTGCAAGCAGTTCGTTCCCCACTCGAGATAGCTACGCAGGAGCACCTCGGTGTCGGAGCGCGTCACGAAGGCGTGTCCGCGCGCTTCGAGCTCCCGGCGCAGCTCGAGGTAATTGTAGATCTCGCCGTTGTGGACGATCGCGACCCCAGTCGCGCCGTCGACCATCGGCTGATGTCCGCCCTGCACGTCGATGATCGAGAGCCGGCGAAGGCCGAGCCAGACGCCGTCAGCACTCAGGACGCCGCGGTCGTCGGGGCCTCTATGGGTGAGAACGTCGAGGGCGGCGTCGCAGTCCGACAGCGGCAGGTCTTCGCCGACCATGGCGACGATGCCGCACACGGCGCAAATCTAGCCGTCAGTCCACGCGCCGGGCGACGACGAGGTAGTTCATGACGAGCGCGTGCTCGTTCGGGAACGCAAACCGGGTCAAGGCCCGATCGCCGAGGATCCCGGCGACGTTCAGCAGCGCGACGAAATAGGCCGCAGGCCGCTCAAGCGCGGTTCCCGACCCCAGGAGCGTCACGTAGTAGCCGGCCATGTTCGCGATGCACGCTGCTGAAGCGCGATGGGGGAGGATCTCGAGGATCTCCAGGCCGCCGACGCCGGCGACCAGCGCCCGCAGGCCCTCGTGCGTCCAACGCCAGTAGTCGCCCGGCATGGGATGGTAGGGCCAAACGCCATGCGTGCTGATCAGCGCGAGCCCGCCTGGAGCGAGCACGCGGCGCATTTCCGCCACGCAGCGGGCCGGATCGCGCGTGTGCTCGAGCACCTGGGTCGAGAGCGCGACGTCGAACGACGCGTCGGGCGCCCCGAGCGACTCCGCCGGCCCGACGTAGCGGATCCCGGGGCCGGGGTGGAGATCCGCGCCCGCGTAGTCGCTCGCAACCGCTGCGAACACTGGGTAGTACGGCATTTCGCCGCAGCCGATGTCGACGATCGTCACGCGTTCGTGCAGGTAGCGGTCGCGAACGTCGACGAGGCTCTGAGTGATCGCGCTCTGGAGCAGGAAGAACGAGCTCGTCAGCTTGGGCGACCGCCGCGTTCGCTGCGGCCAAGTCCGGTCGAGCTCGGCGGGCACGCCGCGCGCGGGCGACCCGCGAAGACCCGCGAGCAACTCTTGCCGGAGGCCGCCGCGAACGCCGCTCGCCATGGACGAAGCATCCCACAGGCGCCGCGCTGGCTAGTGTGGCGCGTGTCGGCGGCGACGCGAATACAGAGGTAAATGAGAAACGACTCCGGCAGCGGCAGTCCGGCGCTCGTGATCTGCTCGAAGAGCACGTGGGAGCCAACCATCCGCCGCGAGCACGCTCTCGCGCAGCTCGCGACCGCCCACGGCGCCGAGGTGTACTTCGTCGAGCGGCCCGCAGACGTGCGCGCCGCCGGCCGCCGAGGTGAGGCGCTCGGCTGGTGCAGGGGCTTCGCCGCTCGCTACGCACGCAGGAGCGTGCAAGATGGCGTCGAGGTTCTCGGCGCGAGCGTGATCCTCCCAGGTCACCGCGGCGGGCTGGGGGAGCGCTCGAGCGCCTGGCTCCTCGCCCGCAAGCTTCGCGGCATCCCACGGCTCAACGAGGCCGTGGTGGTCGCGAACCTTCCTTGGCAATGGCCCGCCGTCGCGGCCGTCGACGCACGCCGGCGCGTGTTCGACTGCACCGACGACTGGGCCGAGCACCTGCCCGAACGAGCGGGCAGGCTGGCGGAGCTCTGTAGCCGCATCGGGCGCGAGGCGGACGCGATTACGCTCGACAATCGGGCGATGGCCGATCGGTTTCGACCCGGTCGGACCGTCCTGGTGCGAAACGGTGTCTCGGCGGAGCTCCTGGGCCCGCTGGCAGAGCGCCCGCAAGAGAAGCGCATGGTCCACACCGGGACACTTGGTCTGCGATTCGACGCGGATCTGGCGGGCGAGGTGCTCGCCGCCGCCTCCGACTGGCGGCTCGACCTCTACGGGCAGTGCCAGTACCCGGGCCGGGGCGAACGAGCGGGCGCCGAACTCGAGGAGCTGCTCGCGCGGTACCCCTCGCGAGTCGCCTACCACGGCGTCGTGCCCCGCGCCGGGCTCGCCCAAGTGATCGACCGCGGCTCGGTCGCCGTCATCTTCAACCGGCCCGGACGCGCGGGCGGCGGGGACTCGATGAAGCTCTACGACTACGCGGCCAGAGGCCGGCCGATCGTGAGTACGCGCTTCTCGCCGAACCTGCAGGTCGACGGGCCGCCACGCCTGCGGCTCGCCGACAACACGGCCGAGTTCGTAGCTGCGCTCGAGGAGAGCCTCTTCGAGCCCTTGTCCTGGGCAGGCGAACGTCGGCGTTGGGCTGAGGATCAGCGCTGGGAGCAGCGCTGGCCGACATGGGCCCGCACGCTCTTCGGGTAGGCGAGGTGGCCGCGGCGAGCTCGAACAACGGCTCCGGCGATGGCCGTGCGCGCATTCTCGTCGTCGCGACGAGCTTCGCGCCTGCTGTCGGCGGCTTGGAGCAGCTGAGCTTCCGTCTCGTCTCCGGTTTC
>Ga0209579_10002243_pt1 | contig 15032 bp, 14 predicted proteins | sample Coa_R1_2_FD_187152 | JGI IMG/M metagenome (GOLD analysis project Ga0209579, IMG submission 187152) | Surface soil microbial communities from Centralia Pennsylvania, which are recovering from an underground coalmine fire - Coalmine... | ecosystem: Environmental > Terrestrial > Soil >... | reverse complement strand
GAGCGTAATCATCGGGCGGGCGCTGCCTGACGTCCGGGATGGCCTGAAGCCTGCGAACCGTCGCGTGCTGTTTGCGATGCGCCAGATGGGCCTGGAGGAGACGCTCGGCGACCTCCTCACCAAGAAGGGCTATCTGTCTCCGCAGTATCACACCAACGTCCTCAAGAAGCTCGGCGTTCAGACCAGCCCCATCCCCGGGTACACCATCCTCGCGAAGATCGGCCAGGGCGGGATGGGGGTCGTCTACAAGGCCACCCAGACGAGCGTCAACCGGACGGTGGCGATCAAGATCCTGGGCGGGAACGCCACGAAGGACAAGACCTTCGTCGCGCGCTTTCTCGCCGAAGCCCAGGCTGCCGCCAACCTGAACCACAAGAACCTGATCTCGGCCATCGATGTCGGCGTTTCCAACGGCATCTACTACTTCGTCATGGAGTTCGTCACCGGCAAGAGCTGCCGCGACATGATGAACGCCCAGAATGGCCCGCTTGCGGAGAACATGGTCCTCCACATCGCCGCCCAGATGGCCGAGGTGCTGGACCACATCCATCTGAACAAGATGGTCCATCGCGACATCAAGCCCGAGAATATCCTGGTCGCCAACGACGGCGTCGTCAAACTCTGCGATCTCGGGCTCGCCAAATCGACGACTGCCATGGAACAGTCGCTCACCCAGGAAGGCCTGGCGGTCGGCACCCCCTATTTCATGTCGCCGGAGCAGATCCGGGGCGACAAGGATGTCGACATCCGCGCGGACCTCTATTCGTTGGGCGCCACGCTCTATTTCCTCCTGACCGGCAAGCATCCCTACGAGGGCAAGAGCGCCGCCGAAACGATGAGCATGCACCTCAAGGAGCCGGTGCCGGATCCCCGGAAGGCCAACCCGCAGATGCGGGAAGATCTCAGCTGGGCGATTCAGAAGCTGATGGCGAAGGACCGGCTGCACCGCTACCAGTCGCCGGCGGAGCTGCTCGAAGACGTGAAGAAGATCCTGGCCGGCACGGCCGCCGGGCTGGCTCGCCAGTACCAGGCCCGCGTCCAGCTGCACCAGAAGGCCCACACCATCCGCAGGGTCGCGCCGAAGAAGACGCCGGTATGGCCCTTCGTCGCCGTCGCCGGAGCGATCGTGGTCGCCGGCGCGGGCGCCCTCCTCGCATTCCGGCCGGCTCCCGCCCCGGGCGAGCCGCTGAAGGAGCGGGTGGTCATCAAGGAGGTCGAGCGGCCCGCGGCGAAAGCCGAGGGCCCGAAGGACGACCCCAAGAAGCTGCTCGCGGCGTCGAACCTCCTCACCACCGCGCAGCAGTGGGTCCAGCAGGAGAAGTGGCGCGAGGCACTGACGAGCCTGCATCAGCTGAACAAGGAGTACGAGTCGCTGCAATTCGCGCAGCAGCACGCCGAGGAGATCGGCAAGCTGATCAGCACCTGCGACGTCCATCTTCGCGGCCTGGAGACCGCGAAGTCCAAGCTCGTCGAGGACGCCCGACTGGCCCTCCATGAGGGACGCTGGGCGGAGGCCGCCGCGGTGCTCCAGCAGCTCGTCAAGGGGGGGCAGGCCGAGTATCAGCAGGACCTCGACCGCTGCCGCCGCGAGCTCGAGGCCCAGTCCACCCTCAAGGAGATCGAGGCCGCCCGCGACGCCGGCCACTGGGCGGAGGTCGCCATCAAGCTCGCCCTCCTGACCCGGCAGCACCAGCAGCAGCGCCTGGAGACGGTCGAGAAGCGCTTTTCCGATGTGATCGCCCTCGCCGTCAAGGCGAAGGAGGAGAATGATACCGCGAAGCTGATCGCCGACACCTTCGCCGCCGTCCAGGCCGCCAATTGGAAGCAAGTCCAGCAGCAGCTGGTCCAGCTGGAGACGCACCGGGATTCCGAGACGTACAAGGCCAAGGACGGGGAGATCCAGGAGGTGCGCGCGCGCTACGCCCAGGCGAACGCGGCGGTGGCGGACGACGAGGCGACCCGCGCCTGGACCGTCGCCTTGAAAGCCTACACCGACTCGCTCCAGGACCGGAAATATGACGAGGCGACGGACACGATCGAGGAGTACCGGACCAAGCACGGAGCCTCGCACGTGGGCAAGTCCAAGGATGCGGAGATCAACACCAAGATCGCCGACGCCCTCAAGAAGCGGCAAGCGGACCGGAATGATGATGCCCGCAAGCTTCTCCCCTTGGCGAAGAAGGAGATCACCGCGGGCAACTTCGAGGTCGCGGCGGAGTATGTCGCCAGGCTCACCGGAGATCTCGTCGATACGGACTTTGTGAAGTCGAACCTGACCCAGGTGAAGAGCTACAAGAAGATCTGCGACGAACGCGCGCGGCAGCCCGCCCACGTGCTGGTCGAGATGGATTTCGAGGATTATCCGGGCCTGTGGCAGCTCCGAGGCGGCGCGACCGGAGGCAACTCCTTCGAGGAGCCACAGCAGGGCCGGAGGTCGGCGAGGCTGACCTTGCCCTCGGGCTCGCGGGTGAATCATCCCCTGTTCGGAATGACGCCCAAGGCCGAGTCGATCTCCTTCTGGGCCCGGTATCGCGGGAAGGGCGGCGGCACCCAGATGGAACTCTACCTCCACGACGATACGGGGAACACCACGCTGACGTACGGGGTCGAGGTGACGCTCACCCCGGACTGGAAGCAGTACAACTACCGGTTCACCGAGTTCAAGCCCGTGGGCGCCAACGCCCGGGGCACCTCGATCGCCCCGGGCCGGATCGGCTCGTTCACGATTGAGGGTCCGACCAGTTCGACCCAGATCCTGGAGTTGCAGCTGGACACGCTGCGGGTGGAGGCCGCCCGGGCGCCGAAGTAGCGCTCCACCGGGTCCCTACGGGGGAGGTTGACCGGAACCTGGTCCCTTGGTGCCGGCCATCGGATCAATCCACGTCGACTTGATCTCGTCGAGATCCTTGGGGGCCACGCCCGAATACCAGACGTTCTCCGGCATGACGCAGATATTCGGCCCCTGTTCACACAGACCGAGGCAGAGCGACCTCGAGACCCGCAACCCCTTGATCCCCTTGGACTTCATGTACTCCTTGAGCTGCTTCTGGTATTCGCCCGAGCCCCGGTTGGCGCAGGACGCTTCTCCCGGGTCCTTCTGGTTGCAGCACACGAAAATGATCCGCTCATAAGGCTGCCGCTTCAATTTATCCATGGGTCTACCGCTTTCCTCCCTTCGGCTCGATCACGAAGGCCCCGCCTTCGAGCGGAAGGTGCAGGCCCGTGAGATCCTCCAGCCCCCGCTCCTGCCGCCCGCGGCCTTCCATCCAAGGCTCGGCATCCGACTTCTTGCCGTCCATGCCGAACTCGAGACGCAGTCGCGAAAGGACCTCGGCCAGGCGCCCGACCGGAAAGCGGACCCCGGTCTTGAGTCCGGACGTTCCGTGAAGGTACAGGGCGTGCCCTTCCCCGCCCATCGTCGAGATGAGCATCGGACAGGTCGCCGCCAGCGGAGACGTCAGCAGGACCGCGGCGATCAGCGGTCCGGCTTCCGGCTTCCGGAAGTCCCCCATGCGCTCCAGGTACCCGCGACGGGATTCCTGAATCCACAGCGGCGGTCCGTTCTCGTCGCCCGAATCCATGGACCTGAGGAACAGCTCAATCCCGTAGTCGTGGATCGGAGGGACCGACACCAGGCGGATGTCGGTCGCCTTCTGCGCCCGCTCGAGCCCCTTCTCCCCAACGCGGGTGTGGGCCACGACCAGTCCTACGTCCCTGAAAAGCCGCAGCGGGACAACCCCGCACCCCACGAGCAAGCCTGGGGGAAACCTCCCCGCGAATTCGCGGTCGGCGCCCACCAGCAGCGGGTCGACGGAAAATTCGGCCACGGGAATGCCCTTGCTCTGCCGTCGACCCTTCGACTTGCCCACGTTGGCCATGCGTCCTCCTCCTGTTAGGGAAGCACCGAAGCCGGATGGCGACAAGCAAATTCTTTCGATCCCGGGAGGGAAGATCCTTCGGAAAGCGCGATCCCCGCCCACCCCCCCCGCCCTCCTCCGCCGCCGCATAGCTATTGACCCTTCCCGTGAACTCCGTATAATCTTGGGTTCCCATGCGCCCCCCTATCATCGCCGGAAACTGGAAAATGAACGGGCTCCTCAAGGACGCCCGCGATCTCGCCGCCGGACTCCGCAAGGAGCTGGGCGACAACGCGGGAGGCCCCGAGGTCCTCGTCTGCCCGCCCTTCCTCGGATTGGACGTCGTCCGACAGGTCCTCGACGGGAGCCCCATCAAGCTGGGCGCCCAAGACGTCCACTGGGAGGCGAAGGGGGCGTTCACCGGCGAGCTTTCCACGACCATGCTCAAGGAGGTCGGCGTCGTCGCCGTCATCATCGGCCACAGCGAGCGGCGCCACGTCATGGGCGAGACCAACGAGATGGTCAACAAGAAGCTCAAGGCCTGCCTGGCCGCCGGGCTGCTTCCGATCCTGTGCATCGGCGAACTCCTGGAGGAGCGGAACATGGGCGTCACCCGCGAGGTCGTGGAACGCCAGATCGCCAAGGGCCTCGACGGCCTGACGTCCGAAGACGTCGCCAAGCTCGTGATCGCCTACGAGCCCGTTTGGGCGATCGGCACCGGGAAGACCGCCACCCCGCGACAGGCCGAGGAAGTCCATCACTACGTCCGAAAGCTGATCACCCAGAAGGCCGGCGAATCCGTCGGCCAGGGGATCCGCATCCTGTACGGAGGCTCGGTCAGCCCCGACAACGTCAAGGAGCTGATGGCCGAAGAGGACATCGACGGCGCCCTGGTGGGCGGCGCGAGCCTCAAGGTCGACTCCTTCCTGAAGATCGTGAGGTACAAAGCATGATCGCCCTGTTAGCGGCCGGCGGGTTCCTCGGAACCCTCCTCGGCATCCTGTTCGTCATCATCTGCCTGCTGCTGATCTTCATGGTCGTCATCACGCCCTCCCAGGAAGGCGGCATGGCGGCGGCCTTCGGCGGGATGGGCAGCGACTCGTTCTTCGGCACCAAGGCACACCAGCACATCAACAAGTTCACCGTCTTCCTCGCCGTCTCCTTCCTCGTTCTGGCCTTTTGCATCAACTGGACGAACAAGGGCGGCGCGGCGGCGACGGGCCAGGTCGGCAAGCCGACCAGCGAGACCGAGGAGAAGATGAAGAGCCTCCCCCCGCCGACCAAGCCGGGGCCCCAGGGACTCCCCCCCGCGCCGAAATGAACAGCATGACCGGATTCGGCAGTGCCTCCCTGAGGGAGCGGCGGATGGACGTCGACGTCGAGGTGAAGTCGGTGAACCATCGCTTCCTGACGGTCAAGCTGAGCGTTCCCGACGGACTGTCGCGGCACGAAAGCGAGATCGAGCAGATGGTGCGCGGGCGGCTCGGCCGCGGCAGCGTCACGGTCAATGTCTCGGTCAAGACGCCCCGGGACACGGACACGGGGCTCCCCGATGTCAAAACGTTCAAGGCCTACGCCAAGCAACTCCGGGACATCCAGAAGGCCCTCGGTCTCCAGGGCGAGATCCGCATGGAGGACCTTCTGGCCATTCCGTCGCTGTGGTCGAATGGATCGATGGAAAATGACGAGGAGCTCTGGCCCCGGGTGAAGAAGCTCCTGCCGAAGGCGCTCGACCAGCTGGTGGAGACCCGGGAGCGCGAGGGCCAGAAGATCGCCGGCGCGTTCAAGACCCACCTCGAATCCATTGAAGCCCGCCTCGGGAAGGTCGAGGCGCGGGTTCCCTCGGTCGTGGACTCGTACCAGAAGCGCCTCGACGACCGGATCCAGCAGCTCCTGACCCAGCGCGGCCTCGACGCCGCGAAGCTGGACATCGTCAAGGAAGTGGCGATCCATGCCGACCGCTGCGACACGAGCGAAGAGATCCAGCGGCTCCGGGCCCATATCGGCGAGTTCCGGAAAATCGTCGCCCAGAAGGGGCAGCTCGGTCGTCGTCTCGATTTCCTCACCCAGGAGATGGGCCGGGAAACGAACACGATCGCCTCGAAGGCCAATGATGGAGAGATCGCCGCGTCGGCGGTCGACATGAAGGCCGAGCTCGAGAAGATCAAAGAGCAGGTGGAGAACGTTGAGTAGGGGCACGATCTTGGTCCTATCCGGGCCGTCCGGAGTGGGCAAGACGACCATCGCGAAGAGGCTTAGGGAGATCCCCGGGGTTGTACGAGTCATGACGACGACGACGCGGGCAAAGCGTCCGCAGGAAGTCGATGGGAAGGACTACCGCTTCCTGAGCCGCGAGGGCTTCGAAGCGGAGCTCCAGGCGGGGGGATTCCTGGAGCACGCGGAGATCGACGGCAACCTGTACGGGACGCCTCGGGTGGCGATCGAGAAGGAGCTGTCGAGCGGAAAGGTGGTCCTGGTCGATATAGACACCCAGGGCGCGAAGAGCGTCCGGGACCTGAGGCTGCCGGCCTTCTTCGTCTTCATCGCCCCGCCCGACATGGCGGAGTTGCGGAAGCGGCTGGAAGGACGGAAGACCGAGAGCCCTGAAGCCTTGAAGATGAGGCTGGCCCGCGCGGAGCGGGAGATGGCCCAGAAAGATACGTACGACGCGGTCGTGGTGAATACGACCGTGGAGCGGGCGGTGGACGAAATCCTCGCGCTGGCCCGGGCGCGAAAGCTGCTAGGCTGATTTGGAGGCACGATGACCCAGAACTACACCGAGATCGACCAGCTGGCGGAGAAGTTCGGAGGCCGCTACAAGCTCACGGTCCTCATCCAGAAGCGCCTGAAGGAGCTCGTCAAGGGCGGCCAGAAGCTGGTCGACCTCGAAGACCGGAACCTCATCAACATCGTGATGGAGGAGATCCGCCAGGGCAAGGTGACCTTCGAGGGCCTCGAGCTCGGCGTTGACGGCAAGGAAGAGGGCAAGAAGTCCAAGAAGAAGTCGGAGTAGGGAGTCCCGGTGGTTACCCCCAAGTCCGGCGCGCTCAAGGGCAAGGAGATCGTCGTCGGGGTGACCGGCTCGATCGCCGCGTACAAGGCCGCCGAAGTCGTCTCCCAGCTCGTCCAGCGCGACGCGGGCGTGACGGTCGTCATGACCCGCTCCGCAACGCAGTTCGTCGGCCCGCTGACGTTCCAGACCCTCACGCGCCGCCGGGTCATGATCGACCCGTTCGACTTGGAAAGCGTGGTGGATCCCTCGCATATCACGCTGACGGACGACGCCGACCTGGTCGCCGTCGTCCCCGCGACGGCGAACTTCCTGGGCAAGGCCGCGCACGGCATCGCCGATGACATGCTGACCTCGCTCCTCCTGGCCGTTACCTGTCCGGTCCTCGTCGCCCCGGCGATGAACGACCGGATGTGGAAGCATCCCGTCGTGCAGGAAAACATCGAGATCCTGAAGAAGCGCGGCTATCGCTTCGTCGACCCCGACAGCGGCTTCCTCGCCTGCGGCACCTATGCCAAAGGCCGCCTGGCCACTCCCGCCCAAATCCTCGAGGACATCGTCCGGTGCATGTCCTAGTCACGGCCGGACCGACCCGCGAGTACCTCGATGCCGTCCGCTTCCTCTCCAATGCGTCCAGCGGGAAGATGGGCTTCGCCTGCGCGGCGGCCGCCGCGAAGGCCGGCCACGCCGTCACCCTGGTCACGGGTCCCGTCGCCCTTCCGGACCCGAAGGGCGTCCGCACGCTTCGGGTCGTCAGCGCCGAAGAGATGTACCGCGTCGTGATGAAGGCGTACCCACGGGTCGACGCCGCGATTGCGACGGCGGCGGTGGGCGATTACCGACCCGTCGCGCGCTTCGCGGGCAAGCTGAAGAAGACCTCCGGGTCGCTCCTGCTCAAGCTGGTACGGACCCGCGACATCCTTCAGGAAATGGGTTCCCGCAAGGGCCGCCGCATCCTGGTCGGCTTCGCCCTCGAAGTCCAGGACGCCGTCCCGCAGGCGTTGTTGAAGTACCGGAAGAAGAATCTCGACTATGTCGTCCTCAACACCCCGCGGACCTTTGCCGCCGATACCATGGACTGCCAGGTCTACCGGGAAGGCGAGCTGGTCAAGCGCTTCAGAGGCACCGCGAAGCACACCGTCGCCCGCTGGATCGTGTCCGTGCTGGGCCCCTGAGGTCGACGAGCCCTCCTCCCCTGCCGGCGGTCCGCCCCGGGGTCGCCGGAGGCACCCTTCTGTCTGATCTCTCCATTATTTCGGAACTCTTCCGACCGCCGCTGCGTCCAACCGACAGAGTACCGGGGAAGGAGACTGCCATGAGGACGCTTATTCTTTTGGCAGTTGGAGCGGGACTAGCCATCCAGACCGCCGCGGCGGGGGCCCAGGAAAGCGGCGAGCGCTGGCAGATCCACGAATGGGGCACCTTCACGGCGTTGCAGAACGAATCCGGCCATCCCCTCGGCTGGATCAACACCGAGGATGAGCCCGTCCCGGCGTTCTGCCATCGCCTGAGCCAGTCGCTTCTGATCCCCGTCGACGACCTTGCCCCCGCGTTCTTCAAGGATGCACCCCGAGCCCATCCCGACGTCATCCTCCGCCTCGAAACGCCGGTGATCTACTTCCATCCGCCCGCCCATGCGACCCTGCCCCAGACCGTCGACCTCAAGGTCGACTTCCGCGGCGGCTGGCTGACCGAGTACTACCCCGACGCCAGAGTCGGCGCTCCGGGTCTCGCCACGCGATCGTTCACGTACGGCCGGCTCAGTACCGGAACGCAGGGGAGCCTGGAATGGAAGGGCCTGCAGGTCGGCAAGGAAGGGAGCTTCCCCAAGACCGACGACCCGGTCTGGCTCTCTCCCCGCAACGTCAAAGCCGCTTCCTTGACGGCCGCGCAGGGCGAGTCCGAACGCTTCCTTTTCTACCGGGGCGTCGCATACTCCCAGGCTCCCCTGATGGTCCGGCGGTCCGGCGACGAAAAGTCCCTGATTCTCGAAGGCTGGATGCCGAAAGAGCTGGCGGACCGGCGACCGCTCCGGATCCCGCGGCTCTGGCTGGCCGACATCCGGGAGGATGGCACGACCGCCTTCCGCACCCTTCCCCCGCTCAAGATCCTTTCGCCCGATCTGGCGCCCCTGACGACCCTTCCGTCGTCCTTCGAGGCGAAGGACTACTCGCTCGCGCGGCTGAACGCACTCCGCTCCGACATGCATGCGGGCCTGGTCGCCGACGGTCTCAACTCCGACGAGGCGGAGGCGTTGCTGAACACGTGGGACGCGTCCTATTTCCGAAGCTCCGGCCTGCGACTGTTCTTCCTGGTTCCCCGGGCCTGGACCGACTTCGTGCTGCCGCTCCGGACGTCCCTCGATGCCGATCTTCAGCGCGTCATGATCGGCCGCCTGGAGCTCATCACCCCCCGGCAGCGCGACAGCTTGAAGCGGATAGCCGACACGAAGGCGCCTTCCTCCACTTGGTTTCAGGAGTGGGCGGCGAAGGATCCGGACGCCTGGAAGCGCTATCAGCAGAAGCGGCAGGAAGGGAACCTGCGAGCCCTGCGCGAAGAGAAGATCGAGATTCCCGACGACTATCGTGCCTACCTCGAGCTGGGCCGCTTCCGGAACGCGATCGTCCTCGACGCGCTGGCGAGGCATCCCACGGACGGACTTCGGAAGTTCATCGACGCCTACGATCTCCATGAAGCTCGGGTCGGGGAAGCTCCCATCGAGGACCGCTGAAACCACCGAACCCGGGAGGCGGTATCGTGGTCTGAACGGTGACCATGAAACGCCTGTGCCTGGTTCTGCTCCTGGCGACGCCGGCCCTGCCCCAGGAGCCGACGCCGGCGCCCTCCGGCGTCGACCCGGCGAAAGCCGGGGTCGGCCGCGCCTACACCGATGCGGCCATCCAGGCTGCCCTCCAGGACGCGACCGTCCTCGTCGTCGCCTTCAGCGGTCCCGACTGCCCGATCTCCAAGCTCTACAAGCCCCGGCTCGACCGGCTGTCGAAGGACTATGCCCCTAGGGGCGTGCGCTTCCTGACGGTGTCGAGCGACGACAAGGGCTTCGTGGCCCTCTTGGGCCCGGACCGGACCACCGAGGCCTTCGTGATCGACTCCAAGGGCGTGCTCCGGTATCGCGGCGCGGTCGACGACCAGTACGGCATCGGCTATGCCAAGGCGGCGCCCTCCCAGAACTTCCTGGTCGACGCGGTCGAGGCCGTCCTCGGCGGCAAGACTCCTCACGTCCAGGCCACCGAAGCCCCGGGATGCGTCGTGGAGAAATCGGCCAAGACGGCTCTTCCGGCCGTCTCCGGCAAGGTCACGTTCCATAAGGACGTCGAGCCCATCTTCCAGAAGCGCTGCCTCGAGTGCCATCGTCCGAACGAGATCGGGCCCTTCTCGCTGCTGAAGTACGACAAGGCGAAAGCCTCGGCGAAGCAGATCAAGGACGTCGTCGTCAAACGCCGCATGCCGCCCTGGCACGCCGATCCCAACGTCGGCGAGTGGAAGAACGACCGGCACCTCTCGACGCTGGAGATCAGCACGATCGCGGCCTGGGTCGACGCCGGCGCCCCGGAGGGCAACCCCAAGGACGCCCCGCCCGCGACGAAGGTCGCGGAAGGTTGGCACATTGGCACCCCCGACGCAACCTGGTCGATTCCCCGTAAGGAGCACGTCCCTGCCGAGGGCACGGTGCCCTACCGCACCTCCCTAGTCCCGACCCTGCTGAAGGAGGACAAATGGGTCCAGGCAGTCGAGGTGCGTCCGGGAGCGCGCACTGTGGTGCATCACGTCCTGGTCTTCGTCGTCTACCCGCTCAACCGCCTCAAGGAACAGCCCCGGCTGGACGGCCTCAACGGCTATGTGGGCATCTATGTTCCGGGCGAAGGACCCACGACGTTCCCCGACGGCATGGGCAAATATGTACCGGCAGGGGCGACGCTGGCCTTCCAGATCCACTACACGCCCAGCGGCGAAGCGGCCGACGACCAGACCCAGATCGGCTTCGTCTGGGCCAAACGGAAACCGGACCAGGAGGTCGTCACTCACAGCGTGCACAGCCAGCGGATCAAGATCCCCCCCGAGGCCCCGGACCATCCGGAGGAGGCCAGCTTCACGTTTCCGACCGATGCGAAGATCCTCAGCTTCCTGCCCCACATGCACGTCCGCGGCAAAGCCTTCAAGTACGTCGCGGTGTCCCCGGAAGGAAAAGAAGAAGTCCTGCTCGATGTCCCCCGCTACGATTTCAACTGGCAGACCTGCTACCGGCTGAAGGAGCCGAAAGCGGTCCGGAAGGGGACGACGATCCACGCTTACGCGCGCTTCGACAACTCCAAGAACAATCCGGCCAATCCCGATTCCAGCAAGGAGGTTCGCTGGGGGCAACAGACCTGGGAAGAAATGCTGGTCGGCTATCTGGACTACGTGAAGGACTGACCGGGCCGGTTCAGGATCCTCCTCCCCGGGGGCTGAAGTCCCGCGTCGTGCGGGGCGTCCCCTGGGTCATCTCCAGGGCGACCGCCCGGTGGAGCCGGGGATGTCGGGCCCGGTCGACGACGCCCATTCCGCCCTCGCCGAGCTTCTCGACGGGCCCGTCCGGACCGACCCTCGGGGCGGCACCATCCCGGAGTCCTATTTCTTCTTGGGCGGGTCCATGTACCGGCCGAGCGTGTCGACGATCTTCTTGCGGAGCTCGACCGGGTTGATCTTTCCGTTCGCCTTGTAGAGGACCCTGCCGTCGACGCCGAGCAGGACGGTGTACGGAAGCGCCGCGTCCCACTCCTTGTCGAAGGCCGCCAGCTGTTTGTACTTGTCGGTCCCTGCCAGCAGGTGGTTCCTCGACGAGCACGCGAACTTCTTCAGGAGCCTCTCGACCTCCTCCTTCTCGTCCGGATAGTTCGCCGCGACCGTCACCATCTCAAAAGCGCGGTGGCGGTACATCCGGTTGATGTCGACCAGGTCGGGCATTTCCTCCAGGCAGGGGATGCAGGTGGTCGACCAGAAGCTCACGAGGCGCAGCTTGCCGGAATCGTTTTTCGCCAGAGCGGCCAGGCCTACCTCGTCGATCGTCGTCACCGACACCGGCTCCGAAGCCACCTTCTCCATGTACTTCTTCACGGACTCTTCCTTCGACGCCCACTTCGTCGAGCAGCCGAAGGCCGGGGTCGTCTTCACCGGGACCTCCTTGCCGGCGATCAGGGCATCGAGCGCGTTGCGGAGGTCGTGGACCTTCACGTATTCGGGGCGCTCGCTGTCGTCGATTCGGCCGGCGTAACAGAGCTTGCGGTCCGGGTCGAACACGAAGACATGCGGGGTGGCCTTGCAGCCGTAGGCCTTGGCCGTCGTCTGGGTGGCGCCGTCGTCGATGTAGGGGAAATTGAAGCCCTTCTCCTTCGCCCGGAGTTTCATGTCCTCGAAGGAGTCCCCCAGCTCGGTGTATCCGAGCTCGTCGAGGCGCAGGCCCTTGGTGCTGTTGGGCTGGATCCCCACGACCTGGACGCCCTTCGGCGCGTAGTCCACGACGATCTGCTTGACCCGTTCCTCGTAGGCCTGGGCCGTCGGGCAGTGGTTGCTGGTGAAGAGAACGATCAGGAATTTTGCGTTCTTGAAGTCCGCGAGCGAGTAGGTCTTTCCATCCACGCCCGGAAGGCTAAAGTCGGGAGCGGAGGAGCCCAGGGCCAGGGGCTTGAGCGACTCTTCCTGGGACAGGGCTCCTGCCGCCAGACCGACGGACAGCCCGATCGCCAGCAGCATTCTCATGTTCAATTCCTTCTTCATCCCCGATCATCCTACCTATTCCCGCCGGGCGGGACCCAGGATTTCAACGCTCTGGAGCAGGACCTGGCTGCCTTCGCCGACCAGATCGATCGCCGCCGGACCTTCCGTCACCGCGCCCTTCAGATCCGAAGTCCGGTCGCCGTTCAGGTGCACCACCGTGCGCCCTTCGTGGACCGACACGATGAGCTCGTTCCACTCCTGTGGCTTCCCGCCCACCAGGCCGATCCGCGATCCCACGTCGCTGTCCGGGACCGCCGCGCCAAAGCTCACTCCCGCCTTCCCCTCGACGCCCGACTTGAAGACCACTCGCATCGTGAACTCCGACAGGGGCGCAGCCGTCGCCAGCGCCGCATAGCCGCGCTTCTGGAGTTTTCCGGCCAGGGCCCCGTCCTGGGCCCGCCAGTCCGCCTCGCCGAGCGTCTTCCACCCCGACAGGTCCTTCCCATTCCACAGGGGCTCCCATTTCCGCCGTCCCAGATCCCGGATGCGGAGGTTGCGGAACCGGATCTTCGTGTCTTTTCCCGAGTGGACCTGCAGGGCCAGGATGCCGTCCAGATCCATCGCGTCCCGGTGGTCGACGATGGACACTCCGTTCACCCAGGAGCGGAGACGATCGCCGATGCACTCCATCCTCATCGTGTTCCACTCGCCCTGTCTCAGCGCTTGACGCGCCTCCGGCCGGAGCGGGACGTCCTGAAGCAGTTTGCGCCGGGCCTCGTCGTACAGACGCCCGGAGGAAGGGCGCGTCCGGTCGAGGTCGAACTGGTATCCCGTCATGAGGTCCTTCGCGTCGATGTGGCTGCGCACTTGGACGCCGGAGTTCCCCGGGCCCTCGATCTTCGTCTCGATCTCGAGGACGAAGTCGCCGTAGGTCTTCTCGGAGCAGAGCCAGCCATAGGCGCCCGTCCCGGTCAGACAGAGGATGGTTCCCTCGTCGACGCGGTAGTCTCCTCCCCCCCGCGGGACCCAGCCGTGGAGCGTCTTGCCGTCGAACAGGGACGTCCAGCCCTCCTCCGCCGGCGGCGTCCCGGCCGAGGCGCAGGAGACCATCGAGACGACGGCCATCAGCATCGGAAGCTTCATGCGTCCCTTCCCATCAACGGAGTTTCAACAATTCGACCTGAGTCCACGGATCCTCACGATCCTCGGTGACCTTCTTGATCGCCCGGACCTTCTCCACGGAGACGGGATCGGCGCGGTGACCCCATTCCCGCCGCACGTAGGTCAGCACTTCCGCAATCTCCTCGCTGGAGAGATTGAGAATGGCCGGCATGTTGAGGTTGCGGTAGATCTTCCCGTCGGCCCGCAAGGGACCCTCGAGGCCTTGAAGCACGATCCGCACCAGGCGCTCGTCCGGGCCCTGGATCAGCGACGAATCCACGAGCGCGGGAGGGCCGCCTTCCTCTCCGAGACCCGAGCGGCGATGACAGCCCGCGCAGGAGGCCACGAACTGCCGTCGGCCGCGATCGAAGCGACTCCGTTCGTCGGCGGTCAGCGGGACCAGGGCGGGCGGGACCGGTTCGGCCCGCTCGTCTCCGGGCCAATGGAGGTGCTCCCGGATCTTTTCCGCCAGACGCGAAATCTCGGGATCCTCCGAACGCATCAACTTCAGAAGTGCCGCCGGCCGCGCGCCCCATCGCTGGTCCCGGAGCTCGAGGAGGCCCCGGAGCAGGGCCCGTTGCCTCCAGCGCGCGGCCTCGGCCTGCGACGCGGTCAGCTCGAGGAGCCAGGTCAGCCGGTCGAGCCTGGCCTCCGTCCCGAGGCGGCGCGCCGTGCGCTCCAGGAGCGCGGCCCGGCCCGGGATCTCGTCATCCCAATGATCCGACGACATGATCGCTTCCAGAAAGTCGAGTTCGCGGTCCGCGAGCATGGCGTCGGGGACATCGGGGTCGCGCTCGGCGGCCGTGACGAGTCCGTCCACCGGGCTGATCAGAGGACCCGTCGTGCCGCGCAGCGCTTCCGCCGCGGCGCGCAGGCCGTCGATGCCCTCCATCGAGGCGATCGTTTCCGGATCGACGGCGCCCAGCCCCTCCAGCGTCCACAGCGCGTGAAGCCGGGGGATCGGATCCCCGCCGCCCCGGGCCAGAAGCCGAAGGGCGGGCACGACGTCCCGGTTCCCGCGTTCGACGAGGAGACGCTGGGCCGTGTCGCGGCGCCACCCGTTGGGATGCGAAAGCGCGGAGACGAGTTCGGCCGACGAGGCTGTGGACAGCTTCGGTGGGCTGACGGGCGCCCGAGCCGCGTCGACCACGCGATAGATCCGGCCCAGGCCGATCGGCTTGTCGAGTCCGCGGAGCTGGATCTGCCCCCGCAGGAAGCTAGTCATGTACGCGCCGTGCTGGATGATCCCCCGGTACATGTCCACGACATAGAGCGCGCCGTCGGGCCCTCCG
>Ga0209579_10002239_pt1 | contig 15053 bp, 14 predicted proteins | sample Coa_R1_2_FD_187152 | JGI IMG/M metagenome (GOLD analysis project Ga0209579, IMG submission 187152) | Surface soil microbial communities from Centralia Pennsylvania, which are recovering from an underground coalmine fire - Coalmine... | ecosystem: Environmental > Terrestrial > Soil >... | reverse complement strand
CTCGTCGGTCAGGACGCTCTCGAGCAAGGTCTTGAAGCGGGCGTTCGTGGGCGCGACATCGGCGACCACGAAGGTGTAGAGGATCAGCTCGTCGGAGTTCGCCGCCTTGGAATGCGGATGCGGCGGAGAGTCGGCGCCTTTCAGGTAGTCGAGACCCTTGCGGATGGCCGCGTCGATCTTCGCCTGGTCCTGGGCCTCGGCCAGCGATCCCAGAAGCAGCAGGGAAAGGGCGATGGATGCCGTTCTCATAGATCCCCTCCGTGTCCCCGAGAAACTACCCTTATACTACGCCCCCGCGGGCGGCCGATGGTCTCGAGAGTGGAACACCGCCCCCCTCGGGGAGTTGCGCCCGCTACTTCTTCAGCTTGCTGTCCCCCGTCGCGACCAGCGCCCGCGTGGCCCGGCGGAGGAAGAGCACGGAGAAGCAGGTGTCCCAGGTGGTGTTGAACCAGTCGGTGTCCTTGCCCCAGGAGCCGTCGGCGGCCTGGGCGTTGATCAGCGCCTCGGCGCCCTCGGCGTACCAGAAATGGTCGCCGATCTTCTCGGTGCCGAAGAGGATCGAGGCCCGCTCGAGTCCGTAGAGGTAGTACGTGTTCCAGGCCGGCACCTCGTAGTGCACGGTCAGCCAGTTCATTCCGCCCTTGACGAAGGAGTCGTCCTTCCACTTCCGGTCGAGCATGTAGTCGTAGATCACGAGCGAGCCCACGCCGCCGGCGGTCATGGCATGGTAGGGAGGCTTGTCGGACTGCGACGCCTCGTCCTTGTAATTCCAGCCCTCGATCTTGCCGCTGATGCCGGGGCCGGAGGCGACTTTCTTCTCGTCCTTCTTGGGATCCTTGAACTGGCTCTCGCGCCACCATTTGACGGCGAGGAGCACGACCCCTTCGGGCAGGGTGACGCCGGCGTCGAAGCAGGCCCGGAGCCCCAGAGCGGCGTACTGGGTGTTGGAGTTGTCGCCGCTGTCGGGGCCGTCCTTCATCTTCTTGACCGCGACGTGCTGGAGCACCTTGGGCTTGCCGTCCTTGGCGAGGGTCACGCCGGGCCCGGCCGCGCCGCCGCCCGAGGCGACCGCCTTGGGCGAGCTGGGGACCTTGACGTCCTTGGTGAACTCGGTGGGGCTCCCGTAGTTCCACTGGCCGTTCTTGCACTGGTTGTCGACCAGGAACTGCGCGCACTGGGCGATCCGCTCCTGGTACTTCACGCGGTCGATCTCCTCGAGGCACATGGCCGTGAGGGCCACCTTGTAGGTCTTCTCCAGCGGCTCGGACATCACCGCATCGAGGAGGGTCTTGTATTTGGGATCGTCCGGGGCCACGCCGGCATGGATGAAGGTCCAGAGGATGAGGACGTCGGAGTTATGGTAGCCGTTGTGGAAGTCCGGGGACTTCGCGGTCCGCAGGAACTCGACGCCCTTCTTGATGGCCTGGTCGACTTTGGCTTCGTCGACGGCCTGGGCGTGGGCGGATGCGGCCAAGACGAGCGTGAGGGCGAGGGTCCGGGCGACGGGGATGCTCATGATCGATCTCCTTGCTCCCGCTACCGGAATCCGGGGGCCATCGGCTGCAGCGTCTTCCGCCTAGCGCTTGCCGTCGCCCGTGGCGACGCCGCGGGTGGCCTTCTTGAGGAACAGGATGGCGAAGCAGGTATCCCAGGTGTTCTTTTCGGGCTTGTCGTTGTTGCCCCAGGACCCGTCGTCCTTCTGGCTGTGGATGAGGTGCTTCGCGCCTTCCCAGTACCAGTCGTGGTCGCCGAACTTCGTCGTGTCGTAGAGCATGCCCGCGCGCTCGAGGGCATACATGTAGTAGAGGTTGTCGTTGACCGAGTAGTGCTTGCCGATCCAGTTGACGCCGGCCCGGGTGACGGCGTCCTTCTTGAAGTCGCGGCCGAGCATGTACTCGTAGATCACGGTCGCCCCGACGGCGCCGGCCGTCATGGGGGCGGTGGGCTCCTTCTGACCCTCGTCGCCGGACTTCTTGTAGCTCCAGCCCTGGATCCTCGTGGTATCGCCGCCCGAGTTCACGGCGTTCTTGCCCGCCTTGGCGCCCTCGCCCTCGTCGGGCCACTGGGACTCGACCCACCATTTGCGCGCGAGGTGCAGCGCGTCGGGGGGCAGCTTGATGTTGGCGTCGAAGCAGGCCCGGAGGCCGAGGGAGGCGTACTGGGAGTTGGAGTTGTCGCCCGCTTCCCCTTCATGCTTGGTCTGGGGGACGACGATCGACTTCGACGGCTTCTTGTGCTCGCGGACGGTGGAGCCGAACTCGCGGGCGCCGCCGGGCCGGGCCCCGGTCTCGACTTTCTTTTCCCCCTCGGTGTAGGGGTAGTTCTTCACGTCGACCGGCTTGCCGTAGCTCCACTGGCCGTTGGCGGCCTGGTTGTCGAGCAGGAAGGCCGCGCACTGGGCGATCTTCATCTGGTACTTCGACGCGTCGAGTTCCTCGAGCGACATCGCCAGGCACGCGACTTTGTAGGTTTTCTCGAGCGGCGCCTGGAGGCAGTGGCGGAGGTATTCGTCGAACTTCGGGTTCGATTCCGGCACCCCGGCGTGGATCATGGTGAGGAGGATCAGCTCGTCGCAGTTGGGGTGCAGCCAGTCCGCCCCGGAGACGGCGGTGGTTTTCAGGAACTCCGACCCCTTGCGGATGGCCTGGTCGATCTCCCGCTGGGACACCGCGTTGGGATCCTGCGCGGCCGCGGGAACCGCGGCGCCGAGAAGCAGCAGAAGAACGAACGCTCTGGCCATGGCTCGCCCCCCAAAGGTCTTGTCCCGACCACCGGATACTATCTATACGACGCCGACACGATACATTTCCTGCAGGCGACTTTCAACGTCTGGATGGCGTCGAGGGTCCCCGTCCGCCGCCACGCCACCCTCGGCGCCCAGGACGGGCCGTCCGACCCGCACCCCCGAAGTCCCGACGCGGGCGCGGGAGCCAAGGGCGGGAGGCCGCCCCGGAGGGCGCGCTCGACCGTCCCCTCCGGCGTCTCCGGGCGCCCCAGGAGGGCGACGACGACCCGCGTCCCCAGGAGCCCCAGGACCTTCGCCCTCCGCGATCAACCTCGAAGACCCACGCCGCCGAACGGGCGAAAGGTGACGTCAAAAAAGACTTGACTAAAAAGTATAATGATATATCTTTTAAGCATGAGCCTGCTGGAGCGACAGCCGTCCGCCCCGACGCTCTACTCCCAGGTCGAGGCCCGGCTCCTCGAACGCCTCCGCCGCGACTTCCGGCCCGGCCAGATGCTCCCCACCCAGCAGGAGCTCGCCCGCGAGTTCGGCGCCAGCCTGATCACGATCAAGCGCGCCCTCCACGAGCTGGCCCGCCGCGGCCATCTCCAGGCCACCCGCGGCCGCGGCACCGTCGTGACCCGCCCCGTCGTCTCCGACGACCGCAGCGAGGTCTCCAGCTGGACCGACGCCATGAGCGGCCTCGGCCGCGAGCCCCGCACCGTCGAGAGCTCCGTCCAGGTTCACCGCCCTTCCCGCGATCTGGCCCGGCTCCTCGGCCTCCGCTCCCGCGAGCGCAGCATCCGCCTCGAACGCCTGCGCAGCCTCGACGGCCGCCCCTTCTGCCTCATGTCCAACGAGCTGCCCTTCGCCCTCGCCCCCGAGCTGGCCGACCACGGCCTCCCCGAGGAATCCCTCTACGCCTGGCTTCGCCGGCAGCACCGCCTCGTCCCCCAGCGCGCCGACGAGGAAGTCCACGCCCGCGGCCCCCTGCCCCGCGAGAGCCGATTCCTGGGCCGCGATGTGCCGATCGTCATCGTCGTCCGCCGTCACACGTTCTTGTCCGACGGGCGCCCGCTCGAAGTCGCCGAGATGGTCGCGGACGCCCGCCAGTACCGGTACCGAGTGGAGATTGCAAAAAAACCATGACAAACGCCGCCGTGACCTACTTCGAGAAGACCGCCGCGCTCCTGGACTCCCTGAAGAAGACCCAGCTGCCCGCGATCGAGAAAGCCGCCGAGCTCTTCGCCGATCGCATCTCCAAGGGCGGCCTCGTCTTCCTCTTCGGCAACGGCCACTCCCGGATGATGTGCGAGGAGATGACCCCCCGGCAGGGCTGCTTCCCCGGCTTCGTCGCCCTGGTCGAACTCGCCCTGTCGAACCACGCGAACATCGTGGGGACGAACGGCCTCCGCGCCCCCCTGCACCTCGAAAAATACGAGGGATACGCGGAGGAGATCCTGAAGGGCTTCAAGTTCGGGCCCCAGGACGCCATGATCGTCGTCTCCACCTCCGGCATCCGCCCCGTCATCGTCGAAATGGCCCTCGGGGCCAAGAAGCGCGGCCTCCCGGTGGTCGGCATCCTTTCCGTCGCTCACTCGCGGCAGGCCCCGTCGGGCCACTCGTCGGGCAAGAAGCTGATCGACGTGGCGGACGTCGTCATCGACAACCAGTGTCCGCCCGGGGACTGCATCGTCGAACTCCCCGGCCTCGAATGGCGCACCGGACCCACCTCGACGGTCACCGGCGGCATGATCATGAACATGCTGCGCTGCGCCGTCGCGGAGCGCCTGATCCAAAAGGGCGCTCCCCCGACCCTGCTCCCCAGCCACCAGTTCGTCGGCAACACCAGCGCGGCCGAGCAGCTCGACCGCTTCTACGAGGCCTACCGCAAGAGTCTGGGCCACCTGTATGCGTGAACGAATGAAGCCTCGGGCCGCCGGCAAGGGGTCCGGGCCGCTCGCTCCCCGGTCGGGGGCCGGTCCGGCAGGCGCCCTCTCCCCGGCGACCGCTGTCCTCGGGAGACGCTCATGAAGACCGTCCGCATCGCCATGCTGGGAAGCGGCTTCGTCGCCGACTTCTACCTCCAGGGCCTCGCCAACGTCAACGGGCAGGAGGTCGTCGTCAACTACTCGCGATCGAAGCCCCGAGGCGCCGCCTTCGCGACGAAGTGGGGCATCCCCGAGACGTCGACCAGCCTGGACGCGGTCGTCGCGCGGGGCGACATCGACCTCTACGTCATCGCGCTTCCGAACGAGATCCATCTCCCGGTCAGCCTCAAGCTGTCGAAGGCCAAACGGAACCAGGCCTGTACGAAACCTCTCGCGAGAAACGCTCGCGAGGCCCGGGCGATGTTCGACGCCGCGACGTCCTCCGGCGCGATCCACGGCTACGCCGAGACGGAAGTCTTCGCTCCCGCGTGCGTCAAAGCCCGCGACATGATCGACTCCGGCGGCCTGGGCCGCGTCCTGTGGGTCCGCTCCCGCGAGTCCCACGGCGGCCCCCATAGCCCCCATTTCTGGGACATCCGCAATACCGGGGGCGGCGCCATGGCCGACCTGGGGTGCCACACCATCGAACTGGCCCGCTACGCCTTCGGGAAGGAGGACAAGATCGTCGAGGTGATGGCCTGGGGCGCGAACCTGGTCCACCGGAAGAAGACGAAGGGGGAGGACAACGCCCTCCTGGTCCTGAAGTTCTCCTCCGGCGGCATCGCCCATTGCGAGCTCTCCTGGACGACCCGGGGCGGCCTCGACCTCCGCAACGAAATCCACGGGACGGAAGGGTCGATCTTCACCGACGTCACCCGGTCGACCCCGATCGGCTCCTTTACCACCCGACCTTCGGGCTACGTGATCGAGAAGGCCGACCTCGATTTAGGCTGGACGAAGCCCCTTCCCGAGGAAGCCTTCGCCTACGGCTACCACGGCGAGATGAAGCACTTCGTGGAATGCGCCCGCGCGGAAACCATGCCGCGCGAGACCTATGAGGACGGCTGGATCGTGAACACGGTGCTGGATGCCGGGTACCGCTCGATGAGGGGAAAAAAGTGGATCCGCGTCGCGTACTAGACGGAAAGGTGCTGCTGATCACCGGCTCGACCGGGATCGCGGAATCCACGGCGACGCTCGCCGCCCAGGACGGCGCGCGAATCTTCGTCGTCAGCCGCACCGCGGGAAACGCGGAGGCTCTGGCGAGGAAGACCGGCGGAGCGTGTCTGGCCGCGGACCTGGTCCACTCCGATTCGGCGGCGAAGGCGGTCGAGGCCTGCGTCGCGACCTACGGCCGCCTGGACGCCCTCTTCAATGTCGCCGGCATCAGCGGACGCAAGTTTGGCGACGGCCCGCTCCACGAGTGCACCGAAGAAGGCTGGGACACCACCCTCGACGCCAATGTGAAGTCGATGTTCCTGATGTGCCGGGCGGCCCTGCTCCAGATGCGGAAGCAGCCCCTGGCCCAGAACGGGCTCCGGGGCACGATCCTGAACATGGCGAGCGTCCTGGGCTTCGCCCCCCAGGCCGGCCATTTCGCCACCCACGCCTACGCCGCCTCCAAGGGGGCCATCCTCGCGATGTCCAGATCGATGGCCGCCTACTACGCCCCCGAGAAGATCCGCGTCAACGTGATCGCCCCCGCGCTGGTCCGCACCCCGATGAGCGCCCGGGCCCAGAACGACCCTGCGATCCTCGAGCTCCTGAAGACCAAACAGCCGCTCGCGGGGGACCTGATCGACGCCGCCGACGTCGCCCGCGCGGCCCTCTTCCTGCTCGGCGACGACTCGAGAATGATCACGGCGGACACCCTGAGCGTCGACGCCGGATGGAGCGTCAGCGGATGATCGAGACCCTCGCCGAGACCGACGTCCTGGTCGTCGGATCCGGATCCGCGGGCTCGACCGCCGCGATCGCCGCCGCCCGCGCCGGCGCCCGGACGATGATTCTCGAGCGCTACGGGTTCCTCGGCGGGACCAGCACGCTGGTCCTGGACACCTTCTACGGCTTCTACACGCCCGGCTCGAGAGCCCGGAAGGTGGTGGGCGGCATTCCCGACGACGTCGTCCGCGGGCTGAAGACCTATGCCGCCTGCTTCGAACGGCCGAACACCTACGGAGCGGGCACCGGCGTCACCTACCATCCCGACTATCTGAAAGTCGTCTGGGAGGCGCTCGCCCGCGACGCCGGCGTCCGAGTCCTCCTCCATGCCTGGGTCCAGGATGTCGAGCTCCGCGGCGGGCGCGTCACCGGCGTCATCGCGGCCACCAAGATCGGCCTCCGGCGCATCGCCGCGAAAGTCGTCGTGGACGCCTCCGGAGACGCCGACGTCTGCTATTATTCGGGCGTGCCCTTCGAATTGGCCGGGGAAAAGGATCCCGCTCAAACCCTCACCACCACCTTCCGCATGGTCAACGTCGACCTGGCGAAACGGAACACCGTCCCCAAGGCGGCCTTCCACGAGCTCATGGCGCAGGCCGCCGACAGCGGACAGTACCGGCTTCCCCGGAAGGAAGGCAGCGATCACGCCATGCCCGTCGCGGGCATGACCTCGACCATCATGACGCGGCTCGCCTCGACCGAGACGCGCGGCGGCCGGGTCGTGAACGCGACCGACCCCGAGCTCCTCTCGCGCGCGGAGATGGAGGGACGCTGCCAGGCCCTGGAATACGCGCGCTTCCTCCGCGACCGCGTTCCCGGCTACGAGAAGGCCGAGCTGGCCGGCTTCGGCGTCCAGATCGGGATCCGGGAGACGCGCCGGGTCGAAGGCGACTATCGCCTCACCCGCGAGGACGTCCTGGGGGCGAAACGCTTCGACGACCAGATCGGCCTCTGCGGCGCGCCGATCGAGGACCATCACGGGGGCGCCGACACCCGGTGGGCGTATCTCCCCGACGGGCAGTGCGTCGGCATCCCCTACCGGACGCTCGTTCCCCGGACGAGCGACAATCTGCTCGTGGCGGGCCGCTGCTTTTCGGCGACCCACGACGCCCACGCGAGCGTGCGGTCGATGGCCCAGTGCATGGCGATGGGCCAGGCCGCGGGCAGCGCGGCGGCGATCGCGGTCGCGCGGAACCTCAGTCCCCGGGAGGTCCCGCTGCCGGAGCTTCAGGACCGGCTGCGGGCCGCGGGGGCGATCCTGGAGATGCCGTGAAGAAGTCGGACACCTTCGTCCTGGAGTCGGCGCCCGAGTTTGTCCTGGGCATCGACGTCGGGGGCACCCGCCTCAAGGCGGGCGCCGTGAGCCGGAAGGGCAAGCTGCTCGCGCAGCTGATCGTGCCCACCGCCGCCTCCGCCGGCCCCAAAGCCCTGCTGATGTCGATCGTCGGTCTCGCCCGCTCGATCGAGAAGAAGATGGGCGGGCCCGCCATCGCGGTCGGCCTCGGCCTCCCCGGGGCGATCGATCCCGACCGCGGCGTCGTCCTGCTGCCCGGGCGCCTGAAGGGCCTGGAGAACTTCCCCATCGTGCCCCGGCTGCGGAGCGCGTTCGGGGTGCCCGTGATCGCCGACAACGACGCGCGGCTGGCGATGATCGCCGAGAAGGAGTTCGGGCAGGCGCGAGGCAAGGGCTGGGCGCTGACGATCACGATCGGCACGGGCGTCGGTTCCGGCGTGCTGATCGACGGCCGCATCCTCCGGGATCCGCACCTGCAATTCGGCACCCAGGCCTCCCACATGGTGCTGCAGGCGCAGGGCGGCCGTCTGTGCTTCACCGGCGCGCGCGGCACCGCGGAGATGCTCTGCTCGGCCGTCGCCCTGGCCCAGCAGGTGCGCGACGGCCTGGCCCGGGGCATCCCCTCGACCCTGTCCGCCCGCCATGCCGCGGACCCCGCGTCGATCGACTTCGCCGCGGTCCTGGAGGCGGCGGCGACGGGGGACCGGCTCTCGGTCGACGAACTGGGCGTGTGGACCGCGAACCTGGGCTGGTTCCTGGTCAGCGCGGTCCATGCGTACGCGCCGGAGATCGTGATCCTCACGGGCGGAGGGGCGCACGGGGCGAAGCGCTTTCTCCGGCCGCTCCGAGCCCACGTCAATCGGCACCTGTTCCGCTGGCCGGTCGGCGAGCCGCTCCCCATCGTCGTCTCGACCATGATCGACCACGCCGGCGTCCTGGGCGCGGCCGCCCAGGCGTGGCTTTTTGCATGAGGCGATAGCCCGATGACGTTCATCCGGACCGTGCTGGGCGACGTGGCGCCCTCCCAGCTGGGCGCCTGCTACGCGCACGAGCATCTCATCATCGACCGGAGCTACACCACCCAGCTCTTCCCCGACATCCATCTGCCCTCGGTGGACGCCGCGGTGAAGGAGCTCGCCGACTTCAAAGCCGCCGGCGGCGGGGCGATGGTCGACTGCATGCCCTGCGACGCCGGCCGCAACGTCGAAAAGCTGGCCGAGATTTCCCGGAGAAGCGGGATCCACCTGATCGCGCCGACCGGGCTGCACCGCGTCCGCTTCTACCCCGAGGGGCACTGGCGATTCTCCTGGCCCGTCGACCGGCTCGCGGACCTCTTCGTCGACGAGATCGAGCGGGGGATCGACGCCAACGACTGCGCCGGCCCCGAGCTTCGCCGCAGCCCCTGGAAGGCGGGCGTCCTCAAGATCGCGAGCGACGGCGCGGTGCTGGACGCCGCGGAACGGGTCGCCTTCGACGCGGTCGCTTCCGCCCACCGCAAGACCGGCTGTCCGGTGATCACCCACTGCGAAGCGGCTCGAGGCGTCGAACAGGTCGCGTTCCTCGGCTCGCGCGGGGTCGAGCCGAACCACGTCGTGCTCTCGCATACCGACCGGCATCCCGATCCGGACTATCACCGGGAGCTGTTCCGGACCGGCGCCTTTGTGGAATACGACCGGGTCTTCCGCGGGCCGCTCGACGATTCAAACCCGACGCTTCGGCTCCTGGTGGCGATGGTGAAGGAGTTTCCCGCTCAAGTGATGCTGGGCACCGACGGGGCGCGGGCCTCGTATTGGCGCAGCTACGGCGGCGCGCCCGGACTCGACTACCTGCTTCGGAACTTCTCCGACCGCGCGAGGTCGCTGGGGGTGACGGACGCGGAGCTGAACGCGGTGTTCGTCGGCAATCCGGCGAGGGCCTACGCGTTCCGGCGCTGAAGCGGCTCGAGCAGGTCGAACCAAGGGCCGAGGATTCCCGACGCGACGGGCGGCAAGAGGGGCCGCACGCCGCGGATCGCCTGGACCATGAGGCTGCCGGTCTGACTCGACGCGACGCGCTCCCGCAGATCGGCCCAGACCGCCACCGCGACGAGCGTCAGGGCGAGCGCCAGGACGCAGCCCTTCGCCGCGCCAAGCAGGAAGCCCAGATGGCGGTCCCAGCCCTCCAGTCCGGCCTTCTCGATCTTCCGGCGGATGAGGGCCGCGGCTCCATAAACGAGCAGGGTGATCCCCAGATAGAGCGCTCCGAAGGCAAGCCAGCGGTGGAGGCGGACGAGTTCCGCCGAAAGCGGCCATCCGACGGCAATGCCCGCGACCGGGGCGAGGAGGCCCGCCAGCTGCCGGGCAAGCCCCTTCCACGCACCGATCCCGGCGGCCATCGCGACGACGAGAACGACCAGCCCATCGACCATCATGCTATCCGTAGTATAGAACCGAGCCGGGCCCCCCTGCGGGGATATTACTTCTGCCCGATGGCCTCCTTCGCGCCCTCCGGAAGCTCGACCTTCGTCTTGTCCACATCGAAGAGGCGGATCGACCGGCTGGTCGACGTGGTGAACTCCTGGTTGTTGAAGGTTCGGCTCACCTTGCTGGTGATCTCGTATTTCGCCAGGTGGCCGTCCGGAGTCAGCCAGAACCGGGCGTTCGCCGAGACCTCCGCGTTCCCGTTCCCTCCGCCGCCCGCCCTGGGGCCGGCGACCAGGCTCTTGGCCCCGTCGGCCGAGTAGATCGCCTCATAGACCGCGCACTCCACCTCGCCGACGGTCTCTTTCTTCTCCGATTTGGTCAGTTTATCCAGTTTCCCGTCGATGCCGGCGAGATCGTCCTTGGGAGCCCGGGCGAGCAGCCCCGGCCCGCCCCGTCCCGCAAAGGCTGCCTGCATCCCGGCGCCGCGGGCTCCGCGGGTGCCGTCCTCGATCACCCGCCAGACGGCTTTCGGGCGGACGGCGGTCTTGCCGTCGATCTTGACGATCTCCTCCTGCGCCGTCTGGACGACCAGGCCCACGTCGTCCGCCCACTTCCCTTCAAAGGTCGTCGAGGCAGGGGCGGGGGCGGTTTGGTTGCGGCCGGGAGCCGAGAGGGTGCTCTCCCCCTTGAACGAATAGCTCTTCGCGTCGACCAGCTTTTTGACGGCGTTCGCCACGTCCTCTTTGTCGTCGACAGGCGCTAAGGCGGCCAGCAGAAGAACGACGGCACCGGTCATCATTGGATTCTCCCTATCAAGGTCTCCGTATGAACTAGGACGGTCGGAACGGTCGCCGTGTTGGATCTCCGGCCCTTTCCGCCTTCCCCCGCGTCGGCCCAGAACAAAGCCCCCGGCCTTGCGGCCGGGGGCTTTCGGTGGTTTCTGATTCGCCGACGCCTAGGCCTTCGCCACGTTGACCCAGGTGTGCACGTGGGGCGAGCCGCGGAAGTACCACGCCATCGAGGGGCCTTCCAGCTTCCAGCGGTCCCACACCCGGTCGTTTCCCAGGTCGTTGTCCTGGTAGAACGCGATGTGGATCTTGTCCAGGCCGCCGGCCTCCTTGATGATCGCCATCGCCTCCTCGACGTCCGACGCGCGGTACGGCGCGAGCAGGTCCTTCATGACGTCCTCGACCAGGCCCTTCTGGTCCTTCGACAGCTCTTCCACCGAAAGGCCGTTCCAGGGTCCGGTCTTCTTGATCTTGATCGACTTCTCGTCGTCCGCGGGCGACTTCTCGAGCAGCGCCTTGTCCTGCTGCTTGCCGTCGAGCGCGGCGAAGACTTTGTTGGCCAGCTGCGCCTGCTTCCAGAACACGTTGCCCGGATGGTCGGGCTGCTCGGTGTCCTTGACCGCATGCCCGTAGAAGATCGGTCCGCCGAAGGCCGCGCCGACGTCCTTGTCTGAGTTGCAGCGGATCGTCAGGTGTCGGCCCGTCATCACGAACTCGAATTTCGCGGTGTTGGGGTCGCCGAACAGGGCGACCGTATAGCGGTCGAAGCCGCCGTAGTCGTCCTTCATCTGCTTGGCGAAGCGGCCGGCGCCGTCCTCGCTGACGATCCCGCGGAAGATGTCCCGGATCATCTGCTGCTGGTCGCCGCTGTAGAACTTGCCGATCTGCTGGGGCACGATGTCCCAGTTGTTCGACACCTGCAGGCGGCGCTTGTCCTCCCAGGGGAGGGCGACCAGCTCCTTCTGCTCGGGCTTCAGGCTTTCGAAGAGCTTCTTGGCCAGCGCCTCCGGCTTCTCCTCGCGCCACGTCGACGCCCAGACCGGAGTTTTCGCCAGGGCCGCCGCGGCCGCGACGCCCGCCGTGGTCTTCATGAAGCCCCGGCGCGACACGCCTTCGCCGCAATCGGGGCAGATCTTCGTCTTCGCGTCCATCACGTTCACCTCCATCGTCTATGGATCTTACGCTCGCGGACGAGCTTCCGCGTCATCCCCACGCGACGGCTTCGAGGTGATGCTCCGCCTTGTAGACCTGCTTCCATTCCACCCCGTCCGTCGACCGCAGGATCTTCCCCTTGTAGTTCGTCCCGACAAAGACGCCGCCGCCGAACGCCGCCGCGAGCGGCGCGTCCTTATTCTCCTTCCGCGACCACTCCAGGCCGTCGGGCGAGACGTACGTCGCGCCCTGCCCCACCGCGACGAACTTGTCGCCCACCCAGAGGATCGAATTGATGTGCTCGCCCTCCTCCCCGGGGAAGCGCTGCGTCCATTTGAGGCCGTCCTCGGTGACGGAACGCAGCCCGTGCAGGCCCACGCCCACGAACTTCCCCGCGCCGAATGCGACGTCGACCAGCGTATCCGTCGCCTTCTGGTCCGCGGCGTCCGTCCATTCCTTCCCGTCCTTGGACATCGACCGGCGGCCCCGGTCGCCCACGCCGACCCAGCGGTCCGCGCCCCACGCGACGCGGCGAAGGATGTTCTTGCCCGAGATGAAGGCGTAGTCGTCCCACTTCACGCCGTCGGCGGACTTGAGGATGAACGGCGAGGAGCTGCCCACGGAGCCGGGATCGCCGCCGATCGCCAAAAACCCCCCGTTTCCGAACGCAACGCCGCGGATGAAGTTCTTGTACTGGCCGTCCCGGCTGGAGACGTCCCATTTCAACCCGTCCGCGGTGGCAGCCAGGAGGTTCGAGCCGCCGAAGTTACCCACGGCGACGTGCACGCCATTGCCCGCCGCGGCCGCCCGGTAGGTCTCCCCTTCCTTGCCCACCTGGAGGTTCTTCCACTCCGAGCCGTCCGCGGAGACGACCCGCTGGCCCTGGTGGCCGACGGCGAGGAAGAGGCTCATGCGAGCCCGGGAAGGCGGCCGTTGAACTGCGCGTGCGTCGAGACCTTGCTCTCGCCGAACTCGTCGGCCTTCACGCCCATGCGGCCGAGCATCTCGACAAAGAGATTCGACATGGGCGTCTTCTTCGGAAACGCCAGGTGCCGGCCGGGCTTGAGCGTCCCCTGGGCCGTGCCCGCCAGGACCGCCGGATAGTCGTCCTTGCCGTGGCCGCCGTCCGCCATGTAGGACGTGTAGAGCATCATGGAGTTGTCGAGCAGGCTCGATCCGCCCTCGTCGATCGCCTTCATCTTCCGGATCATCTCGCCGAAGAGCCCGGTATACCACGAGTGGATCTGGCGGCAGGCTTCGCGGGCGATCGGATCCGCGTGCTCCGGGGTGTCCGCATTGCCCTGGTGTTCCAGCGTGTGGCAGTGGCGCTCGTAGCCGACCGTGACGACGCCGGGGAAGAGCGACTCGTCCGTTCCCACCGCAAAAGTGCAGACGCGCGTCGTGTCGGTCTGGAACGCGAGGATCATCAGGTCCGCCATCAGGCGGGTGTACTCCGCGTGGATCTCCGGATCGCGCTCCGTCGCCTGGCGCATGCGCCCCGCCATCTTTCCATCGGGCAGGTTCGGGGGGACCACCGCCGTCGAGGGGCCCGGATGCTCCGAATCCAGCGCCGCCTGGCGCTGCAGGTTTTCCACGAGCTGGACGCGGCGCTCGACCGTCCGCACGGCGTGCAGATATTCGTCCAGACGAAGCTTGTCGGCGCTGCCCAGGGTCGTCTTCAGGCGCTGGGCCTCGTCGAGCACGAGATCGATGACGCTCTGGTCGTCCGAATCGCGCTTCGCCGCGGCGCCGCCGGCGACGGCCTGGCTGCGGCGGCCCCAGTCGGGCACCGCCACCTTACGGCCGCGGAACATCCGGTCGAAGACCAGGCGAGGATTGGACTCGTAGGGGACGTGCTGCTCGGCGGAGCGCCAGGAGTACCGCGTCTCCTGGTTGCTCATCCCGATTTCGAGCGAGGGCAGATAGCTGGACTGCCCGACGGCGTCAGCCGCCGCCTGATCCACCGACACGGAGGAGCGGGACTTGCCGTTCACCTTCCCGGCTTCCACCGCCCCCGTCAGGTGCAGGTAGCCGGCGGCCTCGTGACCGTTGAGGCCGTCCGTCTTCCCGTTGTGCGAGAGGCCCGAGACGACCAGGAGATCGCCCTTCATCGGCTCCAGGCAGCGGAGGATCGACGGAAGCTTGCCGAGCGGACCGGCCTCCTTCGGCTTCCACGATTCCAGGACCGTGCCGCCGGTCACCGTGACGATTCCCATGCGCAGCGGCGGAGCGATCCGCGCGGCGCCCAGGGCGCTCGGCGTGATCGATTCGAGGAACGGCAGCGCGAGCAGGGCGCCCGTGCCGCGGAGAACGTCGCGTCGCGTCGGCTTCATATCAATCTTTCGCCTCGCTGTTCTTACGGTGCCGGAAGGGGTAACTCTTCACGATTCCGATCACGATCGACGAGTATCGGTGCTGGTCCTTGCCCGCGGCGGCCTGGATCTCGCGGAGGGCGCATTCGTCGGCATCCTGGATGTCCCGTCCCAGCGCATAGGACAGCATCTGCTCGATCAGATTCCGCTCGAAGGCGGGAGCCGTGCGGAGCAGCACGGCCTTCAGGCCCGCCAGGCCCTCGAACTTCTCCCCCGTCGGCAGGACGCCGGTCGCGTCGAGAGGCTTGCCGCCCTGCGTGTCGCGCCAGGCGCCGACCGCGTCGTAATTCTCGAGCGCGAATCCCAGGGGATCGATGCGGCGGTGGCAGGACGCGCAGGCGGGCTGGACGGCGTGCATCGCCATCAGCTCGCGGAAGGTCTTGGGCTCGGCACCCTTCTTCTGCTCCTTGATCGTCCCCGCGTCGGGCGGCGGAGGCGGAGGCGGCGT
>Ga0209579_10002234_pt1 | contig 15084 bp, 14 predicted proteins | sample Coa_R1_2_FD_187152 | JGI IMG/M metagenome (GOLD analysis project Ga0209579, IMG submission 187152) | Surface soil microbial communities from Centralia Pennsylvania, which are recovering from an underground coalmine fire - Coalmine... | ecosystem: Environmental > Terrestrial > Soil >... | reverse complement strand
ATTTTCGCTGCCGTTGAAAAGCCTATGAAACCAAAAGACCGTGCCCCTGGCGAAGCTGTCAAAATTCTGACAGGTGTCATTGCGGCGTCGGACGCAGGAAGAAAGCCTGCTTATCCATATGGGGATCGACGGCGACATCGAAGAAACCGATCATCATCTCCTCCCAGCTTTGCGGCCCGAAACGCACGGCTTCGTCGGGATCGGGATTATTTGGATTGCGGCGTGAGTTGTCGAAGTATCCGAGGAACTCGAGGTCGGTGCCGGCTTTGAGCGGCAGTGGCTTGGCCAGGCGGTAGAAAAGCTGCCAGTAGAAATTGTACGGGTTGACGCGCAGCAATGTGCGTCGTCCCCGGTCTGGTTCTACGATGTTGTACTCGAAGCTTTGACCGCGCAGGTGCATATGCGGGAAATAGCCCAATAGCAGGGCGTCGTTGGGCAGCGTGCCGCGGACAGAGACGGCATAGTGGGGATGACCGGGCGGGATGGTGAATTGGTCATTTCCCATCTGCAGGGTCATCACGCGCTGGGTCGGGGGCGTGCGCGCGAAGACCATGCCCAAAGTTGAGCGATCCACTGTGGCTTTGCCATTGGGCGTGTAGTGCGTTTCGAGTACCAGGTCGGACCCGGCTTTGATGAGCTTCGCGAGGCCGGGCGGCCATTGTTCGGGAACGTTGCCCGGGGAGTAGACCAGCAGAATCTCGCTGGGGGTGATGCCGGCGACCAGGCGATCGTGGGAAGTCCGGCCCGGCGGAACGTAAGGAATGCCCGGCTTGGCATCGTGCAGCCAGGTAGAGCCGGGCTCGCGAATGTAGACCACGGCGTGATGCACCACGCTGCGATTGCCGGGGCGCATCTCGGCGGCTTCCACCCACTTGTCCTCGGTGAAACCGCCGGGAAGCACGATGTACTGATAGTCCAACTGGCCGGTGGCGGGAATCGGAAAAGGGTGCGGCATGGTGAGCACTGCATCGGGCTTGGCGATGTTCCAACCTGTTACCCAAGGGCGCGGCGGCGGACTGTCTTTGACGCTGCCCTCGGCTGCGCCGGATTCGGTCCAGTGAACCAGGGTATCGATCTCTGGCTGCGAGAGCGAACGGTCGTTGGAGAATGGCCCGTAGCCTGGCTCAGCGAACCATGGCGGCATTTTCTTGAGCAGCACGGCCTCGCGAATGGCTTTGGCCCAGGGGCGGGTCTGACGGTAAGTGAGGAAAGGCATGGGCGCGACTTCTCCCGGCCGATGGCACTCCTGGCAGCGATTTTGCAGGATCGGGAGGACGTCGCGGTAAAACGTGGGGGCGGCGGTGAGTACGGAGCCGCAGACGAGCAAAACCAAGAATTTCTCGCAGAGACGCAGAGTACACAGAGAAAACATTAAGTGGGTGTTGCTTCTCCGCGTTCTCTGCGTCTCTGCGAGAAATTCTTTGGATTTACTTGTCGAACGTAATCGTGGCTTCACCGGAGTACTTATGATAGTTCCGGAAATCGATGACGTTGCGGCTGCAAACATCCGTACCCCGCTGGCAGCTTAAACTCTCCGAATGCACGGGCAGCAGGAACTGGCCATCGCCAATGCGGATGTATTCATAGTCGGTCGCCGATTCGACCTTATCCATGGGAAACTCCGCCGGTAAGCGGCGCGCATCCATTTCGATGCGCAGCACACGCTGGGTTTCCTTGTCGATCCAAACCGACCCTCGATATGCAGGCCGGACGGCTTGCCCGGGCACGCTGACGTGCCAGTGGGAATGGTCATGGTCCACTTCGAAGTCATACACGGAGGCGGTGCGGCCGCCGCTTCGGGCATCCCGGCGATGGCGGAAATCTGCTGCCGTCGCCGGCGAAAACAAATCCACCAGCGCCGAGCCGAATTCGCCGGTTGACCAGGCGCCCGATAGCTCCTGGATATTCTTTTTCACGGCCTTTCCATTGATCGCCATGTTGCGGTAATGTTCACCGGTCTTGTCGTAGATCACTTCCATCGACACCACATCCTGCGGCTGCCAACTGACGTTACGCGTGGTGCTCATGAACCGGGCCATCATCTCCTGGCAGACGTAGTTGGGCAGTGTCTCGTCAAAAGCGGCGACCGCCATACGGGCCTTTTCGACAATGGGATCTAACGTGATCGGCGTGTAGGTAATCCCTTCATTGGCTGGATTGGCTTCGGGCCGCGAGCCCGCTGCGGGCGGGGGTGTGTTGGCGGCTACCTGCGTAGGCGCCGAAGACTTCCGCGGAGTCTGTTTGCCTCGTTGCAGGCGAGGAGCGCCGGAATCCGACTCATCCAGCGGAACCTGCGAATTGCTGCTTTGGTGGATGTGGTCGAGATCCAGGTCTTTATCCTGGGGAGCGTCTTCGTCGGGCGGAGGCGGTGCCTGCGGAGACCGGCGCGGCGGCGCGGAGTTTGCCGCAGTTTCGGCCCTGGGGGCGGGCGTCGCTTCCTGCTCCGAATCCTTATCTGCCGGCGGGGAATCCTTGCGGCGCAGAACTGGCCGGTCATCGTCGCGGTCGCCGGACTTCGAAGCCGACTGGGCAGGAAGCTCGACCGGCTCCGACGCCTTTGCCCGTTCCTCCAGCGTGCCTTCTTTCTGGAAATTCACGTTGACGGCGCGCAGAACCCCGTCATCGTCTTTCCGGGCGTCGATGAACACATGATCGCCAGGATTGAGAAGACCGGGCTTGATCGGATCGCCATTCTTCAGGAATTTGGTGTCGCCGGTGCGCTTGAATTCGATGATGCGTGTGTCCTCGGCTTCAAGCACGACCGACTTGTCGTCCAGCCGGCGCAGCATTCCGCTGGTGCTTTGAAGCGGAGTGGTATCGTTCTGAGTGCTGGTTTTCTTTTTGTTTCTGCCAGGAAGGCGCGGCATCGGAATGCCCATCCCGCCCCCGTTGGGATAGCCGCCCGGAGGATAACCGCCGGGTGGATAACTGCCAGGAGGATAGCCACCGCCGGGGTATTGGGCGCTCAGCGGGCAATCCGCCGCCAGCAGAATAACCACTGCTCCGAAAATCAGCGATGCACACCGCATGCGGGACTCAAGCATTCGACGGATGCGCCAATCAACCCGTTACCTTATTCTATGACATTAACAACTGGTGAAGTCGGCAACGCTTGCGGTGGGCATCGCGTTCCAACTGGTAGAGGATGACATGAAACGTCAAATGATGCTGTTGGTGCCGCTGGTTGCCGGGCTTTCTCTTGCGGGATGTGCTGCTCGCGTGGGGCCGGGGTACGGTTACGTCACTATTGCTCCTCCGCCGCCTCAAGCAGAGGTGTTTGGAGTCGCGCCGGCTCCCGGGATGGTCTGGGTGAACGGTTATTGGAATTGGGGAGGCTCGCATTACGTGTGGGCGCCGGGAAGCTGGCAACGGCCTCCACGGCCCCGCGCGCGCTGGGAAGCGGGCCGTTGGGAAAAGCATCACGGACGCTATGCGTTCAGACAGGGCCGCTGGCGCTAAACGCGCGACTTTAGCCGGACGGTGTGCATCGTACACTTATACTGATGTGGAAGATGCCCGGTACAATCTGGCGGCCTGCTTAGACCATGGCTGCTGACGCGGAAGTCAAGAAAGCGGCTGGTTCGGAGCGGCTCAGAGCGCTATGGCCCGAGATTCGGGAGCTGATTCGCCCCCGCCAAAAGCTGCTGGCCATCGGCTTCGTGCTGATGCTGATCAACCGCGTCTCCGGGCTGGTGCTGCCGGCGTCCACGAAATTTCTCATCGACGACGTCCTCGGCAAACAGCGGCGGGAATTGCTGCTTCCTCTGGTGCTGGCGGTGCTGGCTGCTACCGCCATTCAGGGCGTTACGTCCTTTACCCTGACGCAACTGCTTTCTAAAGCTGCGCAGAGACTCATCGCCGAGCTTCGCCGAAAGGTCCAGGCGCACGTCGGTCGGCTGCCGGTGGCCTATTACGATGCGAACAAGAGCGGCGCCCTGGTGTCGCGTATCATGAGCGACGTGGAGGGCGTGCGCAACCTGATCGGCACGGGCCTGGTGGAATTTGTGGGCGGGGTGCTCACGGCCATCTTTGCGCTGGTGATTCTGATTCGCATCAGCGCGCTGATGACGGGTCTTGCCGTTTCGTTCGTGCTGGTGTTTGGCATCGTCCTCGGTAAAGCTTTCAAGACCATCCGGCCCATTTTCCGGGCGCGCGGCAAGATCAACGCTGAAGTTTCGGGAAGACTCACTGAGTCGCTGGGCGGCGTGCGTGTGATCAAGGGCTATCATGCCGAAGAGCGCGAGGAAAAAGTTTTCGCAAAAGGTGTCCAGCGGCTGCTGGACAACGTACTGCAATCGCTGACAGCGATGTCCTTCATGAGCCTTTCGGCGACGCTGCTGCTGGGCGTGGTGGGGTCGGTTGTGATGTTTGTAGGCGCGCGCCAGATCTTCGCCGGCACGATCACGCTGGGAGATTTCGTCACTTTTACGGCATTCCTGGCATTCCTGGTGGCTCCGGTTTTTCAAGTGGTGGGCATTGGCACGCAGCTTTCCGAGGCACTGGCGGGTCTGGAGCGCACCCGCGAAGTAATGCGGGAGCGTCCCGAGGATGACGATCCGAACCGCACTGTCCGACTGCCTGAGTTGCGCGGCGAAGTGGTTTTCAACAACGTCAGCTTTGCTTACGAGGCCGCCGGCAAGGAAGTGCTGCACGAGGTTTCGTTCCACGCCACGCCCGGCACGGTGACGGCGCTGGTCGGGCCATCGGGGGCGGGGAAGTCCACCATCATCGGGCTGATCTCGGCCTTTCATACACCCACTGCGGGCACGGTGCTGGTGGATGGCGTGGATCTCTCGACGGTTCGTCTGGATTCCTACCGCACGCGCCTGGGCGTGGTGTTGCAGGAGACGTTTCTGTTCGATGGCACCATCCGCGAGAACGTGGCTTTTTCGCGCCCCGATGCTACCGAAGAACAGATCATGAACGCCTGCCGCATCGCGCGCGTGGATGAATTCGCCAGCGGTTTTGAGAAACAATACGACACAATCGTGGGCGAGCGCGGCGTCAAGCTCTCCGGCGGGCAGCGCCAGCGCGTATCGATTGCGCGGGCGATCCTGGCCGATCCCCGTATCCTGATTCTGGACGAAGCTACGTCCAGCCTGGATTCGGAATCCGAAGCGCTGATTCAGGAAGGCCTGGCGTATCTGATGCAAGGGCGAACTACGTTCGTGATTGCGCATCGGCTTTCTACGATTCGCCGCGCGGATCAGATTCTGGTGGTCGAGGGTGGCCGCATCGTGGAGCGCGGCACGCACCAAACGCTCTATGCTGCACGGGGCCGCTATTTTGATCTCTATACCAAGCAGCATGGACTGGAAGCCAACTTGTTTCTCGCGCCGGGCGAGGGCGGCGAAGTCGCCCAGGAAGAATCGTCCGGCGAAGGCAAGGCCGCGAGTGAATTGCGCGAAGCCATGCGACTGATCCGCGGATAAATCGATGGCAACGATTCTCGACGGCAACCGCATTCGCGACCAGATCAAGCTGGAGTGCAAGCCGCGCGTAGAAGCGCTGTCGGCGAAAGGCCGTCCGCCCGGTTTGGCCGTTGTGCTGGTGGGGCATAACCCGGCTTCCGAAATCTACGTACGCAACAAAGTCAAGACATCGCAAGAGCTGGGAATTTATAGCGAATCCCTGACGCCGCCCGCGAGCATTTCGACTGAGGAGCTCATTGCGATTGTCGAAGAGCTGAATCGCCGGCCTGAAATTGACGGCATTCTGGTGCAGATGCCGCTACCCGCTCAGGTGGATTCCAAGCGCGTGCTGCTGGCGGTTTCACCAGAAAAAGACGTCGACGGATTTCATCCCTGCAATGTGGGCAATCTGGCGACCGGCCGCCCGGGTCCCAAACCGTGCACACCGGCCGGCATCATCGAATTGTTGAAGCGCTATCAGATTCCGATGCGAGGTAAACGCGCGGTAGTGGTGGGGCGCAGCGATATCGTCGGCAAACCGGCAGCGCTTCTGCTGCTGCACGAAGACGCCACCGTCACGATTTGCCATTCGAAGACGCCGGACTTGCCGGGGGTGTGCCGGCAGGCGGATATTCTGATCGCGGCCATGGGGCGCGCGGCCATGATCACCGCCGATTTCATCGCGCCCGGCGCCATCGTGATCGATGTCGGCATCAATCGCATCGACAATCGCGACGAAGTGGCACGCATTTTCCGAGGCTCGGCGGAGAAACTCGCAGCCTTCGACCGCAAGGGCAGCGTGGTAGTTGGTGATGTGCATCCACTCGATGTTGCCGCCAGCGCGGGAGCCTACACGCCGGTACCCGGAGGCGTTGGTCCGTTGACTATCGCGATGCTTATGGTAAACACCATCGACTCCGCCGCGCGCCGCATCGGCGTATGTTAAAAGTAGGATTAACAGGCGGCCTGGCGAGCGGCAAGAGCTTTGTGGGGCAGGCCCTGGTTGAACTCGGCTGCCACTTGATCGAGGCGGACCGGCTGGGCCACGACGTCCTTTTGCCGGGCGGGGAAGCTTACGGCGACGTTGTGCGTGAGTTTGGAAGTGGCATGCTCGATCCGGATGGGACGATTAACCGCAAGCGCCTGGCCGGGGAAGTTTTTGGTAATCCGGAACGCCTCGCGGTGCTGAACAGTCTGGTGCATCCGCCGGTATTCCGGCGAGAACAGGCGTTGATGGACGAATTCGAGCGCGTGGATCCGCGGGGAATTACAGTGGTGGAGGCGGCGATTCTGATCGAGACCGGAAGCTACAAGCGCTTTGACCGGATGATTCTGGTGGTTTGCGAGGAAGCGGCGCAACTTGCCCGGGCCTGCGAGCGGGGCCTGGAACGTGAGGAAGCGCTGGCTCGTATTCAACGGCAGATGCCGGTTGAAGAGAAGCGAAAGTTTGCCGATTACGTGATTGACAATTCCGGCAGCAGGGAGGAAACGCTGCGTCAGACCCAAGCAGTTTATGAGGCGCTGCGGCGAATCGAACTATGAGAGCACGTACGCTGGTTTTGGCGCTTGCCATTGTAGGCGGCTTTTACTATTTCACCTCGGTGCGGAGTGGAAGCACAGGAACATGGCTGCAGCCCCTCAGCAAGACGACGCAACTCTGGTCGGCGCCGCAGGTGGCGAAGTCGGCTGGCTTTTCGAGCGAAGAGCTGAATAATATCGATGTCTACAAAAGCGCAAACCGGGCGACGGTAAATATCACCAGCGTCGTGTACCGCGAGGATTGGCTTTTTCAGGTGGTTCCGGAACGCGGTACCGGTTCGGGATTTATTATCGATCCCGATGGGCGCATCATCACCAACAATCACGTGGTTTCCGGCGGCACGGCGCAATTGACAGTCACGCTTCCCGACAAGAAGCGATACAAGGCCAGCATTCTCGGCATCGACCGGCGCAATGACCTGGCGCTGATCAAAATCGATCCCAAAGAAAAGCTTCCGTTCCTGCGGTTGGGCGATTCCGATCCGCTGCAGGTGGGGCAAAAGGTGCTGGCCATTGGCAATCCTTTCGGTCTGAATGGAACGCTTACGACCGGCGTGGTGAGTTCGCTCGGGCGCAGCATCGAGGGCGAAAACGGGCGCGCGCTGGAGGACATGATTCAAACTGATGCTGCGATCAATCCCGGCAATAGCGGCGGGCCTTTGCTGGATACTCACGGCAATGTGATCGGCATCAACACGGCGATTTACGGCCCGCAGGGAAATATCGGCATCGGGTTCGCCATGCCAGTGAACCGCGCCAAAGCCATGCTGGACGAGTTCCAGGCCCGCGGCAAAATCTCACGGCCCGTGCTTGGCGTGGTAACCGTGCATATCGAAGGCGAGCTGGCGGAAGCGATCAAGCTTCCGGCTGAAGGCGGGCTGTTGATCCAACGCGTGGAGCGAGGCTCGGCGGCGGACGAAGCCGGATTGCGCGGACCGCGCGAAGTGGTGATTGTTGGCAATTACCGGCTGGGAACCGGCGGCGACCTCATCGTGGCAGTCGACGGCAAGCCCATGACCGGCAACGATTCCCTACAGCAAATTCTCAACCGCAAGCGCGGCGGCGAGATGATGGACCTGACGATTTACCGGAATGGCAAAACGCAGAAGATCAACCTGAAACTAGGCAGCGCGCCGGAGAGTTACTGAAGCGCGCGCATAACCCCGGCGGTCTGTCACAATGGCCTGGATGATTGAACAGCTTCGTCCCGGCGTGACCGCGGCCAATGCCCGGGTAGCACTTTTCGATTTCGACGGAACCCTTTCACTAATCCGCGCCGGATGGATGGATGTGATGATCCCGATGATGGTCGAGATTCTGTCCGATCTCAAGTCGGGCGAGACCGAGACGCAACTGCGGATCATAGTGGAAGAGTTCGTCGGGCGGCTCACCGGCAAGCAGACCATGTACCAGATGATCGAGCTGGCCGAAAACGTCGCCAAGCGCGGCGGACGGCCGCTTGAGCCGCTGGAATACAAGAAAATTTATCTGGACCGGCTGCACGAAAAGATTCGTCATCGCCTGGAGGAATTGGAGAAAGGGCACGCGTCTCCCGAGAAATATCTGGTTCCCGGCTCGCGTGAGTTGCTGGAAGCCCTGCGTGATCGCGGTTTGAAAATGTATCTGGCAAGCGGCACTGACCACGCTTACATGAGGGAAGAAGCGCGTTTGTTGGATGTGGTGCGCTATTTCGACGGCGGTGTTTTCGGGGCGCTTGACGACTACCAGAGTTTTTCCAAGAAGATTCTCATCCGCCAGGTGATTGCTTCGGCGGAATTCAGCGGACATCAGTTTTTGGGATTCGGCGATGGCTACGTCGAGATCGAGAACATCAAAGAAGTCGGCGGCGTGGCGGTGGGCGTGGCTACATCCGAGCCTGATTGCGCGGTGGTGGACGAGTGGAAGCGCGAGCGACTGGCCGGAGTCGGCGCGGACTTCATCATCCCTCACTTTCTGCCGCACTCCGAGCTGATGGCTACACTATTTCCCAATGGCAAGTAAGTACGAAGTGTTCGATCGCACACGGCTGCGTGTGAAGCCGCTCAGCGAGCGTGTGCACGACTTGCAACTGTACCGATGGCTGGATCTCGACGCCGCCACGCCGGAGTTCAGCCACCCACAACTGGCCACCGTGGCTCAGCGACTCGCGGAAGCCAAACGGCGCGGCGCGGCGCGAATCCTCATGATGGGCGCGCACGTGCTGCGCGCGGGCGTGAACCGGCATATCATCGATCTGGTCGAGCGCGGTTGGATCGATCACATCGCTATGAACGGCGCCGGCGCCATTCATGATTACGAACTGGCGCGGATCGGCGCGACCACCGAAAGCGTTGCCCGTTACATACGGAGCGGCGAGTTTGGACTGTGGCAGGAGACAGGCGAACTCAACGAATGGGTGGCCGAGGCGGCCCGCAACGAGATAGGCCTGGGCGAAAACATCGGCCGTCGTATTCTTGCCGGCTGCTATCCGCACACCGATCTCAGCGTGCTGGCAGCCGCCTACCGCTGCTCGGTGCCGGTGACGATTCACGTGGGCATCGGTTACGACATCTTGCACGAGCATCCCAACTGCGACGGCGCTGCCACAGGCGCGGCCAGCTACCGTGATTTTCTGATTTTCGCGCGGACTGTCGAGCGCCTGGAAGGCGGCGTGCTGCTCAGTTTCGGTTCCGCAGTGATGGCGCCGGAGGTCTATCTGAAAGCTCTGGCCATGGCGCGCAACGTGGCGCATCAGCAGTCGCGGCGCATTGCGAGTTTTGCCACGGCGGTGTTCGATCTGCTTCCGATTCAGGGCGATTTCCACAGCGAGCTGCCGAAGTCCGATCCAGGATATTATTTTCGGCCGTACAAAACCATTTTGGTGCGCACGGTAGCCGATGGCGGCGAGAGCTTTTATTTCTGCGGCGACCATCGGGCCACGCTTCCGGCATTGCGCCGCGCGGCGCTCGGTCTATGACGACGACGGAAATCCTTGCGGCATTCCCGCGGCTTTCCGCGCTGGTGATCGGCGATATTTGCCTGGATCGCTGGTGCACGTACGATCCGCAAACCTCCGAGCCTTCGCGCGAGACGGGGATCCCGCGTACGGGCGTGGTCGCGACGGAAGTGACGCCAGGCGCCGGCGGCACCGTGGCCAACAATCTGAAAGCGCTGGGCGTGGGACAGGTGGCCGTGCTGGGCGCGATTGGCCAAGACGGCTTCGGCTATGAACTTTCCAGCGCACTCGCGCTGCGCGGCATCTCTTCCGAACTTCTGGTGCGTAGCGGCAAAATGCAAACCTTTACGTACACCAAGCTGATCAACGGCGCGACGGGTATTGAAGACCAGCCGCGCGTGGACTTCATCAACGTCACGCCGCTGGACGCGGGGATCGAACGTCAAATTGTGGACAACGTTCGCGGCGCGGTCAACGGATTCGATGTGATCCTGGTGTCGGATCAAGCTGAGACCAGCCGGGGCGGCGTGGTGACGGCGGCCGTGCGGACAGCCCTCACGGAACTTGCCGGCCGTCATCCGGAAAAGATTTTCTTCGTGGATTCGCGCGCGCGTATCGATTTGTATCGCGGGCTCACCATCAAGCCCAATCAGGACGAAGCCGAAATCGCGTGCCGCAAATTATTTAACCGCGTGGATTATTCCGCGCTCCTGGAGCACGTGGAGGCACCGCTAGCTATCGTTACCCATGGGCCCAAGGGCGCATTGCTGGTAGAGAGAGACCGCCAGGTCTGGGCGGAAACACGGCCGGTCGCGAATCCGGTGGACATTTGCGGCGCCGGTGACAGCTTCACGGCGGGCGCGTCCTTGGCACTTGCCGTCACGCGTTCGCCCCTCGATGCCGCGCGCATGGGCAATTGCGTAGCGTCCATCACCATTATGAAAAAAGGCACGGGGACGGCTTCTCCCGCGGAGGTGCTTGCGCTTGAAGACGCTGGCCATTGATATTGGCGGGACCAATTTTCAACTAGCGCTGTTCGACGAAGATCGCATCATCCGGCGTGCCACCCGTCCCACCGATCGTGAGGGCGCGCGCGATTGGATGCTGCAGCAGGTGGTCTCGACCGCCAAAGAATGGCGGTGCGATGTGCCGTTCGAGCGCTGTGGTATTGGCTTCGGCGGTCCCGTAAATTTCGCCGATCAGCATGTGGCTTTCTCGACGCACGTAGGCGGGTGGAACAATTTTCCTCTCGCGCGCCATTTCACAAATGAACTGGGCGTGCCCGCCATCATGGACAACGACGCCAACGTGGGAGCGCTGGGCGAGGCTGAATTTGGCGCCGGGCAGGGCTGCTCGCCGCTGTTTTACATGACCATTTCGACAGGCATCGGCGGGGGCATTTACAACCACGGCGAAATCTGGCGCGGCGCCGATAGCTTCGGCGGCGAGATTGGACACTTGACCATTCGCCCGGACGGCCCGCAATGCCTGTGCGGTGCCCGAGGCTGTCTGGAACGCATCTGCAGCGGGCTCTGGTTGGAGCGTGATTACGGCAAAACCGCCAAGGAACTTTTGCAGGATCCGGCGTTCGTCAAGCGCTACGCGGTCGATCTCGCGCTCGGACTAAAGGCGTGTATCATGTTATTGAACCCGGCGCGGATCGTGATTGGGGGCGGCATCAGCAAGGCCGGAGACGCGCTTTTTGTACCGCTGCGGGCTGAGCTCGGGCGGCAGATTACGGATTGGTCCGGCGCGCGCATCGATGTGGCTCCCGCGGCGCTGGGCGGGGATAGCGTTCTATACGGCGCGCTGGCCTTGGCGCGAAAATTTCTCAAATCATGAGCTTCGCAGATAACTACAAAACACAATTGTTGGCCGCAATCGACACCATCGATCTGCCGCGAGTGAACGAGATCATCGAGATCTTCAAACAGGCGCGGACCGCTGGCAGGCACATATTCGTTTGCGGCAATGGAGGCAGCGCTTCCACCGCGTCGCATTTTGCCTGCGACATCGTGAAGGGCGCGAGCTTCAACCGCGCGGAACGTTTTCGCATCATGGCGCTCACGGATCAATTGCCGACGCTTACCGCTTACGCCAACGACGTCAGCTACGATGCGGTGTTCGTCGAGCAGTTACGGAATTTCGCCGAGCCGAACGACGTGTTCATGGGCATCAGCGGCTCCGGCAATTCGCCCAATGTGATCCGCGCGATGGAATATGCCAACTCGATCGGCTGCAAAACGATCGCGCTAACCGGCCGTGATGGCGGCAAGCTTGGACCGCTGGCGCAGCTCAACGTGCAGATTCCTGTGCCTCATATGGGCCGCATCGAAGACGCGCACATGATCGTGTGCCACATGGTTGGGTACTTCTTTATGGAAGAGAAATCAACAACTTAGGAAATCCTGGAAAACAGGAGCATTTCCCCTCTCAAGCCCCTGACTCGCCATAGTTTAACCTTGACATTCACCGCCTTTTGACGGACACTCACGGACAGTAGGGACTCATTGATGTTCGGACTCAGTTCGGACATGGGAGGTCGTCGGATGCGGCTAAACGAGCAGTCCATCAAGGCATTGAAGGCACCCGAAAAGGGTTGTTACCTGATGCGGGATGAGGACCAGCGAGGTTTCGCGTTGCGTGTCACGGCGAACGACGCGCGCGCCTTCGTGCTGGCATACTGCATCGACGGGCGGGAGCGCCGCGTGAATATTGGGCGCTGGCCTGACTGGAGCACCACGGCCGCGCGGGAGCGGGCCAAGGAACTGCGGCGAATGATCGACAAGGGAGAAGATCCGCTGGAGCAGAAGCGCATCCGGCGCGCGGTGCCAACCATCGCGGAGATGGCCGCCGAATACATCGAGCGCCACACAACGAAAATCAAGAGCGGGAAGATTCTGCGCGAGTACATTAACCGCGATGTGCTGCCGAAGTGGGGCGATCGGAAGGCCTCCGACATCACGAAGCGCGACGTGATCGAACTGGTAGAGCGCAAGGCAGCGGATACCCCCATCGCCGGCAACATGCTGCTGGGCGTCATCAATGGCTTGTTCAATTGGGCGATCGAGGCGGAAGTTTTTAAGGACGGCCGTAATCCGGCTTATAAGGTGAAGCGCCCCGCGGCGAAGCTATCGCGTGACCGATGGCTGACGGAAGAAGAGATCCGGCAGTTCTGGACGAAGCTCGACACCGCGGCAATGGCGCCCGAGTCCCGCACGGCGTTGAAGCTCATCCTAATCACTGCGCAGCGAAGCGGCGAGGTCTTGAGCGCTGAATGGTCCGAGCTCGATCTGGAGACGGCCTGGTGGCGCATCCCTGCTGAGAAGGCAAAGAACAAACTGCAGCACAGCGTCCCACTGTCATCCCTCGGGCTCGAAGAGATCGCAACGCTGAAGCCTGGGCGCTGGCTCATTCCCTCGTCGATCGGCAGCGGCCACATGACCGTGGCTGGCCTGAGCAATGCGGTATCAGTGAACCAGAAACACTTCGGGCTTCCTCGTTTCACTCCGCACGATCTGCGGCGCACCGCGGCTACGCAGATGACCAAGGCGGGCGTGCCTCAGGCCATCGTGGGCAAGTTGCTGAACCACGTCGAGAAGGGCGTCACCAGGGTTTACGATCGCCATGGCTACGACCCCGAAAAGAAGGCCGCGCTCGAGAAGTGGGCGCGCGAATTACGGCGGATTCTGGGCACGCCCGCAAAAGCCAAAGTCGTTGAGTTGATCGGCTGAAATGGCACGCCCACCACGTGTGATAGATCGGGTTCCCGCTGAATACAAGGCTCTTTTGGGGCCGCCCTTTCATCTAGATGAAGAAACGATAGTTGAATACACGCAGAACCGGGAACGGGTCCGGGCGCGTGATGCGGCGCTCCATCAGCCGCGCGGCCTGCCCGCTAAGAAACCGCGCGGCCGTCCAACCATATTCACTCGACGGCAAAAAACAAAGGCCGTCAGAATGAAGGACGCCGGCGAAACAAACAGAGCGATCGCCGCCTATTTGCATAAGGTGGACCGACCGACCCGAAGCCAAATGCAAAACATCTCGAATCGGATTGCAGGCTTTCGAAAAGCAATCGCCCGCGCTTGAAGTGTCATATTAAATACCCGCATTTTATATAGTCTTCCGCACTCGCGGACATTGCATTAACCTCCTTGTCAGGAGGTGCAACGCAGTGACGCGAACGCTACAAAAAAGACATAAGGGGCCTGGGCTTCTTGATGATCACGTGGAGCTTCATGCTTTCTGTGATCAGCTCGGCATCTCGACCCGCACGGCGGATCGGTGGGACATTCTCCGGACCGGCCCGCCCCGAACCCGACTGGGCAAGAAAATATACTACAAAAAAACGTCAGTCCTCGAATGGCTAAAAAGGCGGGAGCAGGCGGCGGTATGAAGCCAAGACGCACCACTCCCGCGGGCTCAATCGCAGGGTGGTGGAAAAAGAAGGACCTGACATGCCTACGATATCACACGACCATTCTGATCGCGACGAAGTAAAACGCTGCGCGGAAGCCGACTTCTTCGCTCTCTACCTCGAAGCCGGTGGCAAGCGGCGCGGCAAGTCGCTAACGTGCATCTTCCACCAGGACCGCACGCCCAGCGCATCCATTCACAAGGGCCGGTTTCACTGCTTCGGCTGTGGCATATCGCTCGACGTGATCGAGTTCATCGAGCGGGCCCAGCGAACCGATTTCAAGGGCGCGTTGGCGTACCTCGCGGATCGCTACGGCGTCCCCCTGGATGACCGCAAGCTCACGGCAACCGAGAAGCGCGAGTATGCACACAGGCGGGCGGCGGCGGAAGCGGAAGGCGCCCAGCTCGTCGAGTGGAAGCGCTCTATGGTGGCATCGCTGCGCAGCGCGCGCGAAGGGTTCCAGGAAATCTACTGGATGGCTCTTTCTTACATTGTGCGCAATAGCTTGGATGCTCCGCTGGGCGAGCTCGCGGCCGATCTCGCTGATATCTCGCAGCCCGCGTACGCGCGGCTGGATAGAGCCATTGAATCGCTGGAGCGGGCCAGTTATAAAACGTTGCTGCCCTTTTTTAGAGCTCGCTCACGGCGGGCTGCATGATGAACGCGGCGGACGAACTGAGCCGGGCTCGAGCGGCAATCATGGACGCACCGCCGGTTGATATCGCTGACGGCTGGCGCAGTAGGCTCATCGTAAACAGCACCAATGGGCGCCCGCTACC
>Ga0209579_10002231_pt1 | contig 15089 bp, 12 predicted proteins | sample Coa_R1_2_FD_187152 | JGI IMG/M metagenome (GOLD analysis project Ga0209579, IMG submission 187152) | Surface soil microbial communities from Centralia Pennsylvania, which are recovering from an underground coalmine fire - Coalmine... | ecosystem: Environmental > Terrestrial > Soil >... | reverse complement strand
GGTGGCGCGCGCCACAGCGGCCAGGATGACCGCGAACACCACGTTGCTAGCCGGGCCGGCCATGGCCACCAGTGCCAGCCCGTTTAATCCTCCGCGCAGCTTGGCCGGATTTGTGTAGACTGGTTTGCCCCAGCCGATGAATCCGCCGCTGAACAGAGATGTCAGCAGCGGAAGAATCGTGGTGCCCAGCCAGTCCACGTGCGCCAGGGGGTTCAGGGTCAAGCGGCCCTGCAGGCGCGGCGTATCGTCACCCAGGCGGGTGGCCACCCAGGCGTGCGCGAATTCGTGGGGCGTGGTGAGCAACCACAGTAACGCGACGTTGAGAAGCGCGGTGGTGAAGTCCAGATGCATGGGGGTTCAGCGGCGTTTTGCGATGGCGGCCCACAGAATGAGCAGAACCAGGACAGTCGCAAACGCGATTACCGCAAGTAAGCTGATACCTTCTATTGTATGCGCATAACGGCCGTCGAAACCATCCACCTGCGGCGCGGCATCACGGTGAATTGGGGCCCCATTCAATGGCTGTGGGTCCGCATCCACACCGATAGCGGCCTGGTCGGGTTGGGCGAGACGTATCCGCATCCGGAAGCCGAGAAGGCGGTGGTCGATCATTTGCTGGCGCCTGTGCTGCTGGGGCGCGACCCATCGCAGATCGACCGGTTGTGGGCGGACATGCTGCAGGCGGTGGCGTTCTGCGGCTGGGCGGGGGCGGAGATGCGGGCCATCAGCGCGGTGGATATCGCGCTCTGGGACCTGGCCGGCAAGAGCGCCAACGTGCCCATCTACCAGTTACTGGGCGGCGCGTCGCGCGCCTCGATTCGCACATACAACACGTGCTACGACCACATCGATTTCCTGACGGAGCCGGTGCGGCTGGCGAACGAACTGGCGAAATCGGGCGTGCACGCCATGAAAATCTGGCCGTTCGATCCGATTGCCAAGGAGACCGGAGGCCAATTCATCACGGCGGACCAGATGCGCCGGGGGATCGAGCCGCTGCGGTTGATCCGCGAGGAGTTCGGCGATTCCATGGATGTGGCCATGGAGTTTCACGGCTACTGGAATCTGCCGTGCGCCATACGCATCGCGCAGGCGCTGGAACCATACGCGCCCCTGTGGCTGGAAGAGATGCTGCCGCAGGACAATGCCGCGGCATACCGCGAACTGGCGGCAGCCACACGCCTGCAGTTGTGTATCAGCGAGCGGCTGATGACCCGCTTCGGATTTCGCGAGCTGATCGAGAACCGCGCCGCCCGCATCATCATGCCGGATATCTGCTGGTGCGGCGGCATCTCGGAGGCGAAGAAAATCGCTACCATGGCGGAGACTTACTATCTGCCTGTGGCGCCGCATAATTGCGGCGGGCCGGTGCTGCACGCCGGTTCGCTGCACCTGGCGGCGAACCTGACTAACTTATATATCCTGGAGAGCGTGCGCCGGCACTATCTGGACGAGTATCGTGGAATTGTGACCCGGACGCAGGCGCCGGAGAATGGTGAATTCGGGCTGCCGCCGGGGCCGGGGTTGGGTGTGGAGCTGTGCCCGGAGGTATTGGCGCGCGAGGATGTGCGCGTGGAGCGGTTCGATTAAGGAAATTTGTGGATCGGCGCCGGCGGCTCCAAGATGGCCGGCCACCCTGGATACCTTTCGAACTTTTCTCGCCAGTGAGCTTATGGACCGAGACCGTTTCGAACCGGGCAAGCTCCCAGATCTAAAGACTTCAATCCCGCGCCGAATGCATTCATCCTCTTGGCCACACGGTGGGTCGGTTCCTGCGGCGGATCGCCACGTCCGAAACCAAGCCATCAATTGCGTGATTTCACCCAGCTCGGCGCTGCGTGGGTAGCGCCACTGCGCCCTTTCGCGCGCAAGAAACAGGGTAATGCACTGCGAACGTCTTAAACAAAGCACTTAGCTTTGGGCCATCGGAATGCACCAGGGAGCGAAACTGCGGAACCTGACTCAATCCAAACAAACAGCCAGATCCCAGTGGAGGAGGTGCATTCTGTCTCTACGCCGATTTCCCAAGTTCGTCATATCGAGTTGCATATTGACCGTTCCGATTTTACTTTCGACTCTGAGCACCAAGAGTTACGCAATCCCCGCATTCTCCCGTCAGTATGGGACCTCCTGCACAACTTGCCACCTGGACTTCCCCAAGCTGAACGATTTTGGCAAAGCCTTCAAGGATGCCGGATTCAAGTTTCCCAAGGATGACGAAACCTTCGTCAAGAACCCGCCGGTGATGTTGGGAGCGCCAGCGCAAAAGGATGTCTGGCCGCACAGCGTCTGGCCGGGAACTATTCCGGGGATGCCGCCCATCGGGCTGCGCATGAACAACTTCTTCCAGGTGACCGGCTCCAACGCGAACCGCTTTAATGCGCTGGCGGCTCCGGGCACGGTTCCCCCGGTCATTCCGGGAAGCGATTTTGAAACCGGTTTCTTCAGCATTTTCATGGCTGGGAACTTCGGCAGCGACATCGCATTCTGGGTGGACGATGATATCAGCGTGGCCGGAGACAACGGCGCAGGCGGTTTGGGCGACGGCTACCTGAAAATGGTGAATATCGGGCGGTTGCTGAAATTGCCGACCGACCTGTTGAGCGTCCGGGCCGGCCAATTCGAGCTGGATCTGCCATTCACGCAGGCGCGCAGCATCAATCTGAGCCCGTACGATATTTATACCGAGAGCAACGTGGGCGCCATTAACTCGATGGTCCCGTTGCAACAGAACGTGGCCAACCAGTTCACGTTCGCGGGCGCCGCTAAGGGTATCGAGTTCAGCGGCGGCCACACTTACGGCGGCTATCACTACTCGGTGGCCATCATCGACCAGAACACCAGCGGCATCGGCCAGTCGAGCAACAGCAGCCCGTATGTGCCTTCGGCCACCGGCGGTGCGGGCGGCGGCGTGGGCTACGGCTCGGACTCGGGTTACAAGGACATTTACGCGCGCTTCGCGTACCGCTTCAACCTCGAGCGGGACAGCGAAAGCCGCCGCTCCGTGCAGGCCGCCGGCCAAACCGGGCCGCGTGACCACACTTATCTCAACTTAGGCACTTTCTATATGCACGGCAAATCGCAGCAGGGCGTGCTGGGGGCGGACGCCAGCGGCAACCCCAGCCTGCTGTATGCGCACGAGCCCTTCTACCGGCTCGGCGGCGATTTCAGCTTCAACTACCGCAACTTCAATCTGTTCGGCCTGTACATGTTCGCCCGCGACAACAACCTGCTGCCCGTGGATTCGAGCGGCGCCCTGATTCCCCTGCCGCTGGGCACCACGGCGGCCGTGCCGGTCAACTTCATTACCAGCGTGCCGGCCAAGTTCAACGGTGGTTTCGTGGAGGCGGACTACCTGATGTTGCCGTGGATCATGGCCATCGCCCGGTGGGACGGCGTCAACTCGAGTGCGGACCGCATCAACGGGCTGGCGCTGGCGGGCGGCACGGCGTACTTCGGTCCCCTACAATCCACCCGCAACCGGTTCACGCCCGGAATTCAGTTTCTGATTCACCCGAACATAAAAGCGTCGTTCGAATATCAGTTCCGGCCGAAGCAGTTCGCGCAAGTGGTCACCAACCCTTCCACGGGGTTGCAGGAGCCCTTGAGTCCTTTCCGGGTGAATACGGCGCTGGTGGGCTTGGAATTCGTTTATTAAAAGGAAAATACTCAAAATGAAAAAACTGACAGTGGTTCTATTCGCAGCTTCTCTGTGCGCCTACGCGGCGAACATCAGCGGTAAAGTAGCAGGCGGCAAGGGCGCATCCGTGGTGTACGTGGATGCGGTAGCAGGCAAGACGTTCCCCGCGCCCACTAAAGCGGTGGTCATGGATCAGAAACAGTTGTTGTTCGCGCCGCACATCCTGGTTGTCCAGCAGGGCGCTACGGTGGAGTTTCTGAACAGCGATAAAGTGGCGCACAACATTTTCTGGCCGTCGATCAGCGGGAACAAAAAGCTGGGACACAACATGGGCACCTGGCCCAGCGGGCAGAAGCGCGACTTCAAGTTCGACACTCCCGGCGTGGTGTCGCTGCTCTGCAACGTGCACCCCGAAATGTCCGGCTTCGTGATTGTGGCGCCCACTCCTTATTATGCCGAGACGGATGCCGACGGCAATTTCAAGCTCGCCGACGTGCCGGCGGGCAGCTACACGGTCACCGCCTGGCATGAAGGCATGAAGACGCAGTCGAAACCCGTCACCGTAGGAGCCGACGCGACGGTGGACTTTTCGCTCTCCAAGTAAGCCGGCAAAAAGCGCTACGTTGTCCCTTTAACCATGCTGACGCGCTTCCGCGACAAAAAAGTAGACCGCAGCTGGCTGAATAGCAACTTCCCGTGCATGATGGCCTGTCCGGCCGGCACCAACGCCGGCCGGTACGTGGCCCTCATCGCCGAGGGGCGCTTCGAGGAGGCGTATCATTACGCGCGGGATCCCAATCCCATGGCCAGCATCTGTGGCCGGGTCTGCGCGCATCCCTGTGAGACCGCCTGCCGGCGCGGCGCGGTGGACAAGCCCATCCAAATCCGCGCGCTGAAGCGCCTGCTCACCGAGCGTTACGGTCCGGAATCCCGCCATCCTCTGCCCAGAAGGCGGCAGCCGGCCGCGCCGCAGCCGTATCGCGTCGCCGTGGTGGGCAGCGGTCCGGTGGGTCTCTCGGCGGCGCACGATCTGGGCCTGATGGGCTACTCCGTAACGATTTTTGAAGCCGCGCCGGTGGCCGGCGGAATGCTGAAGCTGGGCATTCCCGAATATCGCCTGCCGCGCAGCGTGGTGGAAGCGCAGGTGCGCGAAATCCTGGAATCCGGCGACATCACGTTGAAAGTGAATCAAGCCGCCGGCCGCGATTTCACGATCTCCGGCCTGCGCGGCCAGGGCTTCGACGCGGTGGTGATCGCGGTGGGCGCGCACCGCAGCCGGGACCTCTCCATCCCCGGCGTGGATCTGGATGGCGTACACAAAGCCGTCGATTTCCTGCTCAACGCCAACCTGGGCTATCGCTTCACCATCGGCAAGAAGGTCGTGGTGATCGGCGGCGGCAACGTAGCCATGGACGTGGCCCGTTCGGCGGCGCGCGAAGTTTTGCGGCAGCATGCGGGGGCTCCCGAGGAAGCCGTGCCCAGCGACGAGAACGTCGCCGCGGTGGCCACGCACGAGATGGTGGATGTTTCGCTGTCGGCCCTGCGCCTGGGCGCGCAGGAGGTCAGCATCGTGTGCCTGGAGAAGCGGCATGAGATGCCGGCCGCGCTCGAGGAGATCGAAGAAGCCGAAACAGAAGGCATCCTGATGCACGACGGCCGCGGACCGCATCGCATTCTGGGGAGCGGGGGCAAGGTAACCGGCCTCGAAACTCTCAAAACTCGCCATGTTTTCGACGGGGCCGGCCGGTTCAATCCCGCGTTTGAAGAGAACAGCGAGTCCGTGATCGAATGCGACACGGTGATTCTGGCAATCGGCCAGGCCCCCAACCTGGATTTTCTGAAGCCGGAGGACGGCGTGAAGGTGTCGCCGCGAGGTCTGGTGGTGGCGGACCGCGAGACGCTGATGACGTCTGCCCCGGGGGTCTTTGCGGGCGGCGATTGCGTGTTCGGCCCGCGCCTGATCATCGACAGCGTGGGCGACGGAAAGCGCATCGCCATCGCCATCGACGAATATCTGACGGGGCGCAAGCATCCCGATCCGGAGATATCCGTCGAGGTGCTGGATCACCACAAGATGTTCGCCGACTACATGCGGTTGTCGCGCCAGCCAGTGCCGATGGTGCCCCTGGAACGGCGCACCGGCGTGACGGAAGTGGAGGTGGGCTTCGACGAGCAGTCCGCCATGGCTGAAGCGCGCCGCTGCCTGCGCTGCTGGATCAACACGGTTTTCGAAGGCAACGAACCGGATGGCTCGCAGTGCGTGCTGTGCGGCGGCTGCGCGGATGTTTGCCCAGAGGAATGCCTGCGGCTGGTGCCGCTGGCGCAGATCGATTTCCCGCCCGAGGTGCTGGCCGAGATCCGCGAGAACGAACCGCTCTACCGCGTGGAACTCGACGATGTGGCCGCCGCGGAACTGGGCGTGATCCACGGGTCGGCCATGCTGAAGGACGAAACGCGCTGCATCCGGTGCGGGCTGTGCGCGGAGCGCTGCCCGGTGAGCGTGATCACCATGGAGGCGTACAGCATCGGCGCGGCCGCATGCTGAGGAGCGAACACAATGCCTGAAGAAGACAAGACACAGCCCACACGGCGGGAGGCATTCATCAAGCTGGGGGTGGGTTCGGTGGCGGCGGCCTGCGCGGGAGCGGGGGTGTTCGGCTACTCGTACCTGTCGCCAAACGTGCTCTACGAGCCGTCGCCGATCGCCAACGCGGGCAAGCCGGAACGTTATCCGCGGGGCTCGGTGACCCAGGACCTGCAGGCCGGCATCTACGTGATCCACGGGCCGGAAGGCTTCTACGCGCTGTCGGCCACCTGCACGCATCTGGGCTGCCTGACGGCATGGAACGCCGAGCAGGGCATCATCGCATGCCCATGCCACGGCAGCAAATTCAGCCAGCAGGGCGCCAAGCTGGAAGGACCCGCGCCGCGCGGACTGCCCTGGCTGAAGGTCTGGCTGAGCGATGAAGGCGAACTGCTGGTGGATCGCGCCACGGTCATTCCGCAAAAGCAGTACTTGAGGACATGATGACCATTCAGGATCTGCGCGACAGCCGCGTTTGGCGCTCCGTTTTCCGCGGCGGCAGCGGCGCCACCAATCTGCGCCGCTCGCTGGCCATCCAGCAGAACGTGTTTCTGCACCTGGCTTCGGTCAAGGCTCGCAAGCATGCCCTCGAATTTAACGTCACCTGGTACCTGGGGACGCTCAGCTTCGGGACCTTTCTGATCCTGGTGGTCACCGGCATCCTGCTGATGCTCTACTACCACCCCTCGGTGCCGCAGGCTTATGCGGACATGAAAGACCTGCAATTCGTAGTCTCGGCCGGGGTGTTCCTGCGCAATCTGCATCGATGGTCGGCGCACACCATGGTGATGTTGGTGTTCGCGCACATGTTCAAGGTTTTCTATCGCGGCGCGTACCGCAAGCCGCGCGAGTTCAATTGGGTGATCGGCGTGATTCTGCTGATCGTCACGCTATTGCTCAGCTACACCGGCTACCTGCTGCCCTGGGACCAACTGGCTTACTGGGCCATCACGGTGGGCTCGAACATCATGTCCGCCGTGCCGGTGTTGGGCCAGAAGATCCGCTTCCTGATGCTGGGCGGTAATACGGTGAACGCCAACGCGCTGCTGCGTTTCTATGTGTTGCACTGCGTGATCCTGCCCCTCGCGGCGTTCCTGCTGGTCGCCGTTCATTTCTGGCGCATCCGCAAAGACGGCGGCCTGTACACGGGTCACGCCGGACAGAAGGAATCCAAATGAGCGAGCCCGATCCGCCCAAATTTGCGGCGCAGTTCGATTCCGATGCGAAGCGCACACCCGTGCGCGTAGCGTTCGTCACGCGCCGCACGTCGCCGCAAGTCAAGACCCAGGACGATGCGCTGGTGATGACGTTTCCGGAAGGCCTCTTCCGGGCCGCGGTGGCCATCGAGATCCTGGCGATCGTGCTGGTGGTGATCTCGCTGATCTGGAATGCGCCGCTCGAGGAGCTGGCCGATCCGATGCACACGCCCAATCCGGCCAAGGCGCCCTGGTACTTCCTGGGGCTGCAGGAGCTGCTGCACTACTTTCCGCCGTTCGTGGCGGGCGTCCTGATTCCCACCATGGTGGTGATCGCCCTGATCGTCATTCCCTATTTCGATATCAACATCGAGTCGGAGGGCGTGTGGCTGCGCAACCGCGCGCGGCGCCTGCGTACGTTTATCGCGGTTCTGGCAATATTCTCTGGCGTCATGCTGGTGTTTCAGGTCTACGCCGTGCTGATTCCCTCGCTGGCGATCGGCGGACTGATGCTGCTGGCCGCCGGCAACGCGCCCCCATCGCCGTCGCGTTTCCGGCGATGGCTGATCTCGAAACCCCTGTCGTTCTGGATCATGACGTGGTTCCTGGTGCAGGCCGGCGTGCTGACCCTGATAGGCACTTTCTTTCGCGGCGCGGGCTGGTCGTGGGTGTGGCCCTGGAGGAGTTGAGCGACATGCGGCTGAAGATACAAGCATGGTGGCAGTTCTTCTTCGGGGATAGCGCGCGCGCGTTCGGATCGCTAAGCGTGATCCTGCTGGTCTGCCTGGCCATTGCCCCGGCTAAAGATGCGTTCCGTGAATGGACCCGCTATCAATCCAGGTATGTGAAGTTGATCCGGGTCCGGGGTGAAGCCGCCACACTGCAGCGGCGCTTTCAAGGCGGACTGCAGCAGATCTGGATGCCGGAACTGGGCGTGACCGACCGCTGCGGCACCTGTCACCTGGGCCTCAAAGAGGCCAGCCTCTGGGACGTCAGCACGCAGCCGTTCCGGCCGCATCCGCCGATTCCGCATTCTCTAACCGAGTTCGGATGTGTCATGTGCCACCGCGGCCAGGGCGCCGCAACCGGCGTGGAGGAAGCTCACAGCAGCACACTGGCATGGGAGCAGCCCATCCTGCCGGCACGGTATCTGGAAGCATCCTGCGGCCAGTGCCATTCGAACAACCTCACCGGCACGCCGCAGTTGAACCAGGGGCGCAAGCTGCTGGCCCGGTACGGCTGCGTGTCGTGCCATGTCCTGAAGACGCCGAACGGACAGCGTCTCGAATCCACTAGCCGGGCCCCCAGCCTGGAGCACATCGCCGAAAAGACCACGCGCGAATGGACGTTCGCCTGGCTGAAGAATCCGCAGGCTTATGCGGTCACCGCGACCATGCCCAACTTCCAGTTCACTGACGCGGATGCGCGCGATATTTCCGCGTTCCTGATGTCGCAGAGTACGCCCTATCTGCCTGCCGGCGCGGCGAGCGAACCGGGGCAGGCGGGCGACGCCGCGGCGGGCGCCAGCGTGTACGGCGAATCGTTCTGCGCATCCTGCCACGCCACCGTGAACGCCGCCGGCATGACGGTGGGCGGCGACGTAGGGCCGGAGCTAACCCGCATCGGCTCCAAAGTCAAGCCCGTATGGCTTGCGGAGTGGCTGCGCAACCCCAAGACCTACGATCCCGATACGGCCATGCCGCACTACCGCTTCGACCAGAAGATGCTGGGTCCGCTGCGCGGCTTCCTGGAGGCCAAGACGGATACGGATTTCCTCGGCAGCGTCCATCTGGAACCGGCCACACCGGAACAGATCGGGCACGGTAAAACGCTGGTAACGGAGCGCGGCTGCGCATCTTGCCATGAGATCAACGGCATCAAGAAGCCGGACAACTTCGCGCCGGAGCTGACCATCGTGGGCAGCGAGTCGCTGGTGAAGATCGTGTTTGCGCCGGGCGTGGCGCACACGCTGCCCGACTACCTGCAAGCCAAGATCCGCCAGCCGCACACGTTCCCCGGCTCAAAGATGCCGCAATACACGCTGACGCAGCCGCAGGTGGATGCGCTGGTGACTGCCCTGCTCGCGCAGACCGAACGCGCCCGGACGCTGCCGGAGGCGCTGCGCGTAGCGGGCAAGCGCGAATCGAACTACAGGCCCGCCGGTAAGGCCGGCCAGTTGATGGCTGACATGAATTGCTTCAGTTGTCATGCGATCAACGGCCGCGGCGGCGATATGGCCCCCGATCTGACTTTTGAAGGAAGCTCCGTGCAGCGCCGCTGGCTGGTGAGCTTCATGAAGAACCCCAACACGCTGCGTCCCGCCCTGATCCGCCGCATGCCGCGCTTCAATGTGACCGGCGCGGAGGCCGAGACCATCGCCGATTATCTGTTGACGGTCTACCAGACGCCGGACTTCGACCGTGACGATTTTGATCCGGCGAAGTTCAGCGCGGGCGATGTGGAGTCGGGCAGGCAGTTGTTCTATTCCAAGTACGCCTGCCAGGCGTGCCATATCGTGGACCCGCAGAACGATAAAGGCTACATCGGCCCGACGCTGACTCAGGTGGGAGCGCGGCTGAACGCGGCCTGGATCTTCCACTGGCTGAAAGATCCGCAGGCGCTCCGCCCCGGGACGCAGGAGCCTAACCGCAACATGAGCGATGCAGATGCGCGCGCATTGACTGCCTTCCTGATAAAACAGAATAAGGAGGCGGCCAAGAAATGAGGCGCCTCATTTGTGCGGCATTCGCTTTGATCATCCTGGCCGGATGCAGCCGGCCCACCCAAACAGGCGGGACTTTTCTCGCCGTTTCGCCCAAGGCGTTCGGAGCCGCGATTACCGAAGTCAGCGGAGGCAAGCAGGTGGCTGGCATCGGCGCCGGGCTGGACCAGCCGGTGGTTGTGCAGGTAAACGACGTGCAGGGGAGCCCGGTCGCCGGCGCCCTCGTTGTCTTTCGCACACCCGGTGGGGCCGCGGCCTCACCGCCCTGGGGTTTGACTGGCCCGGATGGCCAGTTCAGTTCCGCGGTGACCCTGGGCAGCAGCGCGGGCCGCTATCAGATCAACGCCTCCACGATTGTGAAAGGCGGAAAATCCGTGGAGCTGCGCCTGGACGAAATCGCGCTCGGCCTCCAGCAACAGCAGGGTCGTGTGCTGAACGACCAATATTGTTCGCGGTGCCACGATACGGAATCCACTCCGGAGCGGGTTTCGAATCACGATAACCTGACGGCCAAGCCGCACGCGTTCACCGAAGGCGCGACGCTGAACGCCATGAGCGATGCGGACCTGGTTTCCATCATCGGGCACGGCGGTCCGGCGTTGAACAAATCACCGGAAATGCCGCCCTACGGGTATACTCTGAACAAAGGCGACGTGGATGCGTTGATCGCATATATACGCGCCGTCGCCGATCCCCCCTATCGCCTGAAGGGGCTGACCTATGCGAAGAATTGATTTGCTGGCCGGCATATTCTGTGCCGGGCTACTCTGCGGGCAAGTAGTCTCCCCGCCCGAGATCCGCGATCCGGAGCTGCGCGCATTACAGGAGAAGCATTTCGCCGAATTGAAAGCCGCGGCGGTGGCCATCGCCGCGCACCAGTTCCCTTACCGTTTCTATTTCAGCCGCGTGCTGGACGTCGAGGAAGAGCAACAGAAGCGCCGCGACCAGCGTTCCATCCAGTTCGCTAAATACGGTCATCAGACCGTCGTGCAGATCGTGGGCAATTACTTCGCGTCTTACTCCGCGGAACTGATGAGTAAACAGCAGCGCGCCGAGCGCACCTATACCGACGTCATGCTGCCCATGCTGCAGGCGGAGGTTCCGCGGTTGCAGGATGAGCCGGACATTCAGGGATTCGCGCTGGAGATATCGCATCACGTGCGCAAGAAGATGATCGGCGTGAGTACGGAGCGCGCGGAGAACGTGGTGCTGGTGATCCCGAAAGCCTCCGCGATCCGGCTGGTTACCGCGCAGGACGAAGCCGGACAAATGGCCGCGCTGGAGTCCGCTTCGCTCTTCGTCAATGGGGAAGCCATCGGGCTGTGGACCGGCCGGTCCGCGGATCCTGCTGCCGAGCCGTTGCCGGCGGCCCGCACAGCAACTCCTCCGACCGTCGCACCGCCGCCTTCTCCGACACCTGTGTTGGTGGCACCCGAGCCCGCGCCTGACGCCCTCAAGGCTTTACAAATCTCCTATCAGGAAACGCTGGATAAGATGGTGCACGAGTTGGATCAGGCCGCGCACTTCGTGAGCTACGCGCCACCCGTTTTCGTTAACTTTCACAAAGGCATCTACCTGCAGCTCTCGCTTACCACCACGATCCAGTCCGCCGAGCCGGCTTCCCGTTATCGCTCAGCTGCATTGGCGTTCGATGAGCACATCGCGCACCTGATCCGGCCGGTGCTGGCGCAGTTCAAGGACGCTCCAAAGTTTGCCGGCATCGACTTCAGCACCACGGTGAAGCCGTTCGGGCAGGCGGTGGAGTATGTCTTCGACGTTCCCAGCCTGCGCTGTTACGAGCAGTTTGACTGCACCGGACAGCAGCTCATCAATTCAGGCTTCGTCCTGATCAACGGCGAGCGGGTGAACCTGGATCTGCAGGCGGCGGAGCGATAGCCTAGGAACACGTTCTAAAGTCACCGTTCCCGGGCGCGCCGCCGATCAAAGCAGACCACGGATGGCTCTCTATCTATCACGGCGTTTTCCGGACCATGGCGGCGCGGATACGGTCATGTGTGTGGGCGAAGCGAATGTCTCCGAGCTGGAAACCGTCGATGTCGGTTTCCGATTTCGTCAGCTGCCAGGCTTCGCCTCCATAAGGTGAAATCAACCAGATTTGATGCGCCGCGGGTTTCGCCGGGCCTTGATCGGCATACTTTCCCTCTTCCTTCGGCATGCCCTGGGTGTCTTCTTGAGCCGGCTTGTCTGCCTATGGTCTTGAGGCTCAACATCCCGTCGAGCGAGGGCGTGTGCTCCACCTGGCCGCGCAACCAGGCTGGTAAGACAAGGAAAAGCATGCAACGTAGGTGATTTTGCAACCCGCTTGCGGTGGTCCGCTATTCAGTATCGGGGGTGATGGTAGCGCTAGTAATGTCCCATCACCCCACAACTCGTCTTATGGTTTGACCGGTTTGGCTATTCTGACCGGTTTGGCTGGCGGTTGGGCCGCCGCAGGTTTGGTACGTGCCTCCTTCCACCGCTGCATCGTTTCAGGGGTGGTGGCCCAAAGGATACCCTTCTCTTCCGGCGCACCGTACAACTCAGGATGAATGTAGTAGCCCCGTTCCAGCTCCGGCTTTTCCTGTTCGACAGGTATGCGATGCGCATTGGCCCAGGCATCCTGCCGGATACCGGTAACCTGCCAGGAGACCTCCACGTTCGGCTTGTCGGTTTTGATCATGAAGCTGCCATTGGAGATCTTGGAAGCTACGATGGCCTGGGCGAACTGGCCGATGACCGTGAGCTGATAGCGGAAATCGCGGTTGAGCGCTTCGAACCAGTCGGGCATGGCCACGGTTGCAGTGCCGCTCGAGTCGGTAATCACGTTGCCATTGTAAATATTCATCATGTCGGGCGATTCAACAAAAGAATGGAAGAGGTACTTGTTGGCGGGATCGAGCGGATGATCGATTTTGAACGAACCGCCGGCTTTGGAAAGGCTGCCATCCACCTCCAGATTTCCGTTGAACCAGCCTGCCCAACCTGAATAGCTTCCGGCGAGAACTCCAGTGCCGTTAACGGTGTTGTATGCGTCCACAGCATAGCCCGCGCCAGTGCCCTGCGCGTAAATTCCGGTGGCCCCTGACGCTTCGACTCCAACGCTAGTGCCCTGCGCATAAACTCCGGTGGTCCCAGAGGCCGACACTCCGGTGGTGATCCCTGTGGCCAAGACTCCGGTGGTCCCGTTCCCCGACACCCCGACGCTTGAGGAGTTGGTGCCGTAGCCATAGACCCCAGTTGGGCCGCTGCCCTGAACTCCGACGTAAAGCGGGCCGTAGCCGAAAACTCCGATACCATTTGCACTCTGGCCATTCACCCCACCCTGGCCATCGCTGGAAGAATCCAACACTTGGATCGTAGCGGCAACCCCTGTCGTCGAAAATGTGGTGGGTGCGGAGAAGGTGTTGGGCTGGGTGAAGTTGTTGAACGCGCTCAGGAAGGGCACCACGCCGGAGTTCACATACAGGAGGACATTGCCGCTGGTGCCGCCACCCATCAGGCCGGGGCCGGCCGTCACCCCGGTGATTGTGCCGCCTCCACCCAACGCCGTGCACACCCAGGCGCTGCCGTTCCAGCTCAGCACTTGCCCGCTCGCACAGCCCATGGTCAAGCTTAGGTTCAACGTGCCGCTGGTACCCCCGCCGCTCAGGCCGCTGCCGCTCGCCGTCGTCACTCCGGTGATGGTGCCCGTCCCACTCGCATAGGCAATGTCCAACTCCGGCGGATGGCTGGTGGTTGTGTTCTCTTTGCTGTCAAAGGTGGCGCTGAACGTGCCGTTGGCCACCAGTGCGATTCCATTGTTCGTTTGGCTGCCGCTCAGCCACGCCTGCACCGCTGAAGTGATATTGACCAGGATGTATTGGTTCGCCTCAGCCGTCGTGACGCTCACGTCGGACGCGATGGGCGTGCCCACCGGTGGCGCATTAGTAGTGTTGATGGTGCTCTCCGACCAGACGTTAGTGACGTAATTGACGTTAAAAGTGCCCGCCGTGGCCACGCCGTTGACATAGAGTTTCAGCGTTGCCTGGCTAATGTCGGCCGTAGCCGGGATCGAGCTCAAGTCGAATTGGATATAGGTGATCTCCGTGGCGCCATCTACGGACAGCAGGGTGGCCGCGCCGTTGTTGGCTTTTGGTTTAGCCGTGTTGGTATACGCATCGCCGACGGGTGAGACCTGAGCGAAGGCCGGCGCCCAAATCAAAAGGCTCGCGGACAAGACTGCCAGCCGTAGGATCTTCATCATCGTCTTTTTCATGTTCTGTTCTCCGAAACAGCAAGCAATTCTCGTCGGTTTCACACAGCGGCGTCAATCCTCGCAGCCTCCATCCCACCCCAAAGTTTTCTCCGTGATTAAGCCATTGAATACAATACGCTTCCAGTTTTGACCGATAGATCTGCCAAGGCTCCGGGGGACTGTGGTAGGCTCTAATAGTCTCTTTGAGGGGAAACCCCATATGGCCACCCAACCGGGAGTTGCCGGCAAGCTACGATTTGGCGGCTTTGAGCTGGACGCCAGGGCCGGGGAACTGCGCAAGCACGGAGTAAGGCTGCGGCTGCGCGGCCAACCCCTCCTGGTACTCGAGATCCTCTTGGGTCATGCCGGCGATGTTGTCACTCGCGAGGAACTTCAGACTCGAATCTGGCCGGCTGACACATTGGTCGATTTTGATCATGGCCTGCACAACGCCATCGCGCGGATCCGCGAAGTGCTTGGCGATTCCGCTGAGGCGCCGCGTTATATCGAAACCCTGCCTCGCCGGGGCTACCGGTATATCGGTCCGGTACCGTACTTTCAGGTGCTTCGGCCAGCCACAGAGATCGGCGAGAATAAGAGTCAGCCGGCGGCTCCCGTTCCGCGGGCTCACCGGAAGAGGAGTCTTGTCCTGGCTCTGTGCGCCGTGTTCGCGCTAGGCCTGGTTGCATTGACGGTGGGACAGGCCGTCCGCG
>Ga0209579_10002230_pt1 | contig 15096 bp, 14 predicted proteins | sample Coa_R1_2_FD_187152 | JGI IMG/M metagenome (GOLD analysis project Ga0209579, IMG submission 187152) | Surface soil microbial communities from Centralia Pennsylvania, which are recovering from an underground coalmine fire - Coalmine... | ecosystem: Environmental > Terrestrial > Soil >... | reverse complement strand
CTTGAGGCCCTTCAGGTCCTCAGGCTCCTTCACCGCGTGCTTGCTGTTCGTCATGTTGCGAAAGCCGTTTTCGCCCCATGCGAGCGCTTCGATGCCCTTCGGCTCGAACTTCGCCAGCATCTGCTGGCCGATCGGGCCGTCGAGCACCGCGCGCGCATGCGCGTAATCGCGGAACAGGAACGGAATGTCGAGGATCGCGATCTCGGGAACGAAATTCGGCACCGGGCCGGTCGACGTCATCGTCAGATCGAGCGTGCCGAGCTGCAGCGCCTCGATCGACTCGCGCTCGGCACCAAGCGCGCCGGAATAGAAGTTCTGGATCTTGTAGCGGCCATTCGTGCGCTCGTCGACTTCGCGCGCGAAAGTGTCGATCGCGACGCCGTAATGAGAATTCTGCGCGAGCGAGATGTTCATCTCGAGCGTCGTCTGCGCCACCACCGGAGGTGCCGCGAGATAGGCGCCCGCGAAGAGCGCGGCGAGAAGACATCGAACGAATGTCATCGCTGAAATTTCCGTGGAGAGCGCGTGCAGTTGCGGCGCGCTTTGCGAGGGCGCGATTCTAGCAGGCGAACGCTGCGCACCGACGACGCCATCGCGGCTCACGCGGCGCGATCGGCACCGGCGAGACATGGGCCTCCTCATCGGCGTGTGGCGTCGGCCACTATGAAATAATCGTCCATTGTTCACGGCCAAGGCGATGCTCGACCCCACCTTCACTTCGGCGCTCTCTGCGATCGTGTCTCGGGAAGCGCTGTTGACCGAGCCCGAGGACACGCGCCCTTACGAATGCGACGGCCTGACGCTCTATCGCGAGCAGCCGGGCGCTGTCGTGCTGCCGGACAACGAGGCGCAGGTCGTCGCGATCCTGAAGCTTTGCCATGCGGCGCGCGTGCCGGTCGTCGCACGGGGATCGGGCACGAGTCTCTCAGGTGGCGCGCTGCCGCTCGCGCAAGGCGTCGTGCTTTCGCTGGCGAAGTTTCGCCGCATCCTGGCGATCGATCCGCTCGCACGCACCGCGCAAGTCGAGCCGGGCGTTCGCAATCTGGCGATCTCCGAAGCGGCCGCGCCGTACGGCCTCTTCTATGCACCCGATCCGTCGTCGCAGATCGCGTGCTCGATCGGCGGCAATGTCGCGGAAAACGCGGGCGGTGTGCATTGCCTCAAATACGGACTCACCGTTCACAATGTTCGCAAGGTGCGGGCGGTGCTGGTGAATGGCGAGATCGTCGAGTTCGGCGGCGACGCGCTCGATTCGCCGGGTTTCGATCTGCTCGCGCTCATCACCGGCAGCGAAGGCCTGCTCGCAGTCATCACGCAGATCACCGTCAAGCTCCTGCCGGAGCCCGAGCTCGCGCAAGTTGCGCTGGCGGCGTTCGACGATATCGAAAAGGCGGCCGCCGCGGTCGGCAACATCATCGCGGCGGGCATCGTTCCCGGGGGCCTCGAGATGATGGATCGTGAGGCGACCCGCGCCGTCGAGCAGTTCGTGCACGCGAACTATCCGCTCGACGCGGCCGCGGTACTGCTCGTGGAGGCCGATGGCACGCCGTCCGAGGTCGCTGCAGAAATGGCTGAAATCGAGCAGGTGCTGCTCGCGAGCGGTGCGACGGAAATTCGCGTCTCCGAAAACGAAGCGCAGCGTCTTCTGTTCTGGTCGGGACGAAAGGCGGCGTTCCCCGCCGTAGGGCGCATCTCGCCCGATTACTATTGCATCGATGGGACCATTCCACGCGCCGCGCTGCCTCGCGTGCTGCGCCAGATCGAGACGTGGTCGCGCGAATACGGGCTGCCATGCGCGAACGTGTTCCACGCCGGAGACGGCAATCTGCATCCGCTGATCCTGTTCGACGCGAACAAGCCCGGCGATCGTGAACGCACCGTCGAGTTCGGCGATCGCATCCTCGAGCTTTGCATCGATGTCGGCGGCACGATCACCGGCGAGCACGGCGTGGGCGTCGAGAAGATCCGCGGCATGTGCGCGCAATTCGCGCCCGAGGCGCTCGAGCGTTTCCTCGCGATCAAGCGGGCGTTCGATCCACACGGCCTGCTGAATCCCGGCAAGGCGGTGCCGACGCTCGCGCGTTGCGCGGAGCTCGGACGCATGCACGTGCATGCGGGTCAACTGCCTCACCCCGAGCTGCCGCGCTTTTGAGATCCAGACGATGAAGACTGCGCACATTTACGAACGCTGCGACGAAAAGACAGTCGCGGGATTGACCGAGAGCCTGGTCCGCGAATACCGCGAGCGCGCCGTGACGAGCCACGCGATTCGCGAGCAGCACTCGCACGGCGAAGGCCTCGCTGACGCCGGCATGCCGGACATCGTCGTGTTCCCGACGAGCAACGACGAAGTGGCGTCGATCGTGCGCACGTGCAACGCGGCGAGAATCCCGGTCATCGCGTTTGGCGTCGGCACCTCGCTCGAAGGTCACGTCGCCGCGTTGTACGGCGGCGTCTGTCTCGATCTGTCGCGCATGGACCGCGTGCTGGAAGTGAACGCGGCGGACCTCGATTGCCGTGTGCAGGCCGGCGTCACCCGAGAAGCGCTCAACGCCGAGCTCAAGGGCACGGGCCTCTTTTTTCCGATCGATCCGGGTGCGAACGCGACGATCGGCGGCATGGCATCGACGCGTGCATCCGGGACGAATGCCGTCCGCTACGGCACGATGCGCGAGAATGTCCTCGGCCTCACCGTCGTCACCGCAGACGGTCGCATCGTTCGCACTGGCGGGCGCGCGCGCAAGTCGAGCGCCGGCTACGACCTGACGCGTCTTTTCGTCGGTTCGGAGGGCACGCTCGGCATCATCACCGAGGTGCAGCTTCGCCTCTATGGACTGCCGGAAGCGATCTCGGCCGCGGTCTGCCAGTTTGCCGATCTCGAAGGCGCGGTCGACTCGGTGATCGTCGCGATGCAACTCGGCATTCCGGTCGCGCGAATCGAGCTGCTCGACGACGTGCAGATGAAGGCGTGCATTCTCCATTCGCATCTCGACGAATTCGCGGCGAAGCCGACGCTCTTTTTCGAGTTCCACGGCACGCCGGCTGCGGTGCGGGAGCAGGCCGAGGCGATCCAGGCGATCGCCGGCGAGCACGGCGGCAGCCGGTTTCAATGGGCGATCGCTCAGGAAGAACGATCGCGGCTGTGGAAGGCGCGACACGATGCCTATTACGCGGCGCTCGCCCTCGCGCCGGGCAAGCAGGCGTTCGCGACCGACGCATGCGTGCCCATTTCACGGCTCACCGAGTGCGTGCTCGAAACGCAGGCGGACATCGTCGAAACCGGTCTCGTCGCGCCGATCGTCGGCCACGTCGGCGACGGCAATTTCCATCTCGTCGTGCTGTTCGATCCCGCCGATCCGGACGAGCGCGCGAAGGCAGAAGCGCTGGCAGCGCGCGTCAGCATGCGCGCAATTCGCATGGGTGGCACGTGCACGGGCGAGCATGGCGTGGGCGTGCACAAGCTCGACGCGCTGGTTGCCGAGCACGGCGAGGCCGTGACGCTGATGCAGTCGATCAAGCGCGCGCTCGATCCGAACGATATTCTGAATCCGGGGAAGACCGTGCCGCCTGAGAAGGTTCGATCGACGACGTCGTAATCGATGACGCCGCTCAAGCACACGGTCGCGCGCTGGATATCGCGGCTCGGCTACACGGTCGTTCCCAACTGGCGCCTCGCGAGCTTTGTTCAGGCCGACTTCCTCGCGCGCCTTTTTGCGTTGGCTGGCATCGATCTCGTTCTCGACGTCGGCGCGAATCGCGGCCAGTATCGCGATTTCCTGCGGCATGACGTCGGCTACGACGGATTCATCGCGTCGTTCGAGCCTCTGCCTGCGCTGGCGCGCCATCTCGTCGAACGCAGCGCGAACGACGAGCGATGGATCGTTCACGCGTGTGCGCTCGGCCGCGAGCGGGGCACCGCGCCTTTCAACGTGATGGAGATGGACACGTTCAGCTCGTTTCTCTCGCCGACGGCGTCGGCGACGCAACGATTCGATCGGATGAACAGCGTGCGTTCCAAGGTCGACGTGCCGCTGCGAACGCTCGACGACGTGGTCGAGGAGCTCCGGGCGAAGGTCTCGTTCCGGCGACCGTATCTGAAGCTCGACACGCAGGGCTACGATATGGCGGTCATCGAAGGCGCGGCGAAGTTCCTGCCCCATATCGTTGCGTTGCAAACCGAGGCATCGGTGACGCCTATCTACGAAGGGTCGCCGGATTTCGCGACGGCGATCCGGATGCTCGAAAGTCGCGGATTCGCGCTGAGCGGCATCTTTCCGAACAATCCCGGACATTTTCCGCGGATGTTCGAATTCGATTGCCACATGGTGAACGAGGCGCTGGTTCAGGAGGGTGTCGATGCCGCGAATGTCGTCCCACCTCGCGCGCCGGCGTTCCGCGAGTGACGCGGGTAGGATGTCATCCATGCTGAAGACCTACCAGGGCATCTGTCATTGCGGCGCGGTTCGCTTCTCGCTGGCAAAGCGCGCCCGAATTCTTCGGCCATCTCCGAAGTCCACTTTACCGATCGCATGAAACTCTACATAGGCAACAAGAATTATTCGTCGTGGTCGCTCCGCGGCTGGCTCGTGACAAAGCTTGCCGGCGAGCCGTTCGAGGAAGTGAACGTTCCGCTGAGCGCGCAGGGCATCGTTCCCAATCCGGCGAACCTCGCGTTCTCGCCGTCGGGTCTCGTGCCGTGCCTGCACGACGGCGACATCGTCGTCTGGGACTCGCTCGCGATCGCCGATCATCTGGCCGAGCGACACCCGCGGATGTGGCCCGACGATCCGGCTGCGCGCGCGTGGGCCCGCTCGATCACCGCCGAGATGCATTCGGGATTCGCAGCGCTTCGTTCGGAAATGACGATGTGCATTCGCGAGCACGTCGACGTTCGGCCGTGGTCGACGGCCCTTGCGGCGAACGTCGATCGCGTCATGCAGATCTGGGAAGAGTCCCGCCGGCGCTTCGGCGCCGGCGGCGCGTTCCTCTGCGGGCGGTATTCGATTGCCGACTGCTTTTACGCGCCCGTCGCGTTTCGCTTCCGCACCTACGGCGTCGAGCCCGGCGGCGCCGCGCGCGCGTATCTCGAAGCGTTGCTGTCGCACCCCGACGTGCGCGACTGGGAATGCCATGCGCTTGCCGAAACGGCGATCATCGACGCCGACGAGCCGCGCCATATCTACCGCGACAAGCTCGCCGTACGCTGACCCGTCTCGTGGAAGACATCGCCCTCGATCGACTGCAGGATCGCATCCGCGCCGCGGTATCGCAGCGGGTGCCGCTTCGCATTCACGGCGGTGGAACGAAGGATTTCTACGGCGATGCGCTCGTCGGCGATCCGCTCGACATGCGCGACGTGCGCGGCATCGTTTCCTATGCGCCCGGTGAGCTCGTGCTGACGGCGCGCGCCGGCACGCCGCTTGATGACATCGAGCAGGCGCTTGCGGAACAGGCGCAGATGCTGGCGTTCGAGCCACCGCATCACGGCGAAGGAACAACGCTCGGTGGAGTGATCGCTGCCGGTCTTTCCGGCCCGCGCCGTTCGCAGGCCGGTGCCGCACGCGATTTCGTGCTTGGCACAAGGGTGATTGACGGAACGGGAACGCCGCTCGCATTCGGTGGACAGGTGATCAAGAACGTCGCAGGCTTTGACGTGTCTCGACTCATGACCGGTGCGCTCGGCACGCTCGGCGTGCTGACCGAAATCTCGCTCAAGTGCCTGCCGCGACCCAAAGTCGAGATGACGCGCGCTGTTGCCTGTGGCGCGGCGCGCGCGCTTTCGCTGATGAACGAATGGGGTCGCAAACCGTTTCCGATCTCCGCGACATGCCATCACGGCGATCGCCTGATCGTGCGATTGTCCGGTGCGCGCGCGGCCATCGCGGAGGCGGAAGCGATCATCGGTGGCGAGGAGATCGACGGCGCGTCGTTTTGGCCCGCGCTCCGCGATCAAACCCTCGATTTCTTCGTCCCCGCGCGCGATGGCGATGCAACGCTTTGGCGACTCTCGGTGCGCTCGACCGCCCCGTGGATCGAATGGGCGGGCGACGTGCTCATCGAATGGGGCGGCGCGTTGCGCTGGCTCGTCAGCCGAAATCCGATCGACGCGCAAGCGCTTCGTGCATGGGCCGCGGAGCAGGGGGGTCACGCGACGCTCTTTCGCGGCCGCGACAAATCGGTCGGATGCTTCCAGCCGCTGCCCGAGCCGATGCGCGCCTTGCACGAGCGCCTGAAGCAGGTGTTCGATCCGCATCGGATCCTGAATCCCGGCCGCATGTACGCGGCGTTGTAAACGATGGAAACGCGACTGCTGCCCGCGTTTGCCGCTACATCGGAAGGCAGGGAAGCCGACGCGATCCTGCGCGCATGCGTGCACTGCGGCTTCTGCACGGCGACGTGCCCGACGTATCAACTCCTGGGCGACGAGCTCGACGGGCCGCGCGGACGCATCTACCTGATCAAGCAGGCACTCGAAGGCGCGGAGGTGACGGCGAAGACGCAGCTTCATCTCGATCGCTGCCTCACGTGCCGAAGCTGCGAGACGACGTGCCCGTCCGGCGTTCGCTACGGCAGGCTCGTCGATATCGGACGCAAGTTCGTCGACGAGCGTGTCGAGCGCTCGCCGATCGAGGCCGCGCGCCGCAGTGCGCTTCGACGCGGGCTTCTCTCACGACCACTCTTCGGCGCCGCGCTGACGCTCGGACGCGCGGCGAAGGCGTTCCTGCCGCGCAGGCTCGCCTCGTCGATACCCGAAGTGCGTGAGGCCGGCAGATGGCCGGCGGCGCGTCATGCGCGCCGCGTGCTGATCGCGCAGGGCTGCGTGCAACCGGCGCTTGCGCCGAGCATCGACGCTGCGACTGCACGCGTGCTCGATCGCGTCGGCATTTCGTCGGTGGCCGTCGAAGGCGGCGGCTGCTGCGGCGCGCTTTCCTATCATCTTTCCGAACACGACGAGGCGCGAGCGCTCGCGCGGCGCAACATCGACGCATGGTGGCCGCATATCGAGCACGGTGCGGAAGCGATCGTCGTAACCGCGAGCGGCTGCGGCGTCATGGTGCGCGAATACGATCATCTGCTTGCCGACGATCCGGTCTACGCGTCCCGCGCGAAACGGATCGCCGCGCTCGCGCGCGATCCCGTCGAGCTTGTCGCCGCGGCGTGGGACGTGCTCGTCCCGCAACTCGACCGCACCGGGAGCAATATGCGCGTCGCATTCCACCCACCGTGCACGCTTCAGCACGGCATGAAGATTCGCGGTGCGGTCGAGCGATTGCTCGCTGACAGCGGCTTTACCGTTGTGCCTGTTGCCGACGCGCATTTGTGCTGCGGCTCCGCCGGCACGTATTCGATCCTGCAACCCGATCTCGCGCAGCGCCTTCGCACCAACAAGCTGCACGCGCTCGAGGCGAACCGGCCCGACATGATCGCAACGGCCAACATCGGGTGCATGACGCACCTGCAATCGGGTACGCGCGTACCGGTACGGCACTGGATCGAGTTGATCGACGCCATCGCGCGTCCTGACGACGATCGCGCGGGCGCACGCGCCGACGCGCGGCGTGAAGCGGTCGCGGCCGGATGAGCGCACTTGGCACGCCGGCAGCACGCGACGCAAACGCGTCGGCGGATCGCGAACCGCTCGCGCCGATGCTTCGCGATGCGTATCCCGCGTTTCTCGCGATTCCGACGCGCTGGATCGACAACGATGTCTACGGCCACGTGAACAACGCGGTTTTCTACGCTTACTTCGACACCGTGGTGAACGAACATCTGATTCGCGCGGGGCTCGATATCCGCGGCGGTCGCGAAATCGGCGTCGTCGTCGAAACGGCATGCCGCTACCACACGCCGATCGCGTTCCCCGATGCCGTGCATGCGGGGTTGCGCGTCGCGGCGATTGGCCGATCGTCCGTTCGCTACGAGATCGCCATCTTCCGCGGCGACGATCGCGAGGCGGCGGCCACCGGGCGTTTCGTCCACGTGTGGGTCGATCGAAGCACGCGTCGGCCGGTCGCGGTTCCGGCGCGCATCCGGGCGGCGCTCGAGCGGCTGGAAGTCGCGTGAAGGACTCGCGCGATCTGCGCACGGACGTCGTCTGCGAGCGGATGACGGCGAGCACGGTAGCGCAGGCGAAGCAGCTTCTCTCGAAGTTTCTCGTCAGTGATCCGCATTACCGTGCGTCCGCGGCGCATTATGGCGACGGCGGCACGCAGGCGCTCGATCGCGCGCTCGCGCTTTTCCTCGCGCGTCCCGGGATCGGGTTCGTGTGGCTGGCGCGCGTCGACGGCGACGTCGTTGGCGCATGCGTCGTGTGCTACGCGATCTCGACGTCGCGGGGAATGCTCGTCGCCAAGCTCGACGACGTCACGGTGGATCCGCGACACCACGGGCAAGGGATCGGAACGGCGATGCTCGACGCGCTCATCGCCACCTTAGCGACGGACGGCATCGGCCGCATCGACACCGCATGCCATCGCGACAACGACGGTGCATGGCGCTTCTATGCGGCGCGCGGCTTTCGGCCGCTCGGCGAGGAGCGGCTCGCGGTGCTGCTGTAGCGACTTTCTCTCAAACTTTCCAACTCGAGGAAGAACGACATGAAGCGCTTTTTCCCTTTCGCCGGCCTGATCCTTTCGCTCGGCATCAGCGCGCCGGCGTCTGCGCAGCCGTCGGGAACGATTCCGATGCGCGATTTCTTCCGCAATCCCGATCGCGCTTACTTTCGCATTTCGGGTGACGGCAAGACGCTGTCGTTCATGCAGCCGTGGGAGCGGCGGATGAACATCTATGTGCAGCCGGTCGGAAGCACCGCGGAGCCCGTGCGGATCACCGCGGAAAAGGATCGGGACATTCCCGACTATTTCTGGAAGGGCGCCGATCGGGTCGTTTATACGAAGGACTTCGGCGGCGACGAGAACGACCACGTCGTCGTCGTCGATCGGCATGGCGGCGAGCCGAAGGACGTCACGCCGTATCCCGGCGTCAAGGCGCAGATCATCGATCCGCTCGTCGAATCCCCCGACCGGATGTTGATCGGCCTCAACAAGCGCGTGAAGGAGGTGTTCGACGTCTACGAGCTGGACCTCGCGAGCGGCAAGCTGACCGAGATCGCGCAGAACCCGGGCAACATCACGACCTGGGGCGCCGACCACGCCGGCAAGCTTCGCTACGCGATCGAAACCGACGGCGTCGAGCAGACATATCTCTATCGAGCCGATGCGTCCGGCCCATTCAAACCGGTGTTGAAGACGACGTTTCGCGATCAGTTCGTTCCGCAGGTTTTCACTGCCGACAACCGCAAGCTCTACGTCGCGTCCAATCTGGGTCGCGACAAGGTTGCGATCGTTCTCGTCGATCCCGCCACGGCCAGGGAGGAGGAGATGATCTACGCGCGCGACGATGTCGACGTCGGGGGCGTTGTCTGGTCCAAGGCACGCAAGCGTCTTGCCTACGCGAATTACCAGACGTGGAAGAACGAGCGCCACTATCTCGACCCCGACGCGAGGACACTTTTCGGGCGACTGGAAGCGAAGGTTCCAGGCTACGAGGTGATCGTGCAATCGACGACCGACGACGAGTCGGGCCTGATCGTCGCCGCGACCAACGATCGCACGCAGGGCACGCGCTATTTGTACGATCGCAAGCACGATCGGCTGACGAAGCTTGGCGATGTCACGCCGTGGCTGCCCGAAGCGAAGATGGCGGCCGTGAAGCCGATCGAGTACAAGTCGCGCGACGGGTTGACGATCCACGGCTATCTGACCGTGCCGAACGGCGCCGCGGCGAAGAGGCTGCCGGTGATCGTCAATCCGCACGGAGGTCCGTGGTTTCGCGATGGGTGGGGCTTCAATCCTGAAGTGCAATTCCTCGCAAGCCGCGGCTACGCTGTTTTGCAGGTGAACTATCGCGGCTCGACGGGTTACGGACGCAAGTTCTGGGAGGCGTCGTTCAAGGAGTGGGGCTTCAAGATGCAGGACGACATCACCGACGGCGTGCAGTGGCTGATCAAGGAGGGGATCGCCGATCCGAAGCGGATCTGCATCTACGGCGGAAGCTATGGCGGCTATGCGACGCTCGAGGGCCTGGTCAAGACGCCCGATCTCTACGCATGCGGTGTCGACTACGTGGGCGTGTCGAACCTCTTCACGTTCATGAAAACGATTCCGCCGTACTGGAAGCCCTTCCTCGGCATGATGCACGAGATGGTCGGCGATCCGGACAAAGACAAGGACCGAATGACGGCCGCTTCACCCGCGCTGAACGCCGACCGGATCAAGGTGCCGCTTCTGATCGCGCAGGGCGCGAACGATCCACGCGTCAACAAGGACGAATCCGATCAGATGGTCGCGGCGCTGAAGGCGCGCGGCATCGACGTGCCCTACATCGTCAAGGACAACGAGGGCCATGGCTTCCACAACGAGGAGAACCAGTTCGCGTTCTACGAGGCGATGGAAACGTTTCTCGACAAGTACATTGGCAGCAAATCGGTGAACTGACGTTTCGATTGGCTGAATTGACGAAGACTCCGTGCGTACGTTCGTCATCGTTCCGGCCGCGGGTGGCGGCACGCGTTTTGGCGGCGGCATGCCGAAGCAGTACGCCGATCTTGCCGGCGCCCCGGTGCTTGCGCGAACGCTCGAACGGCTTTCGCCGCTCGCGTCGGCAACGATCGTCGTCGCCCTTGCTCCGGATGACACTCGTTACGAAGAGATCGTCGGCGCGCGAGCGAACGTCCATGCGATCCGCTGCGGTGGCGCGACGCGCGCGGCGACCGTACGCAACGCGCTGCATGCAATCGGCGAGCGCTGCGCCGACGACGACTGGGTGGCTGTGCACGATGCCGTTCGGCCATGCGTCTCCCGCGAAGCGCTCGCGCGGCTCAGCCATGAGGTCGCGGACGACGCGGTTGGCGGTCTTCTCGCGCTGCCGCTCGGCGATACGCTGAAGCGCACCACGGCCATCGACGATCCTCCGCGCGTGTTGCGCACCGAATCGCGCGATGGATTGTGGCTCGCGCAGACGCCGCAGATATTCCGCTATCGGCTGCTCGCGGCGGCTTACGCGTTACCGGCGTCGCGCGATTGCACCGACGAGGCGCAGGCGATCGAGGCGCTCGCGGCGAGCGGCGTTTGCGATCGGCCGAGGCTCGTGCGCGGCAGTCCCGCGAACCTCAAGATCACCTATGCAGCCGATTTGGCGCTCGCGGCGGCTATTCTAGAGATGCAAGGCGATCAATGAGTTTCCGCATCGGCAACGGCTTCGATGCGCACGCGTTCGCATCCGGGCGACCGCTCGTCATCGGCGGCGTCACGCTGCCGCACGATCGAGGTCTCGGGGGTCATTCGGACGCCGACGTGCTGCTGCACGCGATTGCCGATGGGATCCTCGGTGCGCTTGCATTCGGCGATCTCGGCCGGCACTTTCCCGATTCCGATCCGAAATGGAAAGACGCGGACAGCCGGCAGCTGCTTCGCGCCGTCGCCGCGATGATGGCGACGGCCCGCCATTCGATCGTCAACGTCGACGCGACCGTCATCGCGCAGGCGCCGAGGATCGCGCCGTTCACCGACGCGATGCGCGCGAACATCGCAAGCGACCTGGGATGCGATGTCGCCAGGGTATCGGTGAAAGCGACGACGACCGATCGTCTCGGATTCGCGGGCCGCGAGGAAGGTATCGCCGCGATGGCGACCGTGTTGCTTTCGGCTTTCGAGGAAACAACGGGCGCATGACTGCTGGGAAGAGCGGCGAGCGTGGACGCGCGCGAACAGAAAATCCGCATCTGCACGAGCGGCGACGGCGTGCGTCTCGCGGACGCGACGCTCGGCGCCGGGCCACCGGTGTTGAAGGTCGGCTCGTCGCTTACGCACCTCGAACACGACTGTCAAAGCCCGGTCTGGATACCGTGGCTCACCGAGCTTTCGCGCCGTAACGCGCTCTACCGCTACGATCCCGCGCGTCTGCGGACTGTCCGATCGCAACGTCGCGCACTACACGCTCGACGCGTGGGTGCGTGATCTTGAAACGGTGGCCGACGCGGCCGGCCTCGCGCACTTCACGCTGCTCGGCATGTCGCAGGGCGCGGCCATCGCGATCGAGTATGCGGTGCGGCATCCACAACGCGTCGAGCGGCTGGTGATTCATGGCGGTTACGTGCGCGGCGTGCTGCGGCGCGGGCTCGGCGATCGACAGCGGGAAGAGTTCGAGGCGACGACCAAGCTGATCGAGCTCGGCTGGGGACGCGATAACCCGGCGTTTCGACAGCTCTTCACGTCGATGTTCGTGCCCGGCGGCACGGCCGAGGAAGTCGATTCGTTCAACCGGCTCCAGCAGGTGTCGGCGAGGGCCGAGGAGGTTGCGCGCATGGTGTGCGGTTATGCCGGCATCGACGTCCAGGCACAGGCAGCGAAGGTTCGCTGCCCGACGCTTCTGATGCACGCGCACGACGCACGCGCTCCATTCGACGAGGGGCGGCTCGTCGCGAGCCTGATTCCCGGTGCGCGCTTCGTGCCACTCGAGTCTCGCAACCACGTGATGCTCGCGCACGAGCCGGCGTAGAAGACGCTCGTGGCCGAGCTGCACGCATTCCTGCACGGTGCGCCTGATCGCGACGCCGCGCAGCCGTTCCCGACGCTTACGCAACGCGAGCGTGAGTTGCTCGAGCTGATCGCGCAAGGCCGCGACAACGACGATATCGCGCTTCGCCTTCATCTATCCAACAAGACGGTGCGCAATCACATCACGCGCATCTTCTCGAAGATGAAGGTGACGACGCGCGCGCAAGCGATCGTCCGCGCGCGCGAGGCGGGAATGGGGACGGGCGCAACAACGCCAAAGCCATAGCACATGCGCGCCTGGGACCGCTGTCCCAGGCAGCGCCTGCTTTCGCCCGGCAACGGCCGGCGGCACGCGATCGCCGAAGGGACCGGCGTCTCACGACAGGCGTGCGCCGGTCATCGATCATGCGCCGTCGGTCGGCGGTGGTGCGAGACAGACGAAACAAAAAGCGGCTTGGGTTGAAATGTTCCCGCAACAGCGAGCCGATAAAGTCCCGACATCGACAGTTGCGCGGGGCAATGAGCGCTGGCGACGGCGACCATCGCAGCGGGACCGATCGGCGGTTCCGGTCGGGACAAAAGGAGATCCTCATGGCAGTCGACATGGACAAGCTCAATGCATTCATCGGCAAGTTCCTCGGTGACCTCGGCGGGACGGTGCACGCCGGCATGGTCGTAATCGGCGACAAGCTCGGCCTCTACAAGGCGCTCGCCGAGACGCCGATGACGTCGGTCGAGCTCGCGAAAGCGACCGACACCGACGAGCGTTACGTGCGCGAATGGCTGTCGTCGCAGGCGGCCGGCGGTTACGTCAACTACGATGCGAAGACGCAGCGCTTCAGCCTCGACGAGGAGCAGACGCTGGCGCTCGCCGTCGACGACAGTCCCGCGTTCCTTCCTGGCGCGTTCGAGCTCGCGCTCGGCTCGCTCAAGGCGGTGCCGCGGATCACCGAAGCGTTCCGAAGCGGCGAAGGCATGGGCTGGCACGAGCACGACGCCGGCGTCTTTCACGGCTGCGAGAAATTCTTCCGTCCCGGTTACGCGGCGAATCTCGTGAGCACCTGGATTCCCTCGCTCGACGGCGTGGCGGCGAAGCTCGAAGCAGGCGCGAACGTCGCGGACGTCGGATGCGGTCTCGGCGCATCGACGATCCTCATGGCGAAGGCGTATCCGAAGTCGCGCTTCGTCGGCTTCGATTATCACGACAAGTCCATCGACGCGGCGCGCAAGTCGGCCGCGCGCGCCGGCGTGTCGGAGCGTGTGCGATTCGAGGTCGCGAAGGCGAAAGACTTTCCGGGCAACGATTACGATTTCGTTGCCGTGTTCGATTGCCTGCACGACGTGGGCGACCCGATCGGCGCGGCGACGCACGTGCGCAAATCGCTCGCCGACGACGGCACCTGGATGATCGTGGAGCCGTTCGCGAAGGACAAGCTCGAGGACAATCTCACGCCGGTCGGTCGCGTTTACTACGGGTTCTCGACGCTGCTCTGCACGCCGTGCTCACGCTCGCAGGAAGTGGGCCTGTGCCTTGGCGCGCAGGCGGGTGAGAAGCGGCTGCGCGACGTCGTCAGCGCAGGCGGATTCGGCCGGTTCCGCTGCGCGACGCAGACGCCGTTCAACCTGGTGTTCGAGGCGAGGCCATAAGCGTTGCACGCATTCCTGGCAGCGTTCGGCGAATCTGCGCGGCGATGAAGATGGCGCCGAGCGGATCGCCGAACGCGCCGGCGGTGGGCGGGCCGATGACGAACATGCGATTGCACGCACCGCCATCGGCGCCGATCGGCCGGCAGTCGCGATCGACGGCGATGCCAGGTCCGCAGGGATCGGGGATGAGGTATCTCGCGCGAGCGAGCGCTGCGAGAAAGGCGTTGCTCGCGAGCCCGCTCGCCGAGTCGAGCCCGGTGCAATTCACGATGGCATCGAACACTTCGGTTCGCTGCACCGGCGCGCCGCGATCGAAGAAAGTCACGCGGATGGCCCGCTCGTCACGGCTTGGTTCGACTGTCACGATCCGTGCCGCGCGAAACTGCACAATGCCGCGCTGCTCAGCCTTGCGCACGATCGCATCGTTCTGGGGCGGCGCGCGAAAGCGATGCACGTCATACCATTGACGCGCATGACGCAGGATGCGCGACTTCTCCCGCGTGTCGAGCCGAGTCCATACCTGCCAGAGCGGATCGCGAAGCTCGTCGAACGGTCCGTACCACGTGTCGCCGGCGGCATTCGCTACGCGAATGCGCGCGAGCAGCGCATGCAATAACGCACGGGCCGTTGGCGGATTTCCCGCAGCCAGCACGAACGGCGCGACGGGAGCGTCGATGCGTTCGAGCAGGCCGGGCACCGGCTTCGCATGTTCCGGCGGTGGTGGCCGATACGCGCGCGGCCGCAGTCCGCGACGCGACACGGCGACGATCGTTCCGCGATGCCTGCCACGCACGATCGTCGAGATGACGTCGAGCGCGGTCAGACCGGTGCCGACGACCAGCACGCGCGCATCCCGGTCGATGGCGCGAATGCGACCGAGATCGTCGGGCGA
>Ga0209579_10002229_pt1 | contig 15096 bp, 9 predicted proteins | sample Coa_R1_2_FD_187152 | JGI IMG/M metagenome (GOLD analysis project Ga0209579, IMG submission 187152) | Surface soil microbial communities from Centralia Pennsylvania, which are recovering from an underground coalmine fire - Coalmine... | ecosystem: Environmental > Terrestrial > Soil > Unclassified... | reverse complement strand
CGGCTACGGCGAAGCTTCAGGCAAATTCCTCGCGGTACAAACTCGCCGCCTCCAACCCCAAAATGCTGCGGCCAGCGTCCTGCACAACGCCTATCAGCTGAAGATTCCCGTTACCATTCACCTGGCAATAGGCACGGACATCCCGCACATGCATCCCGCCGCTGACGGCTCCGCCCTCGGTGCTGCCAGTCACCATGACTTTCGCCTGTTTTGTTCTTTGGTGAAAGCGATGCATCCCGGCGGCGTATATCTCAATTGGGGCTCCGCCGTGCTGCTTCCCGAAGTCTTCCTCAAGGCCGTCTCGGTCGTTCGCAACCTCGGCGTCCCCCTCCGGCCGATCACTACAGCAAACTTCGACTTTATCCAGCACTATCGTCCGTTGCAGAATGTAGTCAAGCGTCCCACCGCCCCCGCAAAAGGACGCGCCTCGGACTCAAAGGGGTATGCCATCACAGGTCATCACGAACTCCTGCTACCCTTGGTAGCGGTTGCTCTTGTCTCCCATTGGCCGCGCACCCCGTCCAGAAAGAAAGCGGCCCGCCCCTCCAAATGAACCCCTTCGACGAGAATCCTCAACCGCCATCGTCCAACCAGCCCGAAGATCAGCCAAACACGCTCGACGACCTTTCTTCCCGCATCGTCGTCCACCAGTCGGAGGCCCAGCCCGGTCCTCCCGACGCTGCCGGCCTTCCCTCGGCCGAGCCGCCGCAGGGATTCCCTCCTCCGCTCCCCCCTCCGCCTCCTTCGTTCCTCCCCGAAGACCTGCGCATCACCTGGTCCTGGGTTCATCTCACGCTTTTCGCCTTTTTTGCCATCGGAAGCATCATCGCCATCCAGGTCGTCTTGGTCATCTATTACGCCGCTGGCCGCCACCTCAGCCAGAAAGAGCTAGAGGAGCTATTCACCACCAAGCCCGAGGTCGCCGTTGGCTCCAACGTCCTATGGTTCTTCCTTATCTTTCTGTTTCTTTATGTAACCCTGGCGGTGCTGCGCGATCGCCCGTTTTGGCCGACCCTCGGCTGGAAAAAACTCGGCCTTTCCGCCAACGCCCCTTCCAACCCCTGGATTTATTTCGGAGGAGGAATCGCCTTGGCCGTTATGGTCGCCGTCGTCAGCTCCAGAATTAAGACTCCCGACCATCTACCCATTCAGGACCTCTTCAAGAACCGCACCGGCGCCATGTTGCTGATGGCCATGGCGGTTCTGGTCGCTCCGCTGGTCGAAGAGACCGTTTTCCGCGGATACTTGTATCCCCTTTTCGCCTCAACCACCTCCCGCATCGCCTCCGGTTTCGGCGCGGAACCCGCCGCCGCGGTCAGCACCGGCACTACGGTCGGCATTGTCGTCACCGGTGTCCTCTTCGGTTTCCTTCACGGTGCCCAGCTTGGCTGGACCTGGGGTCTGGTCGCCATGCTGAGTACCGTCGGCATCATCTTTACCTTCGCGCGGGCCCGCGCCGGGACCGTCCTCGCCAGTTTCCTGCTCCATCTCGGCTACAACTCGATGATTGCGATTTCCGCGATTGTCTCGACCAAGGGATTCACGGTGATGCCTCCCCACCCGTGAGAGCAAGCTGGGGGACGCGGAACAAGCTATGCGCGGCAAAGTTCCAAAATGGGAATTAAGGGGCCGGGGGGAAAGTTGCTGGATGCAGCGTCCGCTACAATGGTAATCACAGCTTGGCTAGGCGATGTCCGAGTATCTGTACCGTGCCCTTAAATGCAACGAATTAACAGCGCTCTTTCTTACCTGATACTGCTCGGCGGGGCGCTGACGGTCGCGTTGGCGTTGTATATCGTCATCACTACTTACTCGAGCCTGCCGTATTGGGACGGGTGGACACAGATTGAAGTAGCCGCAAACGGCCGCAGCCCGCTCTCTCCGGCATGGTTGTGGGAGCAACACAACGAACATCGGTTGGTGATCCCAAAGCTCTTCCTGGCGGTGGACCTGCTTTTTTTCCGGGCGCGGCAAGCATTTTTGCTTACCAGTATTTTCGTAATTCAGCTGATGCACTTGATGTTGCTGAGCTGGAGCATGCGGGCGCTGGGTGGCTGGAAAGGGACATTGTGGCGGGCAGGCACGGGAGTGGCGGCGTTCTGTCTGTTTTGCCCGACGCAATCGGAGAACCTGACGTGGGGATTCCAGGTTTGTTTCGTGCTGCCGCCCTTCTTCGCTACATTGTCGTTTGTGGCGTTGCTGCTGTATGGGAGGGAAACGCGGCAGGGAGAAGCAGCGAGGGCGCCCCGATTTCTTTTGCTATCGATCCTGGCCGCATTTGGCGCGGCGTACTCGCTTGCCGCCGGTAGCCTGGTCTGGCCTCTGTTGGTGGCAGAGGCGGCATTCCTGAGATTAGGCCGACGGATTCTTTGCATGTTGTCGGCGGCCGGGGCCATCAGTATTGGGCTCTACGCGTGGCACTACGCGAAGCCCGAAGGGCATGGAAGTCCCCTGGCGGCGTTGAGCGATCCGCTCGGAATGCTGGAGTATTGTGAAGCTTATTTTATGAGTGCGTGGCCGTATTACGGGACGCCGGGACATCTGTTGCTGTGGATTGTCGTCGCCGTGTTTTTTCTGGCGCTGCTTGCCGCTGCGCTGCCTTCCATAGGGAGATTTCGTCCGTTCGCAGCGCAGCTGGGCTTAACGGTGATGTACTGTGTTGCGACTTCCTTGATTACGGCGATGGGCAGATTGAATTTCGGGGTAACGCAGGCTACCGTTTCGCGATATCAGACGGTGGCTTTACTCGGCTGGAGTTGCCTCGGGTTGCTGATGCTGGGAGGTTTGTCACTGGCGGGCGAGCGAATGCGCTTCCTGTTTCCGGTGGCGCAGCTGAGTGTGCTGGCGGTCTTTGCCATCGGAGCAAGCAGGGCCGAATACCAGGTTCTGATCACCCGGGGTCACGCGTTCGCACAGAGAGCGGCGAGCGCGGCGTTGGTGACGGGAATGGCGGACCGCGAGACGCTAGGCCAGGTTTACCCCGAGAAGGAAATGTTCGCCAAGACCGTCCCGTATATGAGGACAAATAGGCTGTCGGCATTTTCCGACCGCCTGGCTTCGATGATGGGCAAGCCACTGAACTCTACTTTTCGCCCGGCCGATCCGAGCGAGTGCTCAGGCGCTCTGGAGAAAGTATTTCCCGTCAGCGAGACGTACGGCGACGGGCTCGGGCCAGGACTGAGAGTGGTTGGATGGGCGAAGGACAACAAAAGGAACAGAATTCCGTCGGCTATCGTCGTCACACTAGACGATAAGATTGTGGGTTTAGGCGCCGCCGGTAGATGGCGACCACCGGGATTTGACGGATTCGTGGCGTTCTCGCCAGAGCTGGCGCCGCAAGCGGAAGAGAAGTTTTACGCGATTCTGGATGGGGCTACGCCGTCGGCCTGCTACCTGGCAAGGCTATACCTGAAGTAGATAGTAGTCTCGATGCGTGGAAGGAAGGGTACGCCGAAGAATTTGTGGTTCGGGATAGAGAAGGGCGTTCGCTACAATATTAGTAGTGGTTGGGCTGCCGCCCTGAAGGGTGGCAATACAGGACTATCGTCAGAATGTTCGTCGCGCAACCGATTGAATGGACCGACCGCGGAGTGGTGATGCTGGACCAGCGCCGCCTCCCCACCGAGGAGGTCTCCTACACCTACACCACCTACCAGGAAGTCGCCAAAGCCATCCGAGAAATGGTCATACGCGGCGCTCCGGCCATCGGCGTAGCCGCTGCCATGGGCGTAGCGATCGGAGTGCAAAACTCCTCGGCCAAATCTCTTGCCGAACTCCAGGCCGAGTTCCCAGAAATTCTCGACACGCTGGCCAAGACACGTCCCACGGCCGTGGACCTCTTCTGGGCACTCGACCGGATGAACCGCCGCTTCGCCGCACTGGCCGCGCAAACTTCCGACCTCGCCAAAATCAAATCCGCTCTTGTCGACGAAGCCAAAGCCGTGCATGCCGAAAAGCGCGCCACTGACGAGGCCATCGGCCGCTTCGGCGCCGAATTCCTGCCGCAAGACGGCTTGGTGATGACCCAGTGCAACGCTGGTGCGCTCGCGACCGGCGGAATCGGCACGGCATTAGGCGTGATTCAGGTCGCCGTCGAGCAGGGCAAGAAAATCCATGTGCTGGTTCCCGAAACGCGTCCGTACCTGCAAGGCGCGCGGCTCACCGCCTGGGAGCTGCACCGCAGCAACATTCCCCTTACGCTGATTACCGACAACATGGTCGGCCACTTCTTGAAGACAGGAAACGTCGGCGCCATCGTTACCGGGGCAGACCGGATCGCCGGCAATGGCGACACCGCCAACAAAATCGGCACCTACCAGATCGCCGTGCTGGCGCGCGAACACGGGGTTCCCTTCTACATCGCCGCGCCCGTGTCCACTTTTGATTTGACGCTTCCTGACGGCGATCACATCCCCATCGAGGAACGTTCCTCCGCGGAAGTCACCGAGTTCAAGGGAATCCGTATTGCTCCCGACGTCCGTGCCGCGCACCCGGCTTTTGACGTCACTCCCAACAAATATATCGCCGCCATCTTCACCGAACGTGGCGTCGCGCGCGCCCCCTACACCGAATCGCTGAAGGCCTTAGCCGCGATGGCGCACTCCTTCACGGCAGCCTGATCTTTTCCCCATTTAGGGGTACAGCAACGCTGCCCGTCCCGGCGACATCACAACCCATCCAATCTTCATTTCTTCTCCGCGCGGGGCTATTCGTAGCGCAGGGCTTCTACCGGGTCCAGCTTGGCGGCTTTCCAGGCTGGATAAATCCCAAACCCGATGCCGATCATGGCGCAAGCCACCAGCGCCGCAATCACCCACATCATGGAAAGCTGCGCGGGCATGTGAATTGCGTATTTCAGCAGCAGCGTCAATCCAGCTCCGAACAGCACGCCGATCACTCCGCCCAGCGCGCTGAGGGTTACCGCTTCAATCAAAAACTGCATCAGGATGTTGTTGCGCTTTGCCCCTATTGCCTTGCGGACACCGATTTCCCGCGTTCGCTCGGTCACGCTGACCAACATGATGTTCATCACGCCGATGCCGCCGACGATCAGCCCCACCGACGCAATCGCGAACATCAAAATAAAAATCAGGCCGCTGATGCGGTTCCACAGGTCCAGAAAATAATCGGATGTGAACAGCGCAAAGTCGTCGGGCTTGTCGTTGGAAAGGCGCCGCTTTCGGCGCAGCAGGTCACGAATCTCTTCCACCGCTTCGCCCACGTATTGCGGGTCGCTGGCCTTGGCGAAAATCACGTAGTCCTTCTTATTGGGATAAAGCTTGCGCAGAGTAGTCACAGGCAAGACGGCGATGTTGTCTTCCGGATTCGAGCCGCCGGAAATTCCCTGCCGCCGTTTGTCCATGGTGCCGATTACGGTAAACAGCTGGCCGTCAATCGTGACTTCCTGCCCCACGGCTCCCGCCGCGCCCTCTGGAAACAGCAGGTTCGTGGTGTCGTAGCCCAGCAGCGCCACCGGAGCGCGATGCTCGGTGTCCAGATCGTTGAACTCGCGGCCGTGAATCACCTTCATGTCAAAAATCTGTGTGATGGAGGGCGAATTTCCCTGCAGAATCACATTCTTGGCGCGGTAGCCGCCGCGCCGCACATCCGAGGTACCCACGCCAAACTCCGGCTGAAAAATGCGCATGGAAGGCGAAGCTGCCTTCACGTGCGGAAGCTTGGCCATATCATCGGCCCATTCCGCTTGCAGTTCCTTGCGGGTGAACCATTCGCTCGGTGGCCGCGACAGCGAGGCCCACGGAAAGCGATACGCGATGATGGTGTCCGAGCCGAGGTCGCGGATTCCGGCGAGCACGCTGTCATTGAGGCCGTTGATCACCGAACTGACGGCAATCACCGTGGTGATGCCGATGACGATGCCGAGGACGGTCAGCGCGGAGCGCATGAGATTCTTGCGCAGAGTGTCCAGGGCTAGCGCCACCTGTTCGCTCAGTTTCAGGGTGTTGGAAACGCGCACCAGCGCCTTGATGCGGGAGGCGCGGGAGTCGGTGAGCGTGTTGGCCAGGGTGGACATGAGTCAGGTGACGGCCTCAGAAAAAGCAGATTCCTCGCTGCGCGCGGAATGACAAGGAACTTTGTCGGAATGACCAGTATGTACGTTGGAGTTGGCGTTCATTCGGAGCGTAATGCCTCCACCGGATCGAGGCGCGAAGCTTTGGAAGCCGGATAAGTCCCAAAGAACAAACCCACACTCAGCGCTACCGCCAGGCCGCCGATTACCGACCACAACTGCACCGCCGCCGGCAGCGGCGAAACTATGGAGACTACTTTTGCGAGAATAATTCCTCCAGCCACCCCGATGGCGCCGCCGATTCCGGAAATGGTGGACGACTCGATCAAGAACTGCAGCAGGATGTCGGCGCGCCGCGCGCCCAGCGCCTTGCGAATCCCGATTTCGCGAGTACGCTCGGTGACGCTGACCAGCATGATGTTCATGATGACGATGCCGCCCACGACCAATGAAATGGAAGCGATGGCGATGGTAACCACGAAGAACGACGAGCTGATGTCCTTCCACAGCGACAAAAACGAATCGCTGGTTTCCACTGCAAAATCATCTTTCGCGCCATACGTCAGATGATGGCGGCCGCGCATGATCTGCCGCACTTCATCCACGCTGTCCTGAATTTTACCGGCAGAGCCGGCGCGAATGGTCACACGCAGCGAATCGGTTTGCGCGCCAAAATCTTTTTGATAGGCAGTGAGGGGAAGAATGATCCAGTTGTCCAGCGAAGTGCCGAGCGACGAACCTTCTTTTTTGCCGACGCCGATGATGGTACAGGGGAAAATATTGTTCCAGCGCAGCTCTTTGCCCACGGGATCGCTGCTGTTGAGGAGATTGTCCACAATGTCCTGGCCGATCACACAGACCGGCGCGGCGCTGTTGACGTCGGCGTCGGTGATGTGGCGGCCTTCGACCAGGTCCACATCGTAGAGTTCGGCCATTTCCGGCGTCCAGGCGCGCAGGTTGGTGTCCTTGATGGAGTTGACGCCGCTGCGAACCTCGACGCGCCCGCCTAACGAAGCGCCGATGCCCTTGCAGGATTTACAGAGCTCACGGATGGCTTCGAAATCTTCGATGGTAACGCGCTTGCGCTTCTGGAACTCCAGCCAGTCGTCCACGTTGGTGATGATGGAGGGCTGCTTGGCGAGGCCGAAAACATCCGCGCCAAGGCGGAACACGCGCGTGGCCACATACCGGTTCGCGCCGTTGATGAGGCTGACCACCGCGATGACGGCGGCGACGCCGATGACCACGCCGAGCAGGGTAAGCACGCTGCGCAGTTTATGCGCCCACAGGCTGTCGGTGGCGATGACCACCGCCTCGGAAAAGTTCATGGTCCCGGTGCCACGCGCCCTTGATTTTGCTGGCCGAGCGTCGGACAAGGTTAGCGCGGTAGGAGAAACCGCTGGCACGCCGGATGAGATACCTGGGTTTAGCCTGTCCATGGACACGTACACACTGCTGCGCTGAAGGAGAGGGGATGCCCTCATCCTAACATACGCACGGAAGCTAGCCGGTATTTCGCCGGGAGGCTGGAGGCGGTCTAAGTTGTAACCGCCCAGCACCGAACGGCATGCTCGGCGGCTTGATCCGGGCATTGCAAAGAAAAAGGGTGGAGGCGTTCGCCTCCACCCGGGTCTTGCGGGCACTTGTTTAGAGTTCGTTCCGTTAGAACGTCAGCTTTACGCCAAACTCGGCCTGGCGAGGAACGGCGTACCAGTTCACACCAGAAGCCGAACCAGGGGTGATCAGGTTCGCACGGTCGCCCTTGGTGGTCCCGTTGGCGGTACCCGCCGAACCCGTCAATACGCCACTGAGTTCGTTGCCGAACGGATCGTAGTTGTGGAAGTTGAAGACATTGTACAAGGCAATTTGAGGCTCGAGCACGACTCGCTCCGGCAGAGCGTGCATCACCTTGGACAAACGGAGCTCCCAGGACAGGTGGGCGTCAAAGGTGAAGAGCGGCGAAAGGCCAACCTGGCCGGGCGGCGCCAATGCCAGTGTTGGCGTTACAGCTCCCAGAGACGTCAGTTGAGCTTGCGTAAACAGTCCGGCGGAAACCAGCGCCTGACCGGCTGGTGTCAACTGGCCAGCGTCCGTACTATTGTAATTTGAAATGAAGGTGTTGATATCGCTGGCCTTGATGCTGCGGCCAAACGCGCCAACATTCGATCCGGGAACGACGTCGCCGACTGTGCCATCACCGGTCACATCGGTTCGGAAGATTTCACCCGGCGTACCGGATTGCGGAAGCGCCAAAGTCAGAGCTGCCGCAGAGGAGTAGTGAGCCGTCAGGCCGAGCCTGGTGGCCCAAGGGAAATCGACAACCGCGCCCACGCTGACCAGGTGCGTGCGGTCCAGCGCGGAAGGCCCGAAGAACTGCAGCGGGTTATTGAAGTCCACTGCATTGTTGACGAAGTCCTGATCGCCCGCGGCGGAGTTGAACCGCGAGAGTGTATAGGACGCGATCAGGTTCATGTGCCGGACTCCCGGCAGGGGATGATCGAGGTTGGATTTCACCTCGACCAGCAAACCGTTGTAAACGGAACGGCCCACCGGGAAGAGCATTTCGAGCTGCCCAAGGTTGTTATTGATTCCGCCGAAGGCGCAGGTCGGGCAGGGAGCGCCGCCCGTGGCGTCGAAGCCGGAATCAAGGCCATTACCAGCATAGTCCGTGATCTGCGCGCCTTTCAGGATCGCACAGTTAACCGACGCAGCGTCGAATCCTGTGCCGCAACCAAAAGACTTATTGGTGGCAGAAATCGCCGCCTGTGCATTGTTTACGTTCAAGAATCGCGCATCACCCACTTTGTTGGTATCGAGTCCCAACAGGTAATGGGTAGCTACGTTGCGAACATAGTCCACACTCAATGTGGTGTTTCTGCCGAGCTGACGCTGTACGCCCGCATTGATTTGCAGGGAACGCGGAGAAACGTAGTCGGGCGCCAGCATCTGGATACCGTTGATGTTGTTGCCCTGTAGAGTAGTGCCGATGAAATTCGGATTGGCCCCTGAGCCTTGAGCTGCGATCGCGGCTTGATACGCCGTCTGGTCGGCAGCGATCTGGCCCATGGCCGTGCCAACCGCCTCTCCGCAGTACGTAACAGGATTGCCGCCGTTCACGCCAGGAACCGGTCCGGTGGCTGAGCCGCCGAAACACGGAGCGGCCTCGGCCAGGAACAGACCTTGGGTCAGGCGGCCGGGACGGTCAAAGAGGACGTTGTTGAAAATCGCGTTCTCGTAGTAGAGCCCAGCGCCGGCGCGGAACACTGTCTTGCCAGTCTTGAATGGATCCCAGGCGATACCGATTTGCGGGCCAAAGTTCTTGTTTGGCTGATTCACACGGTTCTGCAGTCCTGAATAGAACTGGTTGTTGAACTGAGCGAGTTCCGCTATCGGGGGCAAATCGCTATCGGTTCTGCCGGTGTCGCGGCCGTAGTGCAGAGCCAACGTCACGGTCAGATTCTGGCGCATCTTCCAACTATCACCGACGTACCAATCAAAGCGGTGATCATACTGACCGCCAGCTGGCAAACCAAAGCCCGGGCGTTCGGTGGAAAAGCCCTGTCCGTTGCCCATAAGAATTGTGGAAACAGGCCAGTTCAGCGGATTGCTGGCGCCGCCGGGACCAAACGGGTCAGTGTTCGCGAACGCTCGCGAAGCGCCAGCGGGGTCATCCACCGCTTGCACCATGGGCTGAAGTCCGAAAAACTTTGCGAAGCCTCCACCCAGGATGGCGTTAAAGCTGGTGCCGTACCGCAGAGTGTGCTTTCCGACCGTGTAGCTGCCGTCATATTTGATTTGGCGGTCGAGTTGGTAGGTCTGCTGCGGTGCCAGGATGTTTGCCCCGGAGCAGAACAATTCGCCACCGGCCAGGCAAGTGAAATCACTGCCATTAGGCGTGATGTTCAACGAGATGCCAGGCGCAGGGTCCAGCGCGCCGGCTTGGGCCACACCGTCCACAATGGCGTTCCGGAACTTCAAATATTCGAAGCGGATGCTGTTGGTGCTTCTTCCGAAATTAAAGTCGGTGCCAACTACATGCGCCGGAGTGTGGTCCACGTTTTCGAAAGGCTGGTACACACCCGGGTTGAAACCGCGGACGCTCAGGTTCTGGTCAAAGTTGAAGCGGTAGAAGGCCGTCCAGTTGTTCTTGATATTCCAGTCGACACGGCCCAGGTATTCGCGCTCCGCGAAGGGAGACGTGAAGCTACCGGAAAGCGCTTGAAACGGATTGCTCGAGCCGAAGCTTACCGGGCTCTGCAGGTTCTGGTCGGTGCGCTCGAAATCGCCGAAGAAAAACACCTTGTTCTTGATGAACGCGCCGCCAAAATTGGCTCCGTATTGCTTGCGACCGAAATCCAGCGGTTCGGTTGACCCATCGGGATTCCACGCGATTTTCGCGGAGGTTTGGTTGCTGCGCCCGTAGTAATACGCCTGACCGTGCCAATCGTTCTTGCCGGATTTGGTTACAACGTTGACGGTTCCGGAAGAAGTCAGTTCAGTGGACATATCCAGGCTCGAGGAGGCCACTTGGAATTCGTCGATCGCGCTCTGGGGAATGTTTTGCGTGGTGGTGCCAACCGTTTCATCGGAGATATCTACGCCATCCACTTCAATACGCGCCGTGCGGCCGAAGCGGCCACCGAAGGACAACGAGGAATATCCATTCTTGGTGGGATCGAAAGTGGAACCGTCCTGAATCTGGACGCCAGGCTCTAGAGTGGCCAGATCCAGAAAGTTACGGCCGTTTACCGGCAACTGGTCAATGTCAGCCGCGGTCAGAACGTCCTGCACTGAGGCTTGCTCGGAATTAATGGTCTGCGCCGAGCCAGTGACTTCGACAACTGTCGCGGAGGAACCAACCTCGAGTTTGGCATTCACGGTGGCGATCTGACCGACTTGAATTACCGCCGTGGTCTGAAAAGTCTTGAAGTTTGTGGATTCAATTTTCAGGCTGTACTTGCCTGGCGCCAGAGCGCCAATCGTGTAGTAACCGGAGCTGTCGGTGGTGCCATTCAAACTAACCCCAATTTCGGAGCTCGCAACTGTGACCTTGGCGCCAGCAACGGAAGCGCCCTGGGGATCCGTTACAGTGCCGGTTAATCCGCCGGTAGAAGTGGCTTGGCCGAACGCCAGTGGACCGAAAGCAGCAAAACCAATGAATGCAACGAACAACACTGCAAAAAATACGTGACGATAGTGACGCATTGATTCGATTCCCCCTACTTGAAAAGACTGGACCTGACCCTGGGTTACGATGAAGACAAGAAGCGCGCACTAGTGCCACTGGGCGGACCAGAGCGCGGGATATTGACAAGGCTCGACCGGAGGAGAGCAAATCCAATACCAATATGGTTCTAAATTAACCTATTGGATATATTGAGCTTAGCTCAAGCGAAAAGAAGTCTGTGCATAACATCTCTGTATATGCGGACGAGGATACAAAATTGCGTATTTTTTATGAAATCTTTATGCATGCGCCTGCATGCAGCTTTCGTCTAGCGCTCGATCCGCTCGGCCAGCATGCGGGCGCGCTGGCGGGCTACGTCCACAAATTTTGGGTCGGAGGCGATTTGTTCCAAGAGGGGAAGAAGGTGGCGGGGTTCTGGTACCAGGCCGCGGTTGAGGTCGGTCTCAAATTGCAGGAGGGCGTCATAAATGCCCAGGCGGTCGTACTTCATGCGGCGGGTGAGGAGCTCGAAGTGCTCCTGCTGGCGGGCCAGGCCCTCAAAGATCTGCAAGAGCTGGGAGGCAGCTGGGTTGAGGGTGTAGTTGAACTTGGTTTCGTGGGCGACGCCGCCCTGCTCCCAACGAAAGGTCTTTTCGCCGAGGTTGGCGATTTTCCGGTGGACGTCCAGGTCCTGGCCCTGAAAGTTATGAAGCTGGGCGGTTAGCTCAAAAATCTTTGCGCGCAGGGCATCGCTCACTTCAAAGGGGGAGGAGCCAGGGTCGTCGTCCATCTGGCGAATCTCGTAGGAGCCAGTTTTGGAGTCTTGGCGTACGGTCAGTTCGATAAATTCCGGGGAGCTGCCGTGAAAGATTCGGCGGAAGGTAACCTTTGCTGGCTGGGCCGAGCTGGCGGCTTGCGCAAAGGCGACGCCGCAGGTGAGAACCATAACCAGCCCGGTGGCGGCAAGAATCCTCTTCATTGGGATAAGGGTGTCGAGGGTGAGGATGACTCTGCGCTCAGCGAAGTTGTCCGGCTGCTGCGGGAATTTGGACGGCCGGGACGCGCCAAGGCGATGGGAATGGCAAAGCGCCGCTGGAACTGTTCGGCGTGGACGTGGCAGAGGGCCACGGCAAGGGCGTCGGCGGCGTCGGAAGGTTCGGGAATCTCCGGCATTTGCAGAACGGAGCGGACCATCAGCTGTAACTGGCGCTTGTCGGCGTGTCCGTAGCCTGTCACGGAAGCTTTGATCAGACGCGGGGCGTAGCTGTGGACCGCGACGTGGTGCTGAGCGGCGGCCAGAAGGACCACGCCGCGGACTTCCGCGAGGCGCAGGGCCGTTTTCACATTTAGCGCAGAAAATATGGACTCCACTGCCAGCGCGTCGGGAGTAAATTCGCGCAACAGACCGCAAATCAGGGAATGTACGGCCTCCAGCGCGGCGCCGGCGGATTGCTTGCGGATTTTGTCTGCTACCTTGAGTGCGCCGTAGTGCAGTGAGCGGCAGTTTCCCCCGTTGGACTCGACGATGCCATAGCCGGTGGGGCCTGCGGCGGCGGGATCCACGCCGAGAACACGGAAGGAGCGCGTACTGTTGGACGCAGGCATGGGGATAAGTCTAAGGCGCAGCAACAGCAGACGCAATCGGGTTCGAGAACAATGAGGGCGAAATTAGAGGTGATCAGGTTGCGAAGCCGCTCAGTTGGCGCCGATGGCGGCCTGAATTTCGCTCTCGTCGATATCGAAGTTGGCGTACACGTGCTGGACGTCGTCGTGTTCTTCCAGAGCTTCCACCAGGCGGAGCATCTGTTTGGCCTGGTCGCCGGTTAACTTCACATAATTCTGCGGGACCATGGCGATTTCCGCGCTGGCGGGAGGGATTCCTGCCTTGGTCAGGGCTTCCTTTACCGCTTCCAGCGCTTCCGGCGGGGTCACGATGTACCAGCTGGAGCCGTCGTCCTTCAAATCGTCGGCGCCGGCTTCCAATACCAGATCCATCAGTTTGTCTTCACTGGCTGCTTCCTTGGGAATACTGATCTCACCCTTGCGATGGAACATCCAGCCCACAGCTCCAACTTCCGCCAGGTTGCCGTTGTTCTTGCCCATCAGGTGACGCATCTCGCCGACCGCGCGATTGCGATTGGTGGTGACCACCTGAATCAAAACACCGACGCCGCCGGGGCCGTAGCCTTCAAATGTCACTTCGTCATACTGCTCGCCCTCGAGCTGGCCGGTGCCGCGAAGAATGGCGCGCTCAATATTGTCATTGGGCATGTTCTCGTTTTTGGCGGCCAGGATGGCGGTGCGCAGGCGCGGATTAGAGTTGGGATCGCCACCGCCGATGCGCGCGGCAATGGTTAGTTCGCGGATGATGCGGGTAAAGACGCGGCCGCGCTTGGCGTCGGTGGCCGCCTTCTTATGCTTAATTGTGGCCCATTTTGAATGCCCGGACATGACAGTTCCTTCGTATGCGAGATTTCATTGCCCCGCTCGGCGGGGATTTGTCTGCGGAGAGCTGCAGTGAACCGCGACCCCAGGAGGCGCGGGCCAAACCTTGGAACTCAGCGTTTTTACAGCAAACCCTGAAACCTGCATAAGTTTATCACAGCCATTTGAGCCTCCGAAACCCAGTTATACTCGAAGACGCGGCCTCGGAATGCGGCGCGCTGACCAAAAAGCGCGGGCTACGGTGCTCGTTTTCACTCCTTTCGGCGGTGGTTGATTAACCCGGCGAGGGCTATTTGCGGAAGAACGCGCAAGCGAAGCATGACGGACTGTCCACAATGGCAAACGAATGTGACTCCGTCGTGTACCGACCAATTCCATGACAGAGCAGCGTTTCAAAGTGCTGGCGGTTGCCTCGCATCCTGTGCAGTACATGGCGCCGTTGTTTCGGCGCATGATCCAAGAACCCGCGCTGGAGTTGCAAGTGGCCTACTGTTCGTTGCGCGGGGCGGACAAGGCGGGATATGACCCGGATTTTCGGGCTGCGGTGCAATGGGATGTGCCGCTGCTCGATGGGTATTCGTGGATTGAGATTCCCAACAGAGGCTCTGGCGAAGAGGCGTTCTGGGGGCTCAACAATCCCGGTTTGCGAGATCTGATTGGGAATGGCGAATTCGACGCCGTGCTTTGTTACCTGGGTTATTTGCGCGCGTCGTTTTGGATTGCGCGTCGGGCGGCAAAGTCCTGTGGCGCAGCCTTTTTATTTGGAACGGATGCGCACAGTCTGGCGCCACGCGACTCCAGGAGCTGGAAAGTGGGGCTGAAGCGCGCGTTCTGGCCATGGTTGTTCCGGCAGGCGGACCAGATTTTTGTGCCGTCGAGCGGAACATTTGAATTAATACGAACGCTGGGAATCCCGTCGGAACGCATCACGCTTACGCCTTACGCGGTGGACAATGAGTGGTGGAAAGCGGAATCGGCAAAGGTGGATCGCGGCGAGGTGCGCGCCAGCTGGGGAGTCAGTGGCCAGCAGCCAGTGATCCTGTTTTGCGCCAAGCTGGCCCCGTGGAAGCGCCCGATGGACTTGTTGCGTGCGTTCTCACAAGCGCAGGCAAAGCTGCCTGGCGCGCAGTTGATTTTCGCGGGCGACGGTGCGCAGCGCGCGGAGTTGGAAGCGGAGAGCGTCAGGCTGGGCTTGCAGCAGCGGATTCGTTTTCTGGGATTCGTCAATCAATCTCAGCTACCAGCACTTTATACGGCGGCGGATCTACTGGTGCTTCCTTCAGAATACGAGCCGTTCGCGGTGGTAGTGAACGAAGCCATGTGTTGTGGGTGTCCAGTGATGGTAAGCGATCGGGTGGGGGCAGCGCGCGATCTGGTGGCGCCCGTGCGAGCGGAATTTGTGTTTCCAACTGGGGATGTGCCGGCGCTGGCAAGTGCGTTGCAATTAGCGTTT